>ENA-OWLM01000390-OWLM01000390.1-metagenome-genome-assembly--contig:-NODE-390-length-17150-cov-4.146593_pt1 | contig 17150 bp, 22 predicted proteins | sample MGYA00245349_ERZ651102 | MGnify/ENA primary metagenome ERZ651102 (study PRJEB26857, sample SAMEA4031759) | metagenome | biome: human; feature: oral; material: saliva | place: Philippines | collected 2014... | reverse complement strand
TCAGCCTGCTGTTCATGTCGTCGGTGATGCTGCCCTTGTTCCTGCCGGAAGGCTTCACCATCGACAAGCTCCTGCGCGCGCAGATCGCGATCATCATGTTCGCGGCGGCCTATATCGCCGAAACGGTGCGCGGCGGCCTGCAGGCCATTCCCAAGGGACAGTACGAAGGCGCGGACTCGCTGGGCCTGAACTACTGGCAGCAGATGCGCAAAATCATTCTGCCGCAGGCGCTCAAGATCGTGATTCCGCCGATGGTCAGCATCTTCATCGCCCTGTTCAAGGACACCTCGCTCGTCGTCATCATCGGCATTTTCGACCTGACGCTGGCGGCCAAGGCAGCCTTGTCCGACGCGGCATGGCGGGGTTTCGGCGTGGAGGCCTACCTCTTTATCTCGCTGATCTACTTCGTCTTTTGCTATTCCATGTCCAAATACAGCCGCGCGCTCGAGCAGCGCCTGGCCACCGGGCACGCCCGGTAAACCTGAAGGAGACCCGGCATGTCTGATGCCATCATTCGTCTGCAGGGCGTGAACAAGTGGTACGGCCAGTTCCACGTCTTGCGCAACATCAATCTGGAAGTCGCCCAGGGGGAACGCATCGTCGTGTGCGGGCCCTCGGGCTCGGGCAAGTCGACCCTGCTGCTGCAGACCATGTGCGGGTTGGCGGAGCGCATGAAGACCCTGTATGTCACCGGAGAGGAGTCCCTGCAGCAGGTGGCCATGCGTGCCAGTCGTCTGGGCCTGCCCACCGACAAGCTGCGCATGCTGTCGGAGACCAGTGTCGAGCAGATCTGCCTCATCGCCCAGCAGGAGCAGCCCCAGATCATGGTCATCGACTCCATCCAGGTGATGCACGTGGCGGACGTGCAGTCCGCGCCGGGCTCCGTCTCCCAGGTGCGGGAGGCGGCCGCCCTGCTGACCCGTTATGCCAAGCAGAACCACGTGGCCATCTTCATGGTGGGCCATGTCACCAAGGACGGCACCCTGGCCGGCCCCAAGGTGCTGGAGCACTGCATCGACTGCTCCGTGCTGCTGGATGGCGGGCATGACTCCCGTTTCCGGACCCTGCGTTCCCACAAAAATCGCTTCGGCGCGGTCAACGAGCTCGGCGTCTTCGCCATGACGGGGCAGGGAATGAAAGAGGTGAGCAACCCCTCCGCCATCTTCCTGAGCCGCGGGGAGGAGCAGGCTCCGGGATCCATCGTCATGGTGATCTGGGAGGGAACCCGCCCCCTGCTGGTGGAGCTGCAGGCGCTGGTGGACTACTCCCAGCTCTCCAATCCGCGCCGGGTGGCGGTGGGCATGGATCACAACCGTCTCGCCATGCTGCTGGCGGTGCTGCATCGCCACGGCGGGTTGCAGATGGCGGATCAGGACGTCTTCATCAACGTGGTCGGCGGGGTCAAGGTCGAGGAGACCAGCGCGGATCTGGCACTGCTGCTGGCCATGGTCTCCAGCTTCCGGGATCAGGCCCTGCCCAAGGATCTGGTGGTCTTTGGGGAGGTAGGATTGTCCGGCGAGATCCGGCCCGTGCCCTCCGGTCAGGAGCGGCTGCAGGAGGCGGCCAAGCACGGCTTCCGCAGAGCCATAGTGCCCCACGCCAATGCCCCCAAGCATCCCATCGAGGGGATGGAGGTGGTGCCGGTGAAGAAGCTCTCCGATGCCCTCGAGGCCTTGTGAGGCAAAGCAAAAAGTGATGGAAAACAAAAGGAGCGTCGAGACGCTCCTTTTTGTTCTCTGGCCCTTGTCAGGGCGCGGTCGGGGGAATGTGCTCCCTGTGCTCTTGCAGCAGTTGTTCCAGCTCGCGATAGAGCAGCTGCTCCTCCCCTATGTTCAGCTCGATCATCCGCTTGAGATGGGTCGCGCTGTCGATGTCGATGTGGTGGCAGTAGAAGCCGAGCTTCTTGCTGGCCACGTGGGTCAGCTCGACCTGCATCCTTATCTCGATGTCGCTGCCCCCCAGCATGAAGCTGATCTCGTACTCCTTGTCGTCGCCGGAGGACCACTCCTCGGGCCTGAGCAGCAGGGCTCCCTGCAGGGAGACATCGACCAGCTGGGTGTGCCACTGGTTCGCGCCCTGGGTGAGCTTGGCGGCGGTCAAATAGAAGATGCGTGTAAAGTGGCGGCGCTCGGCCATGGTCGTCTCCGGTCTGCGTGCGAGCACAGGGCTAGTCGTTCATGTCCCAGAGTGTAATGCAGCTGGCACATCAGGATCTTGAACTGGCTCCGGTATTGGCTATCAGACCCGCTGATGACTGAGGGACTCGACGACCTGCAACGCCTTGACCAGTCTGTCTTCCTGCTTGAACCTGTCCTCCAGGACGGGCCCCAGCTGATTCAGATCTTCGTCGAGTTGCAGCAGCTGGGCCTCGTCGGCATTGCTGTACTTGTCGTTGAATTCCAGTGCGAACTCGGTGCAGGCCCGGATGTGGGGGTAGATGCGCTTGGCCAGTTCCAGCTTGTCGCCGCTGGCCTGCTCGAAGGCGGTGACCACGTGGTTGTAGATCTCGAAATGACCGGCGCTGACGTAGTCGACCAGCTGTTCGCAGAAGCGTTGCAGCTCGACATGGCCGGGAAGGGAGCGTTGTTTGGCGCGGGTCGGCATGAGCCCGGCGAGCCGCATGTACTCGACCAGCAACGCCTGCCTGGCATCCAGCCAGTCGTCTATCGCTCTGTGCTTGCCTGCCAGTGCGCGCTTGGTTTTTTCCAGTTCAGTTAACATAGTCCCTCCATGGGCATGGCCTGCGACACCCTGGCCGCACGCCTCCGGTCATTCTCATCGACTGACGACACTCCTATAACTAGGGAAAATACTGTTGACCGTCAATAGGAGTGTAGGGATATTGTTACATCAGGCAGGGGGCCGCATACAAGTCTCCGCCGGATTCTCGCGTCCCGTCACCCATCTGGAAGGCAAAGGGACGAGATATGTGACTATTTCCGCAGATCTTGATGAAAACCCCAGCATTCAAGCCAATCCGGCTGATAAAGCCTTTGCCTGAGTGTTTTTTTTTGAATAGAGTGGCCCGGTGCTAAATGCCCGATCATAAAGGAAATGTTATGAACAAAGCTCAACTTGTCGATGCAATTGCCGCCAAAGCAGACCTGAGCAAAGCTCAGGCCAAAGTCGCTCTGGAAGAGATCATCAATGGTATTACCCAGAGCCTGAAAGAGGGCGATGCCGTTCAGTTGGTGGGTTTTGGTACCTTCAAGGTCAACCATCGTGCGGGCCGCACCGGTCGCAACCCGCAGACTGGCAAAGAGATCCAGATTGCAGCCGCCAATGTGCCGTCCTTTGTGGCAGGCAAGGCGCTGAAAGACGCCGTCAAGTAATCGCGTTAAGTAATCAAATGAAACCCGGCACCTGCCGGGTTTTTTCTTGCCATCTTCATTGGAATTGGTTTCAGATACACTCAGGATATGGCATGCGCTGTAGTGAGGTGGATATGGAACAGAAGAATGCCATTCGGCAGGTGGCCATCCCCTGGGCCCCCGCTCGCCAGCTTCCCCCCGGCCTGGTCGTGGCCGAGCTGCATCAGGACATCTGGAGCGATACCCTGACCGTCATGCTGGGTCGCGCCCGCAGCATCGACCTGCCGCCACAGCCCATGTGCCGGGTCAGCTTCCGCCACATCTTCGCGGTGAGGGTGATGGAGGACTGTGATCTGGCGGAAGGGCGTGACAGCCACGTCATCGAGGAGCAGATCCAGCTGATCACCCCGTCCCGTTTCGCCAGCTGGTTCCATCAGGAATCCGATGGCCTGCATCTGGATGAAGACTTGCAGCACTACCGCATCTCGACCTGGGATTACTGCGCCGACGTGCTGACCTCTTCTCCCCCGGAGCTGCAATTCGTGGCGCTGGAGGAGTGAGCCTGGCCCAGCGTGGTCTGCGCCGCAGACAAAAAAGCCGGAGCATCGCTGCCCCGGCTTTTTCTTGTGTCTATCTTGTCAGCCAGGGTCAGCCCAGGATCTGATCCCGGTGCAGCCCCAGCACGATCAACAGCCCGATGAAGTAGAAGGCGCTGAGCTTGATGCCCAGAATGGCGAGCAGGCCGGCACAGAGGCGGACCAGCGCCTTGTGCAGCCAGGAACCGGTGAAGCGATACATGATTACTCCACCGAGTCGGCTGGCGCGAATTCCGGCACCTTGGCCATGGCGTCCAGCACCACCTGGATGTCGGCCCCGGGCTTGCAGGCGTTTTCGCTGAGGTGACGGCGCCAGGCACGGGCGCCCTGCATGTTCTGGAACAGTCCCAGCATGTGGCGTGTCATGTGGGAGAGGTAGTTGCCCTTGGCCAGCTCCTGCTCCATGTAGGGCAGCATCATCCGCACCACCTCGTGGCGGCTTGGCACCTCGCCGGTCATGCCGAAGATCCGGTTGTCGACCTCGGCCAGGATGTAGGGGTTCTGGTAGGCCTCGCGTCCCATCATGACACCGTCGAGGTGTTGCAGGTGTTCGAGGGACTGCTCCAGGCTGGTGACGCCCCCGTTGATGGCGATGGTCAGATCCGGATAATCCCGCTTGACCCGGTAGACGCGGGGGTAATCCAGCGGCGGGATCTCGCGGTTCTCTTTCGGACTCAGGCCGCTCAGCCAGGCTTTGCGGGCGTGGACGATGAAGGTATTGCAGCCGGCATCCCGCACCTGCTCGATGAAAGCCTGCAAAAACTCGTAGGAGTCCTGCTCGTCGATGCCGATGCGGGTCTTCACGGTCACCGGAATATCCACCACGTCGCGCATCGCCTTGATGCAGTCGGCCACCAGGGCGGGTTCGCCCATCAGGCAGGCGCCGAAGCGGCCGTTCTGGACACGATCAGACGGGCAACCCACGTTGAGGTTGACCTCGTCATAGCCACGCTCCTCGGCCAACCTGGCACAGCGAGCCAGATCCGCCGGGTTGCTGCCACCCAGTTGCAAGGCGATGGGGTGCTCCTGCTCGCTGTAGCCCAGGTAGTCCCCCTTGCCGTGGATGATGGCGCCCGTGGTTACCATCTCGGTATAGAGCAGGGTCTGACGGGTCATCAGACGGTGGAAGTAACGGCAATGCCGATCGGTCCAGTCCAGCATGGGGGCGATGGAGAAGCGCTGCGCCTGCATAAAAATCATCCGGGTTGGCCAAACAAGGGGGCGGATTCTACCACAACGTGAGACAGGCTCCGAAAATGAATTTTGTCCCCGCGCCAGGGAGGCCCTGTGATAGTATCCGGCTAATTGACAGGGTATCTGCGTGAACATGAATCAAGACCAACTTCTACAACGAGCGGAGCGCCTCTGCGAGCAGCGCGGGATCCGTTTCACTCCGACCCGGCGCCAGGTGTTCCGGCTGCTTGCCGCCCATGGCAATGCCATCAGCGCCTATGATCTGCTGGCCCAGTTGCAGCAGACCGAGGCCCATGCCAAACCCCCTACCGTCTATCGGGCCCTCGACTTTCTGCTCGAGCAGGGATTTGCCCACAAGGTGGAGTCGCTCAACGCCTTCATCTTCTGCTGCCACTTCGACCATGCCCATCCGATGCAGCTGCTGATCTGCGATCGTTGCAAGGAGGTGGTGGAGCTGCACGATCCGGCCATCGACGCCGCCTTTTCCGAGCAGGCTCGCCTGCATGGTTTTACTATTACCAACAAGACCATAGAAGCCCATGGTCAATGTGCGAGCTGCTCTGCCACCGTAGGGAGTCAAGATGAAGGCTGATTTTGTAAACCCGTTCCTGCTCTCCCTGCTAAACGTGCTCTCCACCATGGCGCAGCTGGAGCTTAAACCCGGTGCCCCCAAGCGCAAGACGGACGAGCTGGCGCGGGGCGACGTCTCCGGCCTCATCGGCATGGTGGGTCCGCAGACCCGGGGCTCCCTCTCCATCAGCTTCGAGAAGGGGCTGGCGTTGGAAATCATGCGCCGCATGCTGGGGGAAGCGCCGACCACCATCAATGAGGACGTGACCGACATGGTGGGCGAGATCACCAACATGGTGACGGGCGGCGCCAAGCGCATGCTGGGGGAAAAGGGGTATGAGTTCGACATGGCGACCCCCGTCATCGTCTCCGGCCCCAATCACACCATCACCCACCGGGCCGACGGCGCCAAGATCATGATGCCGTTCGACTCGGAGTATGGCCGTGCCACCATCGAGATCTGCTTCGAGTAACCGCCATGTGGAAGATACTGAAATGGAGTTTCATCGGTGGGGTGGTGCTGCTCATCCTGTCGGATATCGAGATCCACACCTCTCTCTACAAGTACGAAGACAACCGCGTGGAGATCAGCTTCCCGCGCTGGCAGGCCGATCAGCCTTGGGGCACCCTGCGCTGGCACGCCGGCCGGTTCGAACACCACTGGTACGGGCTGGCTGGCAAACCCAAGCCCGCATCTGTGCTCTGAGCGCTGGCTCATTTCACATCTATCAGCACCAATAAAAGAGGCCAGCATCAGCTGGCCTCTTTTCTATCTTGTTGGCGATGTCGCGAGATATCAGGCGGCTTCGGCAGCCAGTTTATCGCCACCGCGCACCATGACACCCAGGCCGCAGGCCAGCAGGGTCGGCAGCAACCAGGCCAGGCCCTTGTCAAACAGCGGCAGGAAGGCGAACGCATCCATCTTCATGCCGGCGGCACCCAGGCCGTCCAGGCAGCCAAACAGGAAGGCGACCAGCAGCACGGAGCGGAACACCAGGCGGGGACGCCCGAAGTAACCCTTCAGGAAGGTGACCAGCACCAGTGCCACGGCAACCGGGTAGATGGCGACCAGTACCGGGATGGAGAGGCTGATGAGTTGGCTCAGGCCCACGTTGGCCACCACGGCGCAGATGACGCCCAGCAACACCACCAGCTTCTTGTAGCTCATACCGGTGAGGTTGTGGAAGAAATCGGAACAGGCGGAGATCAGACCCACGGCGGTGGTGAAGCAGGCCAGGGTGATGATGGCGGCCAGAATGAACTGACCCGGCTGTCCGAACAGGCTCAGCACATAGGCGTTGACGATGGCACCGCCATTGGTCACGTCGGTGGCGACGCCGGCAGCGGTGTTGCCGAGCTGGAACAGGGAGACATAGACCACGGACAGGCCGATGGCGGAGATGATGCCCGCGATGGCCAGGTACTTGAACTGGCTCTGGTAGTCGTTGATGCCTTTCTGGCGCAGCAGATCGACGATCAGGGCGCCAAACATCAGGGACGCCAGGGTATCCATGGTGTTGTAGCCTTCCAGGATGCCCTTCACGAAAGGTGCGCTCTGGTAGTCACCGGATGCGGCGGGCATGGTGCCCTGGGGGGCGACGAAGACGCCGATGGCCAGGGTCAGCAGCAGCACCATCAGGACCGGAGTCAAGTACTTGCCGATGGCGTCCATCAGCTTGCCCTGGTTGAGAGAGACCAGGATGGCGACCCCGAAGAAGAGCACGGTGTAAGCGGCCAGACCGGATTGGCCCATGTCGCCGAGGAAGGGCTTGAGGCCCATTTCATAGGCGACCAGGCCGGTACGGGGCGCGGCAAAGGCCGGGCCTATGATGATGTAGATGGCGACGGCCAGGGCGGTGGCCACGCCCGCTGGCAGCAGCTTGGTCATGCCGGCCCAGCCGTTGCCGGCCTTGGCGACGGCGATGATGGTGATGAGGGGTAGACCCACGGCGGTGACTAGGAAGCCCAGCATGGCCAGGGAGAGGTGCTCACCGGCCATGAAGCCGGCCAAGGGCGGGAAGATGATGTTGCCTGCGCCCAGATAGAAGGCGAAGGTCATGAAGCCCAATCCGAGTACGTCGGACAATGTGAGTGATTTCGTCAAGTTCAACCTCGTCTGTCTTGTAAACTATTGCTTGTTATAGTTTTTTATTGGTCAGTGACCGGTACTGTTCGGGGGTAAAAAAAAGAGCCCCGCTGATTTTTTCATCGCGACCAGTGGTTTGAACTGGTCTTGAGCGGGCGCTCATTTGGTAGTCAGCATAATGATGTGAAAAAATAGTTCAAGACAAAATTTACATCTTCAAATAGAAGGGGCTGGTTAGTTGGATGTATCTGTCGGAATAGGTTCCATCAGCAGAATGGATCACAATTTCACCCCTCTCGCACTTGTTTGATCCTCTGCCAAGCAGCAATAAAACACGATTTGCCTCTTTTCCCGCTCTGGTGATAACAGCTGTATAACAAACAGCGTGCAGATCATAACTCGACGAAATGCATAAAATTTCATCCGCCATCGCCGTGGGCAGCACCAGGGCCAGCAGGCCATCCTGACTCAACAGGCGCTGGCTGGCGGCCAGCAATTCGCGGGAATCCAGCGCCCCCGTATGGCGGGCCAGCGCCCTTGCCGGGTCGCTAAATGTCTGGCCTGCCACGAAGTAGGGTGGGTTGGAGACGATGAGGTCATAGGGGGCGGCACTATAGTCCTGGATGGCGCTCTCTATGATGGTGACCCGCTCACGCCAGGGGGAGGCCGCCACGTTCTCCCTGGCCTGCCCGGCTGCATCTTTGTCCAGCTCGACCCCGTCAATCATGCAATGGTCGGCGGTGCGCTGGGCCAGCATCAGGGTTATGAGGCCGCTGCCGGCCCCTATGTCCAGCACACGGCGGGCACCGGCAACGGGGGCCCAGGCCCCCAGCAGGATGCCGTCGGTCCCCACCTTCATGGCGCAACGGTCGTGATCGATGTGAAATTGCTTGAAGGTAAAACCGCTGTTTCGTCCCATCCGGCTCCCGTCCTGTGCCTGCCCGCAGAAAATGGTCGGCGATTATAGCGGCTAAGACACAGTCACCATAGGAGCCGACGACATAATCGCCTATAATCTGCCGTTTCCTTAATGACCGAGTATTGCCATGAGCCAGTCCTTTGATGATTTCGACCTGAATCCAGCCCTCAGCCGGGCCTTGGCCGAGATGGGATTCACCCGCCCCACCACCATCCAGCAGATGGTGCTGGAGCCAGCCCTGGACGGCCGCGATATTCTGGCATCCGCCCCGACGGGGACCGGCAAGACCGCCGCCTTCCTGTTGCCGGCCATGCAGCACCTGCTGGATTTCCCGCGCCGCAAGCCGGGCCCCTGCCGCATGCTGATCCTGACCCCGACCCGCGAGCTGGCACTGCAGGTGAGCGCCCACGCCAAGGCGCTGGCGGTGCACACCCATCTCAGCATCGAGACCATCATCGGCGGTGTGAGCCACGAAGAGCAGCTGCCCGCCCTGACCAAGACCACCGACATCGTGGTGGCGACCCCGGGCCGTCTGCTCGAGTACATCGAGAAAGAGGAGTTCGAGAGCCACGACATCGAGGTGCTGGTGCTGGATGAAGCGGACCGCATGCTGGACATGGGCTTCATCAAGGACGTGAACCGCATCGTGGAAGAGGCGCGCTACCGCAAGCACACCATGCTCTTCTCCGCGACTCTGGAAGGCGCCGGCCTCGAGAAGTTTGCGAGTGAGATCCTCAAAGATCCGGTCGAGCTGCACGCCGAGCCGCCCCGCAGCGAACGCCGCCCCATCACCCAGTGGGTCCACCTGGCGGACGACGCCGCCCACAAGCTGGCCCTGCTGGTGCACATCCTGAAGAACCCGGAAACCCAGAAGGCCATCATCTTCGTCAAGACCCGCGAGCGATTGGCGGAGCTCTCCGGCCAGCTGCAGGCGGCGGGCGTGCCCTGCGCCTGGATCCGCGGCGAGATGGAGCAGGCCAAGCGCATCGAGTCGATCCGCAAGTTCCATGAAGGGGAGGTGCCCTTCCTCATCGCCACCGACGTGGCCGCCCGTGGCATCGATCTGCCGAACGTCAGTCATGTCATCAACTACGACATGCCCTACGGCGCCGATGTCTATGTGCACCGCATCGGCCGTACCGGCCGTGCCGGCAACCGCGGCTGCGCCATCAGCCTGGTGGAAGCCCACGACATGGCCATGGTGGCCAAGATTGAGCGCTACACCGAGGAGCGCCTCAAGCGCCGGGTGATCGACGAGCTGCGCCCCAAGCACAAGGAGGCGCGAGTGCCGGTGAAGAAGAAAAAGCCGAAGGATGCCAAGAAGTCGGCGAAGAAGAAAAAGAAGTAATACCCCAGAGCGCAGTTGCAACGGCCATCCTCGGATGGCCGTTTTGCTGTTTGCTGCCTAGCGGGCCAGCACCGGGATGCAGCGGACAGAAAAAAGCCGACGCATGAACGTCGGCCAACAAAAAGTGCTTACAACAGAGGATTCACAGAGTCAGACCCGGGGATCCCTGACTTGGTTCCCTCCGTTTGTAATTAATTTTCAGCGCGCTTGAACATCAGCGTGCTGGCATCGGACTCTTCCGGCACAAAATAGTAGCCTTCGGCGTCGAAGCCCGTCAACTGCTCCACCCTGGTCAGGCGGTGCTTGATGATGTGGCGGGCCATCATGCCGCGCGCCTTCTTGGCGTAGAAGCTGATGATCTTGAACTGGCCGTTCTTCTCGTCCTTGAACACCGGCGTGATGATGCGCCCCTGCAGGGATTTCGGGCGTACCGATTTGAAATATTCGTCGGAGGCGAGGTTGATCAGCACGTCGTCCCCCTGGGCCGCCAGCGCCTGGTTGAGGCGGGTAGTGATGATGTCGTCCCAGAACTGGTAGAGATCCTTGCCGCGTGCATTGTCCAGGCGAATGCCCATCTCAAGGCGATAAGGCATCATGAGATCCAGCGGGCGCAGTACCCCGTACAGGCCGGAGAGCATGCGCAGATGGTTCTGGGCGAAGTCGAGATCACCATCGCTGAAGTCGTCCACCGCGAGCCCGGTGTAGACATCCCCCTTGAAGGCCAGCAAAGCCTGGCGGGCATTGGCCGGGGTGAAGTCCGGCTGCCACTCGGCAAACCGGGCAGCGTTGAGGCCGGCCAGCTTGTCACTGATCTTCATCAGGCTGGCGATCTGGTCCGGGCTCAGCTCGCGGGCCCGCGTTATCAGCTCGGCGGAGTGGTCCAGCAGCTCGGGTTGGGTGAAACGGGACGTCACCAGAGGTGACTCGTAATCCAGCGTCTTGGCCGGGGAAACCACAATCAGCATAACTCTCCTTCCATTGCGGTGACGGACGCCCCCTCATTCATCCAGGGTGACGTTGTCGAGTGTGCCGGCTCCCAGTTGCTCGCGACCGGACAGCTTGATGAGCAGCCGCAGGTCATTGGCGGAGTCGGCATGGGCAAGGGCCTCACTGTAGCCAATTTGGCCGGCGCAGAACAGGGTGAACAGCGCCTGATCGAAGGTCTGCATGCCGAGTTCGCTGGATTTGGTCATCACCTCCTTGAGCCGCTGCATCTCCCCCTTGCGGATGATGTCGGTGATGAGAGGCGTGTTGAGCAGGATCTCGAAGGCGGCGACGCGGCGTTGCCCATGGACGGCGGGCAGCAGCTGTTGTGCGACGATGGCGCGCAGGTTGAAGGAGAGATCGAACAGGAACTGGCGGTGCTTCTCCTGCGGCACCAGGTGGAGAATGCGATCCAGTGCCTGGTTGGCGTTGTTGGCGTGCAGGGTGGCGAGGCAGAGGTGACCGGTCTCGGCGAACTGGATGGCGAACTCCATGGTCTCCTGGGAGCGGATCTCGCCGAGGAGGATGACGTCCGGTGCCTGGCGCAGGGAGTTCTTGAGTGCGGTGTCGAAAGACTCTGTATCTAGTCCCACCTCCCGCTGGGTCACTAGGCAGCGATCGTGCTGATGGACGAACTCCACCGGATCCTCCACCGTCAGGATGTGCCCCTCGCCGTGCTGGTTGCGGTAGCCGATCATGGCCGCCTGGGTGGTGGACTTGCCGGCGCCCGTGGCGCCGACGAACAGCACCAGCCCGCGCTTGGCCATGACGACGTCCTGCAGTATGGAGGGCAGCATCAGCTCGTCAAAGGTGGGGATCTTGGTCTCGATGCGGCGCAGCACCATGCCCGGCATATCCTGCTGCCAGAAGGCGCTGACCCGGAACCGACCGAGGGCCGCCCGCTGGATGGCGCAGTTGGCCTCCCGGGTGCGGGTGTAGTGCTCAAAGTGGGCCTGATCCAGACTCTCCTTGACCAGGGCCAGCGCCGCTTCCCTGTCCAGCGGTTTATCGCCGAGGGGGATGAAGCGCCCGTTCACCTTGAGGGTGGGAGGGGCATCGACGGTGATGAAGAGATCCGAGCCCTTCTGGTCAACCAGTGCTGCGAGCAGAACATCCATGTTCATAACGTCTCCTTGGGTGCTGGCTTAAATGGTGTTGGGATCGACTGCCTTGGCCTTGGCATCGAGGGCGGCGACTATGCCCCGATTGACCAGCTGTTTGAGGCTCTGATCCATGGTCTGCATGCCGTGGGTCATCCCGGTCTGGATGACGGAATAGAGCTGGGCCACCTTGTCTTCCCGGATGAGGTTTCGCACCGCGGGGATGCCCATCATGATCTCGTGGGCCGCCACCCGGCCGCCGCCGATCCGTTTGAGCAGGGTCTGGGAGATGACCGCCCGCAGGGATTCGGAGAGCATGGAGCGCACCATGTCTTTCTCGGAGCCCGGGAAGACGTCGATGATACGGTCGATAGTCTTGGCCGCCGAGGAGGTATGCAGGGTGCCAAACACCAGATGACCGGTCTCGGCCGCTGTCATGGCGAGACGGATGGTCTCGAGGTCGCGCATTTCCCCCACCAGTATGATGTCCGGGTCTTCACGCAGGGCCGAGCGCAGGGCATTGCTGAAGCTCTTGGTGTCGCGATGCACCTCCCGCTGGTTGACCAGGCAGCGTTTGTTCTCGTGCACGAATTCGATGGGATCCTCGATGGTGAGGATGTGGTGGTGGAAGTTGTCGTTGATGTAATCGACCATGGCCGCCAGGGTGGTGGATTTGCCCGAGCCGGTTGGCCCGGTCACCAGCACCAGGCCACGGGGGAATTCTGCTATCTGTTTGAATATCCTCGGCGCCTCCAGATCCTCCAGGGTCAGGACAGTGCTCGGGATGGTCCGAAACACGGCGCCCGAACCGCGGGCCTGCTGGAAGGCGTTGACCCGGAAACGCGCCATGCCGGGCACCTCGAAGGAGAAGTCCACTTCGAAGTTCTCCTCCAGCTCCTTGCGCTGGTGGTCGTTCATGATGTCGTAGATGAGGGCGTGAACTTCCCGGTGATCCAGGGCGGGCAAATTGATCTTGCGAACCTCTCCGTCAACCCTGATCATCGGAGGAACCCCGGCGGAGAGGTGTAGATCCGAGGCTTTATGCTTTACACTGAATGCCAATAACTCTGTGATATCCATAGATTTGTTATTCTCCCATCACAAGATCACGAACGAAATATGAGCCAGATTGCCCAGCACCTGCTTCAGGTAAAGGAACGTATTGTAGAGGCCGCCCGGCGCGTCGGCCGTGGCGCCGATCACATCCAGTTGCTTGCGGTCAGCAAGACCAAGCCACTGGGGGACATCCAGGCTGCCTATGCCGCCGGGCAGCGTCGCTTCGGCGAGTCCTATGCCCAGGAAGCGGCGCTCAAGATAGATACCCTGCGCGAGCAGGCCGCCTGTACAGACATAGAGTGGCACTTTATCGGCCCGCTGCAATCGAACAAGTCCAAACTGGTGGCGGAGCGGTTCGACTGGGTGCAAAGCGTCGATCGCGACAAGCTCATCGAACGCCTCAACAGCCAGCGTCCTGCCGGGTTGGCGCCGCTAAATGTCTGTCTGCAAATCAATATTAGCGGAGAGAGCAGCAAATCCGGTACGTCTGAGCAAGAGATTTTCCGTCTGGCTGCCCTGGTGGCCCGCAGTGAACATCTGGTGCTGCGGGGTCTGATGGCCATTCCGGAGCACACCCGTGACGAGGCGGTGCTGGCCGCCCAGATGACGCGCATGCAGGCTCTGTTCACCGAGCTTGCGCAACAATACCCGAGCGTCGACACCCTTTCGATGGGCATGACCGAGGACCTCGAGCTCGCCATCGCCCATGGCAGCACCATGGTGCGGGTCGGTACCGCCATCTTCGGCGCTCGCGACTATTCACAGGCATGACACAGACAAGGGCTCGCACCAGGATGCGCGGGCTCCCCATTCATATCATCAATGAGGAGTGCGGGATGGTTCGCCGCGTTGCCGCCGGAGCGGGCAGGCACGGTAGTCCCCTTCACCCCTGCGACAGGAGAGAGTGATGCAACACAGAGTGCTGGCCTTCATCGGCGCAGGCAACATGAGCCGCAGTATCATCGCAGGCCTGATCCAGGCTGGCTATCCGGCTGAACGTATCATCGCGGCCAACCCCAGCAGGCCCAAGCTTGACGAACTGGCCAGCCAGTTCGGCATTCGCATCACCCAGGACAATGCCGAGGCAGCCCGCGAGGCCGAGGTGATCGTGCTGGCGGTCAAACCCCAGCTGATGGCGGGCATGCTGGCCGCGCTGGTGGCCGAACTCGGGTCGCTGGAAGGCAAGCTGCTCGTCTCCATCGCCGCTGGCATCCGGGTTGAGCGGTTGCAGGAGATGGCGAGAGGCCATGGCCGCATCATCCGCACCATGCCGAACACCCCCTCCCTGCTGGGGCTGGGGATGACGGGGCTCTACGCGCCGCCCGGCATCGAGCAGGCCGATCGCGACTTCGCCGAGCAGATGATGCAGGCGGTGGGCAAGACCCTCTGGGTGGAGCAGGAGTCCGGCATCAACGGTGTCATCGCGGCGGCGGGCAGTGCCCCGGCCTACTTCTTCCTGTTCATGCAGGCGATTGCCGAAGAGGCCGAGGCCATGGGCTTTACACCGGAGCAGGCCCGCCTGCTGGTACAGCAGACGGCGCTGGGGGCTGCCGCCATGGTGGCGCAGAATCCCGAACTGTCGCTGCAGACCCTGCGCGAGCAGGTGACCAGCAAGGGCGGCACCACGGCCGAGGCCGTCAAGACCTTCCAGGAGCAGGGGCTGATGCCGCTGACCGCGCGTGCCATGCAGGCGGCCGTTACCCGGGCCGGCGAGATGGAAACCCTTTTTTGAACCCTCTTTTAGCAAGGAGCCCGGATGAACACGGCTTACTTTTTGATTAACACGGTTTTTGATCTCTACCTCATGGTGGTGCTGCTGCGGGTCTGGTTGCAGTGGGCCCGCGCCGACTTCTACAACCCCATGAGCCAGATGGTGGTCAAGCTGACCAATCCGCTGGTGGTGCCCCTGCGTCGCGTCATTCCCGGCTTTGGCGGGCTGGACATGGCCTCGGTGCTGCTGGCGCTCCTCATCGCCTTCGCCAAGCTGGCGCTGCTCAAGAGCATGAACGTGCTGCTGACCGACTGGCTGACCCTCAGCCTGTTTGCGGCGCTCACCGTGCTGAAGAAGGCGGGCTCCATGATCTTCTGGATCCTGTTGATCCGCGCCATCCTGAGCTGGGTCAGCCAGGGTCGCAACCCCATCGAATACGTGATGCACCAGCTGACCGAGCCCTTCTTGGCGCCGATCCGCCGCATCCTGCCGGCCCTGGGCGGGCTGGATCTCTCCGTGCTGGTCGCCTTCATCGCGCTGCAGGCCATAAACTATCTGTTGGGGGATCTGTTCGGTCAGCTGTGGTGGATGATCTGATGCCAGCCGTCCTGCGGGAAGGGGACGAGCTTGTGCTGCATCTGATGATCCAGCCCAAGGCAAGCCGGGATCAGATCGTCGGATTGCACGGGGACGAGTTGAAAGTGGCCATCACGGCGCCGCCGGTGGATGGTCAGGCCAACAGTCACCTGATCAAGTACCTGGCCAAGCAGTGCAAGGTGGCCAAGGGGCAGGTTCGCATCGTGCGGGGGGAGCTGGGTCGCCACAAGACGGTTGCCATCGAGGCGCCGAAGCAGATCCCCGCCGAGATCGCCGCCCTGCTGGAGAGTGGAACACGAGAAGGATGACATCATGAAAACAGTCTGGATGAGCTGCCTGCTGGCACTCCTGATGGTGCTGCCGGTGCGGGCCGAACAGATGAAGGAGCTGGGCCCCTGGCGGGTGCACTACAGCGCCTTCAACTCCAGCTTCCTCACCCCCGAGGTGGCCAAGGCCTATGGTCTGGAGCGCAGTCGCTACAACGGCATCGTCAACATCGCGGTGCAAAACAAGCAGGGGGTGGCGCAGGCGGTGGGGATCAGCGGCGAGGCCAAGAACCTCACCGGGACACTCCGTACCCTGCAGTTTCAGGAGGTGAAGGAGGGGGATTCCATTTACTACCTGGCGGTGCTGCCCTATCGCAACGAGGACACCTACCAGTTCACCCTGACGATCATGGGGGAGGGGCAGAAGCAGACGCTGACCTTCCAGCAGACCTTCTACGTGGACTGACACCCCGGGCCTGACGAGATGCCCCGCACCTGCCGGTGCGGGGCATTTTTTTATCCGTGAAACCGAGGCTTGTCAGCGGCTGGCCAGCGGGTAGGTGAACAGAGCCAGGTGGGCGAAGTTGAACAGGAAGTGGATCAGGATGGCGACGCCGAGCCGTCCGCTCAGCTGGAATGCCAGGCCGTAGCAGGCGCCGGCCAGGGTGGCGAACAGCGCCAGCAGCGGGCCACCGGCCAGGTGCGCGGCCCCGAACAGCAGACTGGCGATGCAGATGCCTGCCCAGGCACGGCTGCGCGTCGTGATGGCCTGCTGGATAAACCCCCGGAACAGCGCCTCCTCCGCCACGCAGGTGAAAAACAGGTTGTTGAACGCGAACAGCCACCACCAGTGGGGCAGGCCGATCTCGGGTTTGAGCGCGTCCAGTTGCCAGGCGGCGATCAGCAGGGCGGCCAGGGGTAACAGCAACAGGGCAAGTGGTCGCCAGCGCAGGGGGCCTCCTGGGCCGAGCAGGGTGGGCCAGGCCAGCAACAGGCCGAAGAAGATGAGCGGCTTGTCCAGGTTGAGGTAGAGGGTGAAGGGCACGCTGGCGGGGCTGGCCTGCACCCTGTCCAGCACCCGCAAGTTGTCAAAACCCGGGACCAGGTGCAGGGTCAGGGCGATGGCCCAGACCATCACCAGCGCAAGGGCCATCCCGCGCCAGGGCTGGGGCAGGGCGGGGGTACGCCAGGCGAGCAGCAAGCCTGCGACGCTGACGGTGAGGGCCAGCGGCGTGATGCGGTCCAGCCAGAACGCGCCGAGCAGGGCGATGCCAAGCAGAAAGAGGCCAGGGATACGCCGGCGGGCCAGGCAAAGCAGTACGGCCAGCGCCAGTACGGCCCAGATCAGGGAATCAGGAAGTGGCAGCATTGAGTCTCCTTTGGTCTTCGAGGGGACGCACCTTAACGAGCCG
>ENA-OWLM01000389-OWLM01000389.1-metagenome-genome-assembly--contig:-NODE-389-length-17174-cov-2.990245_pt1 | contig 17174 bp, 15 predicted proteins | sample MGYA00245349_ERZ651102 | MGnify/ENA primary metagenome ERZ651102 (study PRJEB26857, sample SAMEA4031759) | metagenome | biome: human; feature: oral; material: saliva | place: Philippines | collected 2014... | reverse complement strand
GGCCAGCATCAGGATGCCGAAGGCGTAGCCCAGCTGCGTCAGCGTGGGAATCCAGCCGAGCGTTTCGGCGCTGGCGTGGATGTCGGCGCCCAGGACGCCCAGCATGGGCTGGCTGTAATAGAGGGAGGCGACGCCCAGGCCGGCGCCGACGGCAAGCAGGAAAACCAGGCCGCGCGACAGGGACGTATGGGGGGTGGGGGATGGCATGATGGGTATCCGGTGGCTCAAGTACGGGGCAAATTCTGGGCGTTCACCCCCGGATTTGGTAGCCGGACCACGGGTACATCCGTTATACGATAGGCGTATGACCACCTCCGCCCTGACCGCCGCGGCCGGCACCGACCGCATGCTGCTCATCGAAACGTTCGTGCGCATCGTCGAGGCGGGCAGCCTGTCGGCGGCCGCCGCCCAGATGAACGCCACGCAGCCCACCGTGAGCCGCCGGCTGCAACTGCTGGAGAAGACCATGGGGGTGCGGCTGCTGCTGCGCTCCACCCACGCCATCAGCCTGACCGAAGACGGGCAGCGCTGCTACGAGCGGGGCAAGGAACTGATCGCCACCTGGCAGTCGTTCGAAAGCGAGGTGCGCGGGGCGGGCGACGAGCCCGTGGGCATGCTGCGCGTGGTCGCGCCGCATGCTTTCGGCCAGGATCAGTTCGTGGCGCCGCTGGCGAAGTACCTGCAGCGCTATCCGAACATGCGGGTGGAATGGCTGCTGCACGATCGCATGCCGGACCTGATCGCCGAGAACGTGGATTGCGCGATCCGGGTCGGCGCCGTGACAGACCCGTCGGTGATCGCGGTGAAGCTGGGCGAAGTGCCCCGCATCGTCGTCGCGTCGCCAGCGCTGCTCAAGGGCGGAACCCTGCCGCAGGATCCGTCGGCATTGGCGCATCTGCCCTGGCTGGCGCTGCGCACCTTCTACCGCACCGAAGTGAGCCTTACGCATTGCGGCTCGGGCAGGACGGAACGCTTTGGCATCCAGCCGCGCCTGTCCACCGACGGCCTGCAGGCGCTGCGCAATGCGGCCGTGCTGGGCCTGGGCGTGGGGCTGGGATCGTCCTGGGCCATGGCCGGCGACCTGGCGGCGGGGCGGCTGGTGCATCTGGCGCCGGAGTGGCGGGCGGACGCCCTGCCCGTCTATCTGGTGTATGCGCCGTCGCGCTTCCAGCCCGCGCGCCTGCGGCGTTTCATCGAGACCATGCGCGAGCATCTGCCCGCGGAGCTGGCCGGCAACTGATGACTTCCGGACCGCCGAATTCGGTCAAGCTGATGGAACGTGCCTGCGTCATGGTTTGTCTCCCGCGTGGTGATGGATATCGCCGGACGGGCCGGCCGCATCCCTGACGGATTCATACACCAGCGTTGCCAGCGTCAGGTCTTCCAGCGCGCTGCCCACGGCCTTGAACACGGTGATCTCCTGGTCGTTGCGCCGGCCGGGGCGCTGCCCCGCGGCAAGCTGGTGCAGGTTGCCCTGGATGCCTGCGCGCGTCAGCACGCCGGCCTCGAAGGCCGACAGCAGGTCGCCGGATTTGGTGGGGGCTTCGTCGGTGTCCACGTACACGGTGGTGCCGTCGAAGCAGGCGGGATCGGTCTCGCGCATTTCCGGCTTGAAGCTGCCGATCAGGTCCAGGTGCGTGCCGGGCTGCAGCCAGGCGCCCCGGATCAGCGGTTCGGTGGACAGGGTGGCGCAGCTGACGATGTCGGCCTGGCGGACGGCGGCTTCCAGGTCGGTCGCGGCCTGGGCGTCGAAGCCCTGTTCGCGCAGCCGGGCCGCTAGCGCCTCGGCGCCCGCCGGTCGCAGGTTCCACACCAGTACGCGCTGGATGGGCCGCACGGTGCGCATGGCCTGCGCGACCAGCCCGGCGATGCGGCCGGAGCCGACGATCAGCAGCGTGCTGGCGTCGGCGCGGGCCAGGTAGTCCGCGCCCAGCGCCGCCGCGCCGGCGGTGCGGTACACGGTGACGATGTCGCCGTCGACCTGCGCGATCGGCACGCCGGTGGTGGCGCTGTACAGGTTGTAGGTGGCGTGCAGGCCCGGCAGGCCCTGGTGTGTGTTTTCGGGAAAGATGTTGATGATCTTCACGCCGAAGTAGCCGCGGTCGCTCCAGGCAGGCATGATCAATGAGGTGCCGTGGGCATTGCCGGACTGGATGGCGTGGACGTGGCGGGCCGGCACGGTGGCGTCGCCGCGGAACGCGTCCCGCAAGGCGGGGATGACGCTGTCGAAGGACAGGGCGTTGCGGGTCTGTTCGGTATCAATGAAGCGCATCGGATCGTTGCCTGCGGTGGGTAGGTCAATCAAAGGGCCACAGGCAGTCTAGCAGCGCGGCGCGATCCGGGCGCGGCAATAAAGTCGGTTGGGTAGAATCGCCGGACTAGAGGAAAACAGCCAGCATGTCGGATTTACCCGCGAAGGCCCGGTCCGGGCCGTTGAACCTGCGGCAGATCGAGGTGTTCCACGCCATCATGGTCACGGGATCTCTCAGCGCCGCGGGCCGGCTGCTGCACGTCACGCAGCCCGCGATCAGCCGCGTGCTGGCGTCGATCGAACTGCGCCTGGGCTATGCGCTGTTTGAGCGGTCCAAGGGCCGACTTCACCCGACCCAAGAGGCGCGCAAGCTTTTCCAGGAGGTCGAGTCGATCCAGGCCGGCGTCAACCGCCTGAACGACATGGCCGCCGGCTTGGCCGGCCACGGCCCGGGCGTGGTCAGCGTGGTCTCCAGCCCCAGTTTCGGCGAATGGCTGATCCCCGCGGCCACCGCCCGCTTCTGCGGCCGCAAGCCGGGCGTGCGCATCCGCTACCGCCCGCTGGGCATGGACGCCCTGTTGCCGCAATTGCTGCTGGGGCATGCCGATATCGCGATATCGACCTTCCGGCCCGAACATCCCAACGTGGTCACCAGCGAACTGGCGCAAGGCGAAATCGTCTGCGTGCTGCCCGCGGGCCATCGCCTTGCGCGTGAAAAAGTCATCGAACCCGCGATGCTGGCCGGCGAGATGCTGGTGGGCTATGGCCGCGACACCCCGCTGGGCGAAACCCTGTTCCGCGGCTGGGCCGGGATGGGCCTGGAGTCCGATCCCGCCATCGAGGTGCGCTCGTCCCAGACGGCGTGCTCGTTCGTGCGCCAGGGCGTCGGTGTGGCCCTGGTGGATTCGTACGGCCTGTCGGATGCGCTGGTGCACGGCATGGTGGTGCGGCGAGTCGAGCCAGCGATTGCGCTGTCGGTGCATGTGTCCCATTCCCGGACCGAGCCGCCGCCCTCCGTCGCCAAAGCCTTCCTGAATCAATTTGCGCACGTCGTCAAAAAGGAAATGCCCGCGATGACGCGGGCAATCATCGACCATTCCTAGTCGATTTTCGCCACGGGCAGCGGTTCGCCGGCGCCGGTGCGTTCGACGATCAGCTTGTAGTGCTGCGGGCTGCGGTGCTTGGCAAAGTTGAATACGTGGTCGCGGAAGGTCTGGCCCATGCCCAGGTCGATACGCGCCGTGATCACTTCGTCTTCTTCGCCGCTGGCGCGGGCCACGATTTCACCCGACGGCGCCACGATCATCGAACTGCCGATCATGTGGTGGCCGTCTTCATGGCCGCACTTGGCGGCGGCGCCGACCCATACCGCGTTCTGGTAGGCGCTGGCCTGCAGCACGATCTCGTGCGTCGTGGTGCGCAGGTGCGCGGGCTCGTCCCAGTGGATGTTCAGGGACGGCGTGTTGTAGCCCAGCACGATCAGTTCGGCGCTTTGCAGCGACATGACGCGGTAGGTCTCGGGCCAGCGGCGGTCGTTGCACAGGCACATGCCGATCTTGACGTCGTTGGTCTCCCAGACGCCGAAGCCCAGGTCGCCGACTTCGAAGAATTTCTTTTCCAGGTGCTGGAAGGGCGCGTCGACCTTGTGGTCTGAGTGGCCGGGCAGATGGATTTTGCGGTACTTGCCGATGATCTTCGCGCTGCGGTCCACCAGGATGGCGGTGTTGAACTGGCGGCCTTCCGGCGTCAGCTCGGCATAGCCCAGGTAGAAGCCGACGCCAAGCTCGCGTGCGGTGTCGAACAGCGGCTGCACGTCGGCGTTGGGCATGGACTTTTCGAAGTAGCGCTCCACCGCCTCGGCGTCTTCCATCCAGTAGCGCGGAAAGAACGTCGTCAGCGCCAGTTCTGGAAACACCACGAACTCCGCCTTGCGGGCCGCGGCCTCGCGCATCATCTCGACCAGACGGCGCACGACCGCCGCGCGGGTGTCGGCAAGATTGACGGCGCCCATCTGGGCGACGGCCAGGCCCATCTTGCGGGAGGGGGATGCGTTACTCACGTTATGAAACTCCAGGTGTGCTTGTCGCCGCGGATCGGATGCGCGGCGCCGTGTCGGGCGCGTCTGTCGGCGTGCCGCTGAAGGTGCAAGCATGCATGCGTACGGAAGAATCCGAAACCGCGGCGGCTGGCGCGGCGCGGCGCTCCGCCAGCCGCCGCGGTTTTCGCTAATGCCCTGATTTGAATGGGGATTTTGGAAGGGTGCGGAGACGCCCGGCGTCCCATGCATAACGCTGGATCATGGACGCCATGCAAAGTTTTATATCGGGTTTGCCCGCGCCGCCGCGGTGCAAGCCTCGAAGGTTTTCAGGTGGATGCTGGCGTGGACATTTTTTTATACAAGAAAATGAAAGTTCCGGTTACATTGCATTACGCGCAGAACTCCCTTGTAGCGCCGCCAATGTGCCACCGGTTTCCATGTCACGTTTCAGAATTGCGGCTTTTGTGTTGATGATGTCGGCGCTTGGATTCCTTGCGGGCGTGCTGGCCGGAAGGTTGATCGAACTGGGCCAGGTCGACGACAGGCTTGCCGGGCATAACGCCCGGCTGCTCGCCCACGCGCTCAGGGTGTCGCAGGAAAGCCATCGGCTGATCGCCGCGGCTACGCACGGCGCCGCGCTGTGCTCGGAATCGGACATCGCGACCCTGCGGGTGCTGCTCTTCAATTCCACCTTCATCCGGGATATCGGCCGTACGCAGGACGGCATGCTGCGCTGTTCGGCGGCCTGGGGCGAGCTGCCGGAACCGCTGCGCCTGCCTCCGCCTTCGTTCACGGCGCGCAGCGGCGCGCAGCTTTGGACGGGTGCGGCCAACATCGTCGACCGCCGGATCATCGGCGACATGGCGGCGCAGCACGACGTCATCGTATTTACCGCCCCGGGCGCGTTCGACGGCTTTCCCGAGCCGGGCTCCGGCATCGACGCCAAGATCGTGACGCGAGACGGGGCCTACGTGTACCGGCGCTTCGGCCGCACGCACGACCTGGACCTGGCGGCTGCGGGACTCGATGGGCAGGAGGTGGGCGCTTTCGCGTCGGATCGGCGGGTCCGGGCATGCGCGCCCGAGGCCGGGCCCGATCTCTGCGTGCTGTCGCGCGTCAGATCGGACGCGTGGTTCCAGTTGCCCGCCATGGTGCTGTCGGTGGTCGGCGCCCTGGCGCTGTCCTTTCTTGCCGGCCTGTGCGTCATGTGGCGGCTGCACGCGGGCAGCGCCAAGACCGAGCTGCGCAAGGCCATCCTCGGCGGCGAGATACAGGTCCATTACCAGCCCCTGCGGCAGCTCGCGTCGCGCCGGCTGACCGGGTTCGAGGCCCTGGCGCGCTGGCGGGCCCGGGGCCGCGATGTCTCGCCCAGCCTCTTCGTGCCGCTTGCCGAGGCGATGGGGCTGGGCCGCGCTTTGTCGCGCCAGGTGACCTCGCAGGCGTTGCGCGACCTGCATGAACGCCTGCAGGAAGACCCCGCGCTGTACGTCAGCATCAATGTGTCGTCGGCGGACCTGAAAGATGCGGGCTACCGCAATTTCCTGCTGGACGCCGTCAGCGAGCGGGGGCTGTCGCCGGCCAATATCGCGCTGGAAATCACAGAGGGCACGCCGCTGTCCGACGGTCACGTCATGGCCATGGTGAAGACGCTGCGCGCCAAGGGCTTCAAGGTGTTCATCGACGACTTCGGCACCGGCCATTCAAATCTGAATTACCTGGCGGAAATGCAGGCCGACGCAATCAAGCTGGACCGGCGCTTCACCAACGCCATTGGCGTCGAGCAGGCGGGCAGTCTGATCATCGACCATGTCATCGCCATTTCGCGCGAGCTGCGCATCAATCTGATCATCGAGGGCATAGAAACCGAAGAGCAGGCCCGTTACCTGCTGGAGCGCCAGCCTGGCGCCATCGGCCAGGGCTGGCTGCTGGGACGGCCGGTGCCCATCCGCGAGCTCGCGGCAAAATAGCGCACGCAGGCTGTGCATTTTATTTTCGATACAAGAGACATAATCATCGAAAATCGGCCGGTCACGCCGCCGGCATTATCGGCCGCATCGGAAATTATTATCGGAAGATTTTGCAGATAGAATGCCTGGGTTATTTAACGGGTTAATCTGCAGTAATCGCCATGGGACATAACCAGACGCTGGTCGACAACCTACTCAGGATCCTGCCGTATGTAGAGGACGAGGAGGCCGACGGAATGGTGATGGGCATGGCCATGGCGGAAATACGCGAAAGGCTGGCGGCGCTGCAAAAGCCCGTGCCCAGCGACAAGCAGATCCGGCGCACGCTGCTCAAGCTCGATAGTGTCGGCAGTTACGGCGCCACGCGCGGCAAGCTTTGGTACCGCAGCATCGAGCGCACGGATTTCCGCATCCAGAACATGAACACGAACATGGCGATGGCCATGTGCGCGCTCAAGCAGGTGGCCGACCGCCACCTGCCTGCCGTCGTACTGGACGACCTGGCCGCTACGTTCGACGGCGCGTGGCGCTATCTCGAAGCCCACCAGGGGCAACCCGCGATCGGCCCGGCGCATGGCTGGGCCCGCAAGATCCTGCGCATCGACGGCACCCATCCCACGGTGTTGCCGCAGGTGCCGTCCGAGGTCTATCGCCAGGTCAGCGGCGCGCTGTACTTCAACCGCAAATTGTCGTTCCGCAACACGCCCTTCGGCGAAAAGTCCCCCAGCGAGCGCCTGTATGTCATGACGCCCCTGGCGATGGTCGACCGGGCGGGCGTCCTCTATATGGTGGCCTGGGGGCCGCGGCTGCCCGGCAGGCGCTTCCTCTTTCGCATGGACCGGCTGTCCGAGGTCCAGGTGCTGAGCGAAAGCGCGGATCCCGATCCGTCTTTCGACCTGGAGGATTATGTGCGGCGCGAGGAAGCCCTGAATTTCGATCCGGGCGAAGAAACCCGCCTGCGCCTGCACGTCGCGGAACCCCTGACGGACGACGGGCGGCGGCGGCGCCACCCGCTGCGCGAGTTCTGGCTGTCGGCGGACCAGCGCATCCAGGAAGAAGAGAACGGCTTCACCCTGACGGCGACCGTCCGGCCGTCCGTGATGCTATGGCAATTGCTGCACGGACACGCGTCCTCCATCGAAGTGCTGGAACCCGAGCACATCCGGGAACGCTTCGTGGAAGAGGCGCGGCAACTGGCCCGGCGCTATTTGTAATCAGGCTCCGGGCCAGGCGCGGGCCAGCAGCAGGGGCAGGATCTTTTCGGCCGGCCCCTTGATATTGTGGGCGGCCACCCGGTCCAGCAGCGTGGGATTCGGGTTGATCTGCACGAGCTCGGCGCCGTCCGCCATGGCCGCGTAGCAGAACTCGGCCGCGGCCGGCGTCTCGCAGGATGTGCCCACCGCCAGGATCAGATCGGCGGAGGCCGCCAGCCCCTTGGCGATGGCCCACACGTCGGAAGCTGGCGGCTCCCCGTGCCAGAGCCTGCCGGGCCGCACCAGGTTGCCGCAGATGCGGCACGCGGGCGGCGGGGGAAACGGTCCCTGCCTGCCCGGCTTGGCAGGCGGCGCGGCCAGCGTGTAGGGCATGGCGCAAGCCGAGCAGCGGGGCTGGTCGAACCGGCCCAGCAGATGCAGGATGCGCGGGCTGCCCGCGCGTTCGTGCAGGTCGTCCACGTTCTGCGTGATGACGGCCAGTTCGGGCACGTGCCGCGCCAGGTCCGCGATGGCCCGGTGCGCCGCGTTGGGCGCGGCGCGCAGGACCTGCGCGCGCCGCCACTCGTACCAGCCCCAGACGATATCGGGATCCGCCGCAAACGCTTCGGGGGTGGCCAGCGCCTGTGCGTCAAAGCGCGACCACAGGCCGGTCAGCGCGTCGCGGAAGGTGGCGATGCCGCTTTCCGCGGAAACCCCGGCGCCGGTGAAGACGACGACGCGCCGCGCCTGGCGCAGCGCCTGCGCCAGCGCGGGCGGAATATCGTGATGCGTGTTTTTCATTTCCAACCTTGCAGTCAGTCCGATACGCTGCACGCGCGGGCAAGGACCTGTCAAGCGCCGCTTTGCGGGAACTAGGGGCTCCGTGCGGGGAGGGGACGTGCGCGGATGTCCCGAATGGTGGATACTGTTTTTTCAATCTGGGATTCCAATCTGCTGGGAGACAAGCAATGCCTGAATCGAACGCCGGACTGGACCGGCTGCGCCGCTTTATCGCCACCGCGACCCGGCTTGCGTCGCCCGAGGCGCTGGCGCAGACGCCCGAGCTGGAAGCCGCGTTCGCGGACTTGGTGGGCCATGATGACTGGCTGCCCGAGGCCTGTACCGCGCCGCATCCGCAGTACTACCAGCAGTACCTGCTGCATTGCGATCCGCTGGAGCGGTTTTCGCTGGTGAGTTTTGTGTGGGGCCCGGGACAGTTCACCCCCGTGCATGACCACGAAGTCTGGGGCTACGTGGGCATGCTGCGCGGCGCCGAGATCAACCAGCGCTACGTCCGGGATGCCGCAGGCCGCCTGGCGCAGCAGGGTGACGCGACGACCCTGCGCCCCGGCGACGTAGAACGCCTGTCGCCAGCCGAGGGCGACATTCATCGGGTGTCCAACGCCTACCCCGACCGCGTGTCGATCAGCGTGCATCTGTACGGCGGCAATATCGGCGCGGTTTCGCGCCATGTCTACGATCCCGCGACCGGCCAGGCCAAGCCTTTCGTGTCGGGATATTCGTCGCCCAGCCTGCCCAATCTGTGGGACCGGTCGGCGGCGGTGCGCGCCGCGCTGGCCTGATCCGGGCGCGCCGAAGGCGTTGTTCCCGCGCGGTGTCTCATGCTATGTTCCCGTCCTAAATATTAGGAAAAATGACGAATGGACAAGACGCTGCTCAAAGGCCTGATGGTGTTGGAGGCGGTGACCGATGTGGACAATCCGCCGCGCACGATCGACGCGCTGGCCGCCCGCGTCGGGCTGACCCGCAGCAATACGCACCGCACGCTGCAGACGCTGATACATGCGGGCTACGTGATCAAGGACGATGACGGCGGCGGCTACCGCGGCGCGGTGCGCCTGTTCGAACTTGCGGCGCGGCAGTTGGCGCAGCTGGACGTGCGCAAGCTGGCCGCGCCCTTCATGCGCACGCTGGCGGACCAGACCGGCGAGACCGTGCATCTGTCGGTGCTGGACGGCTTTGATGTGGTCTATGTGGACAAGATCGACAGCCCGCAGCCCATTCGCGCGTATTCCATGGTGGGCGGCCGCGCACCGGCCTATGCGGTGGCCACGGGCAAGGCCCTGCTGGCCTATCAGGCCGAAGGCTACGTCGAACGCTATGCGGACCAGCTGGTCCGCCACACCCCGTCCACCATCGTCTCCATGCCGCTGCTCAAGGATGAGCTGCGCAAGATCGAGCGCGCCGGCTATGCGGTCAATCGCGGCGAATGGCGTGAAGGGGTGGGCGGGCTGGCCGTGACCGTGTTCAACAGCCTGGACCAGCCCGTGGCGGCGGTCGGGATCTCCGGTCCGCTTGACCGCCTGAGCGCCGCTAGGATGAAGCAGCTGGCGCCGGATGTGGCGGCCTGTGCGCAGTCCATCTCGCAAGGGATGGGGTATCGCCGGGGCTTCCTGGATCAGTAGCCGCCAGCGCCGCCGCGATGCGCTCGGCCTGGCCCTGCGCGAGCCGGGCGTTGACATCCATGGACGTCGTCCAGAAGTAGGTGCCGCCCGCCAGGCTGCCCAGCACCGAGATGCCGGCCTGCGAGTGTCCGTGGGCGTCCTGCAGGCAGCCGGTGGCGTAGTCCAGCGCCAATCCGCCCTGCGGGTCGGCGCGGGCATGGCCCTCTCGCAGCAGCGCGGCCACCAGCGGGTCCTGCGTGCGCGCAGCGTCCACCGAGAAGCTGGTGGCGTTGATCAGGTAGCGGCTGGAATGCGTGATCTCGCCGTCCGCGGTGCGCAGGCGCGTGTGGAATGCGCCGTCGGCCGGGTTGTGGACGCTGTCCAGGTAGCCGGGGGCGACGCGCAACTGACCGGTTTCCAGCAGCGCCTGCAGCTTCAGGGCATTGCGCATCGGGAACGTGGCGCGCCGCGCCATCCAGAGCGATCGCCAGTCCGACTGGAAGCGGCCGCGCTCGCTGAGCGGCAGCAGATGCCAGATCTGGTCCACCGCGGCATTGGTGGCCGCCGCCACCGCCTGCCAGGGACGGGCCGCGGCCGCCGAGCGGCGTATCTCCGCGTCCAGCGCCGCGCGCGCGTCGCTGTCGAGTCCGAAAACGTCGTCGTCGTCCAGCGATCCGCCCAGCGCCACCACTTCGTTGCGCAGCGCATCCCACACGACGTCCAGCGACAGCGCGCCGCCGTGCCGCGCGGCCAGCAGCAGGGCGCCGTCGCGGCTTAACTGCCGCAGCATGTCGGGCGGCCTGTTGTGCGGGCTGCGCACCGAAGGCAGGCGGCCATTGCGCGACGTGCACAGGATGGGGCCGCGATGGCCGGCCTGCTGCAGCGCCGCCACGGCGTCCACCGCGCTCAGGCTGGTGCCCACAACGCACACCGGCGCATCGGGCGCAATATCGGCCGCAAGCGCCGAAACCGGGTAGGGGCTGTTGAAGTAGCCCGGCGCGCCCTCCAGCGCGGGAAAGGCCTGCGACGGCAGGTTGCCGTTACACAGCACGGCGTACCGCGCCCGCAGCGGCGCGCCCTGTTCGGGTTCGACAAGCACGCGGCCATCGGGCAGCGGCGCCACCCTGCGCACCCGGCTGGGCACGTGCGCGAGCGCCACGCCCAGCGTCCGCGCAAGCGTCTGGCAGCGCGCGTAGACCGCGCGCAGGTAGGCGCCGAAGAGCGGCCGCGGCAGGAAGTCCGACGGATCTATAGCGGTTACGCCGTAGCCGTGCAGCCAGGCGGGATCCTGCTCCCGCAGCCAGTCGACGAAGTCCAGCCGCCGATCCGCCCGCGCGGACATGTTGCCGGCGGGGATGTTGAGCAGATTGCTGGGCAGGTCGTCCTGGTAGGCGCCGCCGGGACCGGGGTCGGCCTGGGGCTCAAACAGGTGAATCGCTGGCGGCCGGGTGGCGGCCGCGGCGTTCTGCGCCAGCAAGAACTGATAGAGGAAGCTGACGGCGACCGAGCCGCCGCCCACGATGGCCAGGTCTGTTTCAGCTGGCGGAAGCGAGGGGCGGGGCGCCATCATTTCGCCGCCGACAGGCGCACCACGTCGGCCCAGCGCGCAACTTCCCGCTTGAGCATGGCGCTGGTGTCCGCGGGCGACGTGGCGATCGCGTCGGCGCCCAGCTTCAGGGCGGCCTGCTGCACGGATTCCATGGCGGCGGCCTTGCGCATTCCCGCCGACAGCTTGTCGACGACTGCCGGCGGCGTGCCCGTGGGTGCGAGCAGGGCGTAGGTGGTGGCGACGGAATAGTCCTTCACGCCCTGTTCCTTCAGGGTCGGCAGGTCGGGCAGGGCGGTGGCGCGTTCGGCGGTGGTGACGCCCAGCAGCCGGATCTTGCCGCTGGCCACCTGCGGCAGCAGCGCGGGCAGCGTTTCGATGACCATGTCGATCTGGCCGCCCAGGAGATCGGTGATGGCCGGGCCGCTGCCGCGGTAGGGCACGTGCATGAGCCGCACGCCCGTGACCGCCTGGAACAGTTCGCCGGCCATGTGTTGCGATGTGCCGGGCCCGGCCGACCCGAAGGTGATGGATCCCGGCTTGCTCTTGGCCAGCGCGATCAGTTCCTGCACGTTTTTGGCCGGGATTTTGCTGCTGTTCACGGCCACCGCCATTGGCATGCTGGTGGCCATGGACACGCCGACGAAGGCGGTTCCGAAGTCGTAGCCGGGCTTGTCGGGCATGGCCGCGTGGATCGCGTGGCTGCCCACCGCGCCCATCAGCAGCGTGTAGCCGTCGGCGGCGGACTTGGCGACGAATTCCGCACCGATCTCGCCGCCCGCGCCGGCCTTGTTCTCGACGACCACGCTCTGCCCCAGGTAGTCGCCCAGATGCTGCGCGTAGATGCGCGCGGCGGCATCGGTGGCGCCGCCAGGCGGAAAGGGCACCACCATGCGCACGGGTTTCGCGGGCCAGTTGTCGGCCGCGGCGGGGTTGGAGGCCAGCGCCAGCACCGCGCTGGCCAAGGCAATACGCCACAACAGTCTCATGCAAGTCTCCTCGGTGGGGGCGGGCCGGCATGCGGGGCCGGGATCCGCTGTCGCGGGGCGGCTTGGTCGCTGCGGTCCTTTCTATAAATCCTAAAATATAGGAGTTGAATTTCAATAAATGGTTTACGTAGAATTCCACACGGTGATATGCTGGTCAACAATTAACCGTGGCACCTAGGGATTGCACTAGGACTTACCCCGAAATATGCGGCTTTTAACCGGGTTGGCCTGGATAATGCCATCGGGCCTGGCCCCGGCCTTATAAAATTTTCTGAATCCCAAATATTGAATTTTCATAACGAGAGGTCAGACATGACACCCAGTTCGGCGCTAGCCGGCATCACGGTGCTGGAGATTTGCAACGTCGCGGCGGGACCCTTTTGCGGCATGTTGTTGGCGGACATGGGCGCGGACGTGATCAAGGTTGAGAACCCGGAAGGCGGCGATACGCTGCGCAGCTGGCCGCCGATCTCGAACGGCTACAGCGAGAACTTCGCCTCGCTCAACCGCAACAAGCGGTCTGTGACGCTGAACCTGAAAGACCCCGGCGACCTGGCCCTGGCGCGCGAGCTGGCGCTGACCGCCGACGTGCTGATCGAAAACAACCGGCCAGGGGTGATGGACCGCCTGGGCCTGGGCTATGTGCAGCTGCGCGAAGCCAATCCCAAACTGGTCTATTGCTCGATTTCGGCCTACGGGCAGTCGGGTCCGCGGTCCCAGGAAGGCGGCTTTGACCTGACCATCCAGGCCATGAGCGGCATCATGAGCGTCACGGGCGAGGCCGGCGGCGAACCCGTCAAGTGCGGCGTGCCGGTGGCGGACTTTTCGGCCGGCCTGTACGGCGCCTTCGCCATCGCGTCGGCGCTGCGCGCAGCCCAGGCCAGCGGGCAGGGCACGCACATCGACGTGCCGATGCTGGGCGCCACGCTGGGCATTGCGGCCCTGCAGACGTCGGAATTTTTCGGTAGCGGCAAAGACCCGGTCAAGCTGGGCTCGGCGCATCCGCGCAACGCGCCGTACCAGGCCTTCCGCTGCAAGGGCGGCTACTTCGGCATGGCGGCGGGCAACCAGGCTTTGTGGAAGAGCGTGTGCGCCACAGTGGGCCGCGATGACCTGCTGGCTGATCCGCGCTTCACCGACACCAGCGCCCGCGCGCGCAACCAGGGGGCGCTGCGAGACATCCTGGAGGCGATCTTCGCCGAGGACGACGCGCAAGCCTGGCTGGAACGCTTCCGCGCGGCGGGCGTGCCGTGCGCGCCGATCAACACCTATTCGGAAGTGCTGGCTGACCCGCAGGTGCAGCACATGGGCTGGGTACAGCCTGTTGAACTGCCCAACGGCGTGCAGACGCGCACCTTCGGCCTGCCGGTGCGCTTTGACGGCGAAACCACCGCGCTGCGGCGCCGTCCCCCGGCGCTGGGAGAACACAACGACGAAGTGCTGGGCGCCCTGCGCGCCGCCGGCAAGGGGGCGGTATGAGCGGCGTCTTGCGTGTCGACAAGGAAGGCGCGCGCCACCTGCTGACGCTGGCGCGCCCCGAGAAGATGAACGCGCTGTCGGCGGACCTGGTCGAGGCCCTGATCGCGGCGCTGGACGATGCCGAGGCGCAGGGCGCCAAGGTGGTCGTGCTGCAGGGCGAAGGCAGGAACTTCAGCGCCGGCTTCGATTTCGGCGACTGGGAGGCGCAAAGCGAAGGCGATCTGCTGCTGCGCTTCGTGCGCATCGAGACCCTGCTGCAGCGTCTGGCGGCGTCCCCGTGCCTGACGGTGGCGCTGGCGCACGGCCGCAATTTCGGCGCGGGCGTGGACGTGTTCGGCGCCTGCAAGTGGCGCGTCAGCGCGCCGGACGCCACCTTCCGCATGCCGGGCCTGAAGTTCGGCCTGGTGCTGGGCACGCGGCGCTACGCGTCGCTGGTTGGCGCGGAGCGCGCGCGCTCAGTGTTGGAACAGGCAGCGACCTTCAGCGCCGAAGACGCCTTGCGCGACGGATTCGCCAGCCGGCTCGCACCGCAGCAGGAATGGCCGCAGATCGGGCAACAGGCGCTGGACACGGCGTCCGCCCTGACGGATTCCAGCCGGGCGCAGCTCTATGCGGCCCTGTCGCAGGAAACGCCGGATGCGGACCTGGCGCGCCTGGTGCGCTCGGCCGCGCAGCCAGGGCTGAAAGACCGCGTGGCCGCATATCTGCAAGCGCGCTAGACGCGCCAGACCAAGCAGGGAGGAAGACAATGGCTTCAGGATTCAATCAAAAGAACAAGCAGTGCTCGCTGCAGGAACTGGCCGCACTGGTGCCCAATGGCGCGTCGATCGCGCTGGGCGGCAGCTTTCTGCACCGCGGACCGTTCGCCTTCGTGCGCGAACTGATCCGCCAGGAAAAGCGCGACCTGGAACTGGTCAAACAGTCGCCCGGGTATGACGTGGACATTCTGTGCCGCGCCGGCGTGCTGCGCCGGGTGCGCGCGGGCATCGTCGCCATGGAGGGCAACTTTGGGCTGGCGCCGTGGTACCGGCGCGCGGTGGAGCGCCACGAGATCGAACTGGAAGAGCACGCATGCGCCAGCCTGACGGCGGGCCTGCGCGCGGCGGCCTTTGGCGTGCCGTTCCAGCCCTGCGGCGGGCTGCACGGCAGCAGCCTGCCGGAGCTCAACGGCTGGAAGTGCCTGGACGATCCCTACGGCGGCGGCCAGAAGACCTGGGTGGTGCCCGCGATCCGGCCGGATTTTGCGGTGATCCAGGCTTCCGAAGTGGACGCAAAAGGCAACGTGCGCGTGCATGGCACGGCGCACTGGGACCGCATCATGTCGCGTGCCGCAGGCAGTGTGCTGGTGGTGGCCGAAAAGGTCGTGGACAGCGCCGTGTTCGAGGCCCAACCGGAATCGACGCTGGTGCCGTACTTCATGGTGCAGGCCTATGCCGTGGTGCCGCAAGGCGCATGGCCGGGCTCGTGCTGGCCGGACTACGCCATCGACTATCCGGCGGTGGAGGCATACATGGACAAGAACAGCGATCTGCGGGCGCACATGGCCGCGGCGCCCGAAGCGCGGGAGGGGAATCATGGCTGAGCAATGGTCGGGCTTTTCATACATCGTCACCAATCTGGCGCGCTTTATCCGCCCGGACGAGATCACCTTCAGCGGCGTGAACTCCACCATGCCGATGTTGGCCTGCCTGTTGGCCAAGCGCGCGTACGACTGGGACTTCGTCTACATCAACGTGGCCGGGGGCGTCGACCCGCGGCCCTCGCACATCCCGATTTCCAGTTCGGATCCGGTGCTGGCCGAGCACACGGCGTCGATCTTCGCCAACGAAGACTTCTACGATTTGTGCACCCGCGGTCGCATGGACCTGACCTTCCTGGGCGCCGCGCAGATCGACGGCGCGGGCTGCGCCAACAATTCGTGCATCGGCGACTGGCATGAGCCCAAGGTGCGGCTGCCGGGCGGCGGCGGCGGCGCCGTGATGCTGCCCACGGCCAGACGCGCCTGCACCTGGCGCACGGAGCACTCGCGCCGCACTTTCGTGCCCAAGCTGGACTTCATGACGTCCTGGGGCGGCTTTCATGGCGTGGTCACGCCGATCGCCGTGTTCGTCAAGCGCGACGGGCGGCTGGCGCTGCAGTCCTGGCATCCGGAATCCAGCCTGTCGGAAGTGCGCGAACGCACGGGCTTTGAGTTCGACGCCGCCGGCGCGGCGCCGACCGAACCGCCGACCGCCAACGAGGCGCGCGCCTTGCGCGAGCTGGATCCGCAGGGGCAGTTCGAACGCGATGCGGCGGTCGCGCTGCGCTAGCGCCTGTTTACGCTGAACGGAGCCTCGAAGAGGCCCAGGGGGAGACACTCATGACGATTGCCGATGCCACGGTCGTGGCGGCGTTTGCGCGCTTGTGGAGCCAGCCCGGATGGGCGGCGCGTCCCGCCATCGAGACCACGGAGGAAACGCTGTCCTACGCGGACCTGCACCGGCGCGTGGGACAGGTCGCCGGAGGTCTGCGCGCCGACGGCGTCGCGCCAGGCGACTATGTGGGCGTGGCGATGGAGCGCTCGCTTGCCCAGGTGCTGGCCATCCTGGGCGCCATGGCGGCCGGGGCCTGCCCGTGTCCGCTGGAGCCGCGCCTGTCGGTCGACGAGACCGCCCGGCGCGTGACGGCCGTGGGCCTGAAGTGGATGCTGTCCGACGAGGCCAACGCCGCTAATGCGCAGGCCTGCGGCCTGCCCGCGGCGCAACGGCTGCAGGCAGCGGATATCGGCCAGGGGCCGCCAGACTGGGCCGGCGCCGCCGTGGACCGCCAGTCGCCCGGCCTTTTGCTGTTCACGTCGGGCAGCACGGGGAACCCCAAGGGCGTGCTGCTCAGCCATCAGGGCCTGGCGAACAACGCGCGCGGCGTGCTGGCGCACACGGGCTTGACGCCGGCCGACCGCCTGCTGCACGTCATGCCGCTGCACCACACCAACGCGCTGAACAACCAGATCTTCGCGCCGCTCCTGGCCGGCGCGTGCGTGGCGCTGGCCGGCCGGTTCCGGGCGGATGACATGCCCGGCCTGCTGGCGGCGTTCCGGCCCACCATCATCACCGGCGTGCCCACGATGTACGCGCGCATGCTGGAGCTGCCGTTCGATCCGGCCAGCCTGGCCGGCCTGCGTTTTGCGCGCTGCGGGTCGGCGCCCATCACCGAGGCTTTGCACCGGCGCATCGAAGCCTTCCTGGGCTGCCCGCTGGTGGTGTCCTATGGCCTGTCGGAGGCCACCTGCACATCCACCATGAATCCGCCAACTGCGCGGCGCGTGGG
>ENA-OWLM01000388-OWLM01000388.1-metagenome-genome-assembly--contig:-NODE-388-length-17185-cov-4.935085_pt1 | contig 17185 bp, 12 predicted proteins | sample MGYA00245349_ERZ651102 | MGnify/ENA primary metagenome ERZ651102 (study PRJEB26857, sample SAMEA4031759) | metagenome | biome: human; feature: oral; material: saliva | place: Philippines | collected 2014... | reverse complement strand
ACCCCAATGGTTCGGACTACAACGTAGCCGGTATTGCCAGCGCAGACGGTCGTCACGTGGCGATGATGCCCCACTTGGAACGCGCCTTCCTCCCTTGGCAAAATCCATTCTACCCTGCAGAGCGTCGTGGCGAAGACTGCACGCCGTGGCTCGAAGCCTTCGTCAATGCCCGCAAGTGGGTAGAAAGCCATCAAGCATAATATATTCTCATCGGATTTATTTTGTTTCTATAATCAGCTCTCTGGTGAGTCCCACGCACTCACCAGAGAGTTCTTTTTCTAAAACATCTGTCGTATAGACACTTGTAACTTTAATCAAACACAATACAACACTAACTGACTTATGAAAAATCCTCTTCGCGGACTACTCCTTCTGTTGGTAGCAGTTTGTTGCATCGCTTGTCGCAGCAACACTTCCGCCCCTTCTGACACAAATTCTTCTCAAACTATGAACAAGACTGCAACTCTCTATTTCGCTGGTGGCTGTTTCTGGGGCACCGAGCATTATTTCAAACAAATCCGTGGCGTCCTCGCCACCAAAGTGGGCTATGCAAATGGTAACATCGAGCATCCCACCTACGAACAAGTATGCTCCAAAACCACTGGTTTTGCCGAAGCTGTGGAAGTAACTTATAATCCTGAGGTTCTTCCCCTCACCCTTCTAGTGCAACTCTTCTTCCGCAGCATCGACCCCACCAGCATCAATCGACAAGGTGGCGACATCGGCACACAATACCGCACTGGCATCTACTACACCGACCCCGACACTCGTCCCTATCTCATAGCCGAGCGCACCAAGTTGGCACAAGCCATTGGTAAGAATGTGGCAGTAGAAATCGAACCTTTGCGCAATTTCTATGCAGCCGAGGATTATCACCAAGACTATTTAGACAAAAATCCTGGAGGATATTGCCACGTTGCTCCCTCCCTCTTTGCCGAAGCTCGCAAAGCCAACGCCGACACCACGCAGCACAAATATGAGCGTCCTTCCACAGATACGCTCAAATCTAAGCTCACCGAAATCCAATATCAAGTCACGCAAAACGCTGCCACTGAGCGTCCCTTCACCAATGAATACGACCACGAGTTTCGTCCTGGCATCTATGTAGACATCACCACAGGCGAACCCCTCTTCCTCTCCACCGATAAATTCGATTCCGGTTGTGGATGGCCCGCATTCTCCAAGCCCATAGACGGCCACCTATTGAAGAACATCAAAGACACTTCCCACGGTATGCAGCGCATCGAAGTGCGCAGCAACAAGGGCAATGCTCACCTAGGTCACGTCTTCAACGATGGCCCCAAGGAAAAGGGCGGTTTGCGCTATTGCATCAACAGTGCTTCCCTGCGTTTCGTCCCTCAATCCGAGATGGAAAAGCAAGGTTATGGCGCCTACCTCCCCTTGTTGGCCACACCCAAGGCAGCGCAACACTAAGCAGTTGACAAAACAGAGATAAAGATAAAATAACAAAGGCAAGCATCACGGCTTGCCTTCCACAAACTTGCTCATCTTGTCAATACAACGTTTCTTTTGTTGCAGATTAGGGTGCACATATAAATTGAGCGTAGTAGCCACATTGGAGTGTCCCAATATGCTACTCACCGTTTTATAGTCGCATTGACTTTCTATGCACCGCGTAGCAAAAGTGTGTCGTAGACCGTGAAACACAATAGGAGTAATATTCAATCTTTTAAGTAGTCGGTTGAAATAATCTCTGTACGTGCGCGGATCAGTGGCATAAATAGTTGTTCCCACCACAAAAGGAGAAGACGACATTCTTTTGGTGACGCATAGAGCCTCAAAGAGCAATTTTGAAATAGGGATTTCGCGAAAAGAATGTTTTGTTTTTGGGGTTGAAAACACTCGTTCAGTAGCCCCAAGTTCGCAATTATAGATGCGTCCCACAGTTTTACACACTCTAATCATTCTGTGAGTCAAATCAACATCCTCCCATTTCAAAGCACAAACCTCACCTATGCGCATTCCCGTGCATAGAGCGAGCATCACCCCAATGTTTCTCACATTGGGTTGTTCCATCAAATGTTTCATCAATTTTCTTTGATGACGCAACGAGAGGACTGGCAACTTCCTTCCACTTTCAGTAGTGGGATAGTCTAGTTGCCAGTCCTCTCTTTCACATAGGTGCAAGCGTGCACCATATTTCACCACAGCGCGCAGCACAGCTACAATGTCGCGCACCGTTTTTTTTGCCAGTCCATTCCTTATTTTTTCAATGATGAAGCGTTGCACTTCAGCTTCTTCAATCTCGGTCATTGCCCCAAAGTGAGGAATGAGGTGAGTGCGAAGTGTCAGCCGATAAGCACACAGCGTGGAATACTTCACAATAGACTGTTTGTTTTCGCTCCACATTAGAGCGAGTTCTTCAAAAGTTTGTACCAATTAGTGAGTTATAATATCTGAGATAACCCACTCCCTAAGCACTGAATCAGAACACCTTCTATTTGTTTCCTTTTGCTCGATTGTGCGATTTACAGAGCATTTCACAATTGTCTAGTGTCGTAGACCCACCTTTGCTCCAAGCCGTCACGTGGTCAGCATCCATATCGCTGATTTTATAGATGCGTGTACGGTTGTTGTTGTCGCCAATGGCACATAGAGGACAATTAGACACCCCTTCCGCTTTCGCCTTTTCAGTTTGTCGTTTGAAGGCTGCCTTTTTATCTTTCTCATCAAAGAAGCGCACATCGAGTAAAGCGTGTTGTTGTTCCCCTCCCAACACATATTCGTAGACATTTCTTGGGCAGTGCACAGATTCGTCTTCGAGGAGAGCTCTCACGCGTTTGGTGATGTGTGCAATGCTGTAGGGTGTGGTGTGATAAGTTTCATAGAGTCTGCCCCATTCAATGCCGCACATATTGTTTTCCACCATAGTGAAAGTGGTGGCCACCCAATCAATCACCGAACGGAAATAGTTTTCCAATTCTGTGATTTGCGTGTCGTGTCTGTGTTGGCTCATATAGGCATCTACCGTCATTCCTCGACTAGCACATACCCATTCGAGCGCCACTTTCAACACCTCTTGTCGCTTCACGTCGCCTTTCACATAGTGTCCCCACTTGTGCATTTCCGCATTTTGTGAATTGCTAAACACCTTTTTTGCGGCATTCACAAAGACGCCCGAGTAGATGGCATTGCGGAGTTCCTGTTCGTTGAGGGGCACACCCACAATGTTGATGGTTTTAAACCATTCCTTCACCTCTTTCTCTTCTCCTTGACACACATAGACCAAGAGTTTCGACTCTAGGATGAGTTTTTGTTGTTCTTCGGGAAGTCCAGAAAAGTATTGGATATTTCCGTTGTCGTCTTCAATGGAGAATTTTCCAGTGACAAATCTTCCGATAGAGGTGATGCGTTGTTGTCCGTCGAGCACCTCATATTGTCCGCTGTTGGTAAGGTTGAAATAAATCAATCCGAGCGGATACCTATTGAGAATAGATTCAATGACGGCTACATCTTTTTTTCCGTCGTTATAGATGTAGTGTCTTTGATATTCAGGTTGAATAGTTAGTTTACCATCTAGCCCAAAGAGTCCCTTCCCTTCTAGTTCGTTATACACAAACCCTTTGCAGATGTCTGCAACTGTCCATTCGATATGTAATTCTGTTGTCATTGGATGCGTTGTTTGTTAGTTGAAATCTTAGGTCAAATGGCTAATACGTCTATCAATGGTTTTAATTTTGGCTATCCCTTTGTCAATGGAGAAAGAAAATATGCACGCGTTCTCGTCAGACATTTGAAATCTTAAGGTTTAGAAAAGGCGATGACGAAAAGGATTTATGCATAAATGGTATTTGTCCTTACTTTCGCATTCTTATTCGTCATTTGAAATCTTAGGGATCACAAAAACTTGGTTTGGTAGTGCTTCTAAAATATATCCTGAGCAAATCCAAATTGATAAACAAGGAAAAGAATTGAAAGTGACAAAACTTAATGATGGCGCAGTTTTACTACACTCAGAGCCTCCACTTGATACTACCTACTATATCGTAGATGGGAAGTATTATACTCAAGTTTATGCACGGATACTTGTCAAGTGGATTTAATCAATATACGTTGGTAAACTTTCTCTTGAATGCCTCCCCTTATAACAACCCCACTTGCATTGAGGTCATAGGTTCCAGCTTTACCAAATTTATTTAGATAGGCTTGTTTACATTCTTGAGTAGTATAAACTCGCGTCTTTAATTGGTATAAGTCTTCGTTCTCACACATCCCTAAGATTTCAAATTGCTCCGGACAATACTTATCTAAAAAAGAGATAGGTACTCCCATAACTCCTTCATAGTCGGAGGGGATAGCATCAGTGTAAGGCACTTCTATGGCATCGTAATTGTCATAGTGATCGTATGCCTCCTTGTCCTTCATCTTTTTATTGTATCGCAAATTATCCTCCATTGTCATCAAGGTCAATGGCTGGTGACGACGACCGTGTTCTATATTGGTAACCCATATAGATGGTACATTTTTCATTTTAATATCATCGTCTATTCTGTCATAATCTTCTTCATTAAGGGTACGAAACCACATACCTCCAGACCAAATTCTACTTCCAGCCCAAATCTTATTCTCTTTGATGAGTGGAAATACCTCCTTGTATGTAATGCAGTTTTTATTCCCAATAATGGCAAATTGTTTGTTACCTTCCACTATCCAAGCAAGGAATTCGCGAAAGAGAGAAAAAGGAGGATTGGTGATGATGATGTCGGCTTCATTGCGTAAGGCGGTCACTTCGGGACTGCGAAAATCGCCTGTCCCTTCGAGATAGTCCCATTCTAGATCGTCTATGTCGATACGACCATTTTTGTTCGTGTCGCCCGTCAAGGTGAATATCTTGCCACAGATGGCTGTCTTTTCGGCACTAAAACGTGGGTCTTCGCTTTCAAAAAGCGTGGGTTGCCAATCGCTTTTATAGTTCTTGCTCTCTTGAGCAAAACTCGTGCTGATGAGTTTCTTGATGCCCAACTCTTCAAACTTTGCCACAAAAAAACGCGTGAAATTGCTCCACTCTGGGTCATCACAAGGCAACAAAATGGTCTTACCTCGAAATACGTTGGGATTGTATTCGAGGTAAGCATTCATTTCCGCTTCAATGTCGTGATATTGCGTGTAAAACTCGTCGTTTTTGGCGGCTTTCGCTTCTTTCAGATTCTTGTTGGCCATAAAGAAAAATCTTTCAACTTGCAAAGATATAAAAAGATATGAGTTTGACCAAACTTTTTTTAAGTTCCTCGTGAAAAGCAAAGTGGATTAGCCTAAGATGTTGATATTATGGATTTTGCAAACTACACGAACTTTGAGAAAAAACGACGTGTTGTTTTATAGAAAACGATACGTCGTTTTGTTGAAAATGACACGTTGTTTTATAGAAAACGACACGTTGTTTTTTTGATGCCTTCAAGACGTCTTTTTGGAGAATACTTTTTGTTGCCTTTTAGTGCTCATTTGCAAATGGCCGAAAGATGTTTTGCTACAAAAACATTGGTTATGCGACAAGAAAATCGTAATTTCGCAAAACTCTATCTATTTCCCTCTCTCCTGCAGAGAACATCTCTTCATCAGCACAGAGAACATCGCTTCAACAGTGTAGAGAGTAGCGATTCAACAGCATAGAGAACATCTCTTCAATATCGCAGAGAATAGCCATTCATCAGCATAAATAGCCGTTTATCAGCACAACATAGCAATGAAAATCATTCACACCGCCGACCTTCATTTGGGCAACGTCTTTCATCAACACAGTCGTGTGGAAGAACATCGACATTTCTTTCAATGGTTGTTGCAAACATTGAGAGAAGAATCTCCCGATGCACTCATCATCAGTGGCGACATCTTCGACACTCCCAACCCTAGTGTGGAGGTGCAACGCTTATTTTTTGACTTCCTCACGGACTGCACAGACCAAAACGAGGGTATGCAGATGGTGATTATTGCTGGTAATCACGATTCCGGAGCGCGCTTGGAAACGGCTGAGGCCTTGTTGCAACAACATAACATCTACGTGCGTGGCACGGTGCACCGCACAGGTGATAGCTATGACTTTGAGCGCAACATTTTGCCACTTTCCACTCGCCATTCGTCAGAGGCCGCAGTGGTGTGTTATGCCCTGCCTTTTTTGCGTGCCATTGACTATCCCCACGGTATGAGCGTGGAAGAGGGACTGAAACACCATCTCGAACAGATGGACAAATGCCACAAAAAGAGCGATTTCAAATCGTTGCCCGTGGTGGTCGCAGCCCATTTCTATACTGTGGGAGCTTATGTCAACGAAGTGGAACACAGTGAGCGTTTGGTGGTGGGTGGACAAGATGCTGTGTCGGTGGGCAATATGGCCAAACGCTATGCCTACACTGCGTTGGGACACATCCACAAGGCGCAGGCTGTGAACGACCTAGATACGGTGCGCTATGCCGGAAGTCCCATTCCTCTTTCTTTTTCCGAACGCGACTATCAGCGCAGTGTCACTTTGCTCAACATCGACGAGGGTGGCAACACGGAGGTGAGTACCCTAGACTATACTCCGCTGTGTGTGCTGCTCACCTTGCCCAAATATGGGTATGCTTCGCCCGAAAAACTGTTGTCGCTGTTGGCCGAATTACCCGAAGATGATGGCACGCAACCGCGAGAAATGTGGCCTTTCTTGGAACTTCGCGTGGAAATCTCTCAACCCGAACCCGAATTGCGGGCACAAATTGTGCAACAACTGAGCAACAAAGCGGTGCGTTTTTGCCGTGTTGCCACGAATTTAGCGCACAGTGGTGAGCGAAAAGCAGAAGATTTACCCTCATTGGCCAACAATTTAGAGCAAATTTCTCCCTTAGATTTGGCACAACGACACTATCAAGAACGATTTGACAATGAGATGCCCGATGCGCTACTGCAACGCTTCAAAATGGCTGAGCAGTTGCTCCACGAAGCCTAACCGGCACTCGCAGTTTTTGTATCTTTTTTCCTTCCTCCCCACTTTTTCTTCCTCGCATTCTTCATAGCTTAGCCGATATGACGATAGAAACCATCACGATTTGCAACATCACTTCTCTTGCAGGAGAATACACCATAGATTTCACTGCCGAACCTCTGCGCTCCGCTGGTCTTTTTGCCATAACGGGCGACACAGGAGCCGGCAAGAGTAGTTTGCTCGATGCCATATGTTTGGCACTCTACAACACCACTCCGCGTTTGGAAGACAAACAAGAACGACTGTCTGAGGAACAAAAAGAGTCTATTGGGATGAACAGTGCCAAGGACTCTCGCGCTTATTTGCGTCGTGGGGCAAAAGAAGGCTTCGTCATTGTGCGCTTTTCTGTGCCTTCTGGTGGCACCTATGAAGTAGGTTGGAAAGTGGGTTTGACGCGCAACAACACTTACAAGGCTGTGGAACGCTATTTGGACGAGATTTCTCCCAAAGGCAAGGTGACGCGCGTGGCCGAAGGAGCAACGCAAACGCAAGATGAGGTGCAACGTGTGACGGGATTGGACTATGCACAATTCTCTCGCACGGTGCTGTTGGCGCAGGGTAGTTTTGCCAATTTCCTCAAAGCGCAGAGCGCGGAGAAGAGTGAGTTGTTGGAAAAACTCACGGGCACAAAGATTTATGCCGACATTTCGCAGAAAATCTACGAACTGAAGGTGGCTGCAGAAAATGAAGTGGCGAAGGAAGAGTCTAAATTGGAAGGCTTGTTGGAGGGTCGACTCGTGGAAGAAGAGGTGGAGATGTTGCAACATCAAAGCAACTTGCTGGAAAGCGAATTGGCCAACTATGAAGAGCGCAAAATGCGCACGCTTCGCTTTTTGGATTGGCACACGAAAAATGCAGCATTGCACAAAAAATATGCTGAGGCTATGGCCAACAGCGTGGCTGCAAACAACGAATATCTCTTGCTGCGCGACAAGGAAAAGGCTTTGTCGCGCTATGATGCTGTGTTGCCTTTCCGTGAGTCATATGATGCCATCAAGCACTTGTTGTTTTCTATAAGCCAAAACAAGGAATTTGCCAAAAACATCAAGGAAAAACAAACCTCGCTGGAACAGCAGAAAGAAGAAGCTGGTAAGAAGTTGGTGCAAGCCAAAGACAAGACTGCCACGGCCGAAAATACGCTGCAATCGCGCAGTGGCGACATCACGCGCGGACACAAACTGCAAGGCGAAATCAGTACCTTAGACACACAATATGGTGAAGCCAACAAAAAGTTTGAGGTTGCTGAGAAACTCCAAAATAGTAGCCAAATGGACTTGCAGACGCGCCAACAAGAAGCAGCAAGTTTGAAGACAAAACTCGATGCCTTGAACTTGGAACGACAGTCTTTGGAGGTGCACCGCTCGATGTTTGACAATTACCAGACCATTACGGAGAAACTCCGACAATATGATGAAGAGAAGCAAAACTTCAACAAGTGGGAAAAGAGTTTTCAGAAGGAGCAGAGTCAGAAAAAGCATTTGCAGGAGCAGTTGAATGAAGTGCAGGCCAGAATCATTGACCAAGAAGGCAAATTGTCCATTTTGCAGTCTAACCATTTGGGACATCAGCAATCGATAGCGCATCTTTCGGAAACGAAACTCAATGAATCGTATTTGTGCGGTTTGCAACGCAAGAGTTTGCTGGAAGAAGCACGCACGGAGTGGCAGAAGATAACGGTTCGCTACGAGAAAATGTCGGAACTTCGTGCGGCACAACAGCGACGTTTGCGCCAGATTGAGCAAAAAGAAACCGACAAACAAAATGCTGAAAAGGAGGAACAAACGCTTTTCAATCGTTTTGACCAACTGAAGGATGCTTATCTGTTGTCGCAAGTGGAGAATGTGAAAAACCTCCGTAGCTTGCTCCAAGAGGGGATGCCTTGTCCGGTGTGTGGCAGTGCCCATCACCCCTATCACACGGAGGTGGAACAGGTGTCGGGCGAGCGCCAATTGCAATTGAAAAAGGACTATGAAGAAGCCGACCATAAGCTCAAACAACAAAGAGCTTTGCTCCAAACGATTGGCGATGAGTTGAACCGATATAAGTCGAAACAGGAGAGCGACGCGCAGTTGCTTTCTAGCATAGAGAACGAACAAAAAACGGCGGAAGTCAATTGGCAGAAATTTGCTGACCTTGACAATGCATTTGTGGAATGTTCGCCCGAAGTGAACAGCGGTGCGCGCCAAACCACCATAGAGATGCTCTTCGATGCGGTGTCTCGTCAACTCAAGGACACGAAGAAGGATTTAGATGCTTTTCATTTCCACAATGATGCGCTCAAAGACCTCAACGAGAAGTTGAGCATCCTGCAAACGGCGTGTGACAAGTTGAAGAAGAAGGAGCAAGAATTGAAGGCTTCCCTTGAAATTTGCAGTAATAGTAGCAAAACATACAAGGATTTGATGAAGAATAGTGAGGCGAATCTCGAAAGTTTTTATAAATCTCTCGACGATTTGATTACTATGGCCGGATGGCGCGATGAAGACAAGATTGATGAGTTTACGAAGCGATTGGGCGGACATTATAAGCATTGGCTAGACATCAATCAGAGTATCGCTAATGGTGAGCAACAACAAGCGGTGTTGAACACGAACATCTCGAATGTGCTGAATAATCTGAAACTACAAGAGAGTGACACCAATGAGTGTCGCAGTAAATGTGCGCAACTGAAAGAACTTCTCACCCAAAGAAGGGATGAGATGCAGCGTCTGTTTGGTGACGACACGCCACAAGGATTGACCGACAAATTGCAAAGCAAAATCGATGAATGCACCCAACGGCAGGAGCAGTGTCAAAGCATTGTGGACAATCTGGACAAAACTTTGCAACAAACTCAGGGCGAATATAGCAGTTTGCAGCATAATCTCTCGCAAATGGAAGAGAATTTGCGCGCACGTCGCACCGAACTCGATGTGGCCATCACGCAGTTTAACAGAGAGAACGAACCCTTGCAACAACAAGAATTGGAGCGCATCTTTGAGGATGCTCGCGACTGGCAGGCTCTCCGCACTGAAATATCAGTGTGCAAGGATCGCAAACTCTTGGCCAATCAGGCTATGAATGATGCTGAACAAGCCTACAACGCTTGGCAGGCACAAGCCGATAGACCTTCGGCAGCCGAAGGGGAACAACCCGATGCTTTGAATGAATTGTTACCAGTGCTCGAACAGGAATTGGAACAAAGAAGAATAGATAAATCGGAGGTTGAAAAGAAATTGCATCGCCACAATGAGTGCATAAAAGATGCTGAGAGTCAATGCAAAAAACTGGATTTGGCGAAAGAAAATGCTACGGAATGGAAGCGTCTGGACGATCTCTTTGGGTCTAAAACAGGAAAGAAATTTCGTGACATTGCACAAAGCTACACTTTCTCGCTCTTGGTGGAACACGCCAATTTCCATTTGCGTCGACTCACTCCGCGCTACGAACTGAGTATATTTTCCGGTTCGCTGATGCTTGAAGTGGTGGATCACGATATGCTCGACGAACGCAGATTGGTGAATTCTCTCTCCGGAGGGGAAACTTTTGTGGTTTCCTTGGCTCTCGCTTTGGGGTTGGCTTCGCTTTCCAATACCACCTTAAACATTGGCAGCTTGTTCATTGATGAAGGCTTTGGTCATCTCGACGAGAAATCGCTGGCTATGGTGCTGGATGCGCTTTCTGCCCTCGAAGACAACCTCGGACGAAAGGTGGGTGTGGTGAGCCACACGGAACAAATACGCGAACAGGTGTTTCCCCAAATCAAAATTGTGAAGAAAGGCACGGGCGGTAGTTCTACGATTGAAGTGGAATGAACCTAACGACCGATTCGAGATAAATGATATAGCCAAGCACAATGAAAAAGATATTATTCTTACACGGCTTTGCTTCAAGCGGCCACTCTGGCACGGTGATGACGCTGCGCCAATTGCTTTATGCCGATGGGGTGTCGGTCATTGCACCCGATCTCCCCGTGATGCCGCTAGAGGCTATGGCGCTCATTACAAAAATAGTGGAGGATGAACAGCCCGATGTGGTGGTGACGTCGTCGATGGGCGGACTTTTTGGTGAACAACTGCGCGGCATTCCGCGTGTGCTCATCAATCCTGCGTGGTCGATGTCGCGACTCTTGACCTTTGGCGGAATGGGACGTCGTGAGTTTTACAACAAACGCGCTGATGGGGCTAAGGATTTCAAAGTGGACAAAGCGATGGTGGCGGACTTCAAAACGATTGAGAAAGCCACAGGAAAGGGCATCACTGCCGAAGACAAAGCGATGGTGTGGGGACTTTTTGGCGATAAAGACAAACGAGTGAACCACCAAAAGGATTTTGTAAAACTCTATGGCAAGGAGCATTTTGTGGTGTTCGATGGTGAACACTCTCTCAACGACAAAGTGCTGAGCCGTGTGGTGCTCCCCATTGTGCGACAACTTTTGGGATTAACCGATTAGGGTTTAACTGATTTGGTATAAAGACTTGCATCTTATGTTTATTACCAATCTATCCTGCACTTTGCGCTTGCTGATGGTGGCTTTTGCCTTTGTCTTTGTTTTGCCCTCGCAAGCAAAGATAGAACATCTCCTTCCTCGTCCGCAGCACCTCACACAACAGACTGGGACTTTCCTTTTGCAGCGTGCACTTCGTTTGGAAGATGTGACGCAAACTCCGTTGCTTCGCAAGTTTCTCTTAGATTACGGAGCAACAATTACTGAGCAAGCTGAGGTTAAAGTGGAAGTTGTGGTAGACAAATCCCTCAACACCTTTGACTATCCTCTGGCTGGATTTGGCAATGAAGGCTATTGTTTGAAGATTTCTCCTGACGCTATCACCATCACAGTGGCAGAACCCATCGGAGTGGTGCGCGCGGCACAAACACTGCACCAACTGGCATTGGGCACAGAGGACAATGGACAAATAGAAGCCTTGACACTGACGGATTTTCCTGCCTTCAAAGTGCGTGGAGTGATGCACGATGTGGGACGATCTTTCATAGATATCGAGGAATTGAAGCGACAAATAGACTTGTTGGCTCAATTTAAGGTCAATGTCTTCCATTGGCATTTGACAGAAAATCAGGCGTGGCGTTTTGAAGTCAAAGCGTTTCCGCAACTCACCTCTGCCACTTCTATGACGCGGTTTCCTGGAAAGTTTTATACTCAGGCTGAATGTCGCGCATTGGAGGAATATGCTTTTGAACGTGGTGTGACGATTATCCCCGAAATCGATATGCCGGGTCACAGTCAAGCCTTTGTGCGCGCTATGGGACACGATATGCAGACCAAACAAGGGATACAGGAATTGAAAACTATCTTGGAGGAGGTGGCGAAAGTTTTTGTGCATGCGCCATACATTCATTTTGGAGCAGACGAACATACCATCACTTATCCGAACTTCCTCAATACGATTATCGACAAAATTCATAGTCTAGGCAAAAAAGCCGTTGTGTGGAATCCCATCAACGGAGTGGATATTCACCACTATAAAGTGGATATGACGCAGATGTGGAGCACGCGCGGAAAATTAGTGCAAGGTATTCCCAACATCGACTGTCGCTACAACTATACCAACCACTTTGATGTCTTTGCCGACCTAGTGGGTATCTATAAAAGTAGCATCTATTATAGTGCGCGTGGAAATGCCGAAATAGCTGGTACGATTTCTTGTCCGTGGAATGACCGCAAACTCGCCACGCAAGACGACATTGTGGTGCAAAACAACTTCTATGCTAATGCTCTTGCCTCTGCGGAGCGCGGATGGATAGGAGGGGGAAAAGCATACATTGAAAAGGGTGGAGTGATGCTCCCTGCATCTGGTGAAGAATACGAAGAATTTGCTGATTGGGAACGAAGATTTCTTTATCACAAAGCCACAACTTTGGCGCAAGTGTCCATTCCCTATGTGCGTCAAACGAATGTGCAGTGGGCCATCACCGAGGCTTTCCCCAATGAGGGCAATCCGTCGATGAGTTTTCCCCCCGAAACGGAAGGTTTGAAGAAGACTTACCACTACCGAGGTCAGACGTTCACCACTGGCTATGCCACTGGAGCGGGCATCTATCTAAGACACACGTGGGGAGAAGGCACAATCCCGGCCTATTATGCTCAGCCAAAGGAAAATACTACGGCTTATGCTTGGACTTATGTCTATTCGCCCAAAGCACAAAACGTTGGTGCGTGCATTGAAATCTACAATTATAGCCGCTCGGAGAAAGATTTGGCTCCCAACAAGGGACAGTGGGACAGGATGGGGGCAAAAATTTGGCTCAATGATGTAGAAATTCCTGCCCCTTCTTGGCGGAATGCTGGGAAGACTTCAATGACTAACGAGGATTTGTTGGAGGATGAGAACTTTACAGCTCGTCCAGCTACGCAAATTTCTCTCAAAAAGGGATGGAACAAGGTGTTACTGAAATTGCCCTTCAATCCTAACGGCACGCGTCTCAAAAAATGGATGTTTACCTTCGTTCTCACCGACAAAAGCGGACGTAATGCACTAGACAATGTGGTTTATTCGCCCGACAAAATCAAAGACTGACTACCGCTTAGCTGCACCCAATGCACCAGCACACAAAAAACGCTGGACAATTCCACAAGGAGTTGTCCAGCGTTGTCTTTCTAGGGGGGTAGTTATTCTAGAACTTCTAGATTTTCTAGTTCTTCTAGTTCTTCTAGTCTTTCTAGTTAGGCTTGTTCGGGTGTTTCCACCACTTCGCCTTTGAGGGTAGCACTCGAAGCTGCCAAGATGCGCACACGCACAGTCTGACCAATGCGGTGATTGGCGCGAGGAATGATGACTACCTTGTTTTGTTCCGTGCGACCAAAGAGTTCTTCGCGACTGCGCTTGCTCACGCCTTCAAGGAGAATGTCGGCTTCGCGTCCCACCCAAGCCTCGTTGGCTTTGAGCGAAAGCTCGTTTTGAAGCTCAATCATCTCATTAAGGCGGCGAATCTTGGTGTCTTCCGGGATGTCGTCTTCGAGATTGCGGAAGGCATAAGTGCCTGGACGTTCAGAATATTTGAACATAAAAGACGAATCATAGCCCACTTCGCGCATAAGCGACAAACTGAGTTGATGGTCTTCCTCCGTTTCTCCGCAATATCCAGCAAAGATGTCGGTGGAGATGGCGCAGTCTTCAATGATTTCGTGAATCGCTTTCACACGGTTTATATACCATTCGCGGTTGTATTTGCGGTTCATCTTCTTCAAAATGGCATCGCTACCGCTCTGCACTGGCAAGTGAATGTGGCGACACACATTGGGCTCTTCTGCAATCACACGAAGCGTGGCGTCACTCATATCTTTGGGGTGAGGAGTGGAGAATCGGATGCGCATATCGGGCACAGCACGCGCCACAGTGCGCAGGAGTTCGGGGAAAAACACGTAGTCCTTGTTGTAGTCCGCTTCGGCTTCCGTAGACTTTATGCCCTTGGTGGCAATGGCTTTGTCGCGTGTTTGGGCTTCAAATTCCTCCAATTCGCTGTTGGGACGCTCTGTGTCGCCCGAAGCATCGCGCTTCGCTTTGTAGGAATTGACATTTTGTCCCAAAAGGGTCACTTCTTTGAAACCACGTTTTTGCAAATCAAGGCACTCGTTGATGATGCTTTGCACGTTGCGACTGCGCTCGCGACCACGAGTGTAAGGCACAATGCAGAAGTGGCAAAAATTGTTGCAGCCACGAGTGATGCTCACAAAGCCAGAAATCTTCGATCCGCAGAAACGTTCGGGCATAATGTCGCCATAAGTTTCGGTGAGCGAGAGGTCAATGTTTATGGCTTTTTGTCCCACTTCGGCTTGCGCAATGAGGTCGGGCAAAGAGAGATAGGCATCGGGTCCCGCCACAATGTCGGCGTGGTGCTTCTCGAGCAAATCGTCTTTCACACGCTCTGCCATACATCCGAGAACTCCAAGAATGAGACGGCGGCCTTTCTTGCGCAAAGCGTGAAGTGCTTGCAAGCGGTGGATGATTTTTTGTTCTGCATTGTCGCGCACAGAACAAGTGTTGAGAAACACGGCATCGGCTTGATTCACGTCCTCACAAGGTTCGTAGCCGGCCATACGCATCACGCTGGCCACTACTTCTGAATCGGCCACGTTCATTTGGCAACCGTAGGTTTCTATCAGGAGTTTCTTCATAAATGTTATGTCTGAGTTGAGAGATTGTGTTCTAAAAAATAGGAAAGACCCGCTGTTTTAGGCCTTTTGGTCAAAAAGCTGCAACAGCGCTTCCACCGCCAGGTGATAGCTTCTTGCGCCAAAACCTGCAATGACGCCTACACACACACCACTGATGAGTGAGGTGTGGCGAAAGGATTCGCGAGCGTGCACATTGCTCAAATGCACTTCCACCACAGGCAGTGGGGCAATGCTACTGATGGCATCGCGCAACGCCACAGAAGTGTGGGTGTAAGCCCCAGCGTTGAGCACCACACCAGCCACTTCGCCTTCGAGGACGGCTTGTTGCAAAGCATCGATGAGCACTCCTTCGTGGTTGGACTGCACAGCGACAATCTCCACTTTTCCAGCAAACTGTTGTTGCAGCGTATGGATAATGTCGTCGAGCGTTTGCGCTCCATAGATGGTGGGTTCTCTGCGACCGAGAAAATTGAGATTCGGTCCGTTGAGTACAAGTATTTTCATACAACCAATCGTTTCTGGGTCACGTCGTGCGCACTTTCTCTGCAAGGTTTGTCGCCACAAAAGCACACCACAACGGAGCGATGTGGAGAATTTATCGTATATTTGTCTGCAAAATTACGAAATCGCAGGTGATTCTCAAAACGCGCGCGATAAAACTTTTTGATAATCAGCTTTATGAACGACTCTTCGGCTGCACTTTCTGCCTTTTCTCAGCAAGAGGCTGAGGCTTTGGTGGAGAAATATCGCCTCTATTTGTTGCTCGAACAAGGGCTTTCTGAAAACACGCGGATGGCTTATCAGCGCGATGTAGATCGCTTTTTGGAATTTCTCGCTGAGGTCAATGTGCCTGTGCTTGTCGTGACTCTGCCCTTGCTCCACGAATACACCCAACATCTCTTTGCCTTGGGCGTGGCAGCGCGTTCTATGGCGCGAATGCTGAGTGGCGTGAGGTCTTTCTATCGTTTCCTCCAACTCGATGGCCACATTGCACAAGACCCCACGGAGTTATTGGAGAGTCCGCGCATCCCTAAGCATTTGCCTGCTGTGCTTTCGCTCGAAGAGGTGGAAGCCATCCTCGATGCCATCGACCAATCCAAACCCGAAGGTCAGCGCGACCATGCCCTCATCGAGGTGCTGTATAGTTGTGGCTTGCGTGTGAGCGAGGTGTGCAATCTCAAACTCTCCGATTTGTTTCTCGACGAAGGCTTTATTCGTGTCACCGGCAAAGGCGACAAACAGCGTATCGTACCCATTTCTCCCCGTGCCATCCACGAACTCCACAATTGGTTTGATGCGCGTGCCAACATAGCTGTGAAACCTGAGGATGAGGATTTTGTGTTTGTTTCTCACGCTCGCGGACGTCATCTTTCGCGCATCACGGTGTTTCACAACATCAAACTGTATGTCGAAGCGGCCAACATCGATAAGGTGGTTTCGCCCCACACCTTCCGCCACACCTTTGCCACGCACCTCCTCGAAGGGGGTGCTTCTCTGCGTGCCATCCAAGTGATGTTGGGACACGAAAACATCGGCACTACCGAGATTTACACGCACCTCGATAGTCGCTTCCTCCGTCAACAAGTGTTGGAGCACTTTCCCCGCAATCGACATTCGTCCTAAACTATGCTCCTTGTGTTACCCTCTATATGTATAGGGGTTGAAACAAGGCAAAAGAGAGAAAAATCGACAGAAAAGTGAAGATTTTTATTTACCAACATCTAATTTTGCCATATACACATAACAAATTACACAAAAACGAGTATATATCCCAGATAAAATGGTTCAGCATCCTGTCCTTGCATCGAGATAAAAATTGATTACCTTATCTCAAAACTACATTTAGGAGAAAATTTGCGCTACTCACGCGCACATAGCGCGTACGCATTACAGGGATTTCGCTCTTTTTGCTTTCACAACCTTCACAGACTGCCTTTTTCTAACACGCCTTAGAAGACAAAAATCAAGGAGTTATCAAACAGAAATGTCGGAGATTTCGCGTGAAATCTCCGACATTTCTGTACAAGTCTCCGAGAAATGAGCAAAACTCTCCTAGTTTTTTACTGGACAATCCTTTCTCTCTGCCCTCCCTTTCC
>ENA-OWLM01000386-OWLM01000386.1-metagenome-genome-assembly--contig:-NODE-386-length-17224-cov-3.564215_pt1 | contig 17224 bp, 16 predicted proteins | sample MGYA00245349_ERZ651102 | MGnify/ENA primary metagenome ERZ651102 (study PRJEB26857, sample SAMEA4031759) | metagenome | biome: human; feature: oral; material: saliva | place: Philippines | collected 2014... | reverse complement strand
CGCTTCGATCCGCAAGCCGCGCCAGGCGGCTCGGGCCTACAACCCCGACGACTACGCGCGCCGGCAGCCGTCCAACCGCCGGGGCGGGGTGATCTGGTGAGCCCGGCGCCCCGGCTGACGCGCCGTAACCGCCCCCAGAGCGAGGACTACGCCGCGCTGTCGGGCCGAGTAGCCTCGCCGGTGTCGTCCGCCGTCCACTCCACCGCGCTCGCCCTGCTCAAGGGGGGAGCGGTCGCCCTGTCCAACGCGGTCTCGCAGGCCTACGTCGCCCCCGGCGCCGAAGTGGCCTGGGACGAGTGCTGCGCGGGTCACCTGTATGTACGCACCGTCTCCGTCTCCCCGGTCTTCGGCCCCCGCGCCGCCGACGGCGAGGCGTGCTCGGTCCGCTACTGGGCCACGACCTACGCGCTCGGGACGCTGCGCTGCGTCGAGGTCGTGGATGACCGGGGCCGGGGACCCCGCCCCTTCGACCTGACGGCCGACGCGGCGGTCCTGCACCAGGACATGGCCGACCTGGGCAAGTTCCTCACGTCGTCCACGAACGCCAACGACATGGACTGGCAGGCGTCCGGCCCGGACGGCGGCTGCGTGGCCGGCGAGTGGACCTTCACGGTCCGGCTCAACTGCCCGTAAACTTATCTTAGGTGTGAGATGGTTCACGTAAACGTCCGGTTCAAGGGCCCCATCCGTGAGGACAAGGTGGCCCGGATCGCGAGAGACGCGGCCCTGAAGGCGTCCCGACGCACTCAGGGCCGCATCCAGCGCAACATCCGCGCCAAGGGGCGCGTGAACTCGGGCCGGATGGTGAACTCCGTCACCATTGAGCGTGTCCCCGGCAAGCACCCGCTGAACCCGACCTTCGAGATCGGCGCCCGCACGCCCTACGCCGCCTACCAGGAGAAGGGCACCCGTGCCCACGGCCCGGTCAAGGCGCCGCGCATGGTCTTCACCCCAAAGGGGTCCAGCCAGACCGTCTTCGCGAAGTGGGTCAAGGGGATCAAGGGCGCGCACTTCGTCCGCGACGCTGTGAGGCTTATCAGACCCTCTGACTTCCATTAGAATCGCCTCATGGCTACTATCACGATCCCCGGCAAGACCCGGAAGTCCATCACCGTTGACCTGGTCGGCACCGAGTACAAGGTCCGCCCCCCGAAGGCCGCCGTCGCCATCTTCCTGTCCCAGGCTCTCAAGGACGCCGACGAGGACTCCGAGAAGATCATCGAGGGCCTGGCCAAGTGGTGCCACGTCCTCTTCGGAAAGGAGACCGGCGCCGAGGTCGTCAAGCGGCTGAAGAACCCCTCTGACGACCTAGACATCCCCGACCTGACCGAGCTCATCTCCGCCGTCATGGGGGAGGCCGGAGAGAACCCTCCTACGTGATCCAGCGCCTGCTCGCCTCGGCGCACACGGAGTGGGACTACATCGACGGGTTCTGCCTAGGGCACGGGATCGACCTGGAGACCCTGCCCTTGAACCGGTTCTGCCACGTCATGTGGTGGATCCTCACCCGCAACGCCGAGGACGAGGGCGCTACCGAGAAGCTGAAGAGGGACCTGTGGCTCCCGCCCAAGGGCGTCGAGGTCACCGACCCGCGCAGCCCGTGGTACTCCGGCAACGAGTCCAGCGGCTTCGGGTCCCTTAAGTCGGCCCTCGGAATGTGACAGCACCTATAGGACACGCCTATGCGGGCGGTATCATGGCCTCAGACAGGAGTCGGGCCGCGATGCCGCCCGCTCGACATACGAGCGGGGAGGGTAGCCCGTGGCAGACAAGATCGGCGAGGTCGTCGTAGAGGTCGGCGCTGACGCGCGCGACTTCCGCGGCGACGCTGAGCGAGGTATCGAGAAGAGCCTCAAGAAGATCGGCAAGCGCATCGAGCGCGCCGCCGAGAAGTGGGCTCGCGAGATGCGCGACTCCGTCAAGGACGCTCTCGACGGGGTCGTGCTTCAGGTCAACGCCCGCATCGATCCCAAGGACCTGCGCCGCATCGAGACGGCCATCGCCCAGACCAAGGCGTCTCCGGAAGTCGGTATCTCCAAGCGGGACCTGGAGGAGATCAAGCAGAAGCTCCGCCAGGCCGATTGGCGCACGCCGGTCAAGCCGGTCCTTGACGACAACGCCGTGGCCAAGATCGGCCGCGAGCTCGACGAGATGCGGGCCGAGGTCAAGGCGCGCGTGGACATCGACGAGAAGTCCCGCCGCCGGGCCATCGACGCCATCCGCCGCACCGAGGCCGAGATCGATGCCAAGGTCGAGATCGACGGGCACGACATAGCCGAAATCCGGGAGCGAGTCGCCAACATCAAGTCCGCGCTGAAGGTCACCGCCTCGCTAGAGAAGACCTCCCAGCGCGAGATTCGGGAGCAGCTGGAGCGGATCGACGCCAGGCTCAACACGTCGGCCAGCCTGAGCGAGAAGTCGATCCAGCGCATTCAGAAGCAGCTGAACAACCTCGGGGCCGACGTCGAGACCCACGCCCACCTGTCGGAGGCGTCCAAGCGCAAGCTCAAGCACGAGATCGACAAGCTGGACGGCAAGGCGACCGTCAACGCCGACCTGGACGACGGGAAGGCCCGCTTCGACCTGAAGCGGCTGACCGCCAAGCCCTACTTCGTAGACATTCACGCCCGGCTCGCCAAGGCGTCGCTGGCGAAGGTAGCGGCCCAGCTGAAGGCCCTGGCCGGCGGGAACATCTTCTCGGGCCTGAAGAACTCGCTGAACGACGTCTTCACCAACCTGGACACCTTCGCGGTGAAGATGGCCGGTGCCGGGACCGCGGTCCTCGGCCTGGCCTCGGTGGCCGGCGCCGGGCTGGGAACGGTCGCCCAGTTCGGCCTAAGCATCGCCCACACGCTGCCGGCCCTACTGGCTATGCCGGGCATCCTGGGAACGGCCGCGGCCGGCATCGGCATCTTCGCGGCCGCCATGTCCGACGCCTCCACGGTGCTTGAGGACTTGGGCCCAGCGTTCAGCGCCCTTCAGGACTCGATCTCCACGTCGTTCTGGGGAGAGGCTGAGGGGTCGGTGCGCTCCCTCATCACCAACGGGCTGGACGCCCTGACTCCGTCCATCTCCAACGTGGCCGCGAACATGGGTTCGATGACGGCCGCCGTCGCCTCCGCTGCACAGGACCACATCCCTGGATTCCAGGCGTCGCTCGGCTACCTGGCCGAGGCGATGGACCTGGGAGGGGACGGTGCGGGAGCCTTCACCGACGGCCTGCTCACGTTGGGCGAGGTCGGCGCGAAGTACCTGCCTTCCATCGCCTCCTGGGCCAACGAGGTCGCCTATTCCTTCCAGTCCTGGGTGCAGGCCAAAGTCGCCTCTGGCGAGATGGACCAGGCCATCCAGGCCGCCGCCAAGACCTTCGGGACGCTGAAGAACATCGTCTTCGACCTGGGCGGCATCCTGGGCGGGGTCTTCAAGGCCATGGCCTCCGGCTCAGCCCCCATCGACTCCATCGCCGCGGCCCTAGACAGCGCCAACAAGGCCGTGAACGGTCCTCTGTGGCAGGGGACCCTGTCCACTATCTTCAGCGCGATGGGGGACGCCGCCTCGCACGCCTTCGCCGGAGTCGGCTCCCTCGGCCAGGCGTTCACCTCCCTGGCCCCGACCCTCTCGACGATCCTGCCCCTGGTCGGTCAGATCATCGAGACCGGTCTCAAGGGCATCTCCACCGCCCTTCAGGACCCCGCCTTTCAGGGCGGGCTGACGTCGTTCTTTCAGGGCGTCCTGACGGCCGTGCAGGCTCTCGCCCCGGCCATGCCAGCCCTGGGCCAGGCGTTCGGGGCCATCGCCACCGTCGCCGGCCAGCTCCTGGCCGCCGTGGCGCCGCTCATCGCCCAGCTGGTTGAGCAGCTGGCCCCGGTCATCACTCAGCTGGCTACCCTGCTGGCCCCGATCATCGAGCAGCTGGGCGCCGCCCTCATGCCGATCATCCAAGCGCTCGGGCCGCTTCTGTCCGCACTGTTCGCCGTACTCGGTCCGCTCGTGACCGAGTTGCTCGCCGCCATCGTGCCTGCCATCCAGCCCATCGTGCAGGCCCTCGTCGCACTCCTGATCCCGGCATTCCAGCTGGTCGGGGCTACGGTGAAGGCCCTCATGCCGATCGTCCTCCCGATCATCAACATCATCAAGGACACGATCGTGAACGCGATGAAGGTGATTCAGGGGATCATCAACGTCGTCATGGGCATCATCACGGGCAACTGGTCCCAGGCGTGGGAGGGCATCAAGCAGATCGGCTCGGGTGTCTGGAACTTCATCAAGTCCGCGTTCTCCAATTTCGGGGCGGCCCTGAAGGGCATCGCCCAGGTCGCTTGGAACCTGCTCGGGAGCGTCATCTCCGGCGGGTGGAACGCCATCAAGTCACTCACCTCCGCCGCGTGGAACGGGATCAAGTCGGCCGTCTCGGCAGGGGTCAGCGGGGTCGTATCGTTCGTGACCAGCCTCCCGGGCCAGATCATGGGCATCTTCGCCAGCGCCGGGTCGTGGCTGTGGAACGCCGGTAAGAACATCATCCAGGGACTCCTGAACGGAATCACCTCGCTGATCGGGACCGTGAAGAGCAAGCTCCAGTCTCTGACCAACCTGATCCCGTCCTGGAAGGGTCCCGCTCCCGTCGACAAGGTCCTGCTCACCCCGGCCGGTGAAATGATCATGCAGGGTCTCATCAAGGGTCTGGAGAGCCAGTACGGGGCCGTTCGGGCCTCACTGACCGGGCTCACCGAGGACTTGGCCAAGCCGGCCACGATCGGCCTGAGCGCCAACGTACAGCCCCTCCCTGCGCGGGCCTCTACCGGCCGCCCGAACCCGTCGCCGGAGTCCTCCGGATCGTTTGATAAGGGAAGCCGATCAGGCGCTACAATCAACATCACCAACAACTATCCGCAGGCCAAGCCAGACTCCAAGACTCGCGACGAGGTTGCGGAGGGGCTGCGACTGGCCGCGATCATCTGAGGAGGGTCACCCACCCATGGCCATCTACTCACTGGACGGCGCCGATCTGGACGACGAGCGCCAGCGCTGGGTGCTCGCCGAGGGGACGACGCTATCGACCCGCGGCGAGCCCTGGAGCACCTCAGTCAGCATCCCCGGACGGTTTGGGGTCCTCCCCACCGCCCCGACGGTCCTGAAGTCGGCCACCGTCGCCCTGAAGTTCACCGTGTTCTCCTGGGAGGACGGCCGGAACGGGAACCGCTGCAAGGGCGGCCTGGCCCGCCTGGAGCAGAACTATCAGGACCTCCTGCGCCGCCTGTACGCCTTCGGACGTCTCATGACCCTCCAGTACACGCCGGCCGGGCAGCCGGCCCGGGAGGCGATGGTCCGCCCGTCATCTTCAGTCGAGCCGGTCCTGGACCCGCACTCGGAGACGATCTCGTTCACGATCACCTACGAGATCGTCTCCGGCCTGTGGCGCGGCACCGTAGACATCGTGGACCACCTGCACGACATGTCGAAGTTCAATGGCTGCGTGATGCCGATCCCTGACGGGAAGCTCCTCCTGGAGCCGACGGCGCAGACTTGCACCGTGCGCGACAACGTCTCGGGCACGTCGTTCACCTTCACCGGAACCCTGAACGGCGGTGAGCGTCTGCTGGTGGACATCTCCGCCTACCGCGCCTGGAAGAACCCGTCCCAGTGGTGGGAGATTCAGCCGAACGCGCGCCCCGCTGACGGCGAGATTTCGATGAGCCCCGGAGGCTTCCGGGCCACGCCGAACGCTGACGGGAAGATCTCCATGACGCTGACCGGCACGACCGGCCGCTTCCGCGGAAGGATGGCCTACTGATGCCCCGCGATCCTCAGTACGCCAGCGGCATGGCCATGCGCTACGTCGCCTACGAGCAGGCCGGTGCCCGGCTCGGCGTCCTCCCCGACGCGCTGGCAGGCACGTTCACCTGCCCCCGCCAGGCCACTCCCTCGCTCACCCTGTCCTACCCTAACGGCGACCAGGGCGTGCGCGGCGGCCTGCTCGACTCCTCGGTGGAGATCGCCGTCGAGCTCTGCTACGACGGCCAGACCTGGCACGAGCCGTACAACGCCCGCTTCGTCAACCTGTCCTCGGAGTGGAACCTCGTGGACGACGGTACGGAGCACCGCCGCGCCGACCTCATCCACATCGGACACCGGCTCGAGGGCGCTCTGGTGTGGAACGTCCCTCTCGCCGCCATGGACAAGGACGGGAAGTACAAGTTCCTCTCCCGCAACGCGGGAGAGATTCTGCGCACGGTGTGGGACGCTGCGGTCAAGCGCGGCTGGGGTGCTGGGCTGACTCTCGATGTCAGCACCTCGACCGACTCGGCCGGGCAGGGGTGGGCGTTCCAGACCACCATCGCCTTCGACCCCTCGGTCTCCATCAAGTCGATCCTCGACACGCTCACGAACATGGGGATGATCGACTACCGGTGGCGCGGCCGCACGCTGCAGGTCTACAACGCCGACTCCGCCTTGAAGCGTGAGAACAGCGCCGTCGTGTGGCGCCTCGGCGCCGGCACGACGTCGGCCCCGGAGAAGCTGGACTGGTCCCAGCTGTGCACTCACGTCCTAGTGAAGGGGGATGAGGGGCGCACATGGACCTTCCCCAACCTGGAGGCTCCGGCCGGGATGCCCCGTACCGAGAAGGTCGTCAGCGCCGGCGGCGTCGAGCTGGAGGCTACGGCGCGCCGAGTGGCGGACCTGACGCTTAAGACCGGTGCCACGCCCGCGGCTGAGGTGAAGCGTGAGTGGGAGGCCGACGACCTCCAGTGGCTCCCGTTCGAGGACTACTCCCTGGGCGACTGGATTCAGGTCGAGCGCGGCAACGGCCTGGAGCGAATGCGCGTCACCCAGATTTCGATCTCGGTGACGGAGACTGGGCGCTGCCAGGGGCACACCACCTTCGGAACCATGCTCGACGACATCCTGTCCCGGCTGGCCAAGCGCCAGAAGGGCGTCCTGGGCGCGGTCTCCTCGGATGGGAAGAACCCCCGGCCTGAGACCCCTAAGAGCAAGAACCGGCCGATTCCCCCGCAAGGCCTGACGGTAACCTCTGCGGCGGTCATCAATAGCCAGGGGTACGCCGAGGCCGTGGCCACGCTCCAGTGGCAGGCAGTCAGCACGGACGCTCTGGGCGTGGCCGTGGACGTCACCGGCTACGACATCTCAGTTCGGGAGGTCCCCTTCAAGGCGGGCCGTCTCAGCACGTCCAAGGACACCAACGCAGAGGTCTCCGAGCTCTTGCCGGGTAAGAAGTACGCCTTCAGCGTGCGTGCCGTCACTCAGGAGACTGTGGGGGCGTGGTCGGCCGAGATCATCGAGGTCATGGCCTCCGACTCCACGCCTCCCCCGGTCCCCGCCCGTCCCGAGGTCTCCCAGACCCTGGGAGTCCTTCAGGTGAAGTGGTCGGGGCTCGGGTCCGGCGGGGAGACGATGCCTCAGGACTTCGCCGGCGTCGAGGTCAGTGTGCAGCTCCCAGGATCGGCGGCCTGGCCTGTAACCTCCATGCCCACGCCGATGCAGAGCGTCTCTCTGGCCGGTCTGGAGGTAGGGAAGCCCTACGAGGTGAAGCTCCGGTCCTACGACAGGTCGGGCAACAAGTCCGCATGGAGCGGTTTCCGGAAGATCACCTTGGAGCAGGAGATCGACGCCGCCGCCATCTCTAAACAGGTGGAGGCCCGGCTCAAGGGAAGCGGCGCCATGCAGCAGGCGGCCCGCGAGGAGACTCTGAAGGAGATGAACCACCTCACCTACGCGATGACCCAGGTGGCCGCCAATCTCGTCTCGTCGGGGCCAATCCCGCCAGATAGTGGGACAATAGGGTCCAGCTTGTGGATCGCACCCGATGGGCGAGTCTTCGTCCTCAGAGCAGAAGGAGATCAGTGATGCAGGAGTACGTCGCCACCAAGCAGTGGCGGGACGGGTTCGGGGCTAATGAGACCCGGATCACGGCCGCCGACCTCACCCGGATCGAGGACGGCATCTCCGCCGCCACCCGAGGCGTGACCAACCTTGAGACCAAGGTGGCGGGCCAGCCGGCCGAGATTCTGAAACAGGTCCAGGATATCGCTCAGGGCATCCGCACCGCCTTGGAGAAGGCGATCCCCCCCGGCACCATCGCAATGTTCGGAGCCGACAAGGACCCTGAGGGCTGGATGCGCTGCGACGGCCGTCTCCTAGATCGCACCGCCTACGCGAAGCTGTTCGCCGTCATCGGTACCGCCCACGGGTTCACTTCCTCCAGCAACTTCCGCCTTCCCGACATCCGGAACCGGTCGGTCGTCGGCACCGGAGACTCATACCGCCTCGGCGACAAGGGCGGCTCAGGGTCCGTCACTCTGAGCGTCAACCAGATGCCGGCCCACACTCACGACATCGGTGAGTTCGAGGATCCGGGGCGCCGGTTCCAGTCCCGCACGGCCAATCAGGACATCGGCATCGGGACCAACGGCTACACCTACCTGACCTCCACCGGGCAGGCCGGGGGCGGGCGCAGCCCCATCGCCGTCTCAGTCGGAGGCTCTCAGCCCGTCGATATTCGTGACCCCTATGTCGCCTTCCCCTACATCATCAAGGTTCTCTGATGGCTGGACCTGAGAATCTACAGGCGGCCCCTGAGGGGGCTCGCGGGGGGCAGTACGTCACCGTCCCCGCGTTCGCCGCGCCTGGGCAGTCCTCCCCTACCAACTCCCGGACCGCTCCCGACTCGACAGTCGTCTACTCGCCGAAGGGGTGGCGCTGGGAGGAGGCTGGCGACGACTACTCCAAGACGGTCTCCAAGCTGACGGCCGCGACCATGGAGTCCGCGGTGCGCCGCATCCGTACCTCTATGGGCGAGGTGTTCTACATCCGTGGTACCTCCGACACGGCTCCCCCGTTCCTCGGGACTTCCGTCGGAGACACGTGCCGGGTTCAAGACGCCCAGACCCTCGACATCGTCGCTGAGTGGCGCTGGGACGGCGCCTCCTGGGAGCGAATGAAGGTCACCAGCGAGCAGATCAGTAACCTCGACGTGGGGAAGCTGACCGCAGGCTCTGCCAACATTGCGGAGGTGACCGCCCGGAAGATCGCCTCCGACGTCGGCCGCTTCCTTGAGATCACGACCGACCAGCTGACCGTGACCGGTAACGCCTCCTTCGTGAACGCCACGGCCCACCACGTGTGGACCGAGATCGTCACCGCGGGTCAGGGCGAGTTCGAGCAGATCAAGGCCGGGATGCTGGCCGCTAACGCGGTGACCGCCTCGAACATTCAGGCCGGAGCCATCGACGGCCAGGTCATCACTGGGGCCACGGTACAGACTGACCGTAGAAACTACAGTGGCATCAAGATCGACTCCTCAGGAATTAGGGCCTACGACGGTCGATCAAATAACACCACTTTCCAGGTGGACGCGTCCACCGGAAAAGTCAAGGTCTTCGGGAACGTTGGCATTCAGGACTCGTGGTCCATTGCAGAATTCACGAACATCGTTGAGGTTCAGTCGGGAAACGACGTCGGTCAGCGGGGCGACCGATGGGGCGTGGGGATTCTAATGAATTCCAAGACTTTCCCCTACAAGTACCCGGCCCTCATCACCTACAAGGAGGACCCGACCAACTCGGGTGGCATCCTCTACTTCCAAGCCCCCTCCAGTTACGACAGCGGCACGCCCAATATGCGCCTATCGACTTCTGGCTTCAGCATATATTCGGGGAAAACTTCGGCCTGGTCTTTAGGTGTCAGCCGCTCCGGGTTTAATGGAGGGGCGCCAGGTAAGGGGAACATCGCAGTCAGTGACTATTCCGCCACCATCACCGTCGGGGGCTATAACCCCCACCTGTACATCCAGGGCGAGCAGTTCTGGCTGAGATCGCCGAAGGATAAGTTTAGGGGCGTGTGGTCCGAGGGGACCGCGACTATTCTTGGGTGGGCGAATGGTAAGCAAGCATACGTAGACGGTGCCGGATTTCACGCCGTCGGTGGAAAGAACTTCTCCATGCGTGTCCCGGGGGAGTGGCAGAAACGCCGCATGATGCTTCAGCACGCCTCCACCGAGTCGCCTCACGACGGGATCGAGTACTGGGAGAACATCGAGCTCGACGGCGAGGGGAGAGCCACGTGGGTTCTCCCTGACTACATCCCCAAGATCGCGTCGCCGACAGCTCCGTGGATCGTGCTGACGTCATCCTCGGCGACCGCGACCCTCGTCAAGAGCGGGTACGGGATTGACGCGGCCCCGTGGACGGTGCAGGTGTCTGGTCAGCCCGGGGAGACCGTCGCCGTCCTCGTCAAGGGAGCCCGTCAGATCGACGAGTGGGATGACGAGACCGATCGCGTCTCCCTTCGAGACCGCTCTCGGGAGTCCGTGTGGGTGCTCCCGCCAGCCTTCGGGCAGGATGATGCGGCTGGCCAGACCGCCGTGGCCTACGATAGCCGGGGAGGGTACGGGCCAGCCCCTAAGCCTCCCACAGAACCCCCCGCAGAGACAAATCAGGAGGAATCATGACACCGCAGACATCCCAGGTAGACGCCATCGCGGTGATCGACGCCCTCACGGCTGAGATCGCGGCGCTGACGCGTCGGGCCGTGATCGCAGAGCAGCGGGCCGCTGCCCTCGAGGCCGAAATCAGCAAGGAGAGCAAGTGACAGTACAGACAGTGGCGGCGCGGGTCGCACGCCAGATTTGCGACCAGGAGAACGTCGGCTACTCGCAGCCCGACCGGCGCACGTGGTACGCGAATGCGGACTGGGCGGGGCATGTGAGCTCACCCCAGAACGCGGACTGCTCCAGCCTCGTGTGCGGAGCCATCTGCTACGGCATTCATGACACCTACGGGGCCCGCTGGGGCCACCCCGCCCTCCCCGAGATCAACGACCACTGGACAGGAAACATGCGGCAGGGCCTGGAGGCCAGAGGCTTCAACGAGGTCCCGTGGGCGGACTCGGACCTCACTCCGGCAGGTGGTTTCCGTGTCGGTGACGTGATCCTGTCCGCAGCGAACGAGGGCGGCGTGGGGCATGTGGTCATCGCCGTTGAGGATGGGCATGACCCCCTCGTCTCTGAGGCCTGGATCGCCGAGGACGGGAGCATCGACGGCTACGCTGGCGACTCCACCGGCCAGGAGACGCGCACTGTCCGGTACTCCACGCACCCTCACACGCAGCGCGGCGCGTGGACGAGCTGTCATCGCTTTGACGAGGGGAAGTTCCTGTCGCAGTGGCCGGAGTTCCGCAAGCCTCAGGCATCCGGCCAGATCAAGGCCGCAGCCCCTCAGGCTCAGTCTCAGGCTCCCTCTCAGACGTCCGCGCCGGCGCACGCCCACGGTATTGACATCTCGTCTCACCAGTCCGGCCTGAATGTCGGAGCCCTGTGGGCCGACTTCGTGATCGTCAAGGCCACCGAGGACGACGACTACGTGAACCCGTACATGGTCTCGCAGGCACAGGCCACTCTGGGAGCCTCAAAGCGCCTGGGCTTCTACCACTTCGCCCGCCCGGGCGATGCTGCCGCCCAGGCCCGCTACTTCGTGTCCGCCGTCGGAGCACTCCGAGCTAAGGCGACGCTGTGGCTCGACTGGGAGGCGAACGCAGTCGCCCAAGGTCCGGGCTGGGCGAAGACCTTCCTGGACACCGTCCGCTCCCTGACCGGCTCCACACCGGGCATCTACATGAACGGATCAGCCCTGAACGGCTACGACTGGAGCTCCGTCGCCTCCCGGTACCCGCTCTGGTACGCGGGTGGCCCGGACTACTCGGACTACGGGACCTCCTACTCGGACCCCGCGGTACCGAACGTCTCCTACTGGGGTGCCCCTCTCATCCACCAGTACACCGAGGACGGCCGGCTGCCCGGCTACTCAGGCACCCTGGACCTGAACCGCCTGCGCGACCGCGCTTCCTGGGACCGGATGATCGGCGGCGGGGCAGTCGGCTCGGCCACCGCTCAGGCCAGCGCCTCCGGCGAGGCCATGCTCGAAGTGGACGGCGAGTACGGGGCGGCCACTGTCGGCCGGCTGAAGTCGGTCATGGGCGCCGTCGGCTACGAGGAGGTGTTCGCCGTAGCGAACCTGCGCCGGTTCCTGAACAAGGCCGTGCCTGCCTCCTCGATCCGTCAGCTGACCGGCATGGACCGACTGCCCGAGGACCGGGGCTGGGACGAGAGCATGGTGAAGGTCTTCCAGTACCTCGTGCTCGCCTGGAACAAGCCCGGAGTGCCGGCCGGATGGTCCTTCGGTGACTGGGTAGACGGCGACTTCGGAGAGGCCACGGTGGCGGCGCTCCAGCTCGCGCTGAACGCATCCAAGACCAACAGCTTCCGGCTGTGGTGAGGTCGTGACATCGTCGTGACCTATTGAACCTTCACAGACTCATAGGGATACACTAAGGGCGGGGACTCAGCAGGGTCCCCGCCCTTACCTATGGAAGGAGCACATGTGAAGTACGCAACCGCTACGTTCTGGGAGGGCCTCGCCGAGCGGGCCATCTCCACCTTCTCGCAGTCCCTCGTCGGCGCCTTCGGTGTCGGCACCTCGATCTTCGGCCTGGACTGGAAGGGAGCCCTCGGCATCGCCGGCGCCGCGACCATCGCCTCGGTCCTGAAGTCGTTCTCCCTGCCTGAGGAGACCGACCGCGCCGTGGCCTCATCCGAGCTGGACTCCTACACCCCGCGCCACGCCTCCGGCCTGACCGGACCTCTGGCGGGCTGAGACAGACATGCTCGCAGCGGAGTCGTCCCCGTCGCCGATCCTCGCAGTGCTCGCCTCGCCGGAGGTCATCACGGCGGGGACGGCTCTGCTGGCCGCACTCATCGCCTGGCTCAGGGTCACGATCAAACGTCAGCAGCAGCGCATGGAGGAGCGGATGACGAGGATGAGCGCCCACGTCGTGAGGGCCGCCAACGCGGCCGAGTCGGCCTCGGAAGGTGTCCACAACAACCACGACTCAAACCTTCGAGACGATCTCGACTCCAAGTTCGGCCAGGTCCTGGACGGGCTGGCCCGCCTGACCGCGTCGGTTGACGACCTGCGCGAGTCGGATCGGCAGCACGACGCCCGCATGGCCCGCCTGGAGACTCAGATCGAGGGGGTCCGCAATGACGCTCGGACTGATAGGTCCCACCTGTACACGGAGGTCCAGTCATTGCACGATCGGATTGATAGGGTAAAGACTGATACCAATCCGTTACGGCAGGAGCCCAGATGACCTCCCCCACCGCCACGATCACCGGCCGCGTCGTCGGCCCCCACGGTCTGGGGCGCCTGGGCCGGATCACCTTCACCCCTGTCAGCCTCGGCGCCCCACTCCCGGAGCGCGACGTCGTCTTGGGGCGGGCCTCCTTCCGCATCGACCCTGACGGGTATCTGGTAGGTCAGACAGGCCGGACTGCCACAATCGCGCCTGGAAACTATGAGATAGATCTCAATATTCCGGGAGACCTGGGCGCACACATCCGCACTGTGCGCGCTCTAGCCAACGGCGAGACGCTCAACATCGCTGACCTTCTCACGGCCGTACCCGTGCCCATCCCCCCAGGGCCGGTCCCTCAGCCTCAGCCGCCCAGCCCGACGCCGTCGCCGGTCCCGGACGCGCGCGGTGTCCGCAATGCGGGGCAGCCGGGTATCCTTGAGGCTATCAATAGGCCTGAAATCATAGACCTAGGCAATGGAGTTCTCACCTGGAGGTAGCCGGCTATGGCCGATCTCACATGGTACAGCCGTGAAGGCGCGGATCAGCGCTTCCTGACCAAGACGGAGGCGGCCTCCCTGGCCACCAAGGACGAGAGCACGCAGGGCGACGCCGCCCTCGGGACTCGGATCGACGCCGTTAAAGTCACCGCCGAGGCCGCGCTCCCCGCGTCCACCGCCTCCGCCACCTACGCCACGAAGGCCGAGGTGGAGTCCGTCAAGCAGGCCATCCCCCAGGTTCCGGCGGCTCCCGATCTGTCAGGCTACGCGACCAAGTCGGAGATGCAGGCCGCCGACACCTCGCTGGGTCAGCGCATCGACAGCGTCTCCGGAGTCGCTACCGCCGCGGCCACGAAGGCCGAGCTGGCTCAGTACGCGACCACCGCGTCAGTGGCCGGTACCTACGCCACCAAGGAGTCCCTGGCAGGCTACCTGACCGCCGCCGATGCCGAGAGTTCCTACGCCACGAAGGCGCAGCTCGCCCAGGCCCAGCTCGGAGGCAACCAGAACGCTCCCGACCTGTCGGGACTGGCTACGGAGGCCGAGATGCGCCGGGCCGACTCCGGGCTGAGCGCCCGCATCGATCAGGTCAAGGCCACCGCCGACGCCGCCCTGCCTACGACCACCGCTGCGTCTACCTACGCGACCAAGACGGACGTGGCCTCCGCCGACTCCGCCCTCGAGAAGCGCCTAGACGCCGTCAAGAAGACCGCCGATGCTGCGCTCCCCACTCCGACGGCCGCAGCCCTGTACGCCACGAAGGGGGAGGTCTCAGCCACCCGCTCAATCGCTGAGGGGGCGCTGCCCAAGACTGAGGCCGCGACCAAGTACGCCGCCAAGACGGACCTGGCCGCCTACGCCACCTCGACGTCGGTCGCCTCGACCTACGCGACCAAGGAGTCCCTGACCTCAGCCGCGGCACCAATCGCCGGCCTGTCGTCCAAGGTCTCCTCCCTGGAGACCGCCGTCGGCTCCAAGGCGGACGCCTCTGCCCTGTCCGGACTGCTGTCGAAGACGGAGGCCGCCGACACCTACACGCCGAAGACTCAGACGGCCGCCATGGGCGACAGCATCCGGAGCGCGCGGGCCGTCGCTGACGCCGCCCTTCCCAAGACGGAGGCGGCGTCCACCTACGCGACGAAGGCGGACCTCGCCAAGGTGCAGGCCGGTGGCGGCGGCAAGGCCGACCTCTCCGAGTACCTCACCCGAGGCGACGCCTACAACGACTTCGTGCAGAGCAGCTTCCTGGACCGTAAGCTGGAACTGTATGCGACCTTGGAGGCGCTCAACGCAACGGCACGGAGCGTTGACGATCTCAGGAAGGTCATCACCCCCTTCAAGCCCGGGGAGCGGTACTACTCGCCCGTGACCTATTTCTGGCCCGACTACTACCAGAAGGCCCCCAACGTCTCGAAGTGGGGCCAGATTCTCCGGTTCGCCGGCTCCCTCGGTATCGTCATCCTGAACCGCAATAGCGGTAACTGGGACACCTACGACAAGGACTTCTACACTCAGGCGAAGCTGGCGCTGGCCGCCGGCGCGAAGCGCGCCGTGTTCTACGTCAAGACTCAGTACCTAGCGGCCACCCTTCCCGCTGGCGATCCAGGCCGCAACAACGTGCCGGACGTGGACAAGTACACCGAGGACTACATCTTCGGTCAGGTCGCCAAGGCGAAGTCGCAGTACGGGGACGTCTGCCAGGGCGTGTTCCTGGACGAGACGATCAACGGCTGGGGCGCCCAGGCCGGGCGGGTCCCGGCTTACAAGCGGCTCATCGACCGCATCCGCACCGCCTACGGCAAGGACTTCCTGATCGTCGTCAACTCGGGCTCGAACATCTCCGAGGACATGTGCGAGCTCGACTTCGACGTGTGCATGATGTTCGAGAAGTCCGCCGCCGCATTCCTAGTCGAAGACCCCGGGACCCCGATCCTCCCTGACCACATGAAGGCGTACCCGTCTACCCGCTGGTGGGCCGTCGTCCACGGAGTCACCTCCGAGAACTACCGGAGCGTGTTCGACAAGGCCGACAAGCTCGGCATCGCCCACCTGTACATCACCGACGGTCAGCTGCGCGAGGACCCGCAGCGCGGCGGCCAGTGGGAGCCTGTAGGTAACCCTTACGCCAACCCGCCGTCGGATCACATTCACGAGCTCGTGGTGCCCTGGCTGAAGGGCTACCTGCCGCTGAAGCTCGAGGTGGATGAGCTCAGGACTCGCCCCAAGGTCCTCTCGCTCGGCAAGCGTGAGGCAGTACCGTCAGGCACGCCTGCAGGGACGATCATCGTCAGGAAGGACTCATAGTGGCAGACAGCATCTTCCCACCGCTCGGATCGTGGTGGCGTAGCCAAGGTTCTCAGCAGGGGGCGGGTGCGACGCTCCCCGCCGGAGCCTCCACCACCCCCTACGACGGCTCAGCGATGCCGGTAGGGTCCCGCAGGTTCACCTTCGAGATCGACTACCGGGACACCTCCGAGGCCCGTATCGACCTGCGCGTGAACTGGTTCAACGACCGCAAGGTCAAGCTCGATGGGCCCTACTCCATCACTACCGTCACGCTCCCGGCCGATCAGACGAAGGTGCTGGCCGACGTTGAGCTGCCGGCCAGTATGGCGCCCCGGTGGCTGCCGTCGATTGCCGTCCCTGCCGGATCGGGGGAGGCTGCGATCTCGTCCCTCAAGGTCTACGAGACGCCGGCCAAGCCCAACCCCGTTACGGTGTGGGACGACGCCAAGGAGGTGCCGGTCGCAGTGACTGTGTGGGACGGTGCCAAGGAAGTGCCCGCAAGTATCGAGTTTCAGGCGTAAGGAGACACATGTCGGAAGAGAAGTCGAACCAGTGCCTGCCGTCGCAGGTGACTATCAACATCGGTACGTCGGGGGTGAAGATCAACGACGGCGGCCAGCCGCCGGCCCCGGTAGTGGACCTGACGAAGTACGTAACCCGCGAGGCCGCCGACTCGCTCTACGCGCCCCGCACTCAGGTGGAGGCGCTGTCGTCCGTCGCCACCGCCGCCCAGGCCGCGGCCGACGGCGCCAAGGCGTTGGCCGGCAAGGCGCTCACGAAGGAAGCCGCTGACGCCGCGTACACGCCGAAGACTCAGACGGCGGCCATGGGCGACTCAATCCGGGCCGCCCGGGCCGTTGCGGATGAGGCCAAGGCCGCCGCCAGCTCCGCTCTGACGAAGGCGGCCGCCGACGAGGCGTACGCCACTAAGGGGCAGGTGTCCGCCATGGGTGACTCCATCCGTGCCACGCGCTCGGCCGCTGAGCAGACGAAGGCCGACGGCGAGGCCACGAAGCGCATCGCCGAGCACGCTGAGGAACTGACCCAGACCCTCGCCAAGAACCTGGCCGTCTTCCCGCGCGTCCTCCGGCTAGACCGGGACCAACCTGTCCCGGCAGGTACTCCCCTAGGGACGATCATCGTCCGGTCGGCGGAGGCCCTCTCGACTAACCCTGACCTGTTCCCGCCGATCAGCGAGTGGCCGAAGATCAACGCCGCCGAAACTGGCGATGGTGTGCGCCTGGACTTCCAGCACCAGATTCTCTCCACTGGCCTGGAGCAGCTGCGCCCCTCGG
>ENA-OWLM01000385-OWLM01000385.1-metagenome-genome-assembly--contig:-NODE-385-length-17258-cov-3.112597_pt1 | contig 17258 bp, 17 predicted proteins | sample MGYA00245349_ERZ651102 | MGnify/ENA primary metagenome ERZ651102 (study PRJEB26857, sample SAMEA4031759) | metagenome | biome: human; feature: oral; material: saliva | place: Philippines | collected 2014... | reverse complement strand
CCCGCCAATACCCGGCATTAATGCCCGACGGGCAGCCCCGCAGGCGCTTTTGCCAGGTCATGGGCTGCCCTGATTCCTATTGGCCCTTGCCCGCGTCGTCCTGACGCGGGGTCAGCCTGTTTCCTGATCGCAGCGGAGTTGGCGGCATTCGCCGTACACCATGCCCGCCGGATGGGGCGTCCTGCGCGCCCAATCCAGCGGATGCGTGTGCATCTCGGTTTCCAGCTCGACCCGCATCGGCAGCAGGCCCTGGGCCAGAGCCTGCCCGGCGTAGGTGTCCTCGCCGCGGCCCACCAGGGCCAGCAGGGTGCGTAACGGGGGCAGCAGCGGCTTGTGCAGATAGGTCAGGCGCAGCCTCAGCGTGTTGGCGTGGAAAATGTTCTGGTCGCCCGGCGCGAGTGGCCGGCGTGCGTGCTGCAGGTCCTGGTAGTCGTTGTCGATGGCGCGCAATTCCGGCGCCGCGGCGACCTTCAGGCCGGCCCGCGTGTGCAGGCGGAATGACCGGTCGTCCGGCTGCAGCACTTCGATGCGCCAGGGGTGCGACCCCATCAGCGCGGTCAGCTCCCCCATGGCGCGCGCCTGCCGGGCCAGCGCGCCCGCCGTGCCCCGCGCATCCGCGTGCAGGGGCAGCAGCGCCTGCAGGAAGGCCGCCCGCATGCGGGCCGGATCTCCATGGCCCGTGGCCCCCGCGCGCGCCGCTTCCATCAGCGCCAGGTGCGCGATCTGGCGAGCCCCATGCCAGCGGGCGGCCTCGGCCGTCAGCAGTCCCAGCAGCAGCAAGATGGCGCCCGCTACGGCGAATTCGATGGCGGCCGCGCCCCGTTGCCGGCCGGCGGCGCGAAAGCGGCGTAAAAAGAAAAAGGCGGTCATGGCTGCGCAGTGTGGCGCGCTCATGCCCGCCTGTCGATGAGGACAATCCGGCGTGGCGAATGTGTGCCGGCGGGCTTGCCGGCAACGCCTTTTTCAATGCACCGTGGGCGGCTTGTCTCCGGAGGCGGGCTGGTGCGCCGAGAACAGGGCCGCGCAGTCGACGGCGTCGAACTTGTAGGGCTTGCCGCAGAAGTCGCAGCCCACGTCCACCTGTCCGCGTTCCGCCAGGATGCTGTTCACTTCTTCTTCGCCCAGCGAGCGCAGCATGTTCGCCACGCGCTCGCGGGTGCAGGGACAGTGCCAGCTCACGGGCAGGGGGTCGAACGCCACCAGCGTTTCTTCCCAGAACAGGCGGTGGATCAGGGTGTCGATGTCGGTTTCCAGGATCTCGTCGCGCTTGAGGGTGCCGGCCAGCGCGGTGATACGGTCCCAGGTCTCGGTGGCGGCCTGTTCGCTCAGGATCTGCGCGTCGGCGCCGCCGTGGTGGGGCAGGCGCTGGATGAGCATCCCGGCGGTGTGTCCGGCGTCGGCGGCCAGCCACAGGCGGGTATCGAGCTGTTCGGAGGCCTTCATGTAGTGCTGCAGGGCCTGGGCGACAGTGTCGCCCTCAAGCGGCACGATGCCCTGGTAGGCCTGCTGGCCGGGCAGTTTGCGCTGCGGATCCAGCACCACGATGAAACGCCCGTTGCCGCCGGGGTTCAGGAGGCTCTGCATGGTGCCGTCGGTGGGCACGTCGTGGCCTTCGCGCATTTTGACGGTGGCGCGCAGGCTGAGATCGGAGCGGCATTCCACCACCAGCAGGGCGATGGGGCCGTCCCCCTGGATCTGGAGCACCAGCGAGCCGTCGAACTTGATGTTTGCGGCGAGCAGGGTGGAGGCGGCCACCAGTTCGCCCAGCAGGTTGGTGATGGCCGGCGGGTAGTCGTGATTAGCCTGGACGGCCTTCCAGGTGTCCTCCAGGCGCACCGCTTGCACGCGGACGCTACGGTCTTCGGTAAGGTATTTTTTGAGCTGATCGGTCATGGAGGAATGTTAGCCGATCGGAGGGGGGTATTCCCCCTGCTGCCAGCAGGGGGTTGCGCCGTTCCCGGGGAGGGTCAGGCCAGCCGCTTCAGGGCCGTCTTGTACTGTTGGCCGCGCGCCACGTAGTGGGCGGTGTTTTTGTGCATGTTGGCGATTTCTTCTTCCGAGAGCTCCCGGACGACCTTGCCGATGCCGATGACCAGCGAATTGTCCGGAATGACGCGGTCTTCCGGGATGATGGCGCCTGCCCCGATCAGGCAGTTGCGGCCGATGACGGCGTTGTTCAGGACGATCGCCTGCATGCCCACCAGGGCGCCTTCATGGATGGTGCAGCCGTGCAGCATGGCCTGGTGGCCCACGGTCACGTTGGGGCCGATTGTCATGGGACAGCCCGCATCCACGTGCAGGACGCTGGATTCCTGGATATTGGTGCCCTGGCGGATCACGATGGCGTCGTTGTCGCCGCGGATCGAGACATGCGACCAGATGCTGACGCCGGCCTCGAGCGTGACGTTGCCGATGATGTCGGCGCTGTCGGCCACGTAGGTCTGCGGATCAATGCGGGGGATAAGGTCGTTGAGCTGGTAAATCGCCATGCCTAGGTCTCCGGTTGCTGTGCCGGGGCGACCAGGGGCGCTCCAACGTCTGTATTGGCCGCGGGTGCTTGCGCCCGCTCTTCTTCGCGCAGGCGCAGGACGCCGCGCTGGATCTTGCCGTTCGTGGTCATGGGCAATTCGTCCACGAACTCGATTTCCTTCGGGTATTCGTAGGGCGCCAGGCGTTCGCGCACGTGTTCCTGCAGGTTTTCGAGGATGTCGTTGCGGTCGCGGTGCGCGAATTCCGGCGTGAGCACCACATAGGCCTTGACCAGCGCGCCGCGCTCGGTGTCCGGCTTGGGCACCACTGCCGCGTTCGCCACAGCCGGGTGGCCGATCAGGCAGCTTTCGATCTCTCCGGGGCCGATCCGGTGGCCGGCCGACTTGAATACGTCGTCCGCACGCCCGGCATGCCAGAAGTAGCCGTCGCCATCCACGCTGGCCAGGTCGCCCGTCAGGCACCAGTCTCCCTTGAACTTTGCCTGCGTGGCGGCCTCATTGCGCCAGTAGCCAAGGAACATTACCGGGTCGGGGTAGCCATGGGCATCCTGCCGGTTGACGGCGATCTCGCCGGTTTCGCCTGCGGCGGCGGGTACGCCGTCTTCGTTCAGCACGGCCACGTTGTGGCCGGGATAGGGCCGGCCCATGCTGCCGGGCCTGGCGGGCCAGCGCTTGTTGCTGTTGCCCACCACATAGTTCATTTCCGTCTGGCCGAACATCTCGTTGGGCGTCACGCCCAGCGCCGACTGGCACCATTCGAATACGGTTTCGCCCACGCTTTCGCCCGAACTCATGATGGAGCGCAGCGCGAGCTGGTAGCGGTGGCGGGGCTCGGGCACCGCCTTCATCATCATCTTCACCACGGAGGGGGCGAGGAAGGTATTGGTGACCTGATAGCGTTCCAGCAGTTCGAACGCGCGTTCGACGGAAAACCGTCCACGCGTGCCGACGATGGGGTGGCCGAAGTACAGCGAGGGCAGCAGCGCGCTCATTATGCCGCCGGTGGAAGCCCAGTCAGCGGGCGACCAGAACACGTCGGCGGGCTTAGGGAACCAGTCTTGCGAGGCTACGAAGCCAGGCAGGTTGCCGATCAGGACGCTGTGCGGCAGCAGCGCGCCCTTGGGCGCGCCAGAGGCGTCGGAGGTATAGAGCAGGATGGCGGGATCCGCCGAACGCGTCTGTACCGCCTTGAATTCGTTGGGTTGGCGGGCCAGCAGGCTGCGCCAGGGCAGCACGCGTTCGTCCGCGAAACCGATGCCGATGATCTGCTGCAAGGCGGGACAGTTGTCGCTGACGGCCAGCAGGTTGGCGCTGGAGGCATGATCGACAATGGCTACCCGGGTTTCGGAGTCGCACAGGCGGCTTTCCAGGGCTTCGGGCCCGAACTGCGCCGAAAGCGGCAACACCACGCCGCCGACGCTATAGATGGCCATGTGGGCGACCACGGTTTCTGGACGTTGTCCCAAAACCACACCCACCCGGTCTCCCCGGCCCACGCCCATTTTCACCAGGCCATTGGCCAACTGGTTGGCGGCTTCGGCCAGCCGCGCGAAGGTCCAGACCTCGCGGTTGCCGGATTCGTCTTCGTAGTAGATGGCGATGCGCCGCGCATCCGGACTACTGGATGCCCAGCGGTGGCAGCACGCTTCCGCGATGTTGAACTGGGTGGGCACCAGCCAGCGGAATGTTTGGTAGAGCGCCTGATATTGGTCGTTCATGGCCCTATGTTGTGAGCACGTTGCAGCGTGAACGGGTCAGATCGCCCGTTACCCAGTTGCAAGCATGACCTAGAGGGCCGTGAACTGCAACATCCCCGTTGCGTAACGGGGACGCATACGGGTTATCACGGGTGCTTGCCCTGCCGGCGCAGCGCCGAAGGCAGGGCGGGCAGGGTCAGGGATCGGGGAGGGCGGCTGGCGGGATCGCGCTGCCGTTCCGCCTGCAGCACGGCCCAGTCCAGCAGCTGGAGCTGGCCGTCGTGGGTCTCGGCCAGGGCGGTCAGGCTCTCCACCCAATCGCCGTCGTTGCAGTACAGGATGCCCCCGACGTCTCGCAGCTCGGCTTTGTGGATGTGGCCGCACACCACGCCGTCCAGACCCCGGCGCCGGGCTTCGCCCGCCAGCGCTTCCTCGAAATCGGTGATGAACGACACCGCGTTCTTGACCTTGTGTTTCAGGTATTGGGACAGCGACCAGTAATGCATCCCCAGGCGGTGCCGCAGCCGATTGAAGTGGTGGTTGATCCACAGCGCCAGTTGGTAGAGGCCGTCGCCCAGGTGCGCGAGCCAGCGGCTGTGCTGGATCACCCCGTCGAATTGGTCGCCGTGCAGCACCAGCAGGCGCAGGCCCTTGGCCGTGACGTGGATGTCTTCGTCCAGGACTTCGATGTCGCCGAAGGCGAAACCCGCGAATTCACGGGCGAATTCGTCGTGGTTGCCGGGAATGAACACGACCCGGGTGCCGTTGCGCGCCTTGCGCAGAATGCGCTGGATAACGTCGTTGTGCGCACGGGGCCAGTGCCAGTGCTTGCGCAGTTGCCAGCCGTCCACGATGTCGCCCACCAGGTACAGGGTGTCCGAATCGTTGTGGTCCAGGAAATCGAGCAGGAATTCCGCCTTGCACCCGGCGGTGCCCAGGTGAATGTCGGAAATCCAGAGGGCGCGCCAATGTGCGGGTTGGATTTCGGTCACGGTCGCTTCCCTGTGGGCTGTGGTCATGCTTGGGAATGAAACCATCGGGCGATGACGCGCGCATGACGAATCCATGACGCAGTTGTGACGGCGGCGAGTTCGCGGCGCCGCCGTCTTGGGGACGTATCGGGTTGCCTATTCCGCCTTCTTGCCGCGCAAAAGCTTCCACAAGCTGCCGCCCAGCGCCGCAGCGGCCAGGATGCCGACCTTGGCGAATTTGGCCAGGAAGGCGGCGATCACCGCAAACAGTCCCAGCTTCTTGGCGGCCACGCCCGCCACCAGCGCCGCCAGGCCATATTCCGCGACCTTGTCGGTGGACGCGTCGAAATCGGCGTATCGCTTGCCGTCGACATAGTGCAGGTTGTCCAGCAGCGCCAGCACGGCGGACTTGTCCACGGGCACCCGGTTCTGCTGCGTGATCAGGTCCAGCGTGATGTAGCCGTCGCGGCCCAAGGCATAGGTGTTGTAGTTGACGGTCGGGTCTTCATCGGCGCCCGCTCCTTTGTGCTTGGCGGCAACCGACCACACCAGGCGTTGCGTGTTGCTGTCGTACTTGGGCGCTTCAACCCAGCCGTCCACCGTCAATTCGGGAAAGCCGCGCTTCTTGCGTTCCTCGTTGGAGGCTTCGGTGCCTTCGCGCAGGTTGTCCAGCAATTCGCCGACATTCCAGTTCCGGGCGTCGTCGTCCTTGATGTAGCCCGCCTTGTCGAAATTCACCGTGACGAGCCAATCCTCCTCGTCGCTCTTGGGCATCACGACGCCCAGCAGCGACGGATCCTTGCCGTTGCCGTAGGCTTGCATCAGCCGATCTGCCTGCGCGCGCGGCACGAAGAACATGGTCTGGGGCAGCTTCAGGGTGGCCTGGTCGCCCAGCGGGACATCCGCGGGCCCGTGCTTGGCAGCTGCAAACGCGGCCCTGGAGGCCGATTCGATCTCTTGCTGGGCGGATGCGTTTTGGGCGGATGCTCCCGCGTGCAGGCACAGCAGTGCGCTGGCAAGGACCAGCGGCAGGCGGGAAAGAAAAGCGCGCATCATGATAAAGCCTCAAATAAATGGGGCCTTATTGTCTTCGGGGTCTGCTGTCAGTTTTCTGAACGCTGAACCAAAGCCGCGAGGACGGGCGTTATCTGCAACGGGTCGTGTCGCCGGGCGAGAGCCGGTTGCAGGGGAGGGGGCGGCTTCAGCGCGCCTTCCTGCCCTTGGCCTGCGGCGCATTGCGCAGGCGCGTGCCGAGGATCCGGTCGTGCAGGAACTGGCCGTCCGGATCCAGCCAGGACCAGATGAAGATCGTGAAGGGCGCCGCGACGATGAGCATGTCGATGGACGGCCAGCCGGTGGCGATAGCGCCAGCCCAGACCAGGGCCGCGCCCGCCAGCACCAAAGGCCAGGCCAGGATGTAGCGCAGGACCAGCCGACCCGTCGAGGGCGTGTTGCCGTCGCGGTCGACGAGCCGGATGTTCCAGGTCTTCATGGGCAGCGTCTGGCCGCGGCGGCGCCAGCACAGCACGAAATACGCGCCAATGGCGATGAACAGCCAGGCCTGGCGGGCCGGACGCAGATCGAGCGCGCTCTTGCTCTGGGTCAGCGTATCCATCAGATAACCAGCCAGGAACACCACGCCGAACAGCAGCACGGCTTCGTACATCATGCAGGCGAATCGGCGCAGGCGATTCGGGGTCTGTTCGAGGGCGGTATCGTTCATGGAGCCGTATTATGCACTGCCCCGCCTTGGGACGGCCCGGCGGACTGGCTTGCCTGGATCTTGTGGTCAAGCTGCCCGGCGGGCACAAAAAAAAACCCGCCGGTAAGGGCGGGTCTATAAAAGGGGCTATGCAGCCCCCAAGGGGAAAATCTGTCGGGCCCGAAGACCCAGGCCTTGCTCAGGCAGCGGAGTGCGCGTTCTTGGCGCTCGTCTTGCCAGCCAGGGCCTTGATGCCGTGGGCCAGCTTACGCAGGCCTGCAGCCAGCGCCCGCATCGGGTGCGGACGGAATTGTTCTTCAATTGCCTGGAGCATCAGTTGACGCTCGAGTTCGTCGGTCAGGCGGATGGTGTTGTTCGGGTTGATCACAATAGCCTCCACGGGCTTGCTCAGTTGTGTGCTACTAGGGAATACCCGAATTATAGGGTTTACCCTGAAACTGTGCAAGAGGGAGGTGCAAGCTGGTGCAACCAGGCAACACCTTGGTGCTGATAATGCCCCAAAACCGCGCGGCGGGGCACCATAAGCAAAGATAGGGGCGGTATGTTGCGGCGCTTTTACAACGCGGCGCGAGGGCTGCAGCGCCAGGCTGCAGCCCTGGAAGGCGGCGTAGGCGGGATCAGGCGTCGCGGTAGCCCGCGGCCACCAGTTCGAAGCCGAACAGGCGGCAATCCAGCGAACCGTTGTGCAGGGGCACCCGGCGCTTGGGTTTCAGGCGCATCTGGTTGGGCAGCGTCAGGTCGCTGGTGATGACATGGAGCTGCCAGCCTGCGAAGTTGCGCTTCAGGCAGGTGGCCCAGTCGCGCCACAGGTCCGCTTCCTGTTCGGTCCCCATCCGTTCGCCATAGGGCGGATTGGTGACGATCCAGCCGTGATCGGCAGGCGCCGTCACGTTGCGTGCATCGCCGACTTCGAAGCGGATCGAGTCGGCAGTAAGCCAGGCCCGTTCCGCGTTGTTGCGGGCGAATTCGATGGCTAGCGGATTCAGGTCGTATCCCACCAGCGGCGCATCCAGCTGGGGCAGGATGCGGGCGCGTGCGTCTTCCTTCAGGTCGCGCCAGCGGTAGGCGTCGTGGTCGCGCAGGCGCTCGAAGCCGAACGGGCGGGAAATGCCCGGGGGCACGCCCAGTGCGATCCAGGCGGCTTCGATGAGGATAGTGCCCGAACCGCAGAACGGATCGAGCAGCGGCGCGGCCGGATCCCAGCCCGCCAGCGCCAGCATGCCGGCCGCCAGGTTTTCCCGCAGCGGCGCTTCGCCCTTGTCCAGGCGCCAGCCGCGCTTGAACAGGGATTCGCCGGAGGTGTCCAGGTAGAGGGTGGCGGTATGGCCGGTCAGGAACAGGTGGACGCGCGCATCCGGGCGCACCGTGTCGATGCTGGGGCGTTCGCCTTCCAGTTCGCGCAGGCGGTCGCAGATGCCGTCCTTGGCGCGCAGGTTGCAGTACTGCAGGCTCTGCACCGGACTCTTGATGGCCGACGTGTCGACGCGCAGCGTCTGTTCGGCGCCGAACCAGCGTTCCCAGGGCGTGCTGCGAGCCAGGTCCAGGATGTCGTCTTCGTGCGAGATCTCGGCGTGGGCAACCTGCACCAGGATGCGGGTCGCCAGGCGGGAATACAGATTGGCGCGCTGTACGCCGGGCCAGTCGGTCGTGAACGAGCAGCCCGCGCGGCCGGCCTGTGCGTCTTCGTAGCCCAGGGCCTGCATTTCGGCGGTCAGCGCCTCTTCCAGGCCCTGGGGGCAGGGGGCGAACACCGTAAAGATTTCGGGGCGGCGGACGTCGCGCGGACGCCGGCTGCGTGTTTCGACGGTGGGGGCGTGGCGCTCGCGGGAATGTTCGGATTCCTGCGCGAATTCCGGTGCGTCCGCGTGTTCGGGTTCGGGGGCGAACTCGGGCGCGGGGCCGTCGTCTTCAAAGGGGTCGTAAAAGCGGCCCGCGGGCGTGGCCGGAGCAATGTACTGGTCGTCGCGCAGCCGCGGCGCACGCTGCGGGGGGCGGCCGGAACGCGAACCGGACGCCGTGTCGCCGCGCGTGTCGTCAGCGCGGCCGCGCGCCGATGGGCCCCGGCCGGACGCGCCGCGCCCGGCTTCGCGATCCGGGCCGCGATCATATTGTCCGCGCCCGGGCTGGCCCTCGCGGGCCGGCCCTCGGCCGGCGCTGCTTCGGCCGCCGGCAGAGGGTTTGCGCGCACCGCGCGCTTCCTCTTCCTGGCGCCGCTGGTAGCCGGCGGGATCCTTCTGGCGTTCGACGCTTTCCCGGGTGCGCTCGATCTGCGCGACCAGGCGCGCGCGGGCGCCGGTGCGGGTGCGCTTGGGCGCGCCTTCGGCGTGCGCGTCGCGCGCCGTCTTCTTGATCGTCAGCGTCTTGCGCGAACGGTCCTGTTCATCAGAGGACATACGAATCCTGGCGAATGTGCAAAGGTAGGGGTATCAGAAGGGTTTGACGACGACCAGCGCCACCACCACCAAGAGCAGCAAGACGGGAACTTCGTTGAACCAGCGATAGAACTTGTGCGAACGGGTGTTCTTGCCCTGTTCGAATTTACGCAGCATGACGCCACAGGCGTGATGGTAGCCGATGACGAGCAGGACGAAAAAGAGCTTGGCGTGCATCCAGCCATTGCCCGGGCCGACGCCGATGCGGTAGCCCAGGTACAGCCACATGCCGAACACGATGGCCACGACGGCCAGGATGGTGGTGAACCGGTACAGGCGGCGGGCCATGCCCAGCAGCGTGGCCTGGACGGTCTCGTCCGACTGCTGCGCCAGATTCACGAAGATGCGCGGCAGATAGAACAATCCGGCAAACCAGGAAGCGATGAAGACTATATGAAAGGTCTTGACCCAGAGCATGGCCATGGCGCGATCCGATCGAGGAAAGCCGCATTGTAAGCTGCGGCCATCCTCGATCCTGGCCGGGCAAGGGCGCTTGCGCGCGGGCGCAGGCCCCGATGCCGGAGCGGATCTCCAGGCGAGCGCCTCAGATTACGTAAAGATCCAGATACTCGTGGACTGGCATCGCCTCCAGGGCTTTCTGGTCCAGCGATGCGCCCAGGATGCGCTGCTGCTGGCGGGCCGGAAACACGCGGGCGAGGTTGGTGCGGAACTTGGCTTCCAGGAGTGGAATGCCGTCGGCCCGGCGGCGCTTGTGGCCGATGGGATATTCGCAGACGACTTCATCCAGCGCGGATCCGTCCTTGAATTCGACAGTCAGGGCATTGGCGATCGAGCGCTTGGCGGGGTTGTGGTAATCGCTGGTGTAGGCCGGATCCTCTACGCAGACGATCTTGTCGCGCAGCGCGTCGATGCGCGGGTCCCGGGCCACGTCGTCTTCGTAGTCGCCCGCAGTGAGGCGTCCGAACAGCAGCGGCACGGCCACCATGTACTGGATGCAGTGGTCCCGGTCGGCGGGGTTGTCCAGCGGGCCCTTCTTGTCGATGATGCGGATGCAGGCCTCGTGGGTGCGGATGGTGATCTTCTGGATGTCGTCCGCGCTCTTGCCCAGGGCCTTGAGCCGGCCGTGGATCTGCATGGCGCATTCCACCGCAGTCTGGGCATGGAATTCAGCCGGAAACGAGATCTTGAACAGCACGTTTTCCATCACGTAGCTGCCGTACGGGCGCTGGAACTTGAACGGCTGGCCCTTGAAGAGCACGTCGTAGAAGCCCCAGGTCTTGGCGGTGAGCACCGACGGATAGCCCATTTCGCCGGTCCGGGCGATGAGCGCCAGGCGCACCGCGCGGCTGGTGGCGTCGCCAGCGGCCCAGCTCTTGCGGCTGCCGGTGTTGGGGGCGTGGCGGTAGGTGCGCAGGCTCTGGCCGTCGACCCAGGCCAGCGATACGGCGTTGATCACCTCGTCCCGGCTCAGGCCCAGCATTTGCGCGACGACGGCGGTGGACGCCACCTTGACCAGCACCACGTGGTCCAGGCCCACCTTGTTGAAGGAGTTTTCCAGGGCGATGCAGCCCTGGATCTCGTGCGCCTTGATCATGCCGGTCAGCACGTCGCGCATGGAAAGCGGCGGCTTGCCCGCAGCGACCGCCGTGCGCGACAGCCAGTCGGCCGTGGCCAGGATGCCGCCCAGGTTGTCGGACGGATGGCCCCATTCGGCCGCCAGCCAGGTGTCGTTGAAATCCAGCCAGCGGATCATGGCGCCGATATTGAAGGCCGCCTGCACGGGATCAAGCTGGAACTGCGTGCCGGGCACCTTGGCGCCGTTGGGCACCACGGTGCCCGGCACGACCGGGCCCAGCAATTTCCGGCACGCCGGATACTCCAGCGCTTCCAGGCCGCAGCCCAGCGTGTCGATCAGGCAGTTGCGGGCGGTCTCGTACGCAAGATCGCTGCTGATTTCATAAGTCAGGACGTAGTCCGCGATATCGGCCAGGACCTGGTCGGGATCGGGACGCACGTTGGAGATCGGGGCAGACATAGCGGTACCTCTCCGGAAAGTGAATACAGGTGGCCATGCCGCGCCCTCGATCCCGCCTTACTTGCGCTTTTCGATGGGCACGAACTTCTGGTCTTCCGGGCCCACGTAGTTGGCGGTGGGGCGGATGATCTTGTTGTCGATGCGCTGCTCGATGATGTGGGCCGACCAGCCCGCGGTGCGCGCAATGACGAACAGCGGAGTGAACATGGCGGTGGGCACGCCCATCATGTGGTAGCTGACGGCCGAGAACCAGTCGAGGTTGGGGAACATCTTCTTGACGTCCCACATGACGGTTTCCAGGCGTTCGGCGATGTCGAACATCTTGGTGGTGCCGGCCTTCTTGGACAGCTTCTTGGCCACTTCCTTGATGACCTTGTTGCGGGGGTCGGACACCGTGTAGACCGGGTGGCCGAAGCCGATGATGACTTCCTTGGCTTCCACGCGGCGGCGGATGTCGGCCTCGGCCTCGTCCGGCGTTTCGTAGCGCTTCTGCACTTCGAACGCCACTTCATTGGCGCCGCCGTGCTTGGGGCCGCGCAGCGCGCCGATGGCGCCCGAGATGGACGAGAACATGTCCGAACCGGTGCCGGCGATGACACGCGCCGTGAACGTGGAGGCGTTGAATTCGTGCTCGGCGTACAGGTTCAGCGAGATGTGCATCGCCTTGACCCATTCGTCGCTGGGCTTTTCGCCGTGCAGCAGGTGCAGGAAATGGCCGCCGATGCTGTCGTCGTCGGTTTGCACGTCGATCACGCGGCCGTTGTGGCTGTAGTGATACCAGTAGAGCAGGGCGGAGCCCAGGTTGGCCATCAGGCGGTCGGCGATGTCGCGTGCGCCCGGGGTGTTGTGGTCGTCTTTTTCAGGCAGGACGCAGCCCAGCACCGACACGGCCGTGCGCATCACGTCCATCGGGTGGCTGGCGGCGGGCAGGGCTTCCAGGGCCACCTGCAGCTGCGCGGGCAGGCCGCGCAGGCTGCGCAGCTTTTCCTTGTAGGCCTTGAGTTCGGCTTTGTTGGGCAGCTTGCCATGGACCAGCAAGTGGGCGATTTCCTCGAACTCGCTGGTGTGGGCGATGTCCAGGATGTCGTAGCCGCGATAGTGCAGGTCGTTGCCGCTGCGGCCGACGGTGCACAGGGCGGTGTTGCCCGCGACCACGCCGGACAGCGCGACCGACTTCTTGGGCTTGAAGCCGGCCTTTTCTTCCGGCTTGGCGTCCGTTTTGGCTTCTTGCTTCTTGGGAGCCGTGCTCATGTCTCTACTCCTTTCCTTACGCGTTGGAAGATGCAATGGGGGGCGGGCAGCGCGCCGGGATCGCCGGGGCGCGGCCTGGAGGTTGTGGGACTACGCCTTGCCCTTCTGGAAGAGCGCGTCCAGCCTGGATTCGAATTCGTGATAGCCGATGCGGTCGTAAAGTTCTTCGCGCGTCTGCATCAGGTCGACCACGTTCTTCTGGTGGCCGTCGCGGCGGATGGCCGTGTAGACGGCTTCGGCCGCCTTGTTCATGGCGCGGAAGGCGGACAGCGGATAGAGCACTATGCCCACGCCCACGCTCTTGAGCTCTTCGACCGAGAACAGCGGGGTCTTGCCGAACTCGGTGATGTTGGCCAGCACCGGCACCTTGACCGCCTTGACGAAGCGGTCGTAGGTGGGCAGGTCGTAGGCGGCTTCGGCGAAGATGGCGTCGGCGCCGGCTTCCACGCAGGCCAGCGCGCGCTCGATGGCGGCGTCAACGCCGTGCGAGGCGATCGCGTCGGTGCGGGCGATCAGGTAGAAGTCGCTGTCGGTGCGCGCGTCGGCGGCGGCCTTCACGCGGTCGGCCATTTCTTCGGTGCTGACGATTTCCTTGCCGGGGCGGTGGCCGCAGCGCTTGGCGCCGACCTGGTCTTCGATGTGGCAGGCGGCCGCGCCGAACTTGATCAGGCTCTTGACGGAGCGGGCGATGTTGAACGCCGACGGGCCGAAGCCGGTGTCGATGTCGACCAGCAGCGGCACATCGCAGACGTCGGTGATGCGGCGCACGTCGGTCAGGACGTCGTCCATGGTGTTGATGCCCAGGTCCGGCAGGCCCAGCGAGCCGGCCGCGACGCCGCCGCCGGACAGGTAGATCGCGCGGTAGCCGGCGCGCTTGGCCAGCAGGGCGTGGTTGGCGTTGATGGCGCCGATGATCTGCAGCGGATTTTCTTCGGCGAGCGCGCGACGGAAGAGGGCGCCGGGCGATTCGGGTCTGGACATGTTTGTCTCCTGTTCTTGGTAGCCCACGACCTTAGCGTGGGTCCGAAAAATAAATCTGTCCCCTGCGCGACAATCCTTCCGCGGCTGGGCAACGAGACAGGTTTATGTTCCGGCCTTGCTTGTGTTCCTGCCTTGCTTAAGGATTGGGCCCGCATGAACGGGCCCAATCCTGTTTACTGCGCGCTGCTTACTTCAGCAGGTCCTTGACGCCGTCGCGCTCTTCCAGGAGCTCTTTCAGCGTGAAGTCCAGGCGCTCGCGCGAGAAGGCGTCGATTTCCAGGCCTTCGATGCGCTTGTATTCGCCGTTTTCGGTCGTGACGGGCACGCCGTAGATGATGCCTTCGGGGATGCCGTAGGAGCCGTCCGACGGGATGCCCATCGTGACCCACTTGCCGTTGCTGCCCAGGACCCAGTCACGGACGTGGTCGATGGCGGCGTTGGCGGCCGAAGCGGCCGAGGACAGGCCGCGGGCTTCGATGATGGCGGCGCCGCGCTTGCCCACGGTGGGGATGAACGTGTCGCGGTTCCAGGCGTCGTCGTTGATCAGCTTGGACAGCGATTCGCCGCCGACGGTGGCGAAGCGGAAGTCGGGGTACATCGTGGGCGAGTGGTTGCCCCACACGACCAGCTTTTCGATGTCGGCGACGGCCTTGCCCGACTTGGCGGCCAGTTGCGACAGGGCGCGGTTGTGGTCCAGGCGCAGCATGGCGGTGAAGTTCTTGGCCGGCAGGTCCGGGGCCGACTTCATGGCGATGTAGGCATTGGTGTTGGCGGGGTTGCCGACGACCAGGACCTTGACGTTGCGGCTGGCGACGTCGTTCAGGGCCTTGCCCTGGGCCGTGAAGATCTGGGCGTTGACCGACAGCAGGTCCTTGCGTTCCATGCCGGGGCCGCGGGGACGGGCGCCGACCAGCAGGGCCACGTCGGCGTCCTTGAAGGCGGTGCGCGGGTCGCTGTGCGCGGTGACTTCCTGCAGCAGCGGGAAGGCGCAGTCATCCAGTTCCATGATGACGCCCTTCAGGGCCTTTTGCGCTTTCTCGTCGGGGATTTCCAGCAGTTGCAGGATGACGGGTTGATCTTTACCCAGCATTTCGCCCGAGGCGATGCGGAATAGCAGTGCGTAACCGATTTGGCCGGCGGCGCCGGTGACGGCGACACGCAAGGCAGGCTTGGACATGGACGTTCTCCGTAATGGTTTGGCGAGAAAAATCTCACCGATCAGTGTAATCGTTGGGCGCGGGTATCAGCGCGGCCGCAGCCGCTCTGCGCGTCGCGCGGGCAGCTTTGAATCCTAGATCGAATTAACGTATGCGTCAATTGCTCTTCTATCTTATATAAGACATAAGACGTTGGACAGCTCGCCTCCCGATATGCCACAATAGAGCGTTTATTCGAATGCGCCGCGGCCCCGCTTGGCCGTGCGCCTGTAACAAGCCAGAAGACCGGCCGCAGCAGCGCATTACGGATGGGGTTGCATCCTTTGCGCCGCTTTCCCATTCATCCGGATAAACATGACACTTTCAAGAAGATCCATGGCAGAGCCCCGGCCCGAAACCTCCTTACGCACTCGCGCCGCCCGTCCCACGGGCGAGGGGGCCGCTTTCAGTCCGCTCTACCGCCAGATCAAGGATCTGCTTGTCCAAAGCCTCGAACGCGGCGAATGGAAGCCCGGCGAACTCATCCCCAGCGAAATTGATCTGGCCGCCCGTTTCCAGGTGAGCCAGGGCACGGTGCGCAAGGCGGTCGATGAGCTGGCTGCCGAGCACATGCTGCTGCGCCGCCAGGGCAAGGGCACGTTTGTCGCCACCCACCACGAAGCCCGCGTGCGCTACCGTTTCCTGCGCCTGGCCCCCGACGAAGAAGGCGAGGCCGGCCGCGCTGAGAGCCGCATCCTGGAATGCCGCCGCATGCGTGCGCCCGCCGAGATCGCGCGGGCCCTGGATCTGCGGGCCGGCGAAACGGTCGTGATGATCCGCCGCCTGCTGTCCATGGGGCAGACGCCCACCGTGCTGGACGACATCTGGCTGCCCGGCTCTATTTTTCGTGGTCTTACCCTTGAGCTGCTGACCGCCAACAAGGCGCCGCTCTATGGCCTGTTTGAATCCGAGTTCGGCGTCAGCATGGTGCGCGCAGACGAGAAGCTGCGCGCGGTGGCCGCGCCGGCCGAAGCCTGTACGCTGCTTAATGTTGCCGCCGGCACGCCGTTGTTGCAGGTAGACCGGGTGTCTTACACGTACGGTGACCGCCCCATGGAAATCCGCCGGGGGTTGTACTTGACCGATCGTTACCACTACCGCAATAGTCTGAATTGATGAGCTTTTTACCTACGATTTGATACCAACCCAATCTCTGGGCGAAAATACCGTGTTTGCCCGCAAGGGCTCGGCATTTTTGCCGTAACGATTCCCTAGTTCCGAAACACCGAGGCCGTCATGTCCGACACCGCTGCCAAGCCACGTCCGCAGTTTCGCAATATTGGTATTGCGCAACTTGCCAGTTACCGCCTGCCCCTGGCCGGCAAGCTGTCCATCCTGCACCGCGTCAGCGGCGCGTTGCTGTTCCTCTGTCTTCCCTTGGTCATTCTGCCGTTGTTCGCGGCCAGCGTGGCCGCGCCTCAGACGTTCGCAGCCGTGGCGGCGTACGCGGGCAACCCGATCGTAAAGCTTGTCTTCCTGGTCCTCGTCTGGGGCTACCTGCATCACTTCTGTGCCGGCATCCGGTACCTGCTGCTGGACCTGCACATCGGTATCGACAAGCTGTCGGCCAAGAAGAGCGCCGGCGTGGTGTTCGGCGTCAGCCTCGCGCTGACCCTGGTGTTCGCTCTCAAACTGTTCGGAGTGCTGTAAATGGCCGCCGCTAAAAACTACGGGCCCAAGCGCCTGGTCGTCGGCGCCCACTACGGCGTCATGGACTTCATCATCCAGCGCATCACCGCCGTCATCATGGCCGTGTACACGCTGGTGCTGCTCATCGGCATCCTGATGATGCCGGCTTTCACGTACGAACACTGGACCGCGCTGTTCAATTTCTACGTGGGCGTTCTTCCGGTTGGCCAGATCCTGGCCACCCTTGCATTCATTGCGCTGGCCTGGCATGCCTGGATTGGCGTGCGCGACATCTGGATGGACTACGTCAAGTCGGTGGGCGTGCGCCTGCTGATGCAAGTGCTGACGATCCTCTGGCTGGTCGGTTCGGTCGTTTACTTCGCGCAAATCCTCTGGAGCATTTAAGCCGTGGTCTCTGTCCTGAAATCCTTGCCGCGCCGCCAGTTTGATGTGGTGGTCGTTGGCGCCGGCGGAGCCGGCATGCGTTGTTCGCTGCAACTGTCCCAAGCGGGCCTGTCGGTTGCGGTGCTCTCCAAAGTGTTCCCCACCCGTTCGCACACCGTTGCCGCTCAAGGCGGCGTGAGCGCCTCGCTGGGCAACATGAGCGAAGACAACTGGTACTGGCACATGTACGACACCGTCAAGGGTTCGGACTGGCTGGGCGACCAGGACGCCATCGAATTCATGTGCCAGGAAGCGCCCAAGGTGGTTTACGAGCTGGAGCATTTCGGCATGCCGTTTGACCGCAACGCCGACGGCACCATCTATCAGCGCCCCTTTGGCGGCCACACGGCCAACTATGGCGAAAAACCCGTGCAACGCGCCTGCGCCGCTGCTGACCGCACAGGGCACGCCATGCTGCATACGCTGTATCAGCAAAACGTCAAGGCCCA
>ENA-OWLM01000382-OWLM01000382.1-metagenome-genome-assembly--contig:-NODE-382-length-17275-cov-24.369106_pt1 | contig 17275 bp, 15 predicted proteins | sample MGYA00245349_ERZ651102 | MGnify/ENA primary metagenome ERZ651102 (study PRJEB26857, sample SAMEA4031759) | metagenome | biome: human; feature: oral; material: saliva | place: Philippines | collected 2014... | reverse complement strand
GGTAATTCCCGTTCCGCCGATCTCTACACCAGCTGGAAAAACGGTATCACGAGCCTGAACAGTGGGCTAACGCTTTCGCGCGAGTATCGCCAGGCAAGCCTGGGTGCCAGCGGCAATATTCTTGCGTGGCGTGGTGGCGTCATCACCTCACCGAATACTGGGCGAAACTTCGTTATCCTGGAGGCGCCGGGTGTCGACAATGCCGTGGTCAATGGGGATCCCTCCACGCGCACTAACCACAACGGTATTGCACTGATCGCCAGCGCAACCCCTTACCGGCTGAATAACTTCCATCTGGAACAGGATGGTTCAAAAAGCAGTGATGTCGATTTACAGGGGAATTTACTCAATATTGCTCCTTATGAAGGCAGCATTACTTATCTGAAATATAAAACGGACACCCGCAAGGTTTATACCTTTAACGTGCTGGATAGCAACGGCGACCCGCTACCCTTCGGTGCGTTTGTTTCTGATACCCGCAACCAGGAACTGGGTTATGTCGCCCAGGGAAGCCAGATTTTTATGAAGTCCGAAACAATCCCAGAGACTATACGCATCAATACCAGCAAAGGCAAAGTGAAAAAAACCTGCGTCATTACGAAACCGGCAGAACATGTCGTCAATATCTGCCGGTAACCGAACGAGTATGAAACCGATCATGAGTAAATCTTTATTTTTCATTATGGCCGTCTTCAGCCTGATGATGATTCCTGGCTTTTCGGCTCAGGGAGCGCAACACACCCGCGCGGTGACCAATGATACGTGCCGTAATAGTGGCATTTTATTTAAAAGCGTGGCTGAAGCGGATAAATCGCTTAATCTGTCATCTGCATTTATCACCTCTACAGTGGTAGAGCGTACTTTCACTACCAGTTGGTCAGGAAGTATGACCTGTACGTATGGCAACGTAGGGATTGGGGGAATAGCGCAGGATCATCTCTATTATTTCACCGGTTTTAATAATAACCCAGTGTATCTTAATTTTAATAGTACCGATGGTGAGAGTAGTTACTGGATTAAAGTCACCTCAGAAATAACCGGCAATACGAAAGTTACGGTGAGTGGTATTGTTGGCATTCACTCCATCAACTATCAGACGCAATATACGTTACGGGCTGAATTATTATCATCGCCGCCTGTCGGCGTGTCTACCTATACCAAAACCACAACCAACGGTGCGTTGAGCGTGGTTCCGGCGGTAATGAGCGGCACCGGTTCCGGGTCTGACGCCCCTCTTTTCTCCAGCAAAACGTATGCTTATCGCGCATGGAACAACATGATGTCTGAAACCGCGCGCAAAAGCTGGGATACCGATTATTTTTTGGCCTACGAGAAAATGACTATTCAATTCGAGCCGAAAGAAACCACCTGCAATATGACGCACGACATGACGGTTAAACTCCCCCCCGCACCGCTGAAAGAACTGAAGACCTACGGCAGGAAGAATGGGGCCGACTTCACCATTCCCATCAAATGCGGAAACCTTGCCGGAGTAAAAACGTCAACGCGCAATATTAAGGCCTGGCTGTCCAGTAATGATTTGATCAGCTCGGACAGCAGTTCGCAGACGATGGTAAATGATGAAACCACGGCGGGCGGGGTCGGTATCGCTATTCGAAGCCGTACTTTTATGGGTGATTTTGAAGAGGTCAAACTTTCCAGCAGTACCAGTATGGAAAATGCTTCTCAAATTCTTGATATCGTGAAGGATGATGACATTCAGGAAACACAATTTATTTTCCTGCATGCTTATTACAAAGTTTATGATGCCTCAGCCTTGTCGACCGGCACGGTGGTCGCAACTGCACAGATCATGTTCGGCTATGACTGATTATTTCAATTACACAATGACATTCATTTATTTTTGACCTCAGCAAAAAAACGCTATGAAAATATCTGTTCAAACCGTGCTTAATTTATTGCATAACATTATTCATCCGGTCTCTGCCGATCTGGTTAATCACCTGCAACGCACGGCGCTCATCATCTGGTATTTAAGCCACCGTGTTGGTCTGGATAAAACGGGGCTCAGCAATGCCTTTCTGGCAGGAATGCTGCACGACATTGGCACGCTGAGCAGAGATCGTACGCGCCTGACTCCCGGCAGCGAGGGGTTTCTTGATGGGCATGAACAGCTGGCGGGTTCAATGACCGCGGGGATCCGTTTTCTGCAACCCGTCACGCCCATCCTGGAAAATCATCATACCGAATGGTCTGCAACGGCTAAGGACGATCTTCCTCTGGTACATTACCTGGTACATATGGCGGATTCCTTTGAGCTTTATCTGCGCGGAATTGACGGTGATTTTATTCCCCAGCGCGAGAGGATCATCGCGGAATTCTTTGCCCGTTCAACACCGTGGCCCGCCCCTCTGGAGCAGGCGCTGCGAGAATCAGGGCATCAGGATGGCTTTTGGTTTCGGCTCGGTAACCCTTCGCTTTCCCAGGTGTTGAACGCCATCAGCCCGTTGCACGATCACATGCTGGACCATCATGATTTTCTCGAGGTATGCCAGCTCATCTCAAAAATCGTCGATAAGTACAGCAGCTTCACCCGCACCCATAGCGCCAGCGTAGCGCATGTGGCGGCACGCCTGGCAGAGCTCTATGGCTATGATGTCGACATGCAAGAAAAGATCTGTATCGCAGGCTACCTGCATGATATTGGGAAACTTTTTACGCCACTCGATATTCTGGAAAAGCACGGCAAACTTGAATCCTCTGAGTATGCCACGATGAAGCAGCACAGCTATAAAACGCTGGTGATGCTCCATCCCATTACCGAGCTGGGCGATATCGTGAGCTGGGCCGCCAATCATCACGAGCGGCTGGACGGCAGCGGATACCCTTTCAGGCTGGGAGCCGCTTCACTGGATATTCCCTCGCGCATACTTGCGGTGGCAGATGTTTTTACCGCCATGACTGAAAATCGTCCCTACAGACAGGGGATGCAGAGTGCTGAGGCGCTGACCATCTTGCGAGAGGAAGTGGCCAATTACCGACTGGACAGGGACATCGTGGCGTTGCTGGACCATAATATTGACAGTGTGAAACCACTTGTCGCGATGTGTTAACGTTCTAAGAACAGATAATGAAATATTTGATTGCCAGCAAAGTCATTTACGATACGGAAAACGGGGAGCTGACCTTTCCCGGTGCTGAGCTACCTGAGGCTCAGAAATTGACGAATACGGCTAACCGTATCCTGTCGCTGCTTATTGCTTCCCCGGGAGAGGTGCTCGAGCGTCACTATTTGCTGGAACAGGTATGGGAGTCTGCCGGGCATACCGGGTCAAGTTCCTCACTCAACCAGTACATTAGTATTTTACGCAAAACGTTAACCTCACTGACCGACATCGAAGAGTCGATAATTGTTGTACCGAAAGTGGGCTTCTACTTTTCAGCCGATATTGACGTTCAGCTACTGGATCAGCCCTATGCACCTCCGTCAGGGGAGGATGCCGTCCCTGAGAATAAAAAAACACGTTCGATGCCGCTTAAGTACAGTGGCGCAGCCCTGTTAATTCTGGTGCTGGTTGTCGCTAATGTATGGATCTGGACCCAACCCAAAATCAATGAACGTTATTCCAGTAGAACGGAAGTAGGCAAGCTGGAAAAGTGTACTATTACGACCTACGAACATCTTTCAACCGATGAGCGTCAGCGGGTGCATGAGGTATTACTTACGGCACAGCCTGAACTCAGTGAAAAATGTCTAAAACACACGGCTCAGATGATGGTGAACATTCAACCCAGCGTATTTTATGGTAGCAGTGGGCGTATTTTTTACTCGTTTTGCCCTGTAGATCCCGAGAATGAAACACTCGTGTATTGTGAAAATCATTACGTATTTAACTGGAAGATGAAATGAAGATTGCATTGACGCTGTGTGCCGCAGTCCTCATCCTGACGGGTACGCTTATCGGGGGGATTAATCATCGCACCTCGACGTATTTAGAGGACCGATGCTTCGCCAATTTTACCTATACCGACAACACAGACGTTAACGCGTTTAATTTCAAAGGAAATATCTTTCTTGAGTTCTCAAAGAATAAAACCGGACAATTTAATCTTTCCGGGAATGTATCCTATCAGGGAAAAGACTATACCTTCTCACGCTATGTACGGTTTGCTTATAGTCATCTCAAAAACAATGCCTATAAAATAAAAATTCTTTCGCACGAAACCATGGCGCATGACAATGTACCCGCTGCGATCTCACCGTTTGCCATTAAGATATTGTTTCTTACCGGCGAATACTCTATGTATCTGCATAAGCATGACGATAGTTTTATAACAATTGGTAATTCACTCTCACCGTTGATGAATTGCGTCATACAGTCCTGATATTTTAATAAGAATCCGCTGCTATGAAGAAGAATCATTGCGTCAGTTGTGCAAAGTGTGGTTTTGCGGGCGTTTGCCAGTCGTATCTTTTCGATCGCCAGGAACCTCTGTTCATTCAAGACCTGGCCCGTAAAAAACACATCGCTAAGAATGAATTTATTTATCAACAGGGTACTGCCGTAAAAGCGCTGTATGCTCTGAGGCGTGGGGTGGCGAAAATTTATGATTCTCAGCAAACGCTTCAGGGCATTGTTTTTCCCGGTCAGATTATGGGGGCAGAGGAACTGTTCAGCCCACATTATCAATACAGCGTACAGGCGGCCACAGAGGTAGAAGTTTGTGAGTTACAAAACGCACATTTCTATCACCTGAGTCAGATAACCAGTAGCTTCACCCATTTTATTATTGCTATTCTCTCTCGCTCCGCGAGGGAGAAACAGCAGTTTATCAGCGTGCTGGTTAACAATGATGGCGTGCAGAAAGTCAGTGGTTTTATTCAGCTGATGGTGAACATCAGCAAGGAATATGGCTTTGAGCACACTATTCTGGAGCTGCCTCTCAGTAAAAAGGAGCTGGCGCAACTCCTCGGCATTTCACAATCAACGCTGTCCCGTGCATTCGATACGCTGGAGGCACAGCGTAAAGTGACCATCAATAAAAAAGAGATTGTCGTACTGGATTGTCTGGAAGAGAAAACAGGGACTGGAGCGGGCGAAGGGAATCGAACCCTCGTATAGAGCTTGGGAAGCTCTCGTTCTACCATTGAACTACGCCCGCTTTGAGGTGCGTAAGGCATTATAGACCTTACGCTTTTTCATACAAGTGTCAGGATCACTAAGTGGCGATTAAATAACCACTCAGCACTTCGGTTTGCTGCCCTGCGCCGGGAGATAGCGCTGCGGATCGATGGCCGTCGCCTTGTAGCGGATCTGGAAATGCAGCTTCACCGAGTCCGTCCCGGTATTGCCCATGGTGGCTATCTTCTGCCCCGCCTTCACGTTTTGTCCGTTATTGACCAGCATCGTGTCGTTATGCGCATAAGCGGTGATGTAATCTTCCCCGTGCTTAATCATGATCAGATTCCCGTATCCACGCAGCTGGTTGCCGACGTAAACCACCTTTCCGGCACCGGAAGCATAGACCGGCGTGCCGCGCGCAGCAGCAATATCAATGCCTTTGTTACCGCCTTCAGAAAGTGAATAAGGCACCACAACTTTACCGCTGGCTGGCCAAATCCAGCAGCGCTGCCCGACCGGCGGCCAGGATGACTTCGGCACCTGATAAGACGGCGTCACTTTGGCCGTTTTGCCTTTTGAGGAGGATTTTTTGGCTGAAGAGGAGCCGCCATTGACCTTCAGTTTCTGTCCCACCTCAATGGTATAGGGGGGAGAGATGTTATTCAGACGCGCGAGATCCTTTACGCTGGTTCCCGTAGCGCGTGAAATGCGATACAGGGTATCCCCGCGCTTAACGGTATAGACCGCACCGGAATAGCTGCCCATATCCGACGATTTGCTTCCCGAGCATCCCGCCAGAAGTAGCGTCAGCGTCAGGCAAAAAAGGGCAGTGATGGGGTTTCTCATCAGGCTTCCTGCAAACAAAACAGATCCTCGGTCAGCGTAAATGGCGCACTATGATAGCAGCCAAAACGAACAGGGGTCATGCCCTTTTCCGCTCCTGGTGACAAACCGTTCGTATAAGAATGCCGTATAATGATCCGGCTGATGGTGCTGAACCACTCGGCATTCTGGCACTGGAGCATCAATGAGTATTCAAGAACACGTTATTTTGGTAAATGACCAGGGAAAGGTGATTGGCACTCAGGAAAAATATGCCGCGCACACCTCGCATACCCCGTTGCATCTGGCCTTCTCTTCCTGGCTTTTTAATGCCCGCGGCGAATGTCTGATTACCCGACGCGCCTTAAGCAAAAAAGCCTGGCCCGGCGTCTGGACCAACTCGGTCTGCGGCCACCCTCAGTCAGGCGAAGAGACGATACAGGCGATAATCCGCCGCTGCCGCTTTGAAGTGGGCGCGGAACTGGCCGATATCACCGCCGTCGCCCCTGAATTTCGCTATCGGGAAGCCGACCCGTCCGGGATCGTGGAAAACGAAATTTGCCCGGTATTCGCTGCCCGCATCACTAATGACGTGACGATTAACGAAGATGAAGTGATGGACTACCAGTGGGTTGAGCTGGACGCGCTATTCCGCGCGCTGGACGCGACGCCCTGGGCCTTTAGCCCGTGGATGGTCATGGAAGCGACAACCGCCCGCGAAAAACTCAAAGCCTTCGCGACGCAATAAAAAAGCCCCTTTCGGGGCTTTTTTTACATCTTAAGTTTTATTTCACCGGGCGCATCGCCGGGAACAGGATCACGTCACGGATGGTGTGGCTGTTGGTGAACAGCATCACCATACGGTCGATACCAATACCCAGGCCCGCAGTAGGCGGCAGGCCGTGCTCCAGCGCGGTCACGTAGTCTTCGTCGAAGAACATCGCTTCGTCGTCGCCTGCCGCTTTCGCATCTACCTGGTCCTGGAAACGCTGAGCCTGGTCTTCTGCATCGTTCAGCTCGCTGAAGCCGTTACCGATTTCGCGGCCACCGATGAAGAATTCGAAGCGGTCGGTGATTTCCGGGTTCACGTCATTACGACGCGCCAGCGGTGAGACTTCAGCCGGGTATTCGGTGATGAAGGTCGGCTGAATCAGGTGCGCTTCGGCCACTTCTTCGAAGATCTCGGTCACGATGCGGCCCAGACCCCAGCTCTTCTCAACTTTGATACCGATGCTTTCCGCGATGGCTTTCGCTGAGTCGAAGTTATCCAGATCGGCCATCTCGGTTTCAGGACGGTATTTCTTGATCGCTTCACGCATGGTCAGCTTGACGAACGGTTTGCCGAAGTCGAAGACTTCTTCACCGTAAGGCACTTCGGTGGTGCCCAGAATGTCCTGCGCCAGAGTACGGAACAGGGATTCGGTCAGCTCGATCAGATCTTTGTAATCCGCATACGCCATATAGAGTTCCATCATGGTGAACTCTGGGTTATGACGCACGGAGATGCCTTCGTTACGGAAGTTACGGTTGATTTCGAACACGCGGTCGAAGCCACCGACCACCAGACGCTTCAGGTACAGTTCCGGCGCGATACGCAGGTACATGTCCAGGTCCAGGGCGTTGTGATGGGTGATGAACGGACGCGCAGACGCGCCGCCAGGGATCACCTGCATCATCGGGGTTTCTACTTCCATAAAGTCGCGGTTGACCATGAACTGGCGGATACCGGCCATGATCTGAGAGCGAATTTTGAAGGTCTTGCGGGATTCATCGTTAGAGATGAGGTCCAGATAACGCTGACGGTAGCGCGCTTCCTGATCCTGCAGGCCGTGGAATTTGTCCGGCAGCGGGCGCAGGGCTTTAGTCAGCAGACGCAGCTCGGTGCAGTGGATAGAGAGTTCACCGGTCTTGGTTTTGAACAGCTTACCTTTCGCGCCCAGGATATCGCCCAGGTCCCACTTCTTGAACTGCTCGTTGTAGATGCCTTCCGGCAGGTCGTCACGGGAAACGTACAGCTGAATACGACCGCCAACGTCCTGCAGCGTCACGAAGGACGCTTTACCCATGATACGACGGGTCATCATACGGCCAGCCACAGACACTTCGATGTTCAGCGCTTCCAGCTCTTCGTTCTCTTTACCGTCGAAGTCTGCGTGCAGTTGGTCTGAGGTGTGGTCACGACGAAAATCGTTCGGGAACGGCACGCCCTGCTCGCGCAGCGCTGCCAGCTTCTCGCGGCGGGTTTTCAGTTCGTTATTAAGATCGACTACCGCGTCAGCGCCCTGTGCTTGTTGTTCAGACATGTTGGTTCCTCATAACCCTGCTTTCAAACTTGCTTCGATAAATTGGTCCAGGCTGCCGTCCAGCACCGCCTGCGTGTTACGGGTTTCAACCCCGGTACGCAGGTCTTTGATGCGGGAGTCATCAAGGACGTAAGAACGGATCTGGCTGCCCCAGCCGATGTCAGATTTGTTGTCTTCCATCGCCTGTTTCTCAGCATTTTTCTTCTGCATTTCCAGCTCATAAAGCTTCGCTTTCATCTGCTTCATGGCCTGGTCTTTGTTCTTATGCTGGGAACGGTCGTTCTGGCATTGCGTTACCAGCCCGGTTGGAATGTGGGTAATACGCACCGCAGATTCCGTACGGTTAACGTGCTGACCACCCGCGCCGGATGCGCGGTATACGTCAATACGCAGGTCGGCCGGGTTAATTTCGATATCGATATCGTCGTCAACTTCCGGGTAGACAAACGCGGAGCTAAAGGAGGTGTGGCGACGACCGCCGGAGTCGAACGGGCTCTTACGCACCAGGCGGTGAACGCCGGTTTCGGTACGCAGCAGGCCGTAGGCGTATTCGCCTTCCACACGGATGGTGGCGCGGTTGATGCCTGCGATTTCGCCGTCGTCTTCTTCAAGGATTTCGATTTTGAAGCCTTTGCGCTCGGCGTAGCGGCTGTACATGCGGAACAACATGCCTGCCCAGTCTTCGGCTTCGGTACCGCCCGCGCCTGCGGTGATGTCGATAAAGCAGTTGTTCGGGTCGGCAGGCTGGTTGAACATTCGTTTGAATTCGAGGTCGGCCATTTGTTTTTCCAAACCGGCCACATCTTCCTGTACGGCGGCGAAACCTTCTTCATCGTTTTCTTCGACGGCCATTTCAATCAGCATGCGGTTGTCTTCGATGCCTGTGGCGATGTTGTCGAGGGTCACCACGATGCCTTCGAGGATTTTGCGCTCTTTGCCGATTTCTTGGGCGCGTTTGGGGTCGTTCCAGAGTTCCGGGTCTTCGGAGAGACCGACGACTTCTTCAAGGCGGTCTTTTTTGCCTTGATAGTCCATATAGACGCGGATGTCTTCGCTGCGCTTCTCCAAGTCGTTTAGGGTGTTGTTAAGCTGGTTGATTACTTCGGCTTCCATGATTCTTGTGTTCTTTCAAAATTTTAGGGGCGTATTGTAAGGGATTTGCCTGTTTTTTTCCATGACCGGGCCGTCTGAAAATGTGCGGTTTGGGTTTTCAGACGGCCTCGGTTTTAAATTTTTCCATCCAAAGCCGCCAGTCGTTGTCTATCGGCGCTTGTACGGTCATCCGGCTGCCGTCTTCTATGCTTTGAAAACTGAGGCTTCGCGCGTGCAACATCAGGCGTTGCGTGCCGATATGTTCGGCAACGGCATGGTTTTGGCGCAAATCGCCGTAGTTGGTGTCGCCGACGATGGGGTGGAAAATGTGTTTCATATGGCGGCGGAGTTGGTGTTTGCGTCCGGTGTGCGGCGTGAGTTCGGCCCACGAATAACGCGAGGTCGGATAACGCAGGGCGGATTGGAACGGCAACTCGGTTTGTGCCAGACAGCGGTAGGCGGTTTGCGCTTCCTGCAATGTGGCTTCGGTCTGCGCTTCGGCGATTTTGTCGGGCATATATTTGAGGGCGTAATCAATCAGGCCGTCTGAAGGCAGATGACCGCGAACAATCGCCCAATAAGTTTTTTCGATGGTTTTGTTTTCAAACTGCTGCGTCAATAACCGTGCGGCTTCCGTATCGAGGGCAAACAACAAGACGCCGGAAGTCGGGCGGTCGAGGCGGTGGACGGGATAGACGTGCTGCCCGATTTGGTCGCGCAGGGTCTGCACGGCAAAACGGGTTTCGTGTTTGTCTAACCAGCTTCGGTGCACCAGCATTCCGGCAGGTTTGTTGACGGCGATGGTGCGGCTGTCGCGGTGGATAATATCGAGCATGGCGGAGCAGTTGAATAAAAGCAGATATTGTAACGGGCTTTTGAAAATGTGGCAGGCACACTTGCCGCCGAAACCCAACTTTCAGACGGCCCGCCCCTTTCGGGTTACAATACTGCACATAAAAACACGAAGGAAAAGCCGTGAGCCTGCTCAAAAAACTGCCCAAACCCATGCTGCCCGACGAAACACGCCGCGATATTCAGGCGCGCGAGTCGTATCATGTATTGAAGATTATTTCCGAATTTGTCGAAGCCGGCGAAGAATTGCGCGCCATTCAGCCAGCCGTCAGCATTTACGGCAGCGCGCGCACGCCCGAAAACCATCCCGACTACGAGTTCACATTACGCTTGGCACGCAAACTGTCGGATGCCGGATTTTCCGTCATTTCCGGCGGCGGGCCGGGCATTATGGAAGCGGCCAACAAAGGCGCGTTTGCAGGCGCAAGTCCGGCGGTGGGGCTGAATATCGTGTTGCCGCACGAGCAAAAAGCCAATCCGTATCAGGATTTGTCGATTAAATTCCAACACTTCTTCCCGCGCAAAGTCATGTTCGTCAAACACGCCGTGGCGTATGTCGTCATGCCCGGCGGTTTCGGCACATTGGACGAATTGTTTGAAAGCCTGACCTTGGTGCAAACCGGCAAAACGCCCGACCGCCCGATTATCTTAGTGGGCAAAGCATTTTGGGCGGGGTTGTTGGACTGGATACGCGAGCAGTTGTTGGGTAGAAACCTGATTTTGGAAGAGGATTTGAACCTGATCCGCGTCATCGACGACGAAGACGAAATCATCGAAGAAATCTTCGCCCATTACGAAAACCGCTTGGAAGATTTGTCCGAACACCAAAATGCTTGGTCGCTGGGGCTGTAAAACTAAGGTTTCAACTGAAAAAGCGGTTATCCCGCCTGCCCTTTGCTTCATTAATAAAGGCCGTCTGAACATGTTTTCAGACGGCCTTGAGATTTATCTTTTTCGATCTTTCTTCTTATCCATTTTATCCAACGCTTTTCCCATATCTTCTAAAGCATTCGGATTACCACCAAAATTATGGCCGCCGACACTACACACAGTAGCAGATAGTATACTCATCATCGAAATCTCTTTCATTTCAAACCGTTCAGATTCCCTTGGGATCTCATGCAATAATTTCCCCTTTCCAAAATGACGACTGTATATCTTTACCGGCTCCGGATTCATAATATCAATCCTGTTCAGACAATCCAGATAGTGCTTCTCTATCATGGAAGTACCTGCCAAATCTTTATCCGTATCATCAAAATTAGTTATCACATCATATACTAACAAATTTGGATTGTGAGGATGATTCTTAATACTTTCCATATCTGCATAAACACGACTCTGAGCATCCTCCAGCATCGGCAAAAATCTTGGCTTATCGGCAAATACTGAGATTGGTAAACAAATTGTCATCAAAAAAACAGCTAACTTTTTCATTTTACTTTCCCCCGATTAGATCAAGTCGTTCACGACGAATCAATTTGTCGTTCGGATAACCCTGAATAGTGCAGTAGAGAGAAGTTTTACCATTACTCTCTTCCAAGATCAGCAATTTTTCTACTGTATTTTTCGCCGGTATCGAACCAGTCGTTGCTTGCATATTAGGTTGCCAGCGTACAGACTGGTGACTGTTAATAATAATTTGTGAAGGCGTTGCGAAGTTTTTACCCATCGGTTTCAACCCCCATTGCGGGAACTTGACCACCAAATCAGCAGCCCGTGCTTCTTCGACCTCAAACCCCCAGAAATAAAAAACAGGATTTTTACCGGTCTCATTAAATGGAAATTCCGAATATATTGTATCGAAACTAACAAAACGTATGCCGTTTAATATTATCGGTTTATTGAAGATGACCTGTCTTTTCCCATCTTCATCGGCACTACCTAACTGAAAACGTGCAGTCTTGCCTACTTTTTCAATCGGAGCATATTTGCTCAATGGCTCCTGTTTGTTTTTCAAGATATCAAACATAGATGCATCACATTTTACAAATGCGTTCAGCAACTCTTCTTCTGCACTTCCTGCCCATGCATTGGTTGTAAGTGCAAGTACAGCCATACTCAAATATTTGATAGATCGTTTCATCTTGTCTTTCTAAAGTTAGCGTAGATTATCGTTGAATTACCCAACCATTTTAATTCATGACATCAAATTAAGCACGATATAAATTATTGTTTTTTCAGACGGCCTTTTATCTTCTTTCAAAGCGTTTAATTGTTTTCCCACTCGACATGCTCACTCAAGAAGCCGCCGCTTTGGTGTGCCCAAAGTTTGGCGTACAGGCCTTGTTTCTCGAGCAACTCGGTGTGGCTGCCTTCTTCGATGATGCGGCCTTTGTCCAAGACGATGAGGCGGTCCATCGCGGCGATGGTGGAGAGGCGGTGGGCGATGGCAATCACGGTTTTGCCTTCCATCATTTTGTCGAGGCTTTCTTGGATGGCGGCTTCGACTTCGGAGTCGAGCGCGCTGGTGGCTTCGTCAAGCAACAGAATCGGCGCGTCTTTGAGCATAACGCGGGCGATGGCGATGCGTTGGCGCTGGCCGCCGGAAAGTTTCACGCCGCGTTCGCCAACGTGTGCATCATAGCCGCGTCGGCCTTTGGCATCGCTTAAGTTAGGAATAAAACCGGCGGCCTCGGCGCGTTCGGCGGCGGAAATCATTTCGGCTTCGGTCGCATCGGGACGGCCGTAGATAATGTTGTCGCGGACGGAGCGGTGCAGCAGGGAGGTATCTTGCGTCACCAAACCGATTTGGGCGCGCAGGCTTTCTTGGGTAACGCTGTCCACGGTTTGGCCGTCGATCGAAATCGTGCCGCTTTGCGGTTCGTAAAAGCGCAGGAGCAGGTTGACGATGGTGGATTTGCCCGCGCCGCTGCGGCCGATCAAGCCGACTTTTTCGCCGGGTTTGATGTTCAGATTAAAGCCGTTGAGGAGCGGTTTGCCTGCTTCGTAGGAGAAATCGACGTGATCAAACTTGATTTCGCCTCGGGTGACTTTCAGCGGCAGGGCTTGCGGTTTGTCGAGGATGGTGTGGGGTTTGGACAGGGTGGCCATGCCGTCGTTGACGGTACCGATGTTTTCAAACAATCGGGCAGACTCCCACATGATGTATTGCGACAAACCGTTCACACGCAATGCCATGGCAGTAGCCGTGGCTACCGCGCCTACGCCGACTTGGCCGTGATACCAAAGCCAAATGCCCAAGGCGGTCGTACCGACGGTCAGCGAGCTGTTGACGATAAAGCTGCAAGTGTGCAGCAGCGTAGCCAAACGCATTTGGGCATGGACGGTCACCATAAACTCTTCCATCGACTGCTTGGCATAAGCGGCCTCGCGTGCGCCGTGGGAGAAGAGTTTGACGGTGGCGATATTGGAGTAGGCGTCGGTAATGCGGCCGGTCATCAACGAGCGCGCATCGGCCTGACGCGCGGCGGTTTTGCCGAGTTTGGGAATCAGGAAGCGCATAATCATGGCGAATCCAATCATCCAGCAGATAAACGGCAAAATAAGCCAAACATCGAATGAGGACAGAATCACGCCGGAAGTGATGAAGTACACCAACACATACACAACCATATCGGCGACGGTCATCACGACATCGCGCAGCGCCAGCGCGGTCTGCATGACTTTGGCGGACACGCGTCCTGCAAATTCATCCTGATAAAAGCCCAGGCTTTGACCCAGCATCAGGCGGTGGAAATTCCAGCGCAGGCGCATGGGGAACACGCCTTGCAGGGTTTGCAGGCGCACATTGGAAGCGAAAAAGGTCCAAACGGCAAAAAATGCCACCATGGCCATCATGCCGATTAATGCATGGCCTTTTTCAACAAAAAGCGTTTGCGGCGTATAAGCGCCGAGCCAGTCGACCACCTTGCCCATAAATTGGAACATCAAGGCTTCCATGATGCCGACGCCGACCGTAAACACGGCCAACACGGCAATCCATTTGCGCACGCCTTCAATGTTGCTCCAAATAAACCGCCACAACCCTTTTTCTGGCGTTTTCGGAGCGGCTTCGGGATAAGGGTCGATGCGGGACTCGAACCATGAGAATATTTTTTTAATCATTGTTTTTGCAAATGTGATAAGACGGTCAGGCCGTCTGAAAGAGGTGTTCAAATACATTCAAGACTGTATTTTACGGGAAAAATCCGACTGATGACAGCGTATACCGTCAGTCCGATCAAACCAATCTATCGGCTTGACCATCTAAAAATCCCTTTGCTTTGCATAAAACAAAGGCCGTCTGAAACTTTTCAGACGGCCTTTGCTGGATTTAGGTTGCCCTTAAAAATCACTCTTTACGTTGACGGCCCAAATCGGCAGCGGCAGTAAACAAAACGTCGGTGGAAGAGTTCAACGCAGTTTCTGCAGAGTCTTGAATCACGCCGATGATGAAGCCGACGGCAACCACCTGCATGGCCACATCGTTATCGATACCGAACAGGCTGCACGCCAAAGGAATCAGCAGCAACGAGCCACCGGCCACACCGGATGCACCGCACGCGCTGACGGTAGCGACCAGGCTCAGCAGCAGGGCAGTGGCGAAGTCAACCGTAATGCCTTGCGTGTGCGCCGCAGCCATCGCCAAAACGGTAATGGTGATTGCCGCACCGGCCATATTGATGGTTGCACCCAATGGAATGGAGATAGAGTAAGTGTCTTCGTGCAAACCCAGTTTTTTCGCCAATGCCATGTTCACAGGGATATTGGCGGCGGAAGAACGGGTAAAGAAGGCATACACGCCGCTTTCGCGCAGGCAGGTAAACACCAGTGGGAAAGGGTTGCGGCGGATTTGCGTCCACACAATAATCGGGTTGACCACCAAAGCGATAAACAGCATACAGCCGAGCAATACGGCCAACAGCTGCATATAACCGGCAAGCGCTTCAAAACCGGTTTCCGCAATGGTAGAAGACACCAAGCCAAAAATACCCAGCGGCGCAAAACGGATAATCCATTTCACAACCGTCGAAACGGTATCTGCCAAGTCGGCCGCCACTTGGCGGGTCGTATCCGAACCGTGATGGCGCAAAGCCGCGCCCAATACCAAAGCCCAAGCCAAAATGCCGATATAGTTGGCATTGGCCAGCGCGTTAATCGGGTTGGCCACCAAATTCATCAGCAGCGTTTTCAACACTTCGATAATGCCGGAAGGCGGCGCAACGGATACATCGCCGGCCGTACGCAGAATCAGCGTGGTCGGGAATGCCATACTGGCAATGACTGCCACCACAGCCGCGGCAAACGTACCGAAAATATACAAAATCAAAATCGGTTTGATGTGGGCCTGATTGCCTTTTTGGTGTTGCGCAATGGCGGCAGTCACCAAAACAAATACCAAAATCGGCGCGATAGCCTTAAGCGCACCGACAAACAGGCTGCCCAGCAGTCCTGCGCTGATACCGACTTGCGGCGAAACTGCACCCACAAGAATACCTAAAACCAAGCCGATGGCGATTTGCGCCACCAGGCTGACGCGATTGAGCGCGTTCAAAAGCGGATTGCCACTTGCCATATCCGTTCCTTCACAATTTAAAGATATGTTAAAAAAGTCTTACATTCTAAAATAAAAAATCATTTGTCGGCGAGGTTTTCATGCACACCTCACAAAAACAGCATTAAAGTTTAGCATTTATGACACAGTTGGCACTTTATGCCAAAAATACGGTCAAAACTGCTCAAACCCTACTTTAAAGTATGCCCATACCGTTGCTTTACTTCTCTGTATCTTGCTTTCAGACGGCCTGAATCTACGCCATAAGGCCGAATACAAAGGCAACTTTATCAGTCAAAATACAAAAACATAAATATTACAATCAGATAGAAACAAACCAAAATCCGCCCTTAAATCGCATTTGGCAACATTATCGCGCTAAATTTCCGTTTATAACCACAGCCTGAAACCTTGCAGAAATAATGTTAAAATCCCCAAACTGAAGAATTGTCGCTGTCGAACACACATCATGACCAAACTGACCTACCCTGTTTTATTTGCATCATTGGCGCTCGCCTACGGACACGCGTTGGCAGTAGATACTTCCGTTCCCAAAGCGGAAGACTACGAAGCTGTTCCCGAATCCGAAATGCCCAAGCAGCCCAAAGACGACCAAACAGGCAAACTCAAGCCCAAATTCCCCGTCAAAATCGACACCCAAGACAGCGAAGTCAAAGAAATGCTTGAAGAATACCTGCCGCTGATTACCCAGCAGCAGGAAGAAGAGCTGGATAAAGAACAGGTCGGCTTCCTCGCCGAAGAGGCACCCGACAACGTCAAAACCATGCTCCGGACCAAAGGCTACTTCAACAGCAACGTCAATATTCAAGACCACGGCGAGAGCTACACCGTCAACGTCACCCCCGGCCCGCGCACCAAAGTCGACAACGTCAGCGTGGCCATCCTCGGCGACGTATTGAATGACGACAACTTGGCCGAGTACTACCAAAATGCGATGGAAAACTGGCAGCAGCCCGTTGGCGAAAACTTCGACCAAGACGGCTGGAGTGCGAGTAAAACCTCCGTCCTCAGCGCGGTAACACGCAAAAAATACCCTTTGGCGAAACTCACCACCACCCAAGCCACCATCAATCCCAATACCCAAAAAGCCGACTTGAACGTCATCGTGGAGAGCAACCGCCCCATTTACTTCGGCGATTTCCAAATCACCGGCACACGCCGCTACCCTGAGAGCGTGGTTTCCGGCATGGCGCGCTTCCAACCCGGTTCGCCTTACGACTTAGACAAAATCCTCGACCTGCAACAGGCGCTCGAGCAAAACGGCCACTATTCCGGCGCGTCCGTACAGGCCGACTTCGATCAACTGCAAGGCGACCGCGTTCCCGTCAAAATCAACGTGACCGAAGTCAAACGCCACAAACTGGAAACCGGTATCCGCTACGACTCCGAATACGGAATCGGCGGCCGCATCGCCTACGACTATTACAACCTCTTTAACAAGGGCTACATCGGTTCCATCGTTTGGGACATGGACAAATACGAAACCACGCTGGCCGCCGGTATCAGCCAACCGCGCAACAACCGCGGCAACTACTGGACCAGCAACGTTTCCTACAACCGCTCGACCACGCAAAACCTTGAAAAACGCGCCCTGACCAGCGGTA
>ENA-OWLM01000380-OWLM01000380.1-metagenome-genome-assembly--contig:-NODE-380-length-17302-cov-2.952455_pt1 | contig 17302 bp, 14 predicted proteins | sample MGYA00245349_ERZ651102 | MGnify/ENA primary metagenome ERZ651102 (study PRJEB26857, sample SAMEA4031759) | metagenome | biome: human; feature: oral; material: saliva | place: Philippines | collected 2014... | reverse complement strand
GTATTCGCGGGCGCGCCCCTCGGACGAGTAGGCGACGACCTCGCGCTCGGGCACTTCCTGCAGGATCATCAACCGGACCTCGGCCTTCTTCGGGTCGGTCACCAGCTCGGTACCCTCGCTGTGCGACAGCTCGCGGCGCAGCGCCAGGCCGATGCTGCCGTTGGGCGCCAGGTTGGTGTAGAGCGTGCTGAACGGCAGCTGCGTGGCGCGGCGCATGTGAAAGCCGCAGGCCGCCAGCGGCCCGGCCAGGCCGAACAGCAGCGCACTGCGGGAAAGCCCCCGCAGCCATCCGCGCCGGGAGGAGCCGGCCAGGGGGCGAGTCTCGGGAAGGCGGGACATGCGGCTTTCTCCTTGAGGCCTTTACAGCACCACGTTCACCAGACGGCCCGGCACCACGATGATGCGCTTGGGTGTCTTGCCTTCACCGATGCGGGCCACCTCGGGCGAGGCGGCTGCCACCTGCTCGATGGCGGCCTTGTCGGCATCGGCCGGCACGCGGATGGAACCGCGCAGCTTGCCGTTGACCTGCAGCATCAGCTCGATCTCGTCGGCGACGAGGGCGGCTTCGTCCACGTGCGGCCACGGCGCGTCGAGCAGGTCGCCCAGTTCCTTGGCGTAACCCAGGTCTTGCCACAGGTGCCAGGTGATGTGGGGCACGACCGGATACAGCACGCGCAGCAGGAGGCCGAGGGTCTCGGCGTAGGCGGCGTCGGCGTGGGCGCCTTCGGGCAGCTTGGCATCGTCGATGGCGTTCAGCATCTTCATGCAGGCGGACACGACGGTGTTGTACTGGATGCGCTGGTAGTCGTAGTCGGCCTGCTTGAGCAGCGAATAGACCTCGCGGCGCAGATCCTTGACGGCGGCGGGGGCCTGCGTCCAGTCGGCGCCCTGGCCCAGGCCGCGCGCCACGGCGTCGCGCCGCGTATAGCTGATGGACCAGAGGCGGCGCAGGAAGCGGTTGGAGCCTTCGACGCCGGAATCGGACCACTCCAGGGTCTGCTCGGGCGGGCTGGCGAACATGACGAACAGGCGGGCCGTGTCGGCGCCCAGGGTGTCGATCAGCGATTGCGGGTCGACGCCGTTGTTCTTGGACTTGGACATCGTGCCCACGCCGCCATAGTTGATGGCGGAGCCGTCCGACTTCAGCTTGGCGCCGACGATGGCGCCGCGGTCGTCGTAGACGTTTTCGACGTCTTCGGGCCAGAAGTATTCGATGCCGCCCTGGGGCGTCTTGCGCGAATAGATGTGGTTGAGCACCATGCCCTGGCACAGCAGCTTGGTAAAGGGCTCGTCGAAGTTGAGCAGGCCCATGTCGCGCATGACCTTGGTCCAGAAGCGGGCGTACAGCAGGTGCAGGACCGCGTGCTCGATGCCGCCGATGTACTGGTCCATCGGCATCCAGTAGTCATTGCGCGCGTCGACCATGGCGTTGTCGTTGCCGGGCGAGGTGTAGCGCATGAAGTACCAGGACGAGTCCACGAACGTGTCCATCGTGTCCGTTTCGCGGCGCGCGGGCTTGCCGCACTTGGGGCAAGAGCAGGACAGGAAGGCTTCGTTCTTGGCCAGCGGGTTGCCGCTGCCGTCGGGGATCAGGTCGTCCGGCAGGACCACGGGCAGGTCCTTTTCCGGCACCGGGACGGGGCCGCAGTCCGCGCAGTGGATGATGGGGATCGGGGTGCCCCAGTAGCGCTGGCGCGAAATGCCCCAGTCGCGCAGGCGCCAGGTGGTCTGTTTTTCGCCCAGGCCCTGCGCGCCGAGGTCGGCGGCGATGGCGTCCACGGCTTCCTTGTAGGACAGGCCGTCGTACTTGCCGGAGTTGATGGTGCGGCCCGATTGCTTGTCGCCGTACCATTCCTGCCAGGCGTCGGTGGAGTAGTCCTTGCCGGGCACGTCCACGACCTGCACGATCGGCAGGCTGTATTTCTTGGCGAAGGCGAAATCGCGCTCGTCGTGCGACGGCACGCCCATGACGGCGCCGTCGCCGTAGGTCATGAGCACATAGTTGCCGACCCAGACCTCGACCTGCGCGCCCGTGACCGGGTGCGTGACGAACAGGCCCGTGGGCATGCCTTCCTTTTCGCGCGTGGCCATTTCGGCCTCGGTCGTGCCGCCCAGCTTGCACTGTTCGATGAACGCGCCCAGCTGCGGGTTGGCGAGGGCGGCGTGCGTGGCCAGGGGATGTTCCGGCGCCACGGCGCAGAAGGTCACGCCCATGATGGTGTCGGCGCGGGTGGTGAAGACGTACAGCTTGCCGTCCTGGATCAGTTGGCCATCCTGGCCGGCGATCTGGTGCGGGAAGGCGAAGCGCAGGCCCTCGGACTTGCCGATCCAGTTTTCCTGCATCAGGCGCACGCGCTCTGGCCAGCCGGGCAGATCGTTTTGGACCGCGCCCAGGAGTTCGTCGGCGTAGTCGGTGATGCGCAGGTAGTAGCCCGGGATCTCGCGCTTTTCGACGAGCGCGCCCGAGCGCCAGCCGCGGCCGTCGATGACCTGTTCGTTGGCCAGCACGGTCTGGTCCACCGGATCCCAGTTCACGACCTGGGTCTTGCGGTAGGCCACGCCCTTTTCGAGCATCTTCAGGAACAGCCACTGGTTCCACTTGTAGTACTGGGGATCGCAGGCGCACATTTCGCGCGTCCAGTCGATCGCCAGGCCCATCGCCTTCATTTGCTTCTTCATGTAGGCGATGTTGTCGTAGGTCCACTTGGCGGGCGGGACCTTGGACTTGATGGCGGCGTTTTCCGCCGGCATGCCGAAAGCGTCCCAGCCCATGGGCATCAGGACGTTGTAGCCGCGCATGCGCAGCTGGCGGGCCATCATGTCGTTGATGGTGTAGTTGCGCACGTGGCCCATGTGCAGCTTGCCGCTGGGGTAGGGCAGCATGGAGCAGGCGTAGAACTTCGGCTTTTCGGAGCCGTCGGGGTTCTTAGCGTGTTCGTGGACCAGATAGACGTCCCGGGCCTGCCAGTCTTGGTGGGCGGCCGCTTCGACGGTAGTGGGGAGGTAGCGTTCCTGCATGGGCTCGTGCGCGGTGGCAAAAAAGAGGTGAGCCGCCCCATCGCGCCGGGGCGCGGAGGCGGTCAAAACCCCTGATTATAGGAGGTGCTAGGCGCGGGCAGTGGGAGAGGCCGTTTCGGGGATGCGCGCACTGGGCGCGAGGGCGCCGTAAGCCAGCGTAACGGCTCCCAGGACGGCGCCCGCGGTGACCACGCCGGGCCAGCCAAAATGGGCGTAAAGCCAGGACGATACCAGCGAACCCGAGGCTCCGCCGATGAAATAGCAGGTCACATAGCCCGCGGTGAGGCGGCTGCGGGCCTCGGGCCGCAGGCGGTAGATGGAACTGGTGTTGGTGACGTGCACGCCCTGGATGGCAAGGTCCTGCAGCAGGATGCCCGCCAGCAGGGCAATGACCGAGACCTGGCCGAATGCCATCAGTCCCCATGATCCCAGGAGCAGCAACAGCCCGATGCGGGTGGCTAGATTGCCCAGGCCGCGGTCGGCGAGGCGTCCGAAGCGGTTTGCGGCATAGGCCCCCGCGGCGCCCGCCAGGCCGAATAAGCCGATGGTCGTATTGCTGTATTCATAGGGGGGGCTGGCCAGCAGGAACGTCAGCGGCGTCCACAACATGCTGAATGCTGCAAAGAGCAGGCCGCCCAGCAGCGACCGGGCGCGGAACAGGGGTTCCTCGACGAACATGCGCAGGATGGAGCCCAGGAGGCGCGGATAGCTCATCGCCGTGGGGCTCTGGTAGCGGGGCAGCACGCGCCACAGGACGGCGGACATGAGCACCATCAGGATGGCGGCCACCCAATAGACGGTGCGCCAGCTGCCCACGTCCGCCAGCGCGCCGGCGGCGGTGCGGGCCAGCAGAATGCCCAGCAGCAGCCCGCTCATGACGGTGCCGACAGCCTTGCCCCGTTCATGGGGCGCCGCCAGCGTGGCGGCGAACGGTACGAGGATCTGGGCCACGACGGACAGCATGCCGGTCAGCGCGGTGCCGATGATCAGGACCACGATATTGGTGGCGAAGGCGGAAATCAGCAGGCCGCCCGCCGCCAGCAGATTCATCAGCACGATCAGGGCGCGGCGCTCGAACATGTCGCCCAGGGGCACCAGCAGCATCAGGCCTACCGCGTAGCTCAGCTGCGCGGTGGTGACGATGGCGCCGGCCGCGGCGTTGGAAATCGAGAATTGCTGGCTGATGGTGTGCAGCAGGGGCTGCGCGTAATAGTTGCTGGCGACGGCCAGGCCGGTGGCCACGGACATCAGCAGGATGATGGGAGCCGTCAGGGTCGGCGTCGTTTGCGTCGGGGAAGTCACGGGTTTGCAGCGAAAAAAGGAAATATGGGGGAACTGGCGGGGGCGCGGAATCAGGCGCCGACGCTGCCCGGCGTGTCCTGATCCTGCTTGAGCAGCAGCTTTTTCAGAAGGCCGGCCAGTTGCCGGCGTTCGGCCGCCGACAGGGGTTCCAGCAATTCGTTCAGGTCCTTCAGGTATTCCTTGAGCACCAGCTTGATGACGCGCAATCCCTCCGCCGTGAGCGACACGATGACGCCGCGGCGGTCATCGGGATTGGGGTTGCGCACCAGCAGGCCCGCCTGTTCCAGGCGATCCAGGCGATTGGTCATGGCGCCCGAGGTCAGCAGCAACGCGTCGACCAGCCGTTGCGGATTCATCGCGTGGGGTGCGCCGCTGCGATAGAGCGTGGCCAGCACGTCGAACTCGCCCTGGTGCAGGCTGTGCTGGCGGAATGTGCGGTTGACGTTGCGGGCGGCGAACGCGTTCAGGCGGAACAGGCGCGCGACGACCGACATGGAGGAGAAGTCCTGCGAGGGGCATTCCTTCGTCCACTGCGAAATTACGAGATCGACGAGATCGTTCATGGGACGCTGGTATTTATTTCGACGTGAAGTATCTTTACGTAGAGATAAATTCTAGCAGCGTGGCCGTGGCGATGCAAAGCGCGGCGCAAAAAAGAAGGCCCCGCCTCTTTCGAGGCGGGCCCTTCCCGGCTTGACCGGATACTGCGCGTAAACGAATTACTGCGCGGCGTCCTTCAGCTTCTTGAGCGGGCGAACCTTCACCTTGACCGAAGCCGGCTTGGCGGGGAACCAGCGCTCTTCACCCGTGAACGGATCCTTGCCGAAGCGCTTGGCCTTGGCGGGAACCTTCTGCACGGCAACCTTGAACAGGCCGGGCAGCGTGAATTCGCCGGCGCCCTTCTTGTCCACGGAACCCAGCACCGAGGTTTCCAGGCTGGCCAGGACGGCCTTGACCGACTTGGCTTCGACGCCGGATTGCTCGACGATGTAGGCGATGAGCTGGGTCTTGTTCAGAGCAGCCTTGATGGCCTTGGGTGCAGCAGCGACCTTCTTGGCGGCGACGACCTTCTTGGCAGCCGGCTTCACGGCGGGCTTGGCGGCAGTTGCCTTCTTTGCGGGCGCCTTGACGGCGGGCTTGGTGACTTTCTTGGCAGGAGCTTTTGCTTTCGTGGCCATGGTCAAAATCCGTATGTTGAGGACATGGAGCAGCGCGCGCCGGGTATCGGCGTTTAACGCTACGCGCCCGATGATAGCGGAAGAGTGGCGTTAAATGCGGCTTTCCAGCGGGTTTTCAGCCACTGTTTGTTGTTTTCAGCGCAGAAAAGCGCTTTATACAAGGGCTCTTGCAAGATGTCGTGACATTCGCGGCCAAATCTTGCGTGCTTGCGCGGCGATGAACCTTACGCTCCGCGCATGTTCAAATTGCGGGCGGCGCGCAAGGGCGGCATGTGCCGAAAGCCCCTGAATTCAGGCATTTCAAGCCTGTTTTAAGCGCCGGAAGAAACCACGCATGGAAGTGAAGCAGCATATGTTGATGAAAAAGTTGGCGGCGAGCCTGCTCGTTGCGACCGCTTGTATATCCGGCGCCATGGCGCAACCAATGCCTGCGCCGGCGCTATCGGCCAAGGCCTGGCTGCTGCTGGACGAAACCAGCGGCCAGGTCATCGCGTCGCACGCGGCCACGACCCGGATCGAGCCGGCGTCCTTGACGAAGATCATGACGGCTTATGTCGTGTTCGAAGCCCTGAGCAAGAATGAACTGACGTCCAGCCAGCTGGTCACGATCTCGACGCGGGCCTGGAAGGTGCCGGCGGGCAGTTCGAAGATGTTCCTGGAACCGGGATCGAAGGTGTCGGTAGACGATCTGCTGCGCGGACTGATGATCCAGTCGGGCAACGACGCGGCCATTGCGCTGGCCGAGGCCGTGTCCGGCAGCGTCGAGGCCTTTGTCGCGCGGATGAACGACACCGCCGCCAGGCTGGGCCTGCACGCCACGCGTTTCGCCAGCCCGCACGGCCTGCCGGACCCGGACACGTATTCGACCGCCAGCGACCTGTCCATCCTGGCCACGCGCTATATCCGCGACTTTCCCCAGTTGTACGGGCAATACGATTCCGCCAGGCAGTTCACGTTCAACAAGATCACCCAGTCCAACCGCAACCGCCTCTTGTGGCTCGATCCCAGCGTGGACGGCCTGAAGACGGGGCACACGGATTCGGCGGGTTATTGCATCGTGGCCACGGCGCGCCGGCCCAATGGCGACGACCAGCGCCGGCTGATTACGGTGGTTGTGGGCACGACGTCGGACAAGGTGCGCACGCAGGAAAGCCGCGAGTTGCTGGAGTGGGGCTTTCAGGGGTTCAATACCATCAAGCTGTACGCGCGCGGCCAGGCCGTGGCCACGCCCGAGGTCTGGAAGGGCGAAAGCGACAGCCTGAAGGCGGGTGTCGCGCGGGACGCTTACGTTACGGTGCCCGCCGGCGCCAAGGTCGAATCCGTGTGGACGCCGCAGGCGCCGCTGGTCGCGCCGATCACGGCCCAATCCACGGTGGGCGAGCTTCGGGTGCTGGTGGACGGCAAGCCGGCCATGCAGTTCCCGGTGGTCGCGCTGGAGCCTGTGGCGCAGGCGGGATTCGCGGGGCGCGCGTGGGATTCACTCCGCTTGTGGTGGCGGGGAACCGAGGGATAGCGCAATACAACGGAGGCATGCGATGGCAGTGAGCTTTCCTGGCGGACCGGCCGCGGCGCCGGGCCCTGAAGAACCGCTGGCCCTGCTGTCGGCCTGCCATGGGCGGATTGCCCGCCAATGCGCCACCCTGGCGCGGCTGGCGGCTCACCTGCCCGCGCACGGCAGCGATGCGACCGCGCAAACCGCCGCCGCCAGCGTGCGCCGGTACTTCGACACGGCCGCAGCGCATCACCACGAAGACGAGGAAGAAGACCTGTTCCCGGCCCTGATCGAGTCGATGGCAGGCTCCGACGCCGGCTGCCTGCATGCGCTGGTGGAAGGGTTGATGCAGGACCATCGGCGGCTGGCCGGGCTATGGGAGCCGTTGCGCCGCACGCTGTCCGAGATCGCGGCCGGCCGGCCGGCGGAGCTGCCGGCGCCGCAGGTGCAGGCCTTCGCCGAGGCCTATGCGGCGCACATCCGGCGCGAAGAGGAAGAGCTGCTGCCGATGGCGGCCCGGCTGATATCGGACGATGCGCTGGCCGCGATCGGACAGGCCATGAAAGCGCGGCGCGGCGGTGAAGCCGGCTGAGCCGTCGCGGCGAACGTAGAGCGATGTACGCGTTGCGTGGCCAGGATCGAGCGATTACGCTACGCGGACAGTCACAAATACCGATGTCCAGGGAATAAGACGGAATGATGCAGGGGGGAAGGAACGTAGCGCGGCGGCTGTTCGGCTCGTGGGTGGATGAGGTCAATGGGACGACCTTGCGCGCCGACTTGGCTGCAGGCCTGCTGGGCGCGCTGCTGGTGCTGCCGCAGGGCGTGGCGTTCGCGACACTGGCGGGGCTGCCGCCGGAATACGGGCTGTATTCCGCGATCGTGCCCTGTATTGTGGCCGCGCTGTTCGGGTCCAGCCGCCACGTAATGTCCGGGCCGACCAACGCCAATTCGCTCGCGCTGTTCGCGGTGCTGGCGCCCTTGGCGGCCGCGGGCAGCCCCGGCTACATCCAGCTTGCCCTGGCCGTGACGGTGCTGGTCGGCGTGATGCAGTGGCTCGTGGGAACGCTGCGGCTGGGTTCGCTGGCGCATTTCATTTCCCCGTCGGCATTGTTCGGCTTCACCAGCGGGGCGGCCGTGCTGATCGCGGTGCACGCGCTGAAGGACGCGCTGGGCCTGCCGGCGTCCGAAGCGCACGGCGCGGGCGCCGTGCTGGAAACCCTGGCCACGCATATCGGGCAGGTGCATGTGGGCGCGCTGCTGGTGACGCTGGCGACCCTGGCCGCCGCTTTGCTGGCGCGCAAGCTGGACAAGCGCAAGCCTTACATGTTGCTGGGACTGGCGGCCGGAACGTTCGCCGCCTGGGCGTTCAACGCGCTGGTCCAGGACGGGGGCGGTACACCCGTGCCGGTGCTGGGCGCAATTGCGCAGCCCTGGCCGCCTTTCCACATACCCAGCGTCGATTGGCGCGCGTTGCCCGACCTGCTGAGCCTGGCTTTTGCGCTGACCATCGTGGCGCTGGCGCAATCCATTTCCATCGCCAAGGCCGTGGCGTCCCGTTCGGGCCAGCGCATCGACGCGAACCGCGAATTCGTGGGGCAGGGCCTGTCCAACATCGTCGGCGGCTTTTTCTCCTGCTACCTGTCCTGTGGGTCGCTGAACCGGTCCATCCCGAACTACGAGGCCGGCGCGAAGACGCCGCTGGCGTCCGTGTTTTCGGCGCTGCTGCTGATGCTGCTGGTGGCCGTTTCAGCGAAGCTGCTGGCGATGATTCCGCACGCCGCCATCTCCGGCCTGCTGCTGCTGGTGGCATGGACCCTGCTGGACATTCCGCGCTGGCGCCATTTGCTGCGCACGCAGCCGGGAGAATGCGCCATCGCCTTTGCTACGCTGGCCGCCACGATCGCAATCCGCATGGAAGTGGCGATCCTGCTGGGCACGGTGCTGTCTCTCATGGTCTACCTGCACCGCACGTCGCGGCCGGCGATGCGCACGATGGGCTTCGATTCGCGTGGCCTGGACCGGCGTTTCGTCGTGCTGGAGCAACAGCGCGACGCGCTGCCGGAATGCCCGCAGCTCAAGCTGCTGCGCATGGAAGGCTCGGTCTATTTTGGGGCGGCCGCGCATGTGGCGCAGCGCCTGCATGATTTGCGTGCGGCGCCGGGGGCGCCCCGCCATCTGCTGGTGATGGCGAAAAGCATGAACTTCATCGACCTGGCCGGCGCGCAGGTCTGGGACGACGAGCTCATCGCCAGGCGCGCCATGGGCGGCGACCTGTACTTCCATCGGCCCCGGCCAGAGGTCATGGATATGTGGCGGCGCACGGGGTTTCTGGAACGGCTGGGCGAGGACCACATCTTTCCGGACAAGGCTACGGCGCTGCACACGATCTACGCCAAGCTGGATAAGGGCATCTGCGCCGGCTGCAAGGCCCGGATATTCTGGGAATGCCAGCCCGAAAGCCCGCAGTCGGGCGGCTGAGCCCGCGTTCGGCGCACGCTTGTCAGGCGGAATGAGGCGCTTCGGCGCCCAGGTAGGCGGCCTTGACCCGTTCGTCGGCCGCGATCGCGGCGGGCGCGCCTTCGGCCAGCAGGCTGCCGCGCACCAGCACCGCGATGCGGTCCGCGTGCTTGAACACGACATCCAGGCTGTGCTCCGTGAACAGGACGGCGATGCGCTGCGTGTCGGCCAGCTTGCGCGTCAGGCGCATCAGCGCATGGCGTTCGTTGGTCGCCATGCCGGCGGTCGGTTCGTCCATGAGCAGAAGCCGCGGCTGGTGCGCCAGCGCCATGGCCAGTTCGACGCGCTTGACGTCGCCGTACGCCAGCGTGCCGCAGGCTTCGCCGGCCTTGTTGGCCATCTGCACCTGGGACAGCAGGGTCATCGCTTCGTCCGCCGCATGCCGCGCCGCGCGGCGCCAGGGATTGAAGAGCACTCGATCGCGCGACAGTAGCGCGGTCTGCACATTTTCCAGCACGGTCATCGACCGGAACGTGGCGGCGGTCTGGAAGGTGCGTCCCACGCCCAGGCGGCAGATCCTGCCCGCCGACAGGCCGACCAGTTCCTGTCCATCCAGCAGGACGGAGCCGGTGTCGGGTCGCAGCTGCCCGCCAAGCACGTTGAAGCAGGTCGATTTGCCCGCGCCGTTGGGGCCGATCAGGGCCAGCATGCTTCCTGCGTCGAGCGTGAAGGACACATCCGCCAGCGCGTCGATGCCGCCGAACGATTTGCGCAGGCTGCGGACCTGCAGCAGCGGTGCGGAATGGTTCATGCCTGCCTCCCGCGCAGGCGCGCGGCCGCGCCGGCAAGACCTTCGGGGAAGGCCATGACAAGCGCCAGGATGGCAAGGCCCAGCACGGCATGCCAGTATTCGGTGCTGCGCGCGGCGGCGTCCTGCAGCCAGGTGTACGACGCGGCGCCCACGAGCGGGCCGGCCAACGTCTGGATGCCGCCCAGCAGCACCATGACCAGGCCGTCCACGGACCGGCTCACCGCCAGCACGTCGGGCGCGATGCTGCCCTTGGAAAACGCGTACAGCGATCCGGCCAGGCCTGCGGCGAACGCGGCCGCGACAAAGCCCGCCCATTGCACGCGGCGGGTTTCCATGCCCAGCGCTTCGGCGCGCAAAGCCGAATCGCGCACGCCGCGCAGCGCGAACCCCAGCGGCGAAAACGCCAGCCGGCGCAGCCACCAGATTCCCGCCGTGCAGAGCGCCAGCGTGGCGTAGTAGAACCACGGCCCCTGCGCCAGCCAGGCCGAAGGCCACAGGCCGGTCAGGCCGTTGCTGCCGCCTGTGACGTCGTCCCATTGATAGGTCAACGCCCAGAGGATCTGCGCGACGGCCAGCGTCAGCATGGCCAGGTACACGCCGGACAGGCGCACGCAGAACCAGCCGAACACCAGCGCGCCGAATGCGGCCGCGAAGGGGCCCAGGAACAGGGCGGCTTCCATGGGGATGGCGGCCAGCTTCAGCAGCAGCGCGGCGCCATAGGCGCCCAGGCCGAACCAGGCCGCGTGGCCGAACGAGGTCATGCCGGCCAGGCCGGTCAGGAAGTGCAGGCTGGCGGCGAACAGCGCGGCGATCAGGATCTCGGTCATCAGGATGCTGAGATAGGGCCAGTACAGCGTGGCGACGGGCACCAGGGCCAGCAGCGCCAGCAGCGCGCCATAGGCCAGCCGCAGGCGCGGGCCGGCGGGGGTGATAGGCCGTTCGGGCATGCCTGCGTGCGAGGACGGCGCGGGCGGTTTGCCCAAAAGGCCCCATGGGCGCACCACCAACACCACGGCCATGACGGCGAATTCCGCAAGCAGGGTGAGCTTGGACAGATTGAAGACCCAGGGGCCGACGGGCACCTGGCCCAGGAAAACAAAAAGGGCCTTGACCGAGCAGATGAGCAAGGCTGCCAGGAAGGCGCCCGGCACCGATCCCAGCCCGCCCACGACCACCACCACGAACGCGCTGGCGATGATTTCCAGATCCAGCCCCAGCGTGGCGGGCACGCGCGGCGCGGCCAGCGCACCCCCCAGGCCGGCCAGGAACGCGCCCAGGGTGAATGCCGACGTGAACAGCCAGGCCTGGTTGACGCCCAGCGCGGCCAGCATCGTGCGGTTCTCGGCCGCGGCGCGCAGCAGGCGGCCCCAGCGCGTGCGCATGAGCAGCAGCCACAGCAGACCCAGCACGACGGGGCCGGCCGCGATCAGCAGGAGATCGTATTCGGGATAGCGGCGCCCCAGGATCTGGACCGCGCCGGACAGGCCCGGCGCGCGGGCGGCAAACAGGTCTTCGGGGCCCCAGATGGCCAGCGCCGCATCGCCGATGATGAGCACCAGCGCGAAGGTCGCCAGGAGCTGGAACAGTTCGGGGGCGCGGTAAAGGCGCTTGAGAACCAGCAGTTCCGCCGCGGCGCCGATGAGGCCGGTAGCCAGCGCGGCCAATAGCAGGCCGGCCCAATAGCCCGCGCCGCCGCCGAAATATTGGGTGAACGTCCAGGCCAGGTAGACGCCCAGCATGTAGAACGAGCCGTGGGCGAAGTTCACCACGCGCGTCACGCCGAAGATCAGCGACAGGCCGGCGGCAACCAGGAACAGCGCGCTGGCGTCCGCCAGGCCATTGAGCAGCTGCAGCAGCAGCCCGGAAACATTCATCAGTGCGCCGGGCGCATCTTGCGCACCTGTTCATCGGGCGGCTGCAGGCGTGCGCCGTCGATGTAGGCGAAGTCCTTCATGATGCCCTTGCCGTCTTCCAGCGCGGTGACGCCCACGTACACGCCCATTGTGGATTGGTGGTCGATCTTGCGGTATTGGATGGGGCCGTAGGGCGTGTCCACCTTCAGGCCGGCAAAGGCGTCGACGAGCTTTTCCGTGTCGACGGAGCCGGCGGCCTTCAGGCCCTCGGCGATGGACATCAGCGATGCGTAGCCGACTACTGATCCCACCTTGGGCGTTTCGTTGTAGCGCTTCTTGTACGCTTCGACGAAGGCGGTATTGGCCGGCGTGTCGATGGCGTACCAGGGATAGCCGGTGACGATCCAGCCGGTGGGCGTATCGGCGCCCAGCGGCTCCAGGTATTCGGGTTCGCCCGACAGCACCGACACCACGGGCATGTTTTCGAACAGGCCGCGCGTGTTGCCTTCGCGCACGAAGCGGGTCAGGTCGGCGGCGAACAGCACGTTGAAAATGGCGTCGGGCTTGGCGGCCGCCAGCGCCTGCACGACCGCGCCGGCGTCGACCTTGCCCAGCGGCACCGCTTGTTCGGCCACGAACTCTACGTCGGACTGGAACGACTGCATCATGGCCTTGAACGTGGCCACGGCGGATTGGCCGTATTCGTAGTTGGGGTAGACGATGGCCCAGCGCTTCTTGCGCAGGGCGAGCGCCTTGGGGGCCAGGGCGGCCACGTGCATCCACGTGGACGGGCGCAGGCGGTAGGTATAGCGGTTGCCTTCCTGCCAGGTGATCTTGTCGGTAAGGGGCTCTGCCGCCAGGAAGAACACTTCCTGCTGCTTGGCGAAGTCGGTCAGCGCCAAGCCGGTGTTGGACAGGAAGCCGCCGAATAGCAGTTCCACTTTTTCGCGCGCCAACAGTTCCTGGGCGGCGCGGACCGAGTCGCCGGGGTTGCCGTTATCGTCGCGCGAGATGACCTCAAGCTTCCTGCCCAGCACGCCGCCGGCGGCGTTGACCTCTTCCAGCGCAAGCTGCCAGCCCTTTTTGTAGGGGCCCAGGAAAGCCGGGATCGCCTTGTAGCTGTTGATCTCGCCGATGCGGATCGGCGGTTCCTTGTCTTTCGCGACGGCGGGTGCGGCCGGGGCCAGCGCAAGGGCCAGTAGGGCGGGCGCCAGCGCGCGGCGCAGCAGGGTAAGGCAGGGACGGATCATGGCGAGGTATCGCAGGCGGTGGATGAGTCGGGTCGCTGCATGCGCCTGGGGGCGCCGCGGGTGCGGCCCAATTGAAACATGCGCTTTGGCGGTGGGGCAAATGGAAAAACCCATGTCGCGCCTCTTGCTGCGCTTGCGCTCTTCGGCCCGTCCGCGTAATGGCCCGCCAATGAAAAAGGCCCTGCGATTGCAGGGCCTTTTCGAACGCGGGATACCGGCCGAATTACTTCAGCTTGGTTTCCTTGTAGTCGACGTGCTTGCGAGCGACCGGATCAAATTTCTTGATCAGCATCTTCTCGGGCATGTTGCGCTTGTTCTTGGTGGTCGTGTAGAAATGACCCGTGCCGGCAGTCGACTCGAGCTTGATCTTTTCGCGGATACCTTTGGCCATGTCGTGCTCCTAGTATGTAGATTGGCGGGAGGGCCGATTAGGCCAGTTCGCCGCGGGCACGCATGTCGGCCAGCACGGCGTCGATGCCGTTCTTGTCGATCGTGCGGATGGCCTTGGCCGAAACACGCAGGCGAACCCAGCGGTTTTCGCTTTCAACCCAGAACCGGCGCGATTGCAGGTTGGGCAGGAAGCGGCGCTTGGTCTTGTTGTTCGCGTGCGAAACATTGTTGCCCACCATCGGGCCTTTGCCGGTCACTTGGCATACGCGTGCCATGGATGCACCTCTTTAGTGTCGTTCTTGCCGCGCATCGCTGGGGGGTAACAAGGTGGGGTAGACAGGGTTTCAGCCGCCGGGCTGTTTGGGCTGCGCTGTGCGCTGCCTGCTCCGGCCACCCAGTCTTAGTGGATGAGGGGGAATGTGGATTCCGCCCAGTGCTTATACCCGCTGCCTGCCACCCGGTTATTCACAACACGCGGGTTGGGGTCAGAGTGCTGAACTACAAAGCATAGTAGCCCCGCACGGGAAACTTCATGTGAAGACCGCGATTCTAATACGAAAAGCGTAAATAAATCAAGCGGGCAGGGCTAGGCCGTGTGCGAGCGCGCCACACGTCCGGCCGTCCAGGACAGGCAGGCGCATGCGGCGAGGGTGGTCGTCAGGGGCAGGGCGCTGTCTGATTGCCAGGCGCTGACGGCAAAACCCGCCAGCGCGCCGCAGGACAATTGAAGCGTCCCCAATAAGGCTGAGGCGGCGCCAAGGCGCTTGCCCTGGTCGGCCAGCGCCAGCGCCGCCGAGTTCGGGTTCACGAAGCCCTGGCTGCCCATATAGCCGATCAGGCACAGCATCAGAAGCGGGAGCGTCAGCCAGCCGGCCAGCGTGAGCCCCACGGCGACCAGGCTGGCGCAGGCCAGCGAAGTCAGGGCGCGCCGCTGCAGTTGGCCGGGCGTGCAGGTGCGCAGCAGGCGGGCGCTGATCTGGGAGCAGACGATGAGCGACAGCGCATTGGCGCCGAACAGCAGGCCGTAGTACTGCGGCGGCACGCCGTAGAGTTCGATGAAAACGCGCGGCGAACCGATGATGTAGGCGAACATGCCGGCCTGTCCGAAACCGCCCGCCAGGCTGTGCGCCATGAAGCCGCGGTGCGCGAAGAGGCTGCGGTAGTTGTGCAGGATGGTGCTCCAGCGCAGCGGCACCACGCGCTCCGGCGCCAGCGATTCCTTCATCACCAGGATGACGGCGGCCATCAGCATCGCGCCGCCCGCCAGCATCACCCAGAACAGGCTGCGCCACGACGTGATGGCCAGGAGCTGCCCGCCCGCGAGCGGCGCGAGAATCGGCGCCAGGCCCATGATGAGCATCAGCAGCGACATGGCGCGCGCGGCTTCATGGGTTTCGTAGTGGTCGCGGATGACGGCGCGCGGGATCACGATGCCGGCCGCGCCGCCCATGGCCTGCACCACGCGCCAGCCGGTCAGGGCTTCGACCGAGCCCGACAGCGCGCAGCCCAGCGAGGCGATCATGAAGAGCGTCAGGCCCACCAGCAGCGGCGGCTTGCGGCCGTAACGGTCGGCCATCGGGCCGTAGAACACCTGCGCCATCGCCAGCCCGATCAGGTAGGCCGCCAGCGTGCGTTCGACGTCGCCGCGGGCGACCCCCAGGTTCGCCGCGATCGTGGGGAACGCGGGCAGGTACATGTCGATGGCGAACGGGCCGATGGCCGTCAGCGCGCCCATGAGAATAAGCCAACCGGGCAGGCCGCTGCGGGATGTTTGTGTTGGGGGCATGTAGATCGCGGTAAGACGCTGGGACAAGGCGCGGGCGGATGCGTAAGCACTGTTCGCGCCAAGCCGGGGACTTTATCATGGGTCGGCTTACAGGAAAATTGCGGGTGTTTTCCGCTAGAGTGGGTGGCGTCCTTACGTGTCCGGAGGAGAAGCCGTGAATCCTTTGCTATCTGTCGTGGAACGCAAACTTCAGGCGCTGCCTGTCCCTGTCCAGCTGGTGCTGCCCGACGGCGCCGTGCTGGGCGCTCCCGATCCCCGGGTCCGCTTCGTCACGCACGACAAGACCGCGCTGGCCCACCTGGCCGAAGGGGCTGTCGGCGTGCTGGGGCAAGACTACGTGGAAGGCCGCATCGACATCGAAGGCAGCATGCGCGACGTCATGAAGGCTGCCGCGGTGCTGCTGCCGGGGTCTCCGATGGATGCCGCGCGCGGCGGCTGGCTGACCGAACTGGTGCGCAAGGTCATGTCGGTATGGCGGCATTCGGTGGAGCGCGACGCCAGGCAGATCGAATTCCACTACGACCTGTCCGACGACTTTTACGCGCTGTGGCTGGACCCGCGCCGGGTCTATTCCTGCGCCTATTACCGCGAGCCCGGCATGACGCTGGCGCAGGCCCAGGAGGCCAAGCTGGACCACATCTGCCGCAAGCTGCGCCTGCAGACTGGCGAGCGGTTCCTGGATGTCGGGGCGGGGTGGGGCGGCCTGCTGCTCTGGGCCGCCGAAAACTATGGCGTGGACGCCACCGGCATCACGCTGTCGCGCAACCAGCACGCGCACGTCACCGGGCTGATCCAGGAGAAGGGCCTGGGGGGGCGGGTCCGCATGGAATTGCTGGACTACCGCAAGCTCGACGATTCCCAGCCCTACGACAAGATCGCGTCCGTGGGCATGTTCGAGCACGTGGGCCGCGCGCAGCTCGAGAGCTATTTCGCCAAGCTGCGGCGCCTGCTCAAACCTGGCGGGCTCATCATGAACCACGGCATCACCGCGGCCGGCGTGTACAACGCCGAGCTGGGCAACGGCATGGGCGAGTTCATCGAAAAATACATCTTCCCGGGCGGCGAACTGACCCACGTCAGCGTCGTGATGCAGGCGCTGGCCAACGGCGGCCTGGAAGACCTGGACGTGGAGAACCTGCGGCCGCACTACGCGCGCACCCTGTGGGCCTGGAGCGACGGGCTGGAGGCGCGGCTGCCCGATGCGGCGCGGATACTGGGCGGCGACCAGGGCGAGCGGTCGCTGCGCGCCTACCGGCTGTACCTGGCCGGCTGCGCCATGGCCTTCGAGCACGGCTGGATCGCGTTGCACCAGATCCTGGCCCAGCAGCCGGCGACGGGGCGCGCGGACGAACTGGACCATCCGGCGGATCTTTCGTACCCGTGGCGGCGCGACTATATGTATGGAGAGCCGCCGCGCGGCTGACCCAGGCGTGCACCGCCCGCGGTGATTTGCAAATCGCCGATCCGTCGTTCGCGCAGGTGAGCCCGCGGCATACCATCGGACCTTCCATTGCAAGCAATTGAGCAGGAGGTTCCATGGCCGGCAAACACGCGGCGCCGCAAGGCAGCGCCAACACAGGCTACGAGGCGGATGTGCTGGTCATCGGCGGCGGGCCGGCGGGAACCTGGGCGGCGATACGCGCCGCGCAAACCGGCGCCAGCGTCATCCTGGCCGACAAGGGCTATTGCGGGTCTTCGGGCGCGACCGCCGCGGCCGGCACCGCGGTCTGGTATGTGGACCCCGATCCGCAAAAGCGCGAGG
>ENA-OWLM01000373-OWLM01000373.1-metagenome-genome-assembly--contig:-NODE-373-length-17416-cov-3.574621_pt1 | contig 17416 bp, 17 predicted proteins | sample MGYA00245349_ERZ651102 | MGnify/ENA primary metagenome ERZ651102 (study PRJEB26857, sample SAMEA4031759) | metagenome | biome: human; feature: oral; material: saliva | place: Philippines | collected 2014... | reverse complement strand
GAGCTTTACGCGTCCCTGTCGCCATGCTTTCTCCGGTATCTTCAAACATTCCTGACGCTTCAAAGCGGCGAATCAGACTTTTACGCTGGATCGACTGACCGAGGATAACCTCGGTGGCTTCGAGCAGTTGCCCATGGGTAAATGTCTCCGGCAAGCAGTATACGGGCAGTAGCGAGTACATCGTTTTTTGCCGTAAGCGATGCAGTGCCGCCGTAATGATTTTCTCGTGATCGAACGCGAGTGAATAGTTTTTCAACTCGTCAACCGGCACCCAACGGGCGTTACTGACGCTGGCAATATGCGGCGCGCAGTCTACCCAAGCGATTAGCGCAAACCAGGTGACCGTCAGGCTCCAGCCGCGCGGGTCTCGTTCTGGCCCGGAGAAGGTATCCAGTTGTTCCAGCCACGAAGGCGAAACGCCCGTTTTTTCAGTGAGTTTGCGTAGCGCGGTGGCGCGGGTTGAATCATCGTTTTCGATATCAATAAAGCCACCGGGTAATCCCCAACGTCCCTTTTGCGGTTGGTTTGCCCGCTCGACCAGTAATACGCACAGCGCCTGCTGATGCAGGGTAAATAACACGCTATCTACCGTCACCAGAGGTGAAGGGAAGCGGCTGGCGTCGTACTGATTCAGGTAGTCGGCTTCGGTGGTCATAAGGTACTCACGATGATTTGTAACGCTGACAAGTGTACCAGCCCGGCACCGGGGGGCAAGGTTCGTTTTTTATCATTACTTATCAGTGGATTATCTGTCGTTCTAAAAATAATGCATTTTATGCTTGCTTAATATGTGTCTTAAGGACATTATTAATTGTGTCGAAGGGACACAATTAAGGGGTGGGAGCGATGAGCGTAAAACTGACATTAACTTTGGACGACCAGGCCTACGCAGTTGCCAGCGGTGTTTTTCCTGATGGCGCCGGCTGGTTGAAAGTCACCGATACACTGCCATCGTTTGCTCGTCTGATGCGCATCCGCGCGGTGGCAATGCGAGATATGAACGATTTTATGCTGCTGGCGCAGCTGGTGGAGGCGGTTCGCCATCAGACCGATGTGCTGGTCAGCCATCTCGAACTTCCCTGGCTGCCGTGGGCGCGTCAGGACCGGCATATGGTGGCGGGTGACAGTTTTGCGCTGAAAGTCTTCGCCAGTCACCTCAACACATTGAAATTCGACAAGGTCAAGGTGCTCGACCCACACAGTGACGCGGCGGCTGCGGCAATCGACAACCTGGTGGCGATTGGGCAAGAACGATGCCTGTTGCAGAGCGCGACCTTACCGCATTTGTTTCAGCAAAACGCGCTGATGCTGGTTGCCCCCGACGCGGGAGCGTTGAAGAAAATTGATACTGTTGCCAGAGCTGCCGGCGTGGAGGAGTACGCCATTCTGAGCAAGAAACGTGATGTGGCAAGCGGCAAGCTAACGGGATTTGCGTTAATGGCCGGAGACGTCAGGGGACGGGATCTGCTGATTGTTGACGATCTGTGCGACGCAGGCGGTACGTTCATTGGTTCTGCACAGGTACTACGCGACGCCGGTGCCCGCAGCGTCAGCCTGTATGTCACCCATGGTCTTTTTTCTAAGGGCATTGAACACCTGTTTGCGAACGGTATTGATGCTATCTACACCACCACCTCTTTTGCTGCCCCGACGCTGGAACATCCGCAGCTTGAGCTTATCGACATTGACGCGATTTACCGCGCCTGAGGGAGATGCTGATTATGAAAATGAACCCGATTCTGGCTATCGACGGCTACAAAGTTTCTCACCGCGTACAATATCCGCAGGGAACCAGCCGCGTGTATTCCAACTTTACCCCGCGTAGCGATCGCTTTTTCTCCTCGCCGTTGGCGGATGGCAAACTGGTATTTTTTGGCCTGCAGGGATTTTTGCAGTGGTTTTTAGTCGACCTGTTTAATGAGGCGTTTTTTGCCCGTCCGGAAGACGAGGTGGTTAGCGAATATAAACAGGTCATGGACAGCTATCTCGGCAAAGATGCGGTGGCGGTGGACCATATCCGTGCCCTGCATCAGTTGGGCTATCTGCCGCTACATATCAAAGCGCTGGATGAAGGCAGCAAAGTTCCGATGGCGGTGCCGGTCTTAACCATTATCAACACCAAACCCGAGTTTTTCTGGCTGGTGAATTACCTGGAAACTGTGCTGTCGGCCGAGCTGTGGAAAGCGTCAACCAACGCCACGATTGCTCACCACTATCGCAAAATCTGCACGCGCTGGGCACAGAAAACCTGTAGCGACCTGACGCACCTTGACTTCCAGTGCCATGACTTTTCCTTCCGCGGCATGTCCGGGTTGCAGGACACCATGCAGGCGGGTAGCGGGCATTTGTTAAGCTTTAAAGGGACCGACAGTATTCCATCTTTGCTGTACGCCCGCGATTACTACACCGACGGCGAACCCTATTTTATCGGCGCCAGCATTCCGGCTACCGAGCACAGCGTGATGTGTATGGGTGAGCGCGAGCATGAGATTGAAACCTTCCGCCGCCTGATTGCCGATCTCTATCCGCAGGGATTTGTATCGATAGTCTCCGATACCTGGGACTACTGGCAGGTGCTGACGGAATACACCCGCGAACTGAAGAACATCATTCTGGCCCGTGAAGGGCGAGTGGTATTCCGTCCGGATAGCGGTAACCCGGTGGAGATCCTGTGCGGTACTGGCGCAGATAACGATACCAGCGGCGATCGCAGCGCGCAGGAAAAAGGGTCTGTGGAAGTGCTGTGGGAGATTTTTGGCGGCACGGTTAACGCTAAAGGCTACAAGGTGCTCGACCCACATGTGGGACTGATTTATGGCGATTCCATTACCCTTGAGCGGGCGAATGAGATCCTGCGTCGTCTTGAAGCGAAAGGATTTGCCAGTTCAAATGTCGTGTTTGGCGTCGGTTCCTTTACCTATCAGTACAACACGCGTGACACCTTCGGTTTTGCAATGAAAGCGACGTGGGGAGAAGTCGATGGCAAAGGCCGGACGATTTTCAAAGAGCCGAAAACCGATAATGGCTTAAAGCGCTCTGCCCGAGGTTTGCTTCGCGTAGCACGCGATGAGCGGGGGGAATTGCGCCTGCATGATGAACAAACATGGGAGCAGGAGCAGGAAGGAGAGCTGAAAACCCGTTTTCTCAACGGCAAGCTGTTTAACCGTGAACATTTTGAAGATATCCGCCAGCGTCTGGCGACACACAGGTAATTTCCCGCCAGCGGGTAGCGTTACCCGCTTCTTCCTCCCTTCCTGCGTGAATTGATCATCGTCACAAATGGTTACTTCAATTATTACTCTCAGGCTAATGATTCTTTCCTACGCTTAATTGATGACTTTCTCACCAGGGTGCACACTCTTTCCAGTGTTAAGCAATCAAAATGATTAGCTGAATCAGGAGGTTAATAATGTTATCTGGGCAAACACCCACCCGGCAATGGAACACACGGCGCAGCGAGAAAGCGCGTCGTCTGGCGTCCGTACCGGTGCAGGGCAAAGTACTGCCAACCGGCGATCTTGTCGCCATGCTGGAAAAACTGATCGCCCCGGGCGACAAAGTCGTGCTGGAAGGCAACAACCAGAAGCAGGCGGATTTCCTTTCCCGCTCGCTGGCTGAAGTGAACCCGCAAATCGTTCACGGCCTGCATATGATCATGCCGAGCGTTGGCCGCAGCGAGCATCTGGATATCTTTGAAAAAGGCATCGCCCGCAAGCTGGACTTCTCCTTCTCCGGGACGCAAAGCCTGCGCATTTCGCAGCTGCTGGAAGACGGTCAGCTCGAAATCGGTGCGATCCACACCTACATCGAACTTTACTCACGCCTCTACGTCGACCTGTCCCCCAACGTGGCGCTGATCGCCGGTTTTAAAGCCGACCGCAAGGGCAACCTTTATACCGGGGCGAGTACCGAAGATACCCCGGCGCTGGTGGAAGCCGCCGCGTTCCACGACGGCATCGTCATCGCGCAGGTGAACGAGCTGGTGGACGACGAGTGCGACCTGCCGCGCGTCGATATCCCGGGCTCTTGGATCGACTACGTGGTCGTTGCGGACAAGCCGTTCTTTATCGAACCGCTCTTCACCCGCGACCCGCGCCTGATCAAGCAGGAACATATCCTGATGGCGATGATGGCCATCAAAGGCATCTACGCGGAACACCAGGTGCAGTCCCTGAACCACGGTATCGGCTTTAACACCGCGGCGATCGAGCTGCTGCTGCCCACCTACGGCGAACAGCTCGGCCTGAAGGGCAAAATCTGTAAACACTGGACGCTGAACCCGCATCCAACGCTGATCCCCGCCATCGAAAGCGGCTGGGTGGAAAGCGTGCACTGCTTCGGCGGCGAGCTGGGGATGGAAGAGTACATCCGCGCCCGTCCTGACGTGTTCTTTACCGGTGCCGACGGCTCCATGCGTTCCAACCGCGCCTTCTGCCAGCTGGCAGGCCAGTACGCGGTGGATATGTTCATCGGCTCTACGCTGCAGGTTGACGGTTACGCCAACTCCTCAACGGTGACGCGCGGTCGTCTTTCCGGCTTCGGCGGTGCGCCAAACATGGGCCACGATCCGCACGGTCGTCGTCACGCGACCCCGGCCTGGCTGAACATGATCACCGAGCCTGACCCAATGCAGCGCGGTAAAAAACTCGTCGTGCAGATGGTCGAAACCTTCCAGGCGGGGGTGAAGCCAACCTTCGTGGAAAAACTCGATGCCGTTGACGTAGCGAAAGCCTCCGGCATGCCGCTGGCACCGGTGATGATTTACGGCGATGACGTGACGCACGTGCTGACGGAAGAGGGGATTGCTTACCTCTACCGGGCGAAAGATCTGGAAGAGCGTCGGGCCATGGTTGCCGCCGTCGCGGGGATCACCGATATCGGCCTGGGCGTTGACGCCAAACGCGTGGCGGAACTGCGCCAGAGCGGCAAGGTGGTCTATCCGGAAGATATGGGGATTCGCCGTACCGACGCCACCCGCTCTCTGCTGGCTGCGGGCAGCGTGTCTGACCTCGTTGAGTGGTCCGGCGGTCTGTATAACCCACCTGCGAAATTCCGGAGCTGGTAATGAAACTTCTGCCCCAGATTCAGGTTGAAGGCGGTGCCGAATGGCTGGCGCGAACCGCCACGCAGTGTCTGATTGACGAAGCACGTTTAAGCCCGAAACCCGGTCTGGTGGACAGTCGGGGGAACGGCGCGCACCACGATTTATCCCTTGCGCTGATGGAGCGCTCCGCGCACAGCCTGACCCCCACGTTTCAGGCGCTGGCGCAGCAGAGCTGGCAGCGTCCGGCCGACATTGCGCTTCGGCAAACCGTTGGCCGCCTTGGCCGCGAAGGCGAGCAGCAGATGATGGCGGTCACCGACGGCGTTAATACGCATCGTGGCGCAATTTGGGCGCTGGGATTGCTGGTGAGCGCGGTGGCGATGCTGGGCGGTGATGCCGCTGCGCAGGCCGTCGCAAACACCGCCGCCCAGCTGGCGAAACTCCCGGACGATGCGGCGCCGAAAGTGTTCAGCAAAGGGCTGCGCGCCACGCACCGCTACCGCGTGCCGGGCGCGCGCGAAGAGGCGCAGCAGGCGTTCCCGCACGTGATGCAGCGCGCGCTGCCGCAGCTTCGCCTCAGCCGCCTCAACGGCAGCAGTGAGGCGCAGGCCAGGCTCGACGCGCTGATGGCGATCATGACGTCACTCACCGACACCTGCGTGCTGTCGCGCGCCGGAATGGAGGGGCTGGACGCCATGCAGAACGGTGCTCGTGCGGTACTGAACGCCGGAGGATGCGCAACGCCCGAAGGCCAGCAGGCGCTGGCGAGCTTAGACCGCCAGATGCTCTCGCTCAACGCCTCGCCGGGCGGCGCTGCCGACCTGCTTGCCGCCACGCTGTTTCTCGACCGCGTCGAAACGCCTTATTCAAAGCATTAAGAGGATGTTATGGAAAAAATTACATTGACCGTGCCCGCCAGCCGCGAAGTAAGCGGCAGGGCGCTGGCAGGCGTCGTCGGCTCCGGGGATATGGAGGTGTTGTTCGCCGCCGAACCGGGCCAGACCTTAACCGTTGATATCACTACCTCCGTCGACAACAGCCGTGGTCGCTGGGAGGCGCTGTTCAACCGTCTGCACACCGTCAGCAGCCTGCCCGCAGGCAAACTGACCATCCACGACTTCGGCGCGACGCCGGGCGTGGCGCGCATTCGCATCGAACAGGTCTTTGAGGGGGTGAGCCATGCGTAACGACAGCAGCTTTATCGAATTAAAAGCGCGCCAGCGCGCGCAGGCCCTGCTCGACGAGGGCAGCTACCGCGAACTGCTGGATCCGTTTGAAGGCATTATCTCTCCGTGGCTTGGGCCGCAGGGGATTGTTCCGCAGGCCGATGACGGCATGGTCGTCGCGAAAGGCACCATCAACGGTCAGCCTGCGGTCGTGGTCGCAATTGAAGGCGCGTTCCAGGGCGGCAGCATGGGCGAAGTCTCCGGTGCCAAAATGGCGGCGGCGCTGGAGCTGGCGGCAGAAGATAACCGTAACGGCATTCCGACGCAGGCTGTGCTGTGCCTCGAAACCGGCGGCGTGCGTCTGCAGGAAGCGAACCTCGGCCTGGCGGCGATTGCCGATATCCACGCCGCGATTGTTGACCTGCGTCGCTACACGCCCGTCATCGGGATTGTGGCCGGGACCGTGGGCTGCTTCGGCGGGATGTCCATCGCCGCGGCGCTGTGCAGCTACCTGATCGTGACCCGCGAAGCGCGTCTTGGCCTCAACGGTCCGCAGGTTATCGAGCAGGAGGCGGGCATTGAGGAGTACGACTCCCGCGACCGTCCGTTTATCTGGAGCATGACCGGCGGCGAAGTGCGCTATCAAAGCGGTCTGGTGGATGCGCTGGTAGGCGACGGCGTAAACGCGGTGAAAGCGGCGATGAACGAGGCGATAGCCAAAGGCGTGCCGGCGAAACACCGCACCGACAACTACGACGATTACCTGAACCGTCTGTCCCATTTCGACACCCGCAAGCAGGCCGATGCCGAACAGATTAACGCGCTTTTTGCCCGGGAGGTGAAATGATGAGTAATTCAAAAAGCCGTGGCGAGCTCTGGCTGGAAACCCTCGCCCCTAACGCCAAACGTATCGCGGGGCTGTGCCCGTCCGTGCAGGCGGCAGACGGCGAGCTGAACGGTGAGGCGGTGCGTTTTGTAGCCGTGGTGCCGGATGCCAACAACCACTTCCCGCGCGCGGCGCAGGGCGAAGTCGGTCTGCTGGAAGGCTGGACGCTGGCGAAGGTGGTGAGCGAAACCGTCGCGGCGGATGCCGGTAACGCCGTGAAGCGCCCGATTGTGGCGGTGATCGACGTCCCGAGCCAGGCCTATGGCCGTCGTGAAGAGGCGTTTGGTATTCATCAGGCGCTGGCAGGAGCCGCTGCCGCGTATGCTAACGCGCGCCTGGCCGGTCACCCGGTGATTGGGCTTATCGTCGGCAAGGCGATGTCCGGCGCGTTCCTGGCGCACGGCTACCAGGCTAACCGCCTGATTGCCTTTAACGACAAAGGCGTGCTGATCCACGCGATGGGCAAAGAGTCTGCGGCGCGTATTACCCTGCGTACCGTCGAGGCGCTGGAAAAACTGGCGGCGACCATTCCGCCCATGGCCTACGACATCAGCAACTACGCCACGCTGGGGCTGCTCTCTAACCTGCTGGATATCAGCAACCCGGATGCCCCGTCCGATAACGATCTGGCGCAGGTGAAAACCACCCTGCAACAGGCCATCAGTGATGCTCGTCAGGACACCACCTTGAAAAATCGTCTGGGTGCTGACAACCGCCGCAGCTCGGCGCTCGTACGCGAACGTATGCGAGCCAGCTGGTAAGTAAAAAGAGACCTGCCAGAGATGCATCACCCCGTGGGCGCACCCGCTGCGCCCGCGTGGGAGCCTGCATCCTGAAAATAATAAACATCGCGCCAGTGCTTAAACTTTTTTACTACAGGTGATTTATGACTTACGTAATTGTTCATGCTCTTGCACCGATTTTCGTCATCATGCTGCTGGGATTCTGGGCCGGTAATGCAAAGATGGTCGATAACAAAAACGTTTCCCTGCTCAATATCTTTGTGATGGATTTTGCACTGCCGGCCGCGCTGTTCAGCGCGACCGTGCAAACCCCGTGGGCCGGCATCGTGGCGCAGTCGCCGCTGATCCTGGTGCTCACCCTGGCGATGTGGATCACCTATGCGGCCATCTACTTCCTCGCCACTAAAGTCTTTAAGAAATCCCCGCAGGACGCGGCGGTGCTGACGCTTACCGTTGCCCTGCCAAACTACGCGGCGCTCGGTCTGCCGATTCTGGGCAGCGTGCTGGGTGAAGGATCGTCCACGTCGCTTTCCGTTGCGGTCTCTATTGCCTGCGGTTCGGTGCTGATGACCCCGTTCTGCCTGCTGATCCTGGAGCGCGAAAAAGCGCGCGCCGAGGGAAATAACTCGGGCTCAACGCTCTCCATGCTGCCGGTGCTGATGTGGCGTTCCATTAAGAAACCGATCGTGATGGGCCCGCTGCTGGGCGTGATTCTTTCCGCCATCGGGATCAAAATGCCGGAGCTGGTGCTTGCGGCGATTAAACCGCTGGGGCTGTCCGCCACCGCTGCGGCGCTGTTCCTGACCGGGGTGATCCTCTCTGCCCGCAAGCTGCAGATCAACACCATGGTGATCACCTCAACCATCGCCAAGCTGCTGATTCAGCCTGCGATTGCCTGGGGTATTGTGCTGATCTTCGGTCTGCACGGCGCCGTGGCGATCACCGCTATCCTGATGATTGCGCTCTCCGCGGGCTTCTTCGGCGTGGTGTTCGGTAACCGCTTTGGCGTGCAGTCGCCGGATGCTGAAGCCGTGCTGCTGTTAAGCTCCGTACTGTGTATCCTGTCGCTGCCGCTGTTTATCTCGCTGACTTCAGGAATGTAATCATGACCACAACATTACGCCCGCACGACCTCATCTGGCTTACCGCGCGCGACGCGCTGGAAGGCATCACCGAATCCTGGGTGGAGGCGGCCTGGCATACCGGCCTGCCGGTGGTGGTGCGGCGTGATGTTGATAGTGAAGGCCGTATTCCCGTTGGCGTGCGCGGATTGCGCCGCGACCAGCGGGCGGCCGGATGGGTGAAGCCGGAAAACGTGCGGCGCGTGGTGTCGCCGGAAGACCTGTGCGCCACCGCCGATCTGCTGCGCTCGCCGTTTGTCACCCAGCCGCCGGTTCAGGTGGCGCTGCAGCTTGCGCAGCAGGCGTGGCCGTGGACATGGGGGATCACCGGCAGCACCGGCTACGCGCTGGCGACCGGTATTCCGGTTATTCATGCCGACAGCGATCTTGATCTGCTGATCCGCGCCCCGCACGCCGTTTCCCCTGATGCGTTTGCTGGCTGGCAGTCGCAGCTGAGCCGCGCGCTGTGTCGGGCGGATACGCAGGTCGATACCCCCGAGGGCGGCTTTGCGCTGGCGGAGTGGCTGCGCGACGGTAAAACGCTGCTAAAAACTCAATGTGGACCCCGTCTGGTGGCGGATCCGTGGCGCAGGGAGGAGTGATGAAAATACTGTTTACCTTTCCGGGGCAGGGCACGCAGCATGAAGGCATGCTGCAAAATTTGCCGGGAACGGAGCTGGAACAGGCGCGAGAGGTGCTTGGTGCAGACGTGGATACGCTGGACAGCGCGGACGCGTTAACCCATACCCGCGCGGTTCAGCTTTCGCTGCTGATTTCAGGCGTGGCCTGGGGGCGAGAGCTGGAGCGTCGCGGCGTGACGCCGGATATCGTCAGCGGGCTGTCCATCGGTGCTTATCCGGCGGCGGTTATCGCGGGCGCGCTGGATTTTTCGGACGCGCTGAGGCTGGTGGCGCTGCGCGGTGACCTGATGGAGCAGGCGTACCCGCACGGCTACGGCCTGACGGCCATCATGGGCTTAACCCTGTCGCAGGTGGAAACGCTGATTGAAGGCACCGGAACTTACATCGCCAACCTGAACGCTGAAACGCAGATTGTGATTGCCGGAAGCGATGACGGGATGGCGCAGGTGGCGGCGCGCGCGCTGGCAAAAGGGGCGAGTAAGGCCAGGCGGCTGGCGGTCAGCGTGCCGTCGCACTGTGCGCTGCTGGCGGAACCGGCACAAAAGCTGGCGGCGGCGTTTGAGTCCGTCACGCTGGCTCATCCGCGCTGTGCCTACCTGAGCGGCAGTACCGGACGCGTGCTCTGGCAGCCGGAAAAGATAGCAGACGATCTGGCGATGAACATGGCGCGAACCGTGCGCTGGCAGGAGGCGGTGATTTCCGCTAACGAGCGTGAAGCGCGGCTGGCGATTGAAATGCCGCCCGGCGGCGTACTGACCTGCCTGACGCGTCAGGCAGCGTGGGAAGGGGAGACCATCTCGCTGGAGCGCAGCGGGGTGGACGTGGCGGTGCATCTGGCGGGTCGGCTTCGTGCGTGAGTTTTTTGCCGGATGGCGGCTTCGCCTTACCGGCCTACGGGTTCGGTTGTCTTGTTTTGTATCACACACTTTCCTGCAGGCTGCGGGCATACATCCGCCCTTCGGCGGCTAATGCCCGCAGGCTCGGGTCCTGCTCGCGGTTGCGGGCAAAGACAATCGCGATCAGCTGCTGCATCTGGTACGGCTCCGCCAGCTTTAACAGCTGCACCGAATTCTCGTAGACCTTCTTCATCCTGCCCGGCATCAGCGTAAAACCCACACCCGCCTGCACCAGGCTCAGCATCGAGAAGATGTCATTCACGCGGGTGACGATTTCCGGCTCGAACCCGGCGATATGAAACGCCTCCTGAAACCCTGCATACGTGGCGAACCCTTCTGCAAGAGCGACAAATTTTTGGTCTTTGTAATCACGCAGATCCGCGGGCCCGCGGGTATTCAGCGTGGCGGAAGCCGGTGCGGCAAGGAATATGTCGTCGTGGAACAGGGGCAGCACTTCGAGGCTGTTACGGTCGATGTCGCTTTCCGAGATGGAGATCAGAATCGCGTCCAGCGAGCCTTCATCCAGCATGTGCAGCAGGGTGTCGTTGGAGCCCATCGTCAGATCCATCTCCAGATCCGGACGGCGCAGCTTCATGCCCATAATCAGGCGCGGCACGGTTTCCAGGGTGAGCGAGTAGAGCGTGCCCACGCGCAGCCTGCCCTGACCAATACCAGCAATTTTGCGGGACTCTTCCAGCCCACGCTCCATCACCTGCATCACCTCCTGGCAATACTCCAGCAGCGTCCAGGCGGAGGGGAGTGCAATCAGGTTGCGGCCCTTGTGGGTAAAGAGCGGGCAGCGCACGTTCTCTTCCAGCGTGTGCAGCGCGCGGTGCACGCTCACGCCGCTCAGGCCCAGCGTTTCGGCGGTACGCGCGATATTCCCCTTCTCCATAAACGTCATGAAGATGCTGAGCTTGCGGAATGTAATATCGCTCGTGGTATCGAAACGCATAACCCTCCCGATGGTTTAGTCGGCCTGAAGCATGGCTTCCAGCTGTTCCTGCGCGTCCAGCCACGCCATTTCGCACGCTTCGAGGCTGGATTTGGTTTTCGCCTGGGTTTGCAGGCAGTCGGTCAGTTCCGCTTTGCGGCTCTGGTCGTACAGCCCGCTGTCGCCCAGCTTCTCTTCCAGGGTAGCCAGCGTGGCGTTGAGCTTTTCCATCTCTTTTTCAAGACGGGCAATCTCTTTACGCAGCGGCTGCGTCTGGGTGCGCAGCTCCGCTTCACGGCGCTTCTGGTCTTTACGCGACTGCGCGCTGTTGGCGTTGTCTTTCGCTGACTCTTCCGGCTGGTTCTCCTGCTTCTGCACGTCCGTTAGCCACTGCTGGTAGTCTTCCAGATCGCCGTCGAACGGTTCAACTTTGCCGCCGTGCACTAAATAGAGATCGTCCGTGGTGGAGCGGATCAGGTGGCGGTCGTGCGAAACCACAACCAGCGCGCCTTCGAACTCGATCAGCGCTTCGGTCAGCGCCTGGCGCATGTCGAGATCCAGGTGGTTGGTTGGTTCATCGAGCAGCAGCAGGTTCGGGCGCTGCCAGACGATCAGCGCCAGCACCAGACGGGCTTTTTCGCCCCCGGAGAAACGCTCGGTGTTTTCCGTCACCTTATCGCCCTGGAAGCCAAAGCCGCCGAGATAGTCGCGCAGCTTCTGCTCCATCTCCTGCGGTGCCAGACGCGCGAGGTGCTGAATCGGCGATTCATCCGCGCGTAAAAATTCCAGCTGATGCTGGGCGAAGTAGCCCAGCTTGATGCCCTTCGCCAGGCCGATTTCACCGCTGACCGGGTTAAGCTCGCCCGCCAGCAGTTTGATCAGCGTTGATTTACCGGCGCCGTTGCGCCCCAGCAGGCCAATGCGCGAACCCGGCACCAGGTTGAGCTTGATGGAATCGAGAATAATGCGGTCGGCATAGCCCGCGCTGACCTTCTCCATCTTCAGCAGCGGGTTCGGCAGACTTTCCGGCTCGCGGAAGCTGAAGTGGAACGGGTTATCCACGTGCGCCGGGGCAATCATCTCCATGCGCTCCAGCATCTTGATGCGGCTTTGGGCCTGCTTGGCTTTTGACGCTTTAGCCTTAAAGCGATCCACAAAGCTCTGCAGGTGCGCCACGCGCTGCTGCTGGCTTTCGTACATGGACTGCTGCTGGGCAAGGCGCGTCGCGCGCTGGCGCTCGAAGGAGCTGTAGTTGCCGGTGTACTCGAACATCGTTTGCTGTTCGATATGAATGATTTTATCCACCACCGGGTCGAGGAAGTCGCGGTCGTGGGAGATCAGAATCAGAGTGCCCTGATAGCTCTTCAGCCACTTCTCCAGCCAAATAACGGCATCAAGATCGAGGTGGTTGGTCGGTTCATCGAGCAGGAGCAGGTCAGAGCGGCAGATCAGCGCCTGCGCCAGGTTGAGGCGCATACGCCAGCCGCCGGAGAAGTCGCTGACCGGGCGTTCCAGCTGTTCATTGCTGAAGCCCAGACCGTGCAGCAGGCTGGAGGCGCGGGAGCGAATGGTCCACGCATCGATGGCGTCCAGCTTGCCGTGGACGGTGGCGATGGCGTGACCGTCGTTGCGCTCGTTCGCGGCGTTGAGTTCTGCCTCGAGCTTGCGGTATTCACGATCGCCGTCGATAACATAGTCGAGCGCCGGCTCGCTCAGCGCCGGCGTCTCCTGGTTTACCCAGGCAAGCTGCCAGTTCCCCGGAAAGGTAAAGTTACCGCCATCCGCGCTAATCTCGTTTTTCAGCAACGCCAGCAGGGTGGATTTACCGCAGCCGTTTTTGCCGACCAGACCCACTTTTTGGCCTGGGTTAATGGTAGCAGTGGCGTTATCCAGCAGAACGCGCACGCCGCGACGAATTTGTAACGAGGAGAAAACAATCATAGAAGCGCCGTATGTTCCGACTATGTTAATTTGTCATTATGATAATGTAAGGTGTGGGCCATTTTCCGCACCGGGCCGCCATGGTAGCCCAAAACAACGACGATACACAAAAACAGAAACAAGACCGGGAGGGGAATGATGTCTCAGACAGCAAAGGTGCTGCTGCTGTATGCCCATCCGGAATCTCAGGACTCGGTGGCAAACCGGGTGCTGCTTAAGCCGGCCACACAGCTCAGCAACGTGACGGTGCACGATCTCTACGCGCACTATCCTGATTTCTTTATTGATATTCCTTACGAGCAGGAACTGCTGCGTCAGCATGACGTCATTGTGTACCAGCATCCGCTTTATACCTATAGCTGTCCGGCGCTGCTCAAAGAGTGGCTGGACCGCGTGCTGAGCCGGGGCTTCTCCAGCGGGGTGGGGGGAAACCAGCTGGCGGGAAAGTACTGGCGTAGCGTCATCACGACCGGTGAGCCCGAAAGCGCTTACCGTCACGACGGGCTGAACCGCTATCCCATGAGCGATATCCTGCGGCCCTTCGAGCTGACGGCGGCAATGTGCCGTATGCACTGGATGAGCCCGATTATTGTCTACTGGGCGCGACGCCAGCAGCCACAAGAGCTGGCAAGCCACGCCAGAGCCTACGGTGAATGGCTGGCCTCACCGATTCCGGCAGGAGGTCGTTAATGGAAGGATCGAATTTACTCCTCGCCGGGGTGTTGTTTTTATTTGCGGCGGTGGTTGCGGTGCCGCTTGCGGCACGTATCGGTATCGGTGCAGTGCTGGGGTATTTGTTGGCGGGGATCGCCATCGGCCCCTGGGGGCTGGGATTCATCAGCGATGTGGATGAGATCCTCCACTTCTCTGAACTGGGCGTCGTGTTCCTGATGTTCATCATCGGCCTTGAACTGAACCCGTCCAAGCTGTGGCAGCTTCGACGCTCCATCTTCGGCGTGGGGGCGGCACAGGTGCTGCTCAGCGCCGCGATTCTGGGCGGGCTACTCATGTTGACGCAGTTTTCCTGGCAGGCGGCGGTGATCGGCGGGATTGGCCTCGCGATGTCCTCCACGGCGATGGCGCTGCAGCTGATGCGCGACAAAGGGATGAACCGCAACGAAGCCGGACAGCTGGGCTTTTCGGTGCTGCTGTTCCAGGATTTGGCCGTGATCCCGGCGCTGGCGCTGGTGCCGCTGCTGGCGGGCTCCGGTGACGATCATTTTGACTGGGTAAAAATCTCCATGAAGGTGCTGGCCTTCGCGGGGATGCTGATTGGCGGGCGTTTCTTACTGCGTCCGGTGTTCCGCTTTATTGCCGCCTCGGGCGTTCGTGAAGTGTTTACCGCCGCGACGCTGCTGCTGGTGCTTGGCTCTGCGCTGTTTATGGATGCGCTGGGGCTGTCGATGGCGCTGGGGACGTTCATCGCCGGGGTGCTGCTGGCGGAGAGCGAATATCGTCACGAGCTGGAAATTGCCATCGATCCGTTTAAGGGGCTGCTGTTAGGGCTGTTCTTTATTTCGGTCGGCATGGCGCTGAACCTGGGCGTGCTTTATACCCATCTGTTGTGGGTAGCCGTGAGCGTGGCGGTACTGGTGGCGGTGAAAACGCTGGTGCTCTACGTTCTGGCCCGTATTTACGGGCTGCGCAGCTCGGAACGCATGCAGTTTGCCAGCGTGCTAAGCCAGGGAGGAGAGTTCGCGTTTGTGCTGTTCTCTACTGCATCTTCCCAGAAACTCTTTAAAGATGATCAGATGGCGCTGCTGCTGGTGACGGTTACGCTGTCGATGATGACCACGCCGCTGCTGATGAAGCTGGTGGATAAGCTGCTCTCTCGCCGGTTTAACCCGGCTGATGATGAAGACGAAGCGCCCTGGGTGGAAGATGATAAGCCACAGGTTATCGTCGTGGGGTTTGGTCGTTTCGGACAGGTGATTGGACGCCTGCTGATGGCGAACAAAATGCGCATCACGGTGCTGGAGCGCGATATCAGCGCGGTCAACCTGATGCGTAAGTACGGCTATAAGGTGTATTACGGCGATGCCACCCAGCTCGAGCTGCTGCGCTCGGCGGGGGCGGAAGCGGCAGAGTCCATCGTGATTACCTGTAACGATCCGGAAGACACGATGAAGCTGGTGGAACTGTGCCAGCAGCATTTCCCGCATCTGCATATTCTGGCGCGTGCGCGGGGACGTGTTGAAGCTCACGAACTGTTGCAGGCGGGTGTGAAACACTTCTCCCGTGAGACGTTCTCCAGCGCGCTGGAGCTGGGCCGTAAGGCGCTGATCTCGCTCGGCATGCATCCGCACCAGGCGCAGCGCGCCCAGATGCACTTCCGCCGGCTGGATATGCGGATGCTGCGCGAGCTGATGCCGGTCCATACCGATACGGCGCAGATCTCCCGCGTGCGGGAAGCGCGTCGCGAGCTGGAGGAGATCTTCCAGCGAGAGATGCAACAGGAACGACGCCAGCTTGATGGCTGGGACGAATTTGAATAAAGGGTAACGAAAGATGGCTGTACGTAAACGCTTTATCGCGGGGGCAAAATGCCCGACCTGCCAGGCGCAAGATACTTTGGCCATGTGGCGAGAAAATAATATTGATGTGGTTGAGTGTGTTAAGTGCGGTCACCAGATGCGTGAGGCCGATAAAGAGGCCCGCGATCACGTACGCAAAGAAGAGCAAGTGATCGGCATTTTTCATCCGGACTAGCGATATGCCCTGAGTTTTTTTAAGCTAAAGGGTACACGGGTGCAGATTTCCGCTACAATCTGCGCCAGCAATTTTCCCACGCTCAGGAGATATCATGAAAGTAGCAAAAGACCTGGTGGTCAGCCTGGCCTATCAGGTACGTACAGAAGACGGTGTGTTGGTTGATGAGTCTCCGGTGAGTGCGCCGCTGGACTACCTGCATGGTCACGGCTCCCTGATTTCTGGCCTGGAAACAGCGCTGGAAGGTCATGACGTTGGCGACAAATTCGACGTTGCTGTAGGCGCGAACGACGCTTACGGTCAGTATGACGACAACCTGGTTCAGCGCGTTCCTAAAGACGTGTTCATGGGCGTTGACGAACTGCAGGTTGGCATGCGCTTCCTGGCGGAAACCGACCAGGGCCCGGTGCCGGTTGAAATCACTGAAGTTGAAGACGACCACGTTGTGGTTGACGGCAACCACATGCTGGCTGGCCAGAACCTGAAATTCAACGTAGAAGTTGTTGCGATCCGTGAAGCGACCGAAGAAGAACTGGCTCACGGCCATGTTCACGGTGCGCACGGTCACGATCACGATCATGACCACGGTCATGACGGTTGCTGCGGTGGCCACGGTCACGACCACGGTCACGAGCACGGCGGTGAAGGCTGCTGCGGCGGTGGTGGTAAAGGTAACGGCGGCGGCTGCGGTTGCCACTAATCGGTATGATTGCCTGACGGCGCTACGCTTATCAGGTCTACCGTAGGCCGGATAAGACGTTTACGTCGTCATCCGGCACAAAAAAGCGGGGATATCCCCGCTTTTTTTACGTCTCAATAATGTGGCGGCGGGGTCTCTTCAGACTGAGATGCAATGTGGGACGGCTGCGTTGCTTTGAGCTTTTCCGTCAGTAAACGCAAATGGTCGCGCAGTTTGGCCATTTCCAGTTCATGCGCGGTCACCGTCACGTTGAGCTCTTCAATGGTTATCTCCTGAAATGCCAGGCGACTTTCCAGTTCAGCCAGGCGAGTTTCCATTGTTGTATCCTGCATGATTCACCTCTTTCTTTTTTCTCCGGCAGATCGCGGACTGCGGCGAATTCTACTTAACTTTGCCTGTTTGCACAGTACTCAATCTTCGGTCACGAAACTAATTTAAACAAAAAGAGTCTGAAAAGTGGTGATAATAGGGCGTGCCCGTATGTTGATTTGTTCTACAACGCTTTATAGTACATTTTTGTGTTAGCTAACCCTGGGGTGAGATGCCCCGGCCCTGGAGATATGGATGAAATCACTGTTTAAAGTAACGCTGCTGGCGACCACAATGGCTGTTGCTCTGCATGCCCCGATCACCTT
>ENA-OWLM01000372-OWLM01000372.1-metagenome-genome-assembly--contig:-NODE-372-length-17463-cov-26.636317_pt1 | contig 17463 bp, 16 predicted proteins | sample MGYA00245349_ERZ651102 | MGnify/ENA primary metagenome ERZ651102 (study PRJEB26857, sample SAMEA4031759) | metagenome | biome: human; feature: oral; material: saliva | place: Philippines | collected 2014... | reverse complement strand
TTCTAGAATATAGCATTCTCGACCTTGGCCAAGCGCTGACAATATTGTTTCTGCCCGTGTTGTACGTTTACCGCTCAGGCAATAAAAAATCAGGCATGGGGCTGTATCATCGGGCAGTTTGTCTCGCTGCTGTTCAGGCGGAAGGGATAATGCACCGACAATATGCCCGCCCCGATATTCGGCTTGGCTTCGGATGTCCACTGCCAACGCGCCCTCACGGATTTTTGCCATTGCTTCGGAAGGCGTGATTTGCGGGAGTTGTCCGACCGTACTCATGTTTTGCCTTCGTTATTTTTTGTTGATGCGGCAGGTGTTGATGCCCAATAAGCTGTACAGTGCGCAATTGCCAATCAGTGCTGTACCCAGGGGGATGATGCCCAGCCAACCCCACCAGCCAATTTGTCCGGTAGCGGCTGCAGCAATCAGCGCTACGCCGATAACAATACGGATTATGCGATCCAAAGTACCCAAGTTTCGTTTCATTTTATTGCTCCTTGTTTAAGAATGAATTATCTATAAATAAACACATATAACAAAAATCATATATAATAAATATTATATCCCTAAAAATGACTTTGTCAAATTATTTGTAACCATGCAGTTTGGAATAGGTATTGGTTTGTTTGGCTGGTATAAATGATGGCTTAAGCATCTGATTTAAAATAAAAGAACGATATAATTTTTATATATAAAAAAGGCCATCTGAAAACTGAATCTCAGACGGCCTTTGCATTTTAACAAGTTTGGTTATACAGTTTGTGAGTATGTAAACAAGGGGGCTTTTTTATTTGGAAGGTGGTTGGGCATATCCGTTATCGGCTGGGAATGCGTCAGGTTCACTGGTTTTTTGTGTCGGGTCGTACAGTTCAAAAATTGCTGTACCAATTACACCGGTGTTTTTGATGGAACCTTTATCCGAGTTTGCAGCGTAAGAGTCTTCTAGATTGCTGAATACAAAAGATGCTACAGCATCGTCACTTTTACGGAAACCTTCGATTACCAGCGAATCATGTGGGTACAGAACATAGCCATCTGAGTATCTGCTGGCTGCTTGGCCTGAGACGACATCCAAACCATCTACGCTGGCTATGATTTCCAAAGTTTTATTACTATTGTTCTTATAAACCAAACGGTATGACTGGCCGTCTTTCCCTTGTAAAAAGTAGTTGCTGCCGTCACGGAAGATTGGAAACAGATCGCCATTATCAGATTGCACGGATAATTCTACTTTACCTGCGGCTAATGAAATCGAGTTGATTTTTTTACCGCGATAATCTTTAGCAGAGTAGTTCAATACGCCTTCTGCCAAAGGGTTTTTAGTAACACGGCGCAAATCTACGGAATGAACGGAAGACTGTACTTCATCTCCCCAGCTGGTCCCTAGTTTTTCTGCTGTTTCTACGCTTTGGTTGGCTATTTCTGATTCGGCTGTTGCAGGAGCTTCGGACGAGGGGGATTGTTGAGAACAAGCAGCCAAAATTGCAGCCAACAGCATTGGCAGCCACAATTTAAATTTCATTTTGAACATAATTGCTCCTGAGATAATTTAATGGGTTAACAAATTGAATATAATAGATAATATGGAAATTATCCGTATTCTATCCTATTAATCTAATTGGGTAGAAAGCCGGGCTGTAAAAACAAGATAAATTATTTATAGTAATTAAAACATAATGGGATATCTCGAACCGATTTGATAATAAACCGGACTTTGATTTTATGAATTTGCATAACTGATTAATCTATTTCCATATAAAAAGGCCGTCTGAAAAGTACTTTTCAGACGGCCTAAATATTTATGTTTTACAGCAAAGGACTCATCAGGCGGACGGCATTTTCCACGAGGCCGCGGAGTTTGGAGCGTTGTTGCCATGATTTGATGGCAATGTAGCTGCTGTTTTTAAGGTAGCTGCGCTGTAGGTGGCAGATTTGTTTGGTGGTGTCGCGATCGTAGATGGCGAGGCTGATTTCTAGGTTGAGGAAGAAGCTGCGCATGTCCATGTTGACCGTGCCGAAGAGGGAGTAGTCTTCGTCAATGGTCATGGTTTTGGCATGTAAGAGCCCACCTTCAAACATGGCGATTTTGACACCGGCTTCCAGCAACATAGGGTAGTAGGCGCGTGAGGCATAGCGCACCATCAGTGAATCGACTTTGGCAGGCAGTATCAGGGTCACTTTGACGCCGCGTTTGGCGGCAACGGTTAATGCCATGAGAAGCGGCTCGTCGGGGACAAAGTAGGGGGTGGTAATCGTGATTTGTTTGGTGGCGGCATAGATGGCGCTGATGATGGTTTCGTAGATGACAAAGCTGCCTTGCTCGGGGGCGGATGGAATGATTTGGGCAACAATATCGCCTTGCTGCATTTTTTCAGGAAGGATTTGGGGCAGCAGGCTTTGGGCTTGATTGAGGTATGTTTGTACGTTTTGGAGGTTTTCATCGGTTTCGACGGCAAGGTCGGCGAAGAAGACGGCAGACAGTTCCAAAACCATAGGCCCTGTACAGCGCATCATGACATCTACCCATTCTCCGACGCCGGAGTTTTGTTTGAAATAGCGCGGGTCGACGAGGTTGAAGCTGCCGGTGTAACCGATTTTGCTGTCGATAACGAGGATTTTGCGGTGGTTGCGCAGGTCGGTGCGTGTGAATAATGTACGCCAGATGCCGACAGGTAAGGAGGTATGTACTTCAACGCCTGCTTGGCGCAGTTCCTCTACCCAATCGCTTTCAAGAAAGCTCCTGCTGCCGACGGCATCGGCCAGTATGGAGCAGTCTACGCCTCTGGCTTTGGCGGCAAGAATTTCATTTAGAATTTCTTCAATGCGGCCTTTGGGTTCGATAATGTAAAAGGCCAACAGGCAGGAATGGGTTGCGGCGCGTATGTCTGCGAGCATGCTGTCGATGATGGTATCGGTGGTTGAGAGCAGGCTCATGGCGTTGCCTTTGGTTGCACCCAGCCCCGTTCCTTTTTCGGCAACTTTACTGATGCCGTGGTAACGTGATTTGACTTGGTCGGCAATGTCGAGATAGATATCGGCTAGATGGGTGGCGGCAAAGTTGCGGTAGAAGCGGTTCATTTCGCCGGTACGTTTGGCGCGGGCCGTGCCGAGACGAGGCTCGCCGATAAGGATGTAGGCGATGGTTCCGAATACGGGGAAAAGGAATAGGATAATCAGCCAGGCAAAGGTTGAGCCGATGTTTTTTTGTTTGTACAACACGCGCAGCATGCAGACGAGTGCGGCGCAGGTGTGGGCGAAGATGAAAATTTCGGTCCAGGTGATGTCTTTTAAAAAATTCATATTCGGTAGCGGGAGTGGATGTGTTTTTAAGTTTGAAGGTGTCAGCTGATAAGCTTCAGATATTAAGTATATAGAAAAACCGTCTGAAAACAAATTTACACGATAATCGTGTTTTTGCTTTCAGACGGCCTTTAGGTCTTGTTTTTCGTCGGTTTTGGGGTGTTAAAGCACTAAACAATACAGTCAATGCTGCGCCTGTGGGCAGGTCGATCAGTACGAGGGGAAAGAATGCTGTAGAGTCCAAGGTTATCGGCTCATGCAACACGGTTAACATAGCAACGGAAACGTGTATACTGAATAAGCAGTTGCTGGCTTGGTTAACTGCCAATCAATGACCTGCTCTAATTTCAATAGTGGGAAACGATCGATGTGTTTGGCAATCATAGCTTGGGCAGTTTGCTGAAAGAAGGTACTCATGAGAAATCCCCTAAATGTCTTGGGTGGGAATTTAGGGGATTTTGGGGAATTTTGTAAAGGTCTCAAATAATGAAATTAACGAAATATCCTTATAATTCCATAAGAGAGTTAGAAGACTATTTACTAAATACCTATCAAAAATATATTATTCTACGAGAGGAAGGAAAGGAAATTTATCGATGTTTTATTCTTTCTTTTCATAAAGAATTCAATATAGGTATTGGGTTGGCTATTTCCTGTATAAGCGTTCTCCCAAAAGTATTAATATTTGGAGATAAAAATATTTTTATTGGATTTGATTCAGTTGTTTTTTGTATTTCTATACAAAATTTAAGAGTTAATATGCTAAATATAGATGGAATAGTTTTTGATATTTATTTATTGGAGAATCAAAAAATTTGTATTATTCATGAGTTGGGTGCAATTATTACAGATAAAAAATTAACAAGAGAGAATTCAGTATCTACCGATATAATATCAGATTGGGAAATAGATAAAGTTAATAAGTTAATCATATTAACAGAGTTAGACTCTGAAAAAATAATTTCTCTCAATTATGATTGAGGATACTTGGTTATTTAAGATATTCTCCTCATTATGCAATGTAGGTTGGCTGAAAACTAGGAAACTGTTTCAGATAACCTTTATTTATCGGCTTGAGCGGCTGACACTACCTATGCTAACTCTAATAGACGGCCATTTTATAGGCCAGTTGAAAATAGCCGTTCTATTTTTTCAATAACTCCAAATGAATTAAAAGTTATTTTACAAAGTAGAAATACGATATCCTCTCCAGTAACAGCCATCCCTGGCGGTCAGTTTGTCCGTGTAGTCGATACTGGTAAGAATATTGGTATAACTAGTTTGAAGGAAGGAGGAACACCAACTAGATATATTAAGATATTTACTGACGAAATGGGAAATTTAATCACAACATATCCAGTGAAAGGGCAGTAATTATGCAAAAAAAAATAATACTTTCTTTAAAAGAAAAAATAGAGGGTATAGGTAATAATGTAGATCATATCTTACTCGCAACTTTAATTCTTAAATGGTTACATGATTATCCTAGTTTAGAGAAAGAATTTTTAGATCACTATTCAAATATTTCTAAATTTATGAATATAGAAATTTCAGATATCCCTAATTATCCAATAAAAAAATCACTAATTAGTTTTTACGATTTAAAAGCTCTTAAACGGCAAATAGATATTTCCATGCAAAGAAATAAATCATATATTTATCAATCGCTACAAAATTTTTTAGAGAATTTATTTATTATTCAAGAACCAGATATGGAATGTAATATTTGCCATGGCACCTATGGTTTTGATTTATGGAAGGAAATAGAGACTAATAGATTAGTTTATTGCTGCAAAACATGTGCATTCTCAGAATATGTTAATGGGGAATCTAGAAATAATAAAAATCACCTTACCATTCCAACAAATGATGATTTGAGTTTATTGAATACATAATTAATAGAATAAGTTATAGAAAACCATGTTTACATTTTTCATCATGAGAAGCTTATGACTGAATTAAATCTTGTTCTAAATAACCGCAGCTTGCAAACTAGAAAAGGAGAATAACCATGAATCATGAGCAATCCGCAGCCCATATGAAATCTAAACTCAACAAGTAGGATGTGTGAGAAAAGCACGTATGCGGTTCTCAGGGTTTGAGCCAAGATGTCGTCTGAAAATAGAAAAACCATTTCAGACGACCTTTTACGTTACGCGCTCAATCAAGCGTGATATTGACGGGACAGTTCGTGTACGGTATCGACCAAGATTTTGGCGTGTTCCGGATTGGCGTGTTGGTTGATGCCGTGGCCGAGGTTGAATACATGGCCGCTGCCGTTGCCGTAGTCGGCGAGGATGCGTGCGACCTCGGTGCGGATAGATTCCGGTGTGCCGAAGAGGGCAAACGGGTCGAAGTTGCCTTGCAAGGCAACTTGTTCGCCGACGCGACGGCGGGCTTCGCCGATGTTGCATGTCCAGTCCAGGCCCAATGCGTCTGCGCCGATTTCTGCCATGCTTTCCAGCCATAAGCCGCCGCCTTTGGCAAATACGATGACGGGAACGCGGCGGCCTTCGCTTTCGCGTTTGAGTCCGGCGACGATTTGTCGGATGTACTTCAGGCTGAATTCTTTAAATGCGGCATCGCTCAACACGCCGCCCCAAGTGTCGAAAATTTGTACGGCTTGTGCGCCGGCATCGATTTGGGCGTTGAGGTAGGCGGTAACGGCTTGGGCATTGGTGTCGAGGATTTTATGCAGCAAATCAGGACGCGAATACATCATGGTTTTGATGGTGCGGAATTCTTTGCTGCTGCCGCCTTCAACCATGTAGCAGGCGAGTGTGAACGGGCTGCCTGAGAAGCCGATCAGCGGAACTCGGCCGTCTAGTGCTTTACGGATGGAAGTTACGGCATCAAAGACGTATTGCAGTTTTTCCATGTCGGGAACTTGCAGTTTTGCAATGTCGGCTTCGTGTTGCAAGGCGCGTTCAAATTTCGGGCCTTCGCCTTCGGCAAAATACAGGCCCAAACCCATGGCATCGGGAACGGTCAGAATATCGGAAAACAGAATTGCTGCGTCCAGATCAAAACGTTCTAAAGGCTGGATGGTAACTTCGGTTGCCAGCTCGGTGTTTTTGCACAAATCGAGAAAGCTGCCTGCGCGTGCGCGCGTGGCTTTGTATTCAGGCAGATAGCGTCCGGCTTGGCGCATCATCCAGATAGGAGTGTATTCGACAGGCTGTTTGAGCAGGGCGCGGAGGAAAGTGTCGTTTTTCAGAGCAGTCATGATAAATAGGCTTTCTGATTTGGTGTGTTGGACAAAGTTCAGACGGCCTTAGATATGTATTGAGGCCGTCTGAAATGATTAAATGGTTGGTTCTGTTGTAGATTTCATATTGTCGCTTAATGCGAAATCAGAACATCAATTTGGCTGAGGAAGGGCTGCCGGATGTTCTTCTTCGGCCACGCTTTCCAAAACCAAATTGCGTTGTTCTTGTGCTTTTTGCGGTTGATCGGTTTCATCAAACACGCGAGCCAAGACCAAATGTGCGGATACGCTGGGTTGCAGGGCGATGCTGGCTTCGAGGTAGCCTTGGGCTTTGCCCCAAAGTTTGCGGCCGTAAGCCAGTTGGCCAAGATACATCAACAGCGGTGCATTGTCTGGTTGTTCCTGCAGCCAAGAGTCTGCCAAGTCGATGGCTTTTTGTTGCTCTCGCTCGCTTAGGAAGCGCACGGATTCGACAAATGCTTCCAATAGCTCAGGCTGACGGGTTTGCGGATAATGGGTTTTAACCCATTTGACTGCATCGGCATACAAACCCAAACGCTCGTATTTTTCGGCAATCGCGACACACAATTCGCCTGATTTCAAGCTTTCTGGAATGTGTTTCAAACAAGCTTTCAGACTGCGTGCATCGGTTACTTCGCTTAAGAGGCGGCGATATGCCCAATTTTGATACTGTTCGGCTTCGTAATCGTTGATGGCGCCGGCTTTAACCAGTTTTTCCGCTTTTGCCAAGACATCTGCAGCATCGCCGTGATCAAAGGCATAACGTAATTGCAGGCGGACCAGGCGGCTTAAGTTGCTATTGATTTTTGCTGCGGCTTCAAGGTTTTGTGCGGCAGTCGGATAATCGCGGCGGCTCAGTGCAGATTCGGCCAGCAAAAGATGACGGGAAAGCTGTTGTTTTTGTGGCAGCTGTTCGATTTCGTGCAGGTAGCGGTCGCGCAATTCGAAGTTTTCCATTTGGTCGGCCGCGTGCGCGCCCAACATCAAAGCCAGGGTGCGGTTGTCGCCTGCTTCTTTGTTTTGCAAGACTTTGGCGGCTTCTTGTTCGGCTTTTTCAAAACGGCCTTCAAAATATGCCAAACCTGCGCTGTTCAAAGAGGCAGAAGCCTGACGGCCTTTGCGGGCAATGCCGAAGCGTTGCATACGCGCCGGAATGTTCAAGAGGCCGAACACGAATTTAATCAGGAAATACAAGACGAATACGCTCAACAGCAGGCCTAAAACAAAGGCATGCAGATTGATACGCAGCATGGTTTGTTCAACCACGACGTACACGTTGCCGGTATAAATGCCGGAAGCCAAGGCTAAACCGACGGCGGCGGCAAACAGAATGACAATCCAAACGACGGTTTTCATGCTTGCTCTCCTTTAATTTTGGCAGCAGGCTTGGTTTGGTTTTGTGGTTTGGCAGCTTCGGCGGCCGGTTCTTTTTTGTTTTCAGACGGCAATGCAGGTGCTTCAAGAGACTGAGGGGCAGAAGCGGCAGCCGGTGCGGCAGTTGTGGCTTGCTCGGTAGTTGCAGCCGGAGCGGAAGCGGTTTTCTCGGCAGCTTGGGTTTGCGTAGCTTCTTCGGTCGTCATTTGTGTACGCGAACCTTCTTGATAAGCGCGAACGGCGCTCAAGCTGGCTTTCAGGCTGTCGTCTGAAATCATACGGACATCAAGGGCTTTGAGTTCGGCCAACTCTTTCAGCCATGACTGGGTAGCAGGGGATTTGCTGTCGAAGTATTGCTTCACGGTTGCTTCAACGTTGTTCAAATCGCTTTGATACACTTCGCCGTTGTGTTGCAACAGGGCAATGCGCGCATCCAAAAGGCGCAGGCGCAGGTTTTCACGGATGAAGTAGGTTTGATCGGGTGAAATCAACATGGCGTCGTTGCTGTCCAGATGACGGACTTCAACCAAGCCTTTGAGGGCATTGAGGGATTTTTCCCATGTGTTTTCCCACCAAGTTCCTGAATTAGCGGCTTCGACAGGCGCGGCACCCGGTTTCAATACGCCGTCCAAAACCAAAGGCAGGCCTGAAATACCGGTTTCCAAACGGTCGATACGCAAGGCAGTAGCGGAAATATCGACATAAGGACGGTTTTTTAGCGCGGCCAAATCATTGCTGATGGCTTGCTTGATGGGGATAAGCTCAGGCTGTTCAAAACGGCTTAAGCGGCTGTCAATGTGTTCCAATACGCTGACCGCGCCTTGTAGGTTGCCTGACAGCATCAATTGTTGCGAAGCAGTGTTCAACATGGATTCGGCTTCGTCGACCAGCCAGTTGATACGGCCTTTGAGTAACTCTTGATAAGCTTTCTGCATTTGCAGGATTTGCTCGCTATTGCTTTTTTGACCGTTGTTCAGGCGGTCTAACTCGGCCTGAATAGCGGTTTGGCGGTTGAGGTTGTCTTTTAAAAGGCTGGCGTTTTCAGATTCGCCCAACGCAGCTTTGTCGATTTTTTGGTTGAATTCGAGCTCTTGGTTTTTTAAAACATTTTGACCCTGTACAAACAGGAATCCGCTCGCGCCCAAGCTAAGCAGTGCTAAGACGGTCGCACCTGCGGCCAAGGCTTTGCCGCCAGATTGTTTGATGATAACAGGGGCGTTGTTTTGTGGGAGATTGTTGGACTCGGGCATGCTCGCCTCCACTTGCTGAGGTTGGGTAGGTTTGATTTGTTCAGACGGCCTGGTGTTTTCAGAACGTTCAGGCGCCGGAGCTGCCGTATTGGCAACTTGTTGGGTATCTTTATTGTCTTCGACTGGGTTCACTGCTTGGCTCCTTTGTGGCATGGATGAAAGTGCAACGGATAAAGAAGTGACGGTTTCTACATGTTTGGCGCCGACAATGCGAAGCGCATCGGCAATGCGCGGATGATGGGTAAAGTATAGCAAGGATTCGAAGAATCGGGAAAATTGCGGCGGAATCTGATGGAAAAATTCGCGCGCGAGCTCGCCGGATGTAACGTAGGCGGCGGCGATGTCTTCAGTTTTAAAGTTCTGCCAATCGATGGCGTGTGGCCGTCTGAAATAGATTTCGGCGATGTCGATTTGGAAACCCAGTTCGGTCAGTTTGTCTGCTAGAAAATCACGGCCGCCATGGCCTCGAATGATTAGAACTCGGGCGTTGGGCGGCAGGTTTTTCCAAATAGGCATTCTCAAGACGGCTTCGCTGTCGTTTCCATCTTCGGGAGAGAAGACGGGATAAGGGGAGAATTGCGTCAAAGTATGTTGGCTGGTTTGGCCGACGGTAATGTGTGCTCTGGGGCCGTCTGAAAAGTTCAGATGTGGCGCTGCGGTTTCAATAACGGTCGGGCTGACCCAAAACACGACATCGGCTTGCTTGAATTTTTCGGGGAGTTTTTTTAACGCCGAACGATCCGCCTCTATTTCAATCGGACTCAATACCTGAGCCTGCCAACCGGCTGCATGGCAGGTTTGGATATCTTGTTGCGGACGGTTGGACGGACGGATGATGAGTAGAGTAGGCATAATGTGGGATAAATTATTAAGGTTTAGGCCGTCTGAAAGAAGGGTTTCAGACGGCCTGTTGCTAACGTACGTTATTGATCGACGAATGCGCGCTCAATCAGGTAGTCGCCGCGAACGCCGGTTTTCGGAGAAACGGTCAGGCCGAATTCGTCCAAGACGCTGCAGGTGTCTTTCAACATGGCTGGGCTGCCGCACAGCATGGCGCGGTCGTCTTGCGGATTGATTTTAGGCAGGCCGATGTCTTCAAAGAGTTTGCCGCTGCGCATCAAATCGGTCAGACGGCCTTGATGTACATATTCTTCGCGTGAAACGATCGGGTAGTAAATCAGTTTTTCTTTAACCAAGTCGCCCAAGTATTCGTGTTCGGGCAATTCTTTGGTGAAGCGGTCGTAGTATGCCAAGTCTTTTTTGTAGCGTACGCCGTGAACCAAGATGATTTTTTCGAATTGCTCGTAAATTTCAGGGTCTTTGGTAATGCTCAAGAAAGGGGCGATGCCGGTACCGGTGCTCAAGAGGTAGAGGTGTTTGCCCGGATTCAGGTCGCCGGCAACCAGTGTACCGGTCGGTTTTTTACTGATGAGGACATCGTCGCCGACTTTAAGGTGTTGCAGGCGGCTGGTCAATGGGCCGTCTTGTACTTTGATACTGAAAAATTCCAGATGCTCTTCCCAGTTGGCAGAAGCCACGCTGTATGCGCGCATCAGCGGTTTGCCGTCTACCATCAGGCCGACCATGACGAATTGGCCGTTTTCAAAGCGCAAAGATTCGTCACGGGTACAGGTGAAAGTGAAGTAAGCGTCGGTCCAGTGGTGTACGGACAAGACTTTCTGGGTGTTGAATGCTGCCATTGATATTTCCTGTCGGATAAGGCCGTCTGAAAAGGATAGGTCGGGGCGGCCGAGGTTAATAAAAAGAATGGAATATGGTGTTCAGCTACTTGCTTGCCGGTTTGGCTGATTTTTCGCTGAGGCTGTGCAGGTCGGAATAGCGTCCGCCTGCGCTGATCAATTCATGATGAGTGCCTTGTTCGACTACATTGCCTTCATGCATCACAACGATATTGTCGGCTTTTTCGATGGTTGAAAGTCGGTGGGCAATCACCAATGTGGTACGGTTTTGCATCAGGTTTTCCAATGCGGTTTGTACCAAACGTTCGGATTCATTATCCAATGCACTGGTGGCTTCGTCCAAAATCAAAATCGGCGCATTTTTCAAAAGCGCACGCGCAATGGCGAGGCGTTGACGTTGGCCACCGGACAGTTTTAAACCGTTTTCGCCAACTTCAGTGTGCAAGCCTTGCGGCATTTTTTGGATAAATTCCCAAGCATTCGCGGCTTTTGCAGCATTGATAATTTCTTCTTCACTGAATTTGTCAGCTTGAGCATAGGCAATGTTTTCAGCAATCGTACCATTAAACAGGACAACGTTTTGACTGACGAATGCCATGCGGCTGCGCAGGCTTTCTAGTGTATATTCATTGATGTTGACGCCGCTAATCAAGACCTTGCCTTCATCCGGATTAAGGAAGCGCGGCAACATATTGGCCAGGGTGGTTTTACCGCAGCCTGATGCGCCGACCAATGCAGTCACTTTGCCTTGAGGTACAAGCAGGTTAATGTGGCTCAAGCTGTTGCGTTCGGCTTCAGGATAGCGGTGTACAACATCGCAAAATTCGATATCGCCAGGGTTTGGGCTGAGGATCTGTTTGCCTTCGTTGCTTTCTTCGGGTTGATCCAAAAAGGTGAAGACACTTTCTGCCGCCGCCAAACCGCGTTGCAGTGACTGCATCACGCCGGTCATGCGTTTGATGGGGTCAAACATCATGATCATGCTGGACAAAAACGACATAAAATCGCCTGCACTAAATCCGGAAAGCCCTGCTTGGCGTGCCGCTGCGTAAATAATCGCAGCCAGTGCAACCGAAGCCATTAATTGCGTAATGCCGGTACCGGCAGAGCTGGCGGAAACCTGTTTGAGCAGGTTGCGGCGCACATCGTCGGCAATACGGTTGAAGCGGCGGTTTTCATAATCTTGACCGCCGTAGATTTTTACAACGCGTTCACCATTAATGCTTTCGCCCAAAACCTGCATCAGCTGGCCAAGATAAATTTGGTTGTTGGCAGACAATTTGCGCAAGCGTTTGCTGACCGTTTGGATACATACGGCGACGACTGGCAAAATAATAAAAGTAATCAGGGTCAAACGCCAGTTCAGATAAGTTAGCAAGCCCAATAGGCCGACTACGCTCACGCCGTCTTTAGCAATCACGGTAATGACGTTAAACCCTGCATCGGTAATTTGATTGACGTCGTTCAAGATACGAGACATCAAACGGCCGCCGGTATTGCTGCTGAAATACGAAGTCGGCAGGTGCATCATTTTGTTGAACATTTCACCGCGCAAGCGCTGCACCAAGTGGCTGGACAGATAAGTCGTGCAATATTCGTTAATGAAGTTGAACAGGCCGCGAACGAAAAACAGCGCCACAATTGCCAGCGGCAACCATGACATGCTTTTCATGTTTTTATCGACAAAACCTTCATTAATCAAAGGTTTGAGCAAGTAACCGAAAGCCGGCATCGTACCGGCGACAATCAGCATGGCCACTACGGAGACGATAAACATCTTCCAATAGCTTTTTAAATATCCAAGCAAACGCTTGTACAGCTCCCAGTTGGATGTGGCTTGTGTTGTCTGCATATCAATCCAGATTTAGAGCAAACATGCAATTCTAAACGAAAATATCTGTCATTACAATGTTTGCAATTGAAAGTCAAAAGGAGTTGGTATTGTTTTAACGCCTTGATTTTATAATGAGAACGACTGTGATACGGTAGGATTGGCAATAATGTTATCCACTTCTCAAGCACCAGTTGCGGCCGTCTGAAAAAGTTTCAGACGGCCTCTTCAGTCGTCAAAGACAGCCGGTTAAGCCAAAGCTTCCTTAATGATGTCTTTTACTGTCGTTGCGTTATTAGGGACAACACGGACACGTTGCGGCAGGTTTTCCAAGCCTTCCAGTGCGGCTGGGCGGGGGATGGAAACTTCGCCGACCGCTTCATGGATGGTGGCTTCAAATTTGGCAGCCAATGCGGTTTCGAGGCAGACAATGGTTTCGCCGGCTTCGCGTACTTCACGCGCTACTTTGATGCCATCGGCTGTATGCGGATCAATCAATTCATGGTCTTGTTCGTAAACCTGTTTGATGGTGGCAAGGCGGTTGGCATGGGTCGATTTGCCGGAAACAAAGCCATATTGTTGATGTACTTTGTTTAAGACAAATTCCAAATTGAAACCTTTGCCGGAGCCTACTTCAGCCCATAAGGTTTTGATTTCGTCTGCATCACGGTCCATCAGGTCAAACACAAAACGCTCGAAGTTGGAGGCTTTGGAAATATCCATAGACGGGCTGGAAGTGACGTGGGTGTGTTCGCTGTTGCGCGGGCGGTATGCGCCGGTTTTGAAAAATTCGTCCAATACGTCGTTTTCATTGGTGGCAACAATCAAGCGGTGGATAGGCAGACCCATTTGGCGGGCGATATGGCCGGCGCAGACATTGCCGAAGTTGCCGCTTGGTACGCAGAAGCTGATTTTTTCATCATTGCTCGAAGTGGCATTGAAATAACCGGCAAAGTAATATACGACTTGAGCGACGATACGGCCCCAGTTGATGGAGTTGACTGTGCCGATGTGGTATTTGGCTTTGAATTCGGCATCGTTTTGTACGGCTTTGACGATGTCTTGGCAGTCGTCAAACATGCCTTCAACGGCGATGTTGTGGATGTTGGCATCTTGCAGGCTGAACATTTGCGCGCGTTGGAATGCACTCATTTTGCCTTCCGGCGACAGCATGAAGACATTAACGCCTTTTTTACCGCGCAGGGCATATTCGGCGGCAGAGCCGGTATCGCCACTGGTGGCGCCCAAGATATTGAGTTCTTTGCCTTCTTTGTTCAATACATATTCAAACGCATTGCCCAAGAATTGCATGGCCATGTCTTTGAATGCCAAAGTCGGGCCGTTGGAGAGGGCTTGAATTTTGATGCCGTCTGAAAGTGTACGCACCGGAGTAATGGCTTTGGTGCCGAATACTTCTTCGGTGTAGGTGCGGTTGATGATGTCGCGTAAATCATCAGCAGGGATGTCGGTGGCAAACAGGCTCATGACTTCAAACGCCAGCTCAGGATAGCTGAGTGTGCGCCATTGGTCTAAAGTAGCACGGTCGATTTGAGGGTATTGCTCAGGCAGCATCAAACCGCCGTCAGGAGCCAAACCCATCAATAAAACTTCGCTGAATTGCTTGCGTGCGGTTGCACCGCGGGTGCTGATGTATTTCATGGTTTCTTCTCTATATATTTAAAATTCAAATAGAAAGTCAAAACGAATTCAGACGGCCTCGATATTAAAAAAGGCCGTCTGAACGATTATTTGTAGAGTCGTTTGAAGCAGGCGGTAACCGTTTTCGCGGTAACGGAAGCAATGGCTTGCTCGCGGGTTGCCGGACTCAATACCTGCATCATTTCGGTTGCAGTCAATTGGTTTGGTGCTTCTTCGCTGGCACAGCTACAGATTTTATTTTCCCATTCGGCTTGTTTTTCCGCGCTCATAGCCAAAGCAATGACGCGCCATTCGTTGCGTTTGTTCAATTCGGTACGGCATTGGCTGTCTACCGCCATTTTCACTACGCTGCTTCCGATACCTGTACCGCTGCCCAAACCGCCGAAAGATTCGCCGCCGGTAGCGCATGCACCCAATAAGAAAGCTGATGTAACAGCTGCCAAAAGAGTTTTTGAAGTCATGATGTTTCCTGTAAGCAAGGCCGTCTGAAACGCCTGAAGAGTTCTCAAAATAGCATGTATTATACCGTAATGCGGCTCGATATGTGCGTTTGCGAAACTGCCGTATAATGCTAGAGAGTTTTCTTTTCAATCAGCCAGTACGAAAGCCACTATGTCCGACCTTTTCGCCCGCCAACCCGAAGCCCCTTTAGCCGAACGCCTGCGCCCGCATTCTTTAGATGATGTCATCGGGCAGCAACACTTGATCGGCGAGGGTAAACCTTTGCGCGTGGCGGTGGAAGGCGGAAAGCCGCATTCTATGTTGCTGTGGGGGCCGCCGGGCGTAGGCAAAACCACGCTGGCACGAATTTTGGCGCAGAGTTTCAATGCGCAGTTTCTGCCTGTTTCCGCCGTATTTTCAGGTGTGAAAGACATACGTGAGGCTATTGAAAAGGCTGAAATTGCCCTGCAACAAGGGCGAGCAACGATTTTGTTTGTTGACGAGGTACACCGCTTCAACAAAGCGCAACAGGACGCATTTTTGCCTTATGTCGAAAGCGGATTATTAACCTTTATCGGCGCAACCACGGAAAACCCGTCATTTGAAGTCAATCCGGCATTGCTCAGCAGGGCGCAGGTTTATGTCTTGCAATCCTTGTCTTCAGACGACCTCAAAAAGCTGATTGCCAAAGTGTTGGCTTTGCCCGAATACCGAGATTTCACGATTGAAGCCGATGCGCAGGAGCTGCTCGTCAATACCGCCGACGGCGATGCGCGCAGATTGTTGAATCTGTTGGAACAACTTTTACGCGCCGCCGACACACGCCGTCTGAAAACCTTAACTGCCGAATTTCTTGCCGACAGTTTGGGTGCGCAAATCCGCCGTTTCGACAAAGGCGGCGAGAGTTTCTATAACCAAATCTCCGCCCTGCACAAATCCGTGCGCGGCTCGCATCCTAACGCGGCATTGTACTGGTTCTGCCGTATGCTCGATGGCGGCACCGACCCGCGCTATCTTGCCCGCCGCATTGTCCGTATGGCGTGGGAAGACATCGGCTTGGCCGATCCGCGTGCATTAACGATTGCCAATGATGCTGCCGCTACCTATGAGCGCTTAGGCTCGCCAGAAGGGGAACTCGCTTTGGCGCAAGCTGTGTTATACCTTGCCGCCGCTGCGAAATCCAATGCGGGCTACAAGGCATACAACCAAATGCGCCGCTTCGTCAAAGAAAACGCCAGCGACGAAGTGCCTGTCCACCTGCGCAATGCGCCGACCAAGTTGATGAAAGAGTTGGGCTACGGACGCGAATATCGCTATGCCCATGACGAGCCTAACGCCTACGCCGCTGGCGAAAGCTATATGCCCGACGGCTTGGACGAACCCGATTTCTACCAACCCGTTCCGCGCGGGCTGGAAATCAAAATTGGCGAAAAGCTGAAATGGTTGAAATCCTTGGATGAAGAAGCGTTGGATGATTAAAACAATAAATGTGTCTCAAGTTTCAGACGGCCTTTGGTTATTTTGAGCCTAATAGATGGTTTAATATTGGCATTATATCTTTAATTTCGCTATAATTTTGTCATCCTATTTTCTTGCCGAATAATCGAATACAGAAAAAATCGCGGCTGCTGAACCCGATTTCCGAAACAAAATTAGAAAGCAGATAATGGACAATTTAGATCAAAGTCGTAGCCGTGCGTGGCGACGACATCAAGAGCAACGCCCTAGTCATCGTGTACATGGCAAAAATCCTTTGAAATATAAACCTGAAAAAAAGTGGGATTTGATATATCTCCGCAGTAATAAAATCAAACGTGCACAAAAACTGGGTTTTATTTATCCTTTCAGACAGCATGAATTTGATGCTGAATGGTTTGACTAACTCAAAAGATACATTTTCGATTCAATCGAGATGGTTTTCACAAGGCGGATATTTTCCGCCTTTTTTAATTTTTATGAATGCACTTTTTATTTGTAGTCGTAACCAATGGCGCAGTCCTACCGCTGAAACCGTATTTCGACGTTATCCAAATGTACAGGCACGTTCTGCGGGGACCAGCCCCAATGCGCGGCATACTGTTTCCATAGATGACATTGCATGGGCGGATAAGATTTTCGTAATGGAACAAAAACATAAGAGCCGTCTGCAGGCACAGTTTCCCCGTGCTTTGCAATATAAGGAAATGATTGTTTTAGATATTCCTGATGATTACCGATACATGGATGAAGAATTGATAGAAATATTGAAGGAAAGTGTCGTGCCTTATCTGTCTAGATAATGAGGTTTTCCTCAAGATTATCTGAAAAAAATATGACTTACTTCTAGGTAAAATTTATTCCAAAACATCATTTACTTCACGCATCACTGACAAATAAAACGCGAGTCTTAGAATAAATTAAATTTTTCAGACGGCCTTTGATGTCTGAATGTTTCTAACCTATACCACACATAAATTTTTATGAATATTCTCGAAGCCTTACTATTATTGTGCCTGCTGATTGTCATTAGCGCGTTTGTGTCCTGTTCCGAACTTGCGCTTGCTTCGGCGCGCAAAATCAAATTGCAGGTCATGGCGAAAGACGGCGGCGATACACGCGCGCTGGATGTGCTCAATATGCAGCAGCAGCCGGGCAGTTTTATTACCGTCGTCCAAATCGGTTTGAACGCCGTCGCCATTCTTG
>ENA-OWLM01000370-OWLM01000370.1-metagenome-genome-assembly--contig:-NODE-370-length-17485-cov-9.223293_pt1 | contig 17485 bp, 16 predicted proteins | sample MGYA00245349_ERZ651102 | MGnify/ENA primary metagenome ERZ651102 (study PRJEB26857, sample SAMEA4031759) | metagenome | biome: human; feature: oral; material: saliva | place: Philippines | collected 2014... | reverse complement strand
CCCGCGACAATGAGCAGGGGCGAGCCGGAGTGCAGCACGGCCTCTTCCTGGCGTTCATTAAGCCCGGCGGTGAGGGAGGCGGGGTCCACAGCGTTGAGGCTGTGGGTACGTTCGCCGTAGGGGTCGGCGGGGTCGAAGTCCTCGCCGTAGCCGCCGACGCGGTAGGCGGGCGGCATGAAGTCGCCGAGCGGGTCTGCGGCGGTGAAGGACGCGGGTGCGCCGGGGTCAGGAACGGGCGCACTGGTGGCAGGCGCGCTGGTGGCAGAGGCACTGTAGGCGGGCATGCCGGTGGGCAGGGCGGCGGGTGCCTCCTGTGCGGGTGCCTCCGTCATCGGGGCGTCCATGGGAGGGGCGTAGTAGTCGTCCTCGGCAGGGGGTACGTCGTAGTAGGGGTCGAAGGGCGGCTCGTCCACCGGTGCAGGGTCTACCGGTGCTGAGGGGGTGACGAGTTCGGCGGCGAACAGGCCGTCCTGTTCGGTGAAGGGCTGCTTCTGCTGTTCGGGCTTGTCGCTCATCATCTACCTCGCTGCCTAGAATACACGTTCGATATTCCATGCTACCGCATTTGCTGCGCGGCTCCCACCCGTTCGGTCATCCGCCGCACGTCCTAAATCGGCAACGGCACACCGGTGGTACACGGCACACCGGTGGTACAGAATAGTCATGTTAGGATGACCGCATGACCCAGACCTTACCTCCGAGCCTCTCAATAGCCCTATGGTGCAATGGCTCAGCCGACGAAGCCGCGCAGTTCTATACCAGGGTTTTTCGCGATGCTTCCATCATGGAACAGGTGCCCGGACTCACGACGACTCTAAGCATCCACGGCTTCCAGCTCTCACTCATTAACGGTGATGACCAATACGTCCCGAACCAGTCCATCAGTTGCATCCTAAACTTTGACCCGCTCCTCTTCGGCGGTGAGGCGCAGGCGCGAGCATACCTCGATGAACTCTACAACGAGCTAAGTACCGGCGGTGTGCTGATGGAACTGGGTGAGTATCCTTTCTCCCCGCGCTACGCCTGGGTGCGTGATCGTTTCGGTATGACCTGGCAGCTGATGCTTACCAACCCCGAAGGCGACCCGCGGCCCTTCGTCGTGCCCTCTTTCATGTTTGGCGGTACAAACCACGGCAATGCAGAGGAAGCCACCAACCGCTGGATTTCCCTTTTTGATGACGCTCGCCGCGGCACCCTGTACTACTATCCAGAAAATAGCCCCTTTGAGGCAGATGCGGTCATGTTTACCGACTTCAACCTGCACGGCACCTGGATGGCGGCAGCAGATTCCGGCGCTTTTCATAATTTCACGTTCACACCCGGAGTTTCAATCGTTCTTTCGTGCCGCACTCAGGAGGAGATTGATTACTATTGGGAGCAACTCTCGACTATACCTGAGGCGGAGCGCTGCGGCTGGTGTGTAGATTGCTGGGGTGTTTCTTGGCAGGTTGTTCCGCACAATATTGCTGAGCTTATGGCTGATGAGGTAACTCGCCAAAAAATTCTGCAGCTGGGCAAGATAGACCTTGCCAAACTTTAATTGTGTTCCCCATACGATTGCTAGATAGCATATTCACGCTACGCTAAGACAGCGAAACCGCCCGCGCCTGCTAATGCAAGCGACGGGCGGTTTTCTCGTACCGGCGTGACTGCCGGTTCTGTGTGCCCCCGAGACGATTCGAACGTCCGACACCTTCTTTAGGAGAGAAGTGCTCTATCCCCTGAGCTACGAGGGCGTACCTATCCAGTATAAAGCACCCCGCACCTCCGGTCAGCACAGCCCACCCAAGCCCCCGAGCATCCACCGGTAGTCGCACCCACGCTCATACCGCGTCCAAGCCCTGTTCACCACCCCGTGTTCACCGCCTGAGGACACCCGCGCCCAGCGGCAGAACCGCTCCTACAATGTACGAATGAGCATCTACATTGACCCGCCCACCTGGCCCGCACACGGCACCGTCTTCTCACACCTCATCTCCGATGTGTCCCTGGCGGAACTGCACGAGTTCGCCGCAGCGGCGGGCATCAGTGAGCGCGCCTTCGACCGCGACCACTACGATGTTCCGGCGCACCTCTACGAGGACCTAGTACGGGCGGGCGCGAAGGAGCTCAGCGGTGCACAGCTGACTCGCACGCTCATTGCGAGCGGTCTGCGCATTCCGCTCAAGGAGCGCCCCGAGAAGATTCGCCCGCGTCTGCTTCGCGCCTGGGAGGCGGCGTTTACACCCCGCTTCAAGCTCGTGGAGGCTCCTGCCGAGCTGCGGGCTCAACTCACGGCGCAGGTGGCTGAACTGGGTGAGAGTCTGCTGCAGGCGTGGGAGGAGTCGCACCGCGCCTACCACCACAGCGGGCACCTTTCGCAGATGCTCACCGACCTGGACCGCCTCTACGCGCATCACTCGCAGGCTGGTTCTACTCCCCTGGCGTTGATTCTGGCGGCGTGGTTCCACGACGCGGTCTACGAGGGCGCACCGGGTGAGGATGAGCGCCGCAGCGAGCAGCTGGCGAGCGCCTCCCTAAAGCCGCTGGTTACCGCGGGCTTGCTCACCGAGCAGGAGCAGCAGATGGTGAGCCTTCTGGTGCATGCCACGGCAACCCACGAGCTTCCCGAGTCTGCCGACCTACCGGCGGGCTATGAACCGACGGATATTCAGTTGTTCCTCGATGCCGATATGGCTATCCTGGCGGCTGATTCGGCACGCTATCGCCGCTACCTGCGCGGGGTGCGCAGTGAATACTCCCACTTTGACAATGAGGCCTTCCGTACCGGCCGTACGACCTTCCTACGTTCCATTCTGGGTCGCGAGCGCATCTTCCTTTCCGAAGAGGCTTTCAAGCTCTGGGAGGAGCCCGCGCGGGCTAATCTGCGTGCTGAGCTCAGCGAGTGGGGGTGTGACCCGCAGAGGCTTCTGCAGGCTCTCGCACCCTAAACGCCTACACCTCAAACACACACCGCCGAGAATGCACCCGTACTAAGGTGCACTCTCGGCGGTTTTTCGTGGAATCTCCCGGGTACACACATCTCGGATACACAAATCTCGGGCACGCAAAAGGCGCCCACCCCGTGCGGGATAGGCGCCTTTTTGAAGTATGTTGGGCTAGAGCCAGCTTCTATGCGCTAAGGCTTAGAGAGCGGTGTAGTAGCCGTCAACGGACATCCAGGAGGTGGGGTGCACCAGGGTACCGTTGGTGGGGTTCAGAGCGGAGATCATCTTGCCGTCGCCCAGGTAGATACCAACGTGGCTGTAGCCGTTCTGGAAGACGATGTCGCCGGGCTGGGGGTTAGAGGTCGGGCGCAGCTCGTTCTTCATTGCGTAGGTGAAAGCGGTCAGCTTGATGCCGTGCTGAGCGAAAACCCAAGAGGTGAAGCCGGAGCAGTCCCATGCACCGAAGGTCTTGCCGCCCCAAACGTATGCGCCGCCCAGGCCGCTCATTGCGGTTGCAACGATTGCGTCGCGGGATGCGTTACCGGAGGAAGCTGCGGGTGCAGCGGGTGCCGGAGCTGCAACGGGTGCAACGTAAGCCTGCTGGGTCTCAGCCTGGGGTGCTACGTAGGTGGTCTCAACTGCGGGTGCAGCGGGAGCCTCGGCTGCTGCGGGAGCAACGTAGGTCTGCTGTGCCTGAGCCTGGGGTGCAACGTAGGTGGTTGCGGGAGTGGTGTAGCTGGTGTAGTCGAACTCGTAGTTGGTGTAGTCGTAGGACAGATCAGCAGCAGCGGGGATCTGTGCAAATGCGTTCGCGGGAACGGTCGAGCCGAGCAGGATTGCGCCTGCTGCGAGGGTTGCACCTGCGGTACGTACGATCTTCTTAGCCATTAGTAATTCCTCCATTGCCTGACGAGGTGAGCTGTCGGACTCGAGCATGGATTCGCTCGGCCACCGAAGTGACTTAGCCCCGAGGCTTCTCGATTGAGAAGCCGTATCCCAGCTTGGGGATTGGGTCCCCCGCTTCTGCCATATTGGGTAGACGTTCATCGAAGCGTTGGCAGAACTCAGCGGAACCGCTTCGACGGTGCCCTCTTACGATTAGGATTTGGGCACAGAAATGAGAATACACAGAAAACTCCCAGTTGTCACTTCTATTCAGGCTTAAATTTTGAGCTTTCACCCCCGGCGGAACAGAGCGAGCTTGAACGGCTAGAGCCCCGTTTATTCGCGGGAGCTTAACCAACTTAAGGCGTTTGACTAGGCATTTCACAAGGATGCACATTCGCTTTTAATGCACCAGCACCCCTTAAGGACATGGTTCAAAACTCTTAAGAATGAGCCTCGTCTCTTAAGTGTCCATTCTTAGAAATCGTTCAAGTGTCGGCGTTTCCCTCAGTTTCAACCTCAGATTTAAGCGAAAAACACGAAAAATGCACTCTAGCGCAGTTGCCAAAAAGTTGAGGGAGGAGTATATGCTCGCTCACGTGAGGGCAGCCTGCACCACTGATACACACCGCTTAATCCACCTTGTGCAGCCCGAATACGCCTCATTCCTCCGCTTTTGCCCGATTCTTCCCTTATATATGGCGTTTTCCACCGATTATTGATCAAAATCGTCCACTATCTAAGACAGTGCCGGTTCTCGGGGAGTCCACGACACAAAAACGGTGGCACCGCCTCCTCAAGTAAGAAGGCGATGCCACCGTTTAAAGCGTGAAGCGGGTTAGTAGACTCTCAAAACTGGAGCTTAGAGGCTGCCACCGCGCTTGACCACAATTGCGTTTGCCACGTCCATATCCAGGGAGAGGGTGTCCTCTTCGCCATCGGCGTGAACAATCACGTCATCGTTCTGGCCAGCAACCACGGACACCGAAGCGCCGTAGACAATACCTGCGTCAGCCAGCAGCTTCAGCAGCTCAACGTCAGTCTGAATGGACTCGGGGAAGCGAGAAATGGTGAAACGATCCTCGGGACCGGAGTCGCGTGCAGCCAGGGACATGGGCACGGTGCGCTCGTCGTTCTTCTCGCTCACGTGGCCCAGGTCCTCCAGGCCGGGGATAGCGTTACCGTACGGGGAGAACTTGGGGTCCTTGAGCATCTCCAGGATGCGCTTCTCCACCTTGTCACTCATGACGTGCTCCCAGCGGCATGCCTCTTCGTGCACGTACTCAAGCTCCAGGCCAATAATATCGGAGAGCAGGCGCTCAGCCAGGCGGTGCTTACGCATGACCTCGATCGCCTTGTGGCGGCCTTCCTCAGTCAGTTCGAGGTGGCGGTCCGGCTCAACGGTGAGCAGGCCATGGTTCTCCATGCGTGCCACGGTCTGGGAAACGGTCGGGCCGGAGTGCTCGAGTCGTTCAGCGATGCGCGCACGCATGGGGACGATGCCCTCTTCCTCCAGTTCGAGGATGGTGCGCAAATACATCTCTGTGGTATCGATGAGGTCTGTCATATATCTCTCCCAGCTATCACCGCAACAGTGCTTAGATAGCACTGCCTAAGTCGTTACTTATTCAATAATCTATTATGTACTTTTTCAGCGGCTTTTGCCACGGCTTAAGTCATTGAGTCGCCCAACAATAACCGTTGGACGACTCAATACAACACCTTATATATACATTTTGTTAGCCCACCCCTTATTAAGAGGAGTGGATAGTAGGCTCTACTCTGCGGACTCAGCCTCGGCAGTTTCCTCTGCAGCAGAAGCGTTCTGCGCGGTTTCCTTCTCCGCCGAGTTGTTCTCTACGGGCTCACCAGCAGATTCCTCAGCAGGTGCATCAGACTCTGCGTTCTCCTGCGCAGCGTTCTCTTCCAGATCCTCCGGGCGAACGCGGTCAGCCCACGGCACCCAATCCGGTGCGATCAGCGCGTCGTCACCGGGCAACAGGCCAACCTCGCAAATGGTTGCCACGCGGGAGCGAGGCGCACGCGAGAGGGTCGCAAACCAGAACCAGCCGCGGTAACCGGGCAGAGTGCACTCAAAGAGGTGAGTGCTCAGACGCTCTTCCTCGGCGCGCACGTGGTGCACCAGGCCGATAGCGTGTGCCGGGGCGATCTCCTGAACGCCCTGCAGCGCCACATCCTTAGCGGCGGCAAGAATCTCATCCACCTTGGAGGTGCGGCGCAGCTTGTGCGGAACACCCAGGGAGGGGGTACCCACCTCTTCGTCCAGCGGGGTGAAGGGGTCGGGGGTGGAGTCTTCGTTCTGTTCAGCTTCTTCGGCTGCGGACTCCTCAGAGGTAGATTCCGCGGAAGTAGATTCCTCGGAGGCAGGTTCCTCAGCAGGCGCATCAGCCGCTACAGTCTCTTCAGCGTTCACGGAGGGCTGAGTCTCAGCAGGTACAGCGCTACCCTCATCGGTGCTCTCAGGCGCGGCAGAAGGCACAACGGACTCTGCGGGCGCGTCAGCAGCGGGCGTAGTTTCGGGGAGCAGTTCAATAACCTGTTCAGACATACCCCTATTAAAGCATCTCGCGTGCGCAAACAGCGCGGCCGCTCCCCCAAGCTTCACATACGCTGTGAATTTGAGTCTCAAACCGCTAAATCTGGGGCTTCGCTCATTAACAGCTGTGTGTGAGCTGATACCGTTAAATTTATGAGTAATGAACCCGTACAGGACACGCGCAGCACCGCAGACCGGGTACCCGCGCCCCTTCCCTACGCCGGAGCCATCCGCTGGCTCGGTGCAGGCGGCGCGATTCTCGCTCTGCTCTGTCTGCTCACCGGAGTTACCATGCTCGTGATGAAGTGGGTTGGGGCAACGCCGCCCGCCCTCATGAGCCAGATTCCGCTGGTCCTCCTACCCGTCGCATTTATTGCCCTCATGGCCGCACTCATCCTGTCGGTCATGCGCCGCAACAAGGCATAAAGATTTGAGCCGCAAGCTCACACACATCATTCACTTATCAAGTACAGCCTGCCATTCAGAGAGAAAGATAGAGTATGTCTGCTGAAGCAAAACTCCTAGTCGTCGATGACGAGTTCAACATTCTTGAACTGCTCGCCACCTCCCTGCGTTTTGCCGGTTTTGAAGTAGTGACCGCCGGCAACGGCCGCGAAGCCCTCGAAAAGGCACACGCCGAAAACCCCGACCTCATTGTCCTGGACGTCATGATGCCCGGCATGGACGGCTTCGAGGTGACCCGCCGCCTGCGCGAAAACGGCACCACCACCCCCGTGCTCTTCCTGACCGCAAAGGACGCCACCGAGGACAAGGTGACCGGTCTGGGTGCCGGTGGCGACGACTACGTCACCAAGCCCTTCTCCCTCGACGAGGTGATCGCCCGCATCCGCGCCATTCTGCGCCGTAGCCGCAGCGTCCAGGACGAGGACGACGCCGTACTGCGCGTTGACGCCCTCACCCTGAACGTGGACACCCACGAAGTGTTCCTCGGTGACGAAGAGATTGACCTCTCCCCCACCGAGTTCAACCTGCTGCACTACCTGATGCTCAACGCCAACCGCGTGCTGTCCAAAGCGCAGATTCTCGACCACGTGTGGGAGTACGACTTCAACGGCGACTCCTCCATCGTTGAGTCCTACATTTCGTACCTGCGCCGCAAGATCGACAACAACCGTGAAAACCACGAGCCGCTCATCCACACCAAGCGCGGTGTGGGCTACATGATTCGCGGTTCTCGAGGCTAACGTGGCGCTCAAACCCCTCGACCGGATTCCCCAGTCTCTCTCCCTTCGCACCCAGCTGGTGCTCATCACCTCCATGCTCATCGCCCTCTCCATTGCGGTGACGAGCCTGGTGGCGATTTCCGCTCTGCGCGCCCAGATGGTGCACCAGCTGGACGAAGAGATGAAGAACAGCGCCCCCTCACTCGTGCAGCTGGCGACCGTGCGCCCCTCCGGCAATCAGGAACAATCCCTGAGCACCTACCGCCTGTACCTGCTCGACAAGGACGGCAACGTGCTGTACTCGCTCAAGTCCGAGGACAGCGGTCAGTTCAGCGAGCCGGCGTTGCAAGGCTGGACCGAAGAGAAGGTTCGCAAGCAAAACGAGGAGGCGGTCACCGTCAACGCGGTGGGCAGCTCCTCCGATTGGCGCGTGCTCGCCGTGCCCATTGAGTCAAACGACTCTTCCGGACTGCCGGAGGCGGCATCCCTAATCATTGCCATGCCGCTGAAGCAGACGAACCAGGTGGTCGCCCTCGTGGGCGTGCTGACCTTCGCGTTTGGTTTGGCGACTCTCGCCTCCGCGATTGCGATGACCTGGGTGATTGTGACCCGCACCTTCGAGCCGCTGGCTCGCGTGGAGCAGACCGCCGCCAAGATCGCTGCCGGTGACCTCTCTCAGCGTATTGAGGACTACAACCCCAGCAACGAGATCGGTAACCTCGCGGTTTCGCTGAACACGATGCTCACCCAGATTGAAATGCTCTTCAAAGCCCGCGAGAAGAGCGAGGCGAAAATGCGCCGCTTCGTGGGTGACGCTTCGCATGAGCTACGCACCCCGCTGGTCAGTATTCGAGGCTACTCGGAGCTGTACCGTCAGGGCGCGCTACCGACCGATGAGGCTGTCGCTACCGCGATGAGCCGCATCGAATCGGAGTCCAAGCGTATGGGCCAGCTCGTGGAAGACCTGCTGACCCTGGCGCGTATTGATGAGCGCCGCGAATCCAAGCTGGCGCCCTTCGACCTGTTCAACCTGGCGGTGGACGCTAGTAACGACGCCTACGCTACGGCACCCGATCGTGCAGTGTCCCTGGTGGGCCTGAACGAAGAGGTGGCGCCGACCTCCGCAACCGTGCTCGGCGACGAATCACGCATGCGTCAGGTCGTGGCGAACCTGCTGACCAACGCCATGCGCTACACCCCCGACGGCTCCCCCCTGGAGATCGCGGTGGGCGTGCACGAAGAGGTTCCCGGCTTCCCGCTCTCCGTGCTGGAGGTGCGCGACCACGGCCCCGGTATTCACGGCGAGGACCGCGAGCGCGTCTTCGAGCGTTTCTACCGCACCGACGCTTCACGTTCGCGTGAGACCGGTGGTACGGGTCTGGGCCTGTCCATTGTGGCTGCGATTATTGAGCAGCATGAGGGCAGGATTCATATTGAAGAGACCGATGGTGGCGGTGCTACCTTCGTGATTTCTTTGCCGTTCTATCCGCCGCCCGTCTCGGACGAGCAGCTGATGAAGTAAAACTGACGCATAAACCCCCGGATTGTAGAACTTGAGTGTTCTACGGTTCGGGGGTTTTGCTGTGCCCTGCAGGTGGAGTTAGGAGGTGGGGTTAGGAGGCGGGACGATAAGTCGCGGCGCGTCATGGGGGCGTCATTTTCGGGCGGGTTTTCGATTTTTTCGAGATGCTGGAGTGAATCTGGCGGGTTTATCCACAGATTTATCAAATCATCATTTTTTAGCTCATTTGATGCATTTTGAAAGATATAGTGATAACAAGCTTCCGGTCAGGAACTCAACCCTTCCAGAGATCCAAACCCCAAGCGCCACCACGGGGCAACCGCCCCACCCATCCCATATATCTCAAAGGAGAAAAACCATGGCACAGTTCAATGTCGATTCCGAAGTCATCGCAGCCAAGAGCGCACAGGCACGATCCTACGTCGCATCCATCACCGCAGACGTCAACGGCATGACCGCATCCCTGCACGATCTGCAGAGCTCCTGGACCGGCTCCGCATCCGCTAACTTCCAGGGCGTGCTGGACCAGTGGCACGCAACCCAGCGCCAGGTCGAAGCATCCATCACCCAGATCAACGAGGCACTCACCCGCGCAGGCGTGAACTACGCAGACACCGAGCAGGCTAACGCCTCCATGTTCGTCGGCTAAGGGGTCAGGGCCGCTGAGCACTATCTAAGGCCCACCCCAGGTAGGCGGCAGACCGGGCGGTTTAAAGGTCCCGGCCACACGGCATACCGCCCGTCGGATTCGCCAGAAGGCGACGAACATCTATTGAGAAAAACCCCGCCGCATCCTCACTTGCGAGGATGCGGCGGGGTTTTATTGCACGGAAATTATGAGGCTCAAGAGCCCTTGAATTAGGCACCGAACTTTAGGTACCGAGCTTTAGGATCTGAGCATTAGGAGGCGGGGGTCTCCTGGCGGAAGCGCAAACGCCACAGGCCGCGCTCAGCGTCGTAATGCCAGATGCTCGAACGGCTCACACGGCCGCGCGCGGTGGCAACCGCCGCCATGACCAGCACGCTGGACGAATCCAGCACCTGCACACCCTGCTTGAGCGGGGCACCCTGCTGGGTGAAGGCGCGTTCACGGTACTGCAGCACCGAGGAGCGGGACACCGACTTGCCGGTAGCGGTCACCCACACCAGACGCTCGTGCAGCATGGATTCCAGCTGTGCCGCCTCCATGACGGAACCGCGGCTTTCGAGTAGCTGTTCTGCGGCGGCGGCTTCCTCGGGGCTCAGAGTATCGAGGTTCGGGGCAGGCGAGGCAGAAGCAACGGGTGCAGGCTCAGCGGGCTGAGCCGGAGCATCCTGAACAGGCTCTACCGCCTGCTCTTCCGTCTCGCCCAGAAGTTCCGCCGGGTCAACATCGTTCGGGTCCAAGCCCGCGAACTCTTCCAGACCGGTCAGGTCATCCTCTTCTTCCGACTGGGCGGCGCCGGATGCCTGCTGAGCGGTCTCCTGCTGGCGCGCCAGTGCCTTTGCGTCACGCTCGGCGGCACGTTCTGCCGCGAGCGCCAGCTGCTCCTTGCGGGTGCGAACCGCCTCCGGATCGGGGGCGTTCACCGCGGAGGCGGGGCGCAGCAGACCGGACAGGCGCAGGCTCTCCACGCCGCGCTGGGCGTTCTCAATCTCGGCTGCGGTGAATTCCTGCACGGGCAGGTGGGCGTCCGCAGAAGACGCGGAGGGCGCTATCTCAGAGAGGGTAGCGTCAGAGAGGGCAGCGTTAGCGAGCACGGGCTCCTCCACCGGAGCATTCACAATCGGGGCCTCAACAGCCGCAGTAGCGGGTTCAGCAGAGGCACCGAAGCCGGGGCCGTGCGCGGGTTCGCGACCCTCCCGATAGGCGCGTGCCGCGCCGTTTGCCAGGGAGTCAGCCTTCTCATTGAGCTCGTGACCGGCGTGGCCCTTCACCCAAATGAACTCGTAGTCGCGGCCGGTCAGTGCCCGATCCAGCGCCTCCAGAAGGTCGCGGTTGAGCACGGGCTTGCCGTCAGACTTCTTCCAGCCCTTCTTCTTCCAGCCGGGCATCCACTTGGTCAGCGAGTTAATGACGTACTGGCTATCGCAGTACACGCGCAGCTTCGCCTCCGGGCGGGATGCGGTCGCCTCGAACAGGTCCAGGACGGCCTTGAGCTCACCCATGTTGTTGGTGCCGTGCGCCCAGCCGCCGCTCGCCCAGTGGTCGTCGTCGATATACCATGCCCAGCCCGCCGGTCCGGGGTTGCCCAGCGCCGAGCCGTCTGCGGCGGCAATGATCTCTTGCGTGCTGTTCACGGTACCTTCTTTCTGCGCCACCCCTCTATCGTGCGGGCGGCTGTCCGTAATGATGTCTGTGATGACTTTACCGCACCGGCGGCGAGGGTGCGTAGCGCGCGGTCAGCGCTGTGGATAACCTCAAGGAGCCTCGCACGCGCCAATTGCCGTGATGCCGGGCGGGTACACTAAACCTATGAGCTATTCTGCCCCCGAAACACCCAGCGCACAGCGCCCGGAGCGCCCTACCGCCCGCCCGAGCGAGCGCGTGCAGATTTTCGCTCTTCCCACCCGCACGATGTACGGTTCCCTGCGTTTTAGCTGGTTGAGCTACCTGGGTCTTGCTGAGCAGCAGCATGCGGCGCAGTTGCCGACCTCCACGGCGGCAGTCAGCTATCTGAGCACTCAGGCGCTCATGCGCGCCATGGCGGCGGCACGTTTGGATGTGCCCTCGAGTGCCGCTTCTGAGATTGAGGTGGATCGTTCCTGCACCCTGTGCACCAGCGGTAAGAAGCACGGTAAGCCGCGTATTGCGGGCGTGAATTTCAATATGTCGCAGGTAAACCCGCTGGTCGTGGGTGCTTTTAGCCGTAACACCTCGGCGGTGCTCGGCGTGGATGTTGAGACCCTGGATGCGCGCCTGTTCTCCGGTTTTGCGCGCCTGGCGCTCTCCAATGAAGAACGTACGTTCTATGAACGGGTGGCGCAGGAACGCCCTGCGCCCGTACTGCATCTGCTCTCGGTGGCGCTGTGGACCGCTAAGGAGGCGGTGCTCAAGGCGACCGGCCACGGTCTGAGCGTGGTGCCCTCCCTGGTTCGAGTGCAGATCACCGATGAGCTGCTGGATGCGCTCGAACTCGCCATGAACGAGGAAGTTCCGGGTGACCTTCTGGACAGCGACATTCCCGAGCCGACCGCCCTGCGTGTACTGACTCAGGACAGGTTGGCCGCCCGTGCGACCTTTAGCGCGCCCCAGAGCAGTGACAAGGGCGACAATCAGGGTAGCGAAGCTATCGAGCGAAGCTTTAGCCTGCAGTGGGTACCCGTGGCACTGCCCGACGCGGAGAACCCCGAGCACGCACAAAAGATGCTCATCGCCCTGGCGGTGGAGAACCCGACCGGGGGTGAGCCCGTGGGTGAGTACGGGGGTGAGCCCGCACAGGTTGAGGCTCAGCTTCTGCCGGTAGCTACTCCTCTGGAGCTCAAGCGCCTGCTCACCGATTAGCCAGGCTCAATCCCTCATAACAACAACGACTGAACGCGCCCGCCATGCCAGCGAGCGCGTTCAGTCGTTTTATTCTGCTGTTTTATTCAGCCGTTGCATTCCATCTCAACAAGGCGTTCAAGCCAGTACCTACACAGCGCCTAAGGGGTATCCTCACCCAGGGTATCCACGCCCAGGGCGCGACCAAAGCTACCGAGCTTCGTACCGGTCTCCGTGTGCTCCAGCTCCGGGTCGGACTCAGCCACAATACCGGCGCCGGCGTACAGCACCGCCTCATCCGGGCTGACCTGGGCGCAACGCAACACCAGCGCCCACTCGCCATTACCCTCGGCGTCCATGTAGCCGACCAGACCGCCAAAGTAGCGGCGCTCAAAGGACTCCAGCTCACGAATCAGCTGCAGAGCCTTCTCGGTGGGTGCACCACAAATCGCGGGGGTCGGGTGAATCGCGCGGGCACCGTCCAGGCAGGTCAGACCCTCCTTCAGCACGCCGTCGATGGGGGTCGCCAGGTGCCAAAGCTGCGGGGTCTTCAGCAGCGAGGGCACCTGCGGCACGTTCAGCTCCTCGGCGATGGGTGCCAGGCGCTCGGCAATATCGTTGATGACGTAGGCGTGCTCGTGGCGGTCCTTCGGTGAGGCGAACAGGCGGTCGCGAATCGCCTCGTCCTCGGTGCTACCGGGCTCGGCAATGCGCGGGGCGCTACCGGCAAGCGGGTGGGTCTTGAAGGCGCGGCCCTCGGTGCGGAACACCAACTCCGGGGAGGCGCCCATCAGGTAGCTTCCGCTCATGCCGCGCTCGCCGTCGGGCAGGCGCACCGCAAAGTTGAAGGCGGAACGCTGCTGGGCGCGCAGGTTGTTGTACAGCGCCTGCAGGTTGAGGGCGCCGGGTGCGTAGCGGGCGGTGAGCACACGCGAAAGCACGATCTTGCTCAGCTCACCGGCCTTCATGCGCTCCACGGCGGTTGCCACGGCGGCACGGAACCGGTCGTTCTGCCGACCGGTGACCGATACCGGCTCAGCAAGTTCCACGGTCTGCTCGGGGACCGGCACCTGATGCTCCTCCAGGCGTTCGGGCACGAAGAGGTAAGCGGGCATATCCGGGTCAAAAGGAATCAGGCCCACGACGGCGCTACCGGCACGTTTCGCCTCGTCCAGGGCATTATCGAAGGTGACAGGGGTCATCGCACCGGATGCGCTCAGGACGCGAGTGCCGGTGGCAAAGATAAAGTCGGGAAGGTTCGTCATCGTACTTCTATCAGTGGTGTGTGGGTTCGCGCCGGAAGTACATAGAGTACATTGCGGACGCAGATACAGTGGGTGCGTCGGTGCCGCTAGAGGGTCGCGCCGCCGTCGGCGACAATCTCCTGCATGGTGATGTGGCGTGCCGCCTCAGAAATGAGGAAAGCGTTGACCGCCGCAATATCCGCCGGGTCGGCAATACGACGCAGCGGAATGCCCAGGCGGAACGTTTCGGGGTTACCGGCAACCGGCAGGGCGGAGCGGTCCTCACCATCCCAGGCGTCGGTCACCATGGGGGTTCGGGTGGTGCCGGGGCAGACCGAGTTCACGCGAATACCGTGCGCGGCAAGCTGCAAACCGAAGCTGGAACTCACGCGCGCCGCCGACGCCTTGGACGCACCGTAGGCGCCAAACTCCGCGCGGGGCACACGCGCCGCGTTGGAGGCGACCGTCACCAGGGAGCGGCTGTTCGCCGGGTCGGTTTCCTGCTGGTCAATCATGATGCGCGCGAATTCGCGCAGGCACAGGAACACGCCGTCGGAGTTGACCGCGTGCAGGCGCTTCCAGGTGTCGAAGCTGGTTTCCAGGAGCGGCTGGCTGTGGGCGATGCCCGCGGCGAGTACCGCGCCGGTGATGGGTTCGTCGAGTGCCGCTACAGCGTTGGCGAGGGCGGTGACGGACTCTTCGCTCGTAACGTCTACGGCGCGGTAGCGGAAGATAGCGTCCCCGTAGGTACCGAAGGAGGCAATGGGCTGCTCCGCAAGGTCCGCCGCAAATACCGAATAACCGTTCTTAATGAGCTGGTGGACGGTTGCCTCACCAATACCACCGTTCGCGCCGGTCACAATCACCCAGCTCATGCGCGCGCCTCCTCAGCGGCCTGCAGGTCGGCGAGCACATCGGCGGTGTTCAGCACGCGGGCGCAACGACCCGAAGCGTACTCGCACGCCAGGCGGTGCTCCTCCTCCGAGAAGTCGGCGAGCGCATCGGCAACCATAAACGGCTGAATGTCGCGCATGAACGCCTCCAGGGCGGTGGTCAGGCAGCCAATGTGCGCGTACACGCCGCCGATAATGAGCTGGTCGCGACCGGACTCCTTGAGCAGGTCCTCGAAGGGGCTGCGCACGAACGCGGAGTAGCGCCACTTGGTCAGCACGGTGTCGCGGTCGGTGGGTGCAAGTGCGTCGAGCACGCGGGCGGACTCGTCATTCTGCAGGCCGTCGCCCCAGAAGTCGATGAGCAGGCGGCGGTCTTCAGGGTTCTGGCGCGGCGGCTGAGCCGTGTAGTAAACGGGAATACCGGCGGCGTGGGCGGCGTCAATGAGGCAACGCAGGTTCCGAATAGCGACATTAATCTGGGCGTCCGGGTTGGCGTTACCCTCCCCCAGGTCAGCGCCTTCGAAAGCCTGCACGAAGTGTACCTGCATGTCGTGCACGAGCAGTACAGCTCGGGAGGGGTCCACAGGCCAGCTCACGCGGTTGCTGTGTTCACGGTCAACGTAGGTGTAGGGCTTGATTTTGGGCAGTGCCATGATTCTCCCGGTTTGTGCCTATGGGTTGTATGCGCGGCGCAGGCGGTGCACTGCGGTGGGCGTAGTAGCGAGTGGATGCTCTCCTCCGAGCCCCCCTCGCACCGACCACCCACACAGTGAGCTTGCGCTTATCTCATAACCATCTTAGGGCATGCTTAGCTACAAGGTATATCTGAACTTTAATAAAAATGCTTCCCCACCCGCTCACCCGCTGACGGAACAACGGGCGGAACGGGCAGGGAAGCACTCTGACCAGCAGAAACGCTATATGAACCCCGAATTCGGGCGCGATTCTAGTTCAACTAGTTCACGGGCACCGCGACGGCAAGAACCTCATTCAGACCCTCAGTGATCGAGGGGTGAGTGTAAATCTCATCGCGCAGCTGCGAAGCGGTAATGCCGTGGCGCATCGCCAGAGCCACCAGGTTAATAACCTCCATGGACTCGATTACCAGCAGCTGGGCACCCAGAATCTGGTCGGTCTGCGCGTCAATCACGAACTTCATGATGCCGCGCGGGTTCTCCTGGGTCTTCGCACGCGGCATCGCGGCAACCGCGGCAACCGGCTTCGAAGCGACCTTCACCTTGTGGCCAGCCTCGATTGCCTCACGCTCAGTCAGACCCACGAAAGACAGCGGCGGGTTCATGTAAATAGTCGAAGCCACAGCCTTGCGGTCCTTAGTGGAGCGGGAACCGTCACCAACCAGCTGGGAGAGCACCACGCGGTAGTCATCCATGGAGATGTAGGTGAACTGCGGGCCGCCGTTCACGTCACCGAGCGCGAAAATATTCGGCACGGTGGTGCGCAGGTGCTCATCCACGACAATTGCACCGCGGTCGTTGGTTTCGATGCTGGTGTTCTCCAGGCCCAGACCCTCGGTGGCGGGCTTGCGGCCGGTCGCAACCATCACGTAGTCCACCTCCAGCTCCCGAGTAGCACCCTCAGAGTCGAGGTAGGTCACGGTCACCGAGTCAGCGCCGTCCTTGAAGGACTGCACGCGCACGCCGGTGTGAGCGGTAATGTCCTGGTCTGCGATAATCTCGCGAGCAACCTGGGCAACGTCCTCGTCGTAGCGGCCAAAGAGGGCGGGTGCGCCGTCCAGAATGGTCACCTCAGTGCCGTAGGAGGAGAAAATACCGGCGAACTCAATGCCGATGGGGCCGCCACCGATAATGCCCAGGCGCTTGGGGCGCGGGGTGAGCTTCTGCAGCTCGGTGGAGGTGAGCACACGCTCAGATTCGCGGATACCCTCAATCGGCGGGATCACCGACACGGCACCGGTGTTGACGATGAAGTAGTCGGCAGTAACGCGCAGGGTGTCTTCGCCCGCGGTGACCTCAACCTCGGTGTCGGAGATGAAACGTGCGTGACCGTCAATGAGCTTGGCGGTCTCGTTGGAGAGCAGGATCTCGCGGTTCTTGGCGCGCATCATGCCGGTCAGCTTGTCACGGAAGACCACGGCGGATTCGTAGGCGGCGTTTGCTTCGTCAAGGCTGCGCTCGCCGCTGGCGCGGAACTCGTCGGCGCGGTGTACGAGCGCCTTGGTGGGTACGCAACCGATGTTGATGCAGGTGCCGCCGTACATGCCGGTGGACTGTTCGATGAGGGCAACGTTCTTGCCGGTCTTGGCGTATGCGCCGGCGAGGGTCTTGCCGCCCTTGCCGAAGCCGATGACGACCATGTCAAAGTGCAGCTGAGCGGGGGTGGTCATACTGTTCTCCTGTGAAATTTAGATGATGATGTCTTCACAGAATTCAACGCAAAGAAATGAGCGTTATTCCTGTGCGCCACATTTTTCTTGCCCCCCAATTCATGCCCCAACCACCGCCAGGACATGAGCAAAGCCCCTATCCCCGCCTCTGCCGCCACCCCTCAGCCTGTGCGGGCGTAGACTGAAACTACCCGACCCCCCTATGAGAAGACAGCATTTTCAGGAGAATTCCATGAAAACTCACGATATTCTGCGTGACGCCGCCAGCCGCCCCGGCATCGAAGCCGCCGTAGCCGTCAAGGGGCTATCAGCGGAGGCATTGAACACGCATCCGGGCGGGCACCCGAACTCTATCGCCTGGCTACTCTGGCACGCCGGACGACAGATGGACATGCAACTCTCCGCCCTCAGCGGTCAGCCGCAGGTCTGGGAGACTCAGGGGTTC
>ENA-OWLM01000367-OWLM01000367.1-metagenome-genome-assembly--contig:-NODE-367-length-17523-cov-3.148615_pt1 | contig 17523 bp, 20 predicted proteins | sample MGYA00245349_ERZ651102 | MGnify/ENA primary metagenome ERZ651102 (study PRJEB26857, sample SAMEA4031759) | metagenome | biome: human; feature: oral; material: saliva | place: Philippines | collected 2014... | reverse complement strand
TTACAGCAGCAGCGGTGAAATCTTGCTGCCGTCCACCGACACGCCCGCCATCAGGCCGCCATTGTTCATGACGAAGCCCACGATGGGCTGTTGGGCGGTATTGGAGTCGATGCTGCCGTTGGCCCCGACACTGGCCACGGCGATGGTGGCGTCGGCGCCGATCGTCCAGCCGCTGCTGGCGCGGAATTTGGCCAGCGAGTCGTCCGTCATGAACAGAATGACCATGGCCTTGGACTGGGCGCCTGCCTGGAAGCCGACGGAGCCGCCGGTGATGCTGTAGTAGCCGGTGTCCTGGCCGGCGACGCGCAGGACACCCGTTCCGTGCTGCGCGCCGAAGATGAAGCTGGCGCTCAGCACGGCCGGAAACACCAGCACGCCGCGGGCGCGCGCCACCAATTCCTTGGATTGGGGGGCGGACTCGTAGAGCTTGGTCAGGGTGGCGTCCGTGGCGGCGTCCAGCTCCTGCTTTTTTTCGGCAGCGGTGGCGGACGACTTGGTGTCCGTGGTGGTGCAGCCGGCAAACAGCAGGCCGGTCATGCCCAGCGCTAAGGCCGCCACGCTGGTTCTACGCAGTTTTGAAGAAATTTCACGCATGTCTGCTCCCTTTGGGTTGGTGACCAACAATGCACATCAAAACCAGTCATTCGCAGCAGATTACCCCGGCCCGGCGTGTTCGGGCGCTGTTCCGCACCTCGCCGCGCAAATAAAGCAGGGCCGCCGCCGGTTTAACATCGCGCCCATGCTCATCTCCATCATCTTTCTCTGGGTTGCGCTGGCCATCGTGGTCGGCGCCATGGCTGCCCGCCGGGGGCGCAAGCGGTTCGGGTGGACCATTCTTGCCTGCCTGATCAGTCCCGTGATCGCGGGCCTGTTCCTGATGAGCATCGCCGACCGGTCGCCCCATGCCAGGCAGCCCGTTCTTGCCACGCACGTCGATTGTCCGCTGTGCGGCAAGCGCATCCTGCGCGAGGCGCGCGTGTGCCGGCATTGCGGCGGCGATGTGACCCAGGCCGCGGACGCTGGCGCGCGGACGACCCCGAGCACAGGCTACTGGTACGACTATCCCGACCCATCCTCCACCCTGGAAAGAACCGGCGATCGCGTTGCGCTTGTTCGGCCCGTCCCGCCCTGGATCGTGGTGGACCAATCGCTGGAGTCGATCATCATTGGCAGCCGCTGGCCCGGTCAGCTCTGGCGCGTGCGGGTCGAGGAACTGGGCGATATGTCCGGCCTGGTGGCGCAGCCGGGCTACTGGCGCGCCGCCTCGATTGAACTGCTGGAAGCGATGCCCCTGGCGACCCTGTTCGGACCGGACGGAGATGCCGTGGTTGAAATCGTTGAGCAGATCGGCGGCCTGTCGCGCGCACAGGCGCAGGCACTGGCCGGCGGCTTGCCTGCGGATGCGCCGGCCGCCTATGGCCGGGCCTGGGCGCGTTGGTCGCGGGCCGGCGAAGAAGCTGCCGATTCGGCCGAGGACGAATGGCGCGGCACGCTTGCCGCAGCGCGTCGGGGCGACAAGGCGCGTTCGCCGATCCATGGCGGCTTCCTGCTGATTCATGAGCAGTTGCGCAAGCGGGCCGAAGACGTGGACGGCGAAGACGCCTTCATCCTCGTCGAGGAAGACGGTGAAACCGAGCAGGTGCTGGCGCCCCTGTGGCAGGGCGCGTGCGACGCCTTCCTGTACGCCGCGATGGCGCGCGCGGCGCCACAATGTGTGGAGAAAGACGATGCCGCCCCGCTGACGCAGGCCTGGTCCCGCGTATATGCTGCGGCCGGCCAGCGAGGTTGAACATCACCACATTTCTTCGTTCAAGATCCTCTTGGCCCTGCGGAAGGTGATGACCGCCGCGCCGACCGCCAGGATCAGCGCGATCCATCCGACCAGGTTGCGCTGGACCTTGCGCGACAGGTTCCATTCATGGACGGCCACGGGATCGACCAGCGTTTCACCGGCCTTGCGCACGCCATAGACCCGTACGGGCGTGGCGATCTTGTATTCCAGGGCAACCCTGCCGTCCGTAAGCTCAGCTTCGTTTTCGCGCACCATGAACTCCACGCTCTCGCCCTCGGTGTAGGGAATACTGCCGGTCTTGCCGTGGAACTTGAACACCGCATAGGGATAGTTGCCCGAGTACACGCAAGGCACACCAAAGGTCTGCCACCATCCGCGTATTTTGGCCTTGCTGTCGCAAGTCGCCACCTTGTCCACCCGCAAGGAAATCGTGTTCAGCGTTGCGGGATCGTAGGGCAGGCGGATGTCCTTGGCCATGCTGAAGAACTGGTACGAAATCACACCCAGCACCAGCACGGCGATGGCGGGAATGCTGCAAGGCCGAAAGGCGCGCTTCCAGTCAGCCAGTTCACTGCTCATGCTGGCTGTCTCTGGAACGCTTGCGGCCGCTGCGTGGGCCAGTCTCAATAGTCATAGGGCGCGCTGCGAGAATTGCGAATCGCGCATATCTTAGCAAGGGCCTCTGGCGGGCCTTGCCTAGCTCCGGTCGCAATGATTCCGGAACGCCTTTTCCCCCGCGTCGGAAATTTCCACCCACTTCTGGTCCGGCGGCGCATCGGGCACATAGCTGTCATGCCAGTTCCACCATTTGTACGCTGGCGTCTGGGGGTAGCCTGCCGGGGAATCCTCCCAGGCCTCCTGCCGGCCCAGCGGCGTGATGTCCAGATAATTCCACGTGCCGCCCATCTGCTCGTCGCCGCGGTTGTTCAGGAAGTACGTGCGGTACACGCGGTCTCCGTCGCGAAAGAACACATTGGTGCCGTGCCATTCGTGCACGCCGAAATCGGCATCGAAACTGTCGGTCAGCGTGAACCACGGCATCGTCCAGCCCATGCGCGACTTCAGGCGCGCGATATCCGCCTGCGGTGCGCGCGATACGAAGACCAGCGTCGTGTCGCGCGCGTTCAGGTGAGCCAGGTGCGCGACCTGATCGGCCACCATGGAACAGCCGCGGCATGCGTGGTCCGGCCAGCCGTACACGCCGGGTTCAAAGAAGGCGCGGTAGACGATGAGCTGGCGGCGGCCGTCGAACAGGTCGGGCAGGGCGAGCCTGCCGTCGGGGCCTTCAAACACGTATTGCTTGTCCACGGCAGTCCATGGCATGCGGCGGCGTTCGGCGGCCAGCGCGTCGCGGGCGCGGGTTTGGGCCTTTTCCTTCAGCAGGAGCTGCTGGCGCGCAGCTTCCCAGTCTTCAGGGGAGACGATGGGGGGCGTGTTCATGATCGGAACCTCCTGGTAGTGCCGATGCAGGTCGGCGGCATTGGGACAGTTTGCCGCCGGAGGCGGACGTCCGGGAGTAACAAATCTGGCGTCTTTAGTGTTGCGGCAGGAGCACTCAGTCGCCTTTGTCTACAATTGCGCGCCATGGACACAACCCGCGTAACGTCGCACTGATGCTCCGCCCAGGATTCCGACTGGCCGCCGCCGGGCTAAGCCTGGGCCTGCTGGCCGCATGCTCTTCCGGGCGGCCGCTGCAGCCCGCGCCGCCCCTGTACACCTTATGGGAACGGCCGGGAGTTAATGAGCAGGGCGTCCGCGATGCCATGCTGGCCTGCGGCTACAGCAATGCGGCGCATGTCGACTACGGGCGGACGTCGCCCAACGACTATGCGCGCGCGCAGCTCTGCATGCTGGATCAGGGCTACACCTACAAAGAGCGCCGCATCATCTGCGCCGATGCCCCCGAACTACCCGCCTGCGCCCAAGTTCCGCGCGGCAAGACATTCGGGACCGATCCGGATTTCGATCCCGCGCTGCTGGACCGGCGGGCGGCGCGGCCGCCTGCATACACGCTATGGCGCCGGCCGGATGCCGACAGCGACGGCGTCAAGCGCGCCATGTTGGCCTGCGGCTACGCCACGGTCGTCGAGCCCGTGGGTGTGATGGCGCCAAACGACATGGCGGCGGCGCAACTCTGCATGCTGGACCAGCGCTTCACCTATGCGCTGCCGCCGCAAGGGCTGCTGTGCAAGAGTTCGCCCGCATTGCCGTCCTGCCGTGGCCGCCGCATCGACGTCCCGGACTGCTGCGCCGCGCCCAAGGCCGCGGGGCAGCGCTGACCACCGGTGCGGGCGGAACGCGTATCAGGCGGGGACGAGCGCGGCTTCGCGCGTCAGCCGGGGTTCGGTCCATCCCTGAAGGCTTTCGCGCAGCAGCGACACGGCGGCCCGGCCGCTTTCACTCAAGCGCTTCGACGCGTACAGGCCAAACTGCGCACGCAGCGCCTGCGAGCGGTCCGGGCCGATGGAAATGATCCGCATGGTGTCCGGCCGCAGGCATTCGGTTGTCAGCAGCGCAACGCCCAGGCCGTTTTCCACGGCCGCGATGGTGGCGCCCACGTTGTGGCTGGTCAGCGAGACCCGGAAGTCCCGGCCCGCCGCCGTCAGCGCGTCGAACGCCAGCCGGCGCCACGAACACGGTTCGGCGTACACGATAACGTCCAGCGGCTGGTGCGGATCGGGCGTCTCGTCGATGCCGCACACCCAATGCAGGTCCACGGACCAGGACTCGATGGGTTCGTCCACGAACCCGGCGCAGGCGCCCACCGCCACGTCCAGCGTGCCTTCCTGCCAGCGCGCGGCAAGCCGCTCGCCATCGTCGATCACGACCTCCAGGTGCAGTTGCGGACATGAGCGCCGCAACCGTCCCAGCGCTGCCGGCAGCGCCGTCACGGCAACGTCCTCGGACAGGCCGATACGCACGCTGCCCGCCACCGCGCGTTCGCGCAGCCGCGCCGCCGCGGCTTCGCCCAGCGCCAGAATGCGGTTGGCGTAGCTCAACAGCAGCTCGCCTTCGGTCGTGGGCGACATCCCCCGGCCAGTGCGGTGCAGCAGCCGCTTGCCTACCATTTCCTCCAGCCGCCGGATCTGCGTGCTGAGCGCAGATTGCGCCCGCCCGGCGTGATCGGCGGCGCGGCTCAGGCTGCCGTGCTGGCAGACCGCCACAAAGGTGCGCAACAGGGCTGGGTCGAAATCGCCTGACATTATCAATTCATGAAGTCTGATATATGAGGTATCAGTCTACCTTTATCTCTTGGTGGTGCCTAGGATGAAGTCCTGCCGCTGATTGGCTGACCTTATCCACGGAGATTCACCCCATGCCTGATTCCCAAAACCTGCGCGTCGTCCTGGCTTCCCGGCCCGTCGGCCGCCCCAAGCCCACCGACTTCCGCGTCGAACGCACACCCATTCCCGAACCAGGCGATGGCCAGGTCCTGCTGGAGGTCCAGACCCTGTCCCTGGACCCCTACATGCGCTGGCGCGTCAGCGACGCCAAATCCTACGCGCCGCCCATCGCGCTGGGCGATGTCATGGTGGGCGCCACCGTCGCCCGCATCAAGGCGTCCCGCCACCCCGACTGGCGCGAAGGCGACATCGTCCTGTCCGAAGCCGGCTGGCAGCGCTACGCGCTGTCCGACGGTAGCGGACTGCGCCGTCTCGATCCCGCCATTGCGCCGCCGTCCACCGCGCTGGGCGTATTGGGCATGCCCGGCCTCACGGCGTATGTCGGACTGCTCAACATCGGCCAGCCCAAGCCGGGCGAAACCGTTGTCGTCGCGGCCGCCAGCGGCGCGGTCGGCTCGGTCGTCGGCCAGATCGCGCGCATCAAGGGCGCGCGGGTGGTCGGCATTGCCGGCGGCCCCGAAAAGTGCGCCTTCGTAAAAAACGAACTGGGCTTTGACGCCGTCGTGGACCACCAGGCGCCCGACTTCGCACAGAAACTGGCCGAGGCCTGCCCCGACGGCATCGACGTCTACTTCGAAAACGTCGCCGGCCATGTGTGGGACGCAGTGCTGCCGCTGCTGAACGACTTCGCCCGCGTGCCGGTATGCGGACTGATCGCGAACTACAACGACGGCCCGGCCGACAGGAACGGCCCGGACCGCCTGCCCGCGACCATGCGCGAGATTCTTGCCCGGCGCATCACGATGCGCGGCTTCATCGTGTACGACTTCCCGCGCGAACAGGAAGACGAATTCCTGCGCGTGGCATCGGGGTGGATACGGGAAGGCAAACTGCGCTGGCGCGAGGATGTCGTCGACGGACTGGAGCAGGCGCCGGACGCGTTCATCGGGCTGTTGGAAGGGAAGAACTTCGGGAAGCTGGTGGTGCGGGTGGGGGCTTAGCGGCCTGCTTGCTCAGGTGCCGACGACCCGCGCCTTGCTGCGCCGCGCCCTGGGCTTGGGTGTCACGCCCAGGCGCGCGTCCCGAACTACCGCCAGCTCGGCCAGCGTTGCCGCGATCGACTCGAAGGCTTCATCTGATTGTGGCAGATACAGCCATTTGCCAAGGATGGGATGAACCTTCAGGGACGGCATGTCAGCCAGCAGCGCCGCATGCCGCTCTTGCGATGTGCAGACCATCACGCCGTTCCACGGATCGTCGCGGTCGGCCACGATCAGGTACAGCTGGCCGTCCAGGTACGCGGCATCGGCGCCGAACATCTTCCGGTGCATATAGCCGGCCTCCCGCTCCAGCGGCTCCAGGATCCACAGAAGCGAATTCTGGCGCGCGGCGCGTTGCTTTCTTGGCGGGGCGAAGGGATCGGGCGGGTTGCGCATGGAAAGGGAGTGTAGCCAATTGGCACGGGATATCCGCTACTGCCCGGATTCCTCGAACAGCGGCGCCAGCGGCATAAGGGGGCCGTACTTCTTGAACTTCCGCCACGTCTCCGCCGCCTGCCGCAGCTCCTCGTTCTTTTGCGCTTCTTCAAGAATCTCCGCCACGCGCGGCGCCAGGGCGACCGACATGTCGATGATGTCGTTCGCCGTGTAGCCCCGCTCCCAGCGTGCACGCAGGGTCATGTCGTCGCCCTTGGCCCGCATGGCGCGCGTCGTCTCCTTGATCATGGCCTTGCGCTGCTCCGCGGACAGACGCTCTGCGAATGAAATGCCGGCCACCAGACCTTGAACAAAGCCCTTCTCGCGATATCCCGTCGTGGCGGCCACATGGCTGGCGACGCTGCGGCTGACGACTTTGGGCGCCAGGTTGTCGCGTATCCAGCCCCGGTTGAGCCGCAGCAGGCCCGCGCACAGGCCCTGGCCGAAGCCCGAGCGCATGCCTTTCGAGCGTTCGGCGTCCTGCGCCTCGGCGTAGCTCATGGCGAACTGGACCATCAGCATGATCGCGTCCTGCGGCCCCGGCATCAGGAAGTTCGCCACCCAGCCCGCCGCGCTGCCGATCTTGCCCAGCGCCGAGGCGGTGCGGCCCGAGACTTTCAGGACCGAGCCGGCTTCCTCGGCCAGTGCGGCGGTGGCGGCGGCGGGCGCTGTCGCTGCCTGCTTGCCGAAGCGCGCCTCGAATTCCTCCATCCTGGGCGGGCCGGCGCCGACCTTGGGCGGTTCGCCGGGCACGCGCGGCTTGGTGGCGGGTTGTTCGACGGGAAGTTGGGGCAGCTTATCTCTCGGGCGCGGTCGCACGGCAGTTTCCGGGTGCTGTTTATATATGGCTGGATCGTCCGGAAGCCCAGCCTGCACGGCGGGGTGGTTCATGCTCGACAGGGGCCGGTAGTGCCCCGACCCGTCGTTCCAGGTCTTCACTTTCCCGCTTTCGAACTCCACTTGTCCGGCCCAATTGACCCGCTCGCCGCGGGCGGCCTCGGTGTGGCCATACCCACCGCCCAATGTTTTCTTCGTCTTGACGGCAAAGATTTCTCCGTCCTTCACGACAAAGTCATAGTTGCCGCGCGCCGTGCGGGTGTACTTTGGGCCAATCTCTTTCCAGGTGTCGTTGACCTTCCGCAGCCGAACCACATCGCCCGACGAACCGGGCGCTGGCGCGTCCCTGGGCAGATTCCCGTAGGTCGGCCCGCTCGGCTCGCGCTGCAGCAGCATCGCGCTGCCGGACGTCATTGACGATTGCTGGACGACGTGCGCCAGCTCGTGCGCCAGCAGCGCGCGGCCCGCCGACGTGCCGGGAGCGTACTCGCCCGCGCCCAGCACGACGTGATGGCCGACGGTGTACGCGCGCGCCTGCACGGCGTTGGCGGAACGGACGGCCTCGGCGTCCGTGTGCAAGCGCACTTGGCGGAAATCCTGACCGAAGCGCGGTTCCATGAAGGCGCGCGTGCTCGCGTCCAGAGGGCGACCAGGGGCGGTCAATGCCTCACGCACGACGGGCGCCGCATCGGCGGCGTCCATGCCGCCTTGGGCAACTGAACGCACCTGGACGAGTTTTTGTCCGTGACCCGGCGAATCTGCCGGTATCCCGTTCGCAGGCGTAGTCATCCGCATCACGTGCCGCGACGCGCGGTCGGCTTCCTGTTCGCAGGTGTCGCCGGGGTTGTTGATCGCCAGCGTGGTTGCTGTTCGCGTGGCGGCGGGAGGATGCAGGGGCAGACGGCCTAAGTCCAGCGGGAAGAGGGCAGGCAGCTCGGCAACCGAATCCTCGTCCCTTGTGAGTTTGGCTCGGGGCGTGGCGGCATTGCGGCTGCTCGCGGCATGTCCGGCCGTGCCCCTGGCGGACGACGCCTGCCGGGCCGCATTCGAATCCTGTACGAAAGTGCGCATGGTTCCGCTCCGAATCAATCGACAGCCGGATTTCTGGGAATTTAACGCCAAGGCCGGCGGCGATGGCAGCCGGCACACCATTCGATACCAAGTGCGGGTGCAGGCGCGGAGCGCGATCCGTCGCCAGTTTCTGCAATACTCCGACTTCGTGCGTGCGAGCCTGACTGATGAAAGAGACTCGCACCGCCCGCCAAGCCCTTGTTCCCATCGTCCTCGAATGGCCGGCCATGTCTGAACATCATCAATTCATCTTCCCCCGCGACGTCCACCTGCCGCCGCCTGATTGGCCGCAATTGGAGGCCCGTCTGCTGGAAGGCGGGTACGTGATGGAGGCGACCGGGGACGACGTCCCGTACCGCGCGCAGCAGGACTACGAATTCGATGCCGACGATGCGGCATGGTGCAGCCCGCGATACTGCCTTGGGCCCGCGGCGCGGCCCTACCTGAGCGCCGAAGTCCTGGCGGACTACGACGCCGACCCCAGGCATTTCCCGCTGATGCTGCTGGCCTACGATGGCCCCAATCCGTGCGTGCAGGTGGGCGAGAATCTATGCGCGCCCAGCCTGCCGGGATCCGAGGATCCTCCATCGCCGATGCCGTCCCGGTTGGATATCGACTTGATCGGCGAGGCTTACGAAAATCCCGCGGTGCAATGGCATTTCGCGGAGCATGGCCGCGACTACCGGATTTTTGAACTGAATTGGCACTACAGCCTGGCGATGGGCTTTCGGATGGTGCGCACTCAGGGACTGGATCGGGAGAGTGCAGAGGGATTGGCCAGGCTGATCGGGGAACTGACAGGGATGGCGATGGGGTGTAGTCATCGGCATTTGTAATTCCCGATTTGCGACCATGCCCTACACTAGGTCGATTCACAGGGAGCGATATGTCGATTCAAACGTTAGGCCGGTGCGGTGTCCTGTTGTTTCTTGCCGCGCTGAATTCGGGTTGTTCTTCCTTAGTCGGCGAGTGCGCGTGGTACCGCAGCAGTTGCATGTATGAAGGGCAGTACGAGTCCGGCGAGGAAGGCTACGCGGAAGACGAAGCGAAGCGCTTGAACAAGGAATCGTCGGATCGGTTGCGCCGCAGTTCGGGTGATTGATACGTGGGGCGTATCGATGCGGCTCCAGGCTCGGACAAGATATTCCTGGTTGCCGGTTGTCCGTTGCTAGCCCTGGCTTTGCGGACTTCTTTCGGGTGTGCACGCACTTGCAGGCGTAAGGTCAAGAAGCTTGGTCGCACCGCTGGCAGTCCCTGCGCTGACATCTTCAACTATTAGTTTTCGGTCTTGGACGTATATCTCGTAGTCCTTGCCAGCGACAGGGACAAAGTGGCCGGCGTCCTTTGTCTCGCGACGGTAAGACGAGACACCCGTCCACGACGAATTGTAGGTGCCTCCAACCTTTCCAAACACCGTGACGGGTAGGCCGGCCTTAATGATGTATTCATCAAAAACGGCCTCGCTACGCTTGGACGTGGGAGGCATGCCGACGCTGCGGCTTCCTTGGTGATGGCTGCGCTGAGCGGTTTCCAGTCCTTCCCCATGGCCAAACATGCCGGGATCCGTGTAGCAGGTGCGATCAAAGTCCAGGCGGATGCGGTCTGCCGAATAGACGAAGATTCGTATGCGCGAGCTGGTGCTGGCGTCATAGGCCTTCAAGATGTTGGGGTTCGTAGCGGCGCACCCGGAAAGCAGGCTGGACAGCAGCACCGCAGGGGCAAGGAGTCGGGAATTGACAATCGACATTCGGGGAAGCCTCAGCATTGGGCAGGACGACAGGCGCTTCCAGGAGGCGCTGCTCCTGTCTTTGCACCGACGTCCCGCCGACAGGATGTTCCTGAATGATTACGGCGGGTGAATCAGGGAATTAAATGGGACATGGCGAGTTGGCCCGAGGCGCCGGGCCTGGCCAATCACGAGGGTGCTTGCGGACGCGTCAAGCGGCACGAGCTTTGCGCGGCCGCGCTGCCCTGCCGGGTTGCTCCGGCGCGGCATCGCGCTGGGCAACGCGTAACAGTGATTGAAATCGCGGGCATTGCATGTGGCTGGGCGCGGAACACTCGGCCACGTGGCGCAGCGTGTCCCGCAACGCAGCCAAGCGATGGATCTGCCGATCAAGCGAGTCGGCCCGTTCTTGCAGGGTGCTGCGCGGCAGATCCGGCTGGCCATCCTCGCCAAACATCCCCTTAATCTCCACCAGCGAAAAACCCGCTGCCTTCCCCAGGGAAATCAGCGTCAGCTGAGTCAGCGTCTGCTCGCCGTACTGACGGCGCAGGCCACGCCTGGCGCAGGATTTGATCAGCCCGAGCTCTTCGTAATAGCGCAGGGTGGACGCAGGCACGCCGCTGCGTTGGGACAACACCCCAATATCAAGAAGATCCATGCTTGACCTCAAGTTAACTTGAAGTTGCATAGTAGTTGCCATTCTGTTTTCCGGAAAGGAACTTCCATGGCAAATACATCCAGCAGAAATACGGCAGCCGCCAAGATGAGCGCGCTGGCAGGCGCGACGCTATTGGCGTCATTGGGCATCAGCATCGTGACCGTCGCATTGCCGGCGCTTGCACGGGCATTCTCGGCGCCGGTTTCTAGCGTGCAAGGGGTGGTGTTGGCCTATCTGGTGTCGGTCACGGTCACGATCACCTTGGCAGGGAAGCTCGGCGACCTCATCGGCCACCGCCGGGCGCTGATGGCCGGTCTGATGCTATTCACCCTGGCTTCACTGTTTTGCGCCGCCGCGCCGACGCTGGGCGTGCTGATCGCAGGCCGCGCGATCCAGGGATTGGGCGGTGCAATGTTGCTGGCGCTACCGCTCTCGATCGCACGCGAGGTCGTTGCCAAAGAACGGCTGGGGTCGGCAATGGGCCTGATCGGAACGGTGTCGGCCCTTGGCACCGCACTGGGTCCGTCGTTGGGCGGCATGCTGATCGGAGAATTGGGGTGGCGCGCGGCGTTCGTCATGCTGGCGGTCCTGAGCGCCAGCACATGGGGGCTGGCCGCCTGGGCCATTCCTTCCGCGGCCCCGCGGCCCATTGCTTCGGCCAAATCGCTGGACTGGCTCGGGGCGGCCACGCTGACCACGACGCTGGTGCCCTACGCGCTTGCGACTTTGGGCGGCAAGAGCGGCTTTGCAATGGACGCGCGGCTGCTGCTGGCGCTGGCGGTCGTGGCGCTTGGCATTTTCATCTACGTCGAATCGCGCGCGCCGTCTCCCCTTGTGCCGATGGCGCTGCTGCGTGACTCAATGACCCGGGCTTCGCTTGCGATGAATCTGCTGGTGTCGACGGTCATGATGTCCACGCTCGTTGTCGGACCGTTCTTCCTGGCCTACGGCCTGGGATTGGGCGAAGCCGAAACCGGACTGGTCATGGCGAGCGGACCGCTTGTCGCCGCCTTCTCGGGCATTCCGGCGGGGCGGATGACGGATCGCTTTGGCGCACAAAAGACGCTGGTCTTTGGCCTGGTGCAGACCACTGCCGGATTGGTGTGCCTGGCTTATGCGCCCAGGGCGCTGGGCGCGGCCGGCTATGTCTTGGCTTTGATGGTTCTTACGCCGGGCTTCCAGCTTTTCCTGGCCGCGAACAACACCGCCGTAATGTCGGGGGCAGAGGAGTCGCAGCGCGGCATGCTTTCGGGCTTGCTTGGGCTATCCCGGAATCTGGGGTTCATGACGGGGGCATCTGTGATGTCCGGGCTGTTTGCGCACTTCATCGGTCCTCATGGCCTGGAAGGAGCATCGTCGGATGAAGTGGCCATGGCGTTCACCATGACCTTCCTGGGGGCGGTGGGCCTTGGCGTGATGGCGATGCTTTTGGCTCTGAGCAAATTTGGCAAGCGCGAAGAATCTTATCTATGAAGATTCGGGCAGGCCGAAAATACAGTCTGACTCCACAAGAAGACCAAAGGCGCCAGACTGCCTTTTCCAAGCGGCAAACGTATTCAGACGGTGGTATTCAGACGGTGGCAAACCGCGCCGCCAGCTGATCGCACCCCCGCACCAGAATCGCCGCGTCCACCCCCACCGCCGTATACAGACTCCCCGCCGCCATATACCGCCGCGCCAGCGTCTCATCCGTCGTCAGCACCCCCGGCGCCTTGCCTGCCGCGCGTACGCGGCTGAGGGCGCGTTCAACTTCCGCAACCACCTTAGGATGCTGAGGCTCGCCCGGATAGCCCAGGCTGGCCGCAAGATCCGCCGGGCCGATGAACACGCCATCTACGCCATCCACCGCGATGATGGCGTCCAGGTTCTCCAGCGCCTCGCCGGTTTCGGCCTGCACCAGCAGGCAAAGTTCTTCCTCGCAGCGGCGCATGTAGTCGGGTACCCGGCCATAGCGTGTGGCGCGCATGGTGCCGCTTACCCCACGCACGCCGCGTGGCGCGTAGCGCATGCCGGCCACGGCGCTTTCGGCTTCGGCGGCGTTCTGCACGTAGGGCAGTAGCAGCGTCTGCGCGCCGATGTCCAGATACTGTTTGATCTGCACCTTGTCGTTCCACGACGGCCGCACGACCGGATGGCTGCCATAGGCGGCCGCAGCCTGTAGCTGCGCCATCACGGTGGGCAGCAGCGCGGGCGTGTGCTCGGTATCGAGAAGCAGCCAGTCAAACCCGCTGGCCGCCACCATTTCGGTGCTGTTCGGATGGCCCAGCGTGACCCACAGGCCGGTCTGATGGCGCTGTTCGCGCAGCGCGCGCTTGAACGTATTGATTGGAAGTTCCATGCCCGCCGTCCTAGGAGAAATGCACCGAGATGCTGCCCAGCTTGCCGTAGTCGGCATGCAGTGTGTCGCCGCTTTTGACCGCGACGGTTCTGGTGAACGACCCGGCCAGCACAATGTGCCCGGCGTCCAGGCGCGTATCGTGTTCGGCCAGCTTGTTGGCCAGCCAGGCGATGCCCAGCGCCGGATGCCCCAGCACCGCCGCCGACACGCCGGATTCTTCGATCACGCCGTTCTTCAGGAGCAGGGCGCCCACCCAGCGCAGGTCAATGTCCAGCGGCCGCACGGGGCGGCCGCCCAGCACGATGCCGGCGCAGGCGGCGTTGTCGGCAATGTTGTCGACAATGCGGCGAGGGTACTTGCTGCGGCCGTCGATCAGTTCCAGCGCCGGCACCACGTAGTCGGTGGCGTCCAGCACGTCGAACAGGCTCACATCCGGGCCGCGCAGCGGCTTGCCCAGCACGAAGGCCAGTTCGACTTCCACACGCGGCACGATCAGCTTGTCCGTCGGGATGGTTTCGCCGTCCTGGTAGAACATCGTGTCCAGCAAATGCCCGTAGTCCGGCTCGTCGATACCGACGGTGCTCTGCATCGCCTTGGACGTCAGGCCGATCTTGTGCCCGCGCAGCCTGGCGCCGGCGGCGAGCTTCTGGTCGATGATGCGCTTCTGGATCGCATAGGCGTCCGCGATCTCAATGCCCGGAAAGGCTTGGTCGAGCTGCGTGGTGGGCACGCCGCTGCGTTCTGCTTCCAACAGCAGGCCGGCGGCGCGGGCGCGATCGTCTTCATTGAGCATGGCGGGTTCCTTGAGCGGACACGGCCGTTTCATCGGCCACGGGATTGGACAGGACGCCGATGCCGGCCACTTCCACCTCGACCACGTCATCCGGCTTCAAGAAGCGCGGCGGCGTGTAGCGCACGCCCGCGCCGATTGGCGTGCCGGTCGAGATCACGTCGCCCGGCTTGAGGGTGGTCCAGATGGAGATGTAGCGGATCAGTTCGGCGAAGGGAAACATCAGGTTGTCGGTCGTGTCCTGCTGGCGCAGTTCTCCGTTCACCCGGGTGCTGACGGTAAGCGGAGCGGCCGGGTCGAACTCGTCTGCCGTCACCAGCCACGGCCCCATCGAGCCGCTGGCGTCGAAGTTCTTGCCCTGCGTGACGTTGAACTTGCCGTGCTTGAGCCAGTCGCGCACCGTGCCTTCGTTCAGGCAGGTCAGGCCCGCGATGTGGCTCCAGGCGTCTTCGGCCGCGATGCGGCGCCCGGCCTTGCCGATTACGATGGCGATCTCGCCCTCGTAATCGAGCTGCTCGGACTCCGGTGGGCGCAGCAAGGGTTCGCCATGCCCCACGAACGACCCCGGAAAGCGCGGGAACACGCTGGGATAGGCGGGCGGGGCGCTGCCGTCCTGGTATTCCTCGTTGCGCTTGCCGTAGTTCACGCCCACGCAAATGATCTTCTCCGGCGCGGGGATTGGCGGCAGCAGCCGCACCTGGCCAAGCTTGTGCGTGGCGGGCAGCGTGTCGGCAAGGCGCGCCAGGGCGGGCAGATCGCCCGCTGCCAGCGCGGCCTGAAGGCTGTCGTGCCCCTGGCCGTCCAGCGCCACGATCTGGTCCTGGCCGCGCAGGGCGCCAAAGCGCGCGCGGCCGTCATGGGTAAAGCTAAGCAGTTTCATTTGTCGAATCCAAACAGGCGGGCGGGGTTGTCGACCAAGATCTTCTTGAGCGTGGCTTCGTCGCCGGCATAGCGCGCCAACTGATCCAGCAAGCGGCCTTCGTCCGGCGTCGCCTTGACCGACACCGGATGCGGCCAATCACTGCCCCACACCACGCGGTCCGGGTTCGCGGCGATCAGGGACTGGGCCAGCGGGATCACGTCGTCCCAGGGCTCGCCCGCACGCGAGATCTTCTCGGTCAGCGACAACATCACCCAGAAATTGCCGCGCGCCAGCAGCGATTCCAGCAGGCGGCGCGTCGGATCTGCGGCTCCCGCGGCCGGGTCCGCGCGGCCCATGTGATCCAGCAGCACGGGAATGTCCAGCTGCTCGAACTGCGCCGCCTGCGCCATCATCCCGTCGGGTTCGGGCTGAAACTTCGCGTACCAGCCCAGCTCGCGGATGCGGGCAATGGCGCGGTCGAACACGTCTGGCGCCATGCTGATGCCGAGTCCCTGGCGCGTGAAACGCGCGCCGCGCACGCCGGCATCGTGCAGCTTCTGGATGTAGGCGTCGTCGCGTTCTGCCAGCACCACCGCGTTTGCGCAGCCGCGATACGACGGGCCCGCGGCGGCCAGGCCGTCCAGCACCACCTGGTGGTCCGCGCCGTACGTCGTCGCCTGCACGATCACGCCACGCTCGATGCCCAGCAGCCGATGCAGGCCCAGCGCGGTGTCTATCGTCGCGCTGGGCATCTCGTAGGCCGCGCCCGGACGCACCGGATAGCGGTCCGCAGGGCCGAACACATGAAATTGGCTGTCGCACGCGCCCGCCGGCAGGCGATACGCCGGCGCGGTCGGATGGGAATGAAAGGGCTGGTATTGCGCCATCGTCTTGCTCCTTATCCGATCACGGCCACGAAATCGCACTCGACCAGCTTGTCGCCATCCAGGTCGGCCTGCATCGTGTGGCGTGCCGGACGGTTCTGCGCATCCGGAAACGCCTTCAGCCATACTGCGTTCAGCGCCGCGCGCTGGCTGCGGTCGCGCATCCACACCGTCATCTTGGCGATATGGTCCAGCGACCCGCCGCCCGCTTCCACAATGCGGCGCACGTGGTCAAACATCAGCTCGCACTGGCGTTCCAGCGTATCGCCGTACGCGCCCGTCGCCGGGTCCGTGCCCTGGATGCTGCCGGAATACAGCATCGAGCCGATCCGGCAGGCGGCGGGAATGGGGTTCTTGTGGCTGAAGCCTTCGGCGTAGATGCTGCGTCTGCTCATGGCGGGTTCCGTGTCGGAAGGGATGTAGGGGAAATGGGCGCGCCGCATAGCCGCGCCCTGGAATCAATTGGCCGTAATGCCCGCGCGCTTGATGATCGGCGTCCAGCGTGCGTCCTCCGCGGCCAGATAGCGCGTGAAGTCTTCAGGCGAACTGCCGCGCGCCTCCGCGCCCAGCTCGTCAAAGCGCTGGATGATCGTCGGCTGCGCCAAAATCTTGGTCAGCGCGGCGCTCAGCTTGTTCAGCACTTCCGGCGGCGTGCCCTTAGGCGCAAGCAGGCCCGTAAACGTCGCCGCTTCCATGCCCTGCACGCCGGCTTCCGCAAACGTCGGCACATCCGGCATCGACGGCACGCGCTTGGCCGTCGTCACCGCCAGGGCCCGCAGCCGCCCGTCCTTCACGTAAGGCAGGGCTACCGAAATTTGATCGAAATTGAAATCCACCTGGCCGCCCAGCAGATCCGTCGTGGCCGGGGCGTTGCCCTTGTACTGGGCCGTCGTCCAGCGCGCGCCCGTCAGCGACTGCAGCAGCTCGCTCACCAGATGATTCGTCGTCCCCGCGCCTGGCGATGCCATGTTCAGCTTGCCCGGGTCCTTCTTGGCCAGGTCCAGCAATTCAGCCAGCGTCTTCGCAGGCAAGCCCGGCTTCACCTGCAACACCAGCGGCGTGTAAGACACCGAACTTATCGGCGCGAAGTCCCGATCCCATTTGTAGGCCTCACGCTTGAAAATCAGCGGCGAAAACAGCAGTGGTCCATTCGCCGCCATGAACAGCGTGTACCCGTCCGGCTCCGAACGCGCCACCTGCTCGCCGGCAATCATGCCGCCCGCGCCCGGCTTGTTCTCTACGATGAACGGCTGCCCCAGCGCCGCCTGCAACCCTGGCGCAATCAAACGCGCCGCCACATCCACATTCCCGCCGGGCGGGTAGGGCACAACAATCTTTACGGGCTTCTCAGGCCAGGCGGCGTGCGCCATCGAAGTCAGGACGGTCAGCGCCACAGTGGCGCAGGCGCGGAGCGCGGTGCGGTTCATGGTTAGTCTCCTGTGCGTGTCATCGCGTTTTGTTTGTTTGATGACACTCTAGGAATTCCGGGCTTGTCGAACAACGCGAATTTTGCAGAAAGTTCCGGATATTGGACTCTTTTGAAACGATGGTTCGGCGTTGGCTTATTGGTTTGGCTTCGTGGGCCGGAAAATCAGGCTTGGCGCACTGTGTGCGCATGAATATTCCCAAATCTGATGTTCAATATCCGGACTACGGAGCGAGACAACCATGCACTTCCCCGCCAGCGACCTGAATCCCGAACAGACCTACCGCCTGATGAGCGGCATCATCGTGCCCCGGCCCATC
>ENA-OWLM01000363-OWLM01000363.1-metagenome-genome-assembly--contig:-NODE-363-length-17560-cov-3.322365_pt1 | contig 17560 bp, 16 predicted proteins | sample MGYA00245349_ERZ651102 | MGnify/ENA primary metagenome ERZ651102 (study PRJEB26857, sample SAMEA4031759) | metagenome | biome: human; feature: oral; material: saliva | place: Philippines | collected 2014... | reverse complement strand
CCGGTTTCGCGGCCGCTTTCCAACGGACTGTTCGCGAACAGCGCCACGCTGGCGGGCGCCAGCGCCAGCACCACATTCAGCGCGCGCGCCGCCTGGCTCACGTCGATCGACGTGCAGGGACTGTTCTGCGCCTTGGCGTCGATGCCCACCCGATGCAGCCATTCCCGATGGCCCACCAGCTCGCGATAGATGGGGCGCGGCACCTGCACGGCGGTGTACCAGGCCGGGTCCAGCGTGCAGGCGGGATGCTCGGACACGTTCAGCACCGTCGCGCCTTCCGAGTCCAGCGCCGCCTGCGCGTCCTGCAGCTCGCGCCGCACGCGGCGGCCCAATTCCGACAGTCCGCCCTCTTCGGCGGACACCGGCGCAAACGCGGTCTCCAGCAGGTTGAAGCCATTGTCCAGCCCGCTCTCGCCAGCGGCCACCGACACCCCGACGTCCCGCCCGGCAATGCGATACAGGTCCGGCGACTCGTCGCGCGCGGCCTTGATCCCGGCCAGCCGCCCGAAGTACCCCGCCACCGGATGACTCGCGCCCGTATCGCGGCACGCCACGGCCATCTCCATCTCCAGGCCAAGCGTCTGCCCGGCGCGCGGAATCATCGGCGGGCTCCGGCGCAGCGAAGAACGGAAATGCGGCTTGGAACAGGGGCGTAGTCGGCGGACATGGCGGGATTCTCTGTCAACAAAACACGATCGTGTGTGCTTAGTAACAGGACGGGGTCAAGCGTTCCCGCTGCGCATTGCAGGAATCCGCTAGGAATCACCTGTTCATCGCAATCCACACCGGTGAAGGGACTCCAATTTTTATGCCCCATTTTCAGACAACGCTGATTGTCTGCTCCCGCGCGATCCGTAGACTCAAGCAGTCTGGTCAATGCGGGAGCAACGATGCAAGGAAAAGCGATCATCGGGGCGGGAAAGAGGACTCTGGACGCGGCGGCCGCACGGTCGCCCTCGGGCGCTGCGCGGCCTGCCGGTTGCCCCCATGCCGACACCGTGGTGGCGATTGCCCAATACATGGTCCGCGAGATGAAGACCAATCCTTTCACCATAGAAGGCAGGAAAATAGCAGCGGTGAATGCCGCCGATCCTGAGGATTGGCGCGAGGAATGGCGCACAAGGCCTTGGTACCTGCGCCTGGGCGGGCCACCCGATTACTACGGAATCGCCACAGCAAAAAAGGCGGCGGCCTATGCCATGTGGACGGAACGAGTTGCGCCAAATCGGCCCTGGGATCATAAGCGGATCCTGAAGGAGAAGTTTCCAACTGATTTGGCAAAAGGTTGGCACAAGTATGGCGACTACGAGTACTACTACGATATCTGGTCGAACATCCACTACGGCTACGTCGGAATTGCGCTGGGCTTTAGCGCCCTTGAAATGATAAACGGGGCTGGTCTGGCGCAGGCCATGGATAACCTCAGTAGAAAAAAGCCCCAACATGACCATCCGGAACTAGGCTTGTGGCCGGCTAGGGCGGACGACATACAGGATCACCGTTCGATCAAACTTGGGACTGATCTGTATTACGAGGCTAAGCCTCACGCCTTGACAGTCGAAAAGTTACTTCAGAGAATCGCCGCTGTGCCGCCACCTTGGGGATCCCCAGTACGGCACGCAAAACGTGTGCATGCCTGCCTCGGAAGCTAGGCGAGACATGAAGATGCGCTATCTGAACTGCTTATGCCGTGCGCTCTGGGCCTCTTTCCTTGTATGGATTCTGTTCATGTGGCTTTGCCCTCCCCTTGTGGCATTGCACTACTCTGCGAAAGCCTCGGAGTCCATCGTCTACTTCTTGGATACGGAGTCGAGCATTACGAAGAGTGACTTGGCGCCGGGAGAATCGACATTCGTCCCCACAGCCATGTATCCGCCTTCCGAAATGTGGGTGACACTTTCGTTCCCGGGTACCAGCAGAGATGTACTGGAAGTCACAGCGCCATTCAGCCGGATAGATGTGTACATCGGTCCGGGAGCCCGGATTGAGCGGACCGAAACGCGGTACGGTTTTTTTTCTCGCTTTACCAATCCAAGCTTCCATACCAGGTGGAGGGAATAGACCGTGCTTGTACTGATCAAGCGGTCAATTCGCACGATGTCGCACACGGCACCCCATCTGACATGAAGATCCTCTACTTGAGGTGGATATGCCGCGCAATCTGGGCAGGCTTCCTCGCTTGGATCTTGTTCGCGTGGTTTTGCAGGCCAGTCGTAGCACTGCATTACTCCGCGAAAGCCACAACGTCTATCGGCTTTTATTTCGAAAGTGATGAAAACAGAACGAAGAGTGGCTTGGCGCCTGGCGAATCAGTATGGCTACCTACCGCAATGAATCCGCCTTCCGACATGCTGGTCATGCTCTCGTTCCCGTTTGACAGCAAAGATGTACTGCACATCACGGAGCCATTCAGCCGGATAGATGTGTATATCGGCCCTGGGGCACGCATTGAGCGGACCGAAATGCGCCATGGATTTCTCTCCCGCTTTACCAATCCAAGCTTCCACGCCAAGTGGAAGTGATGAGCTGCGTTTTTTATTGGATGAGAGGTAGGCTCGCGCAATGATGCATACACCGCCACTACTGAGATGAAGATGCGCTATTTGAACTTGGCGTGCCGTGCAATCTGGGTGTGTTTCCTTCTATGGATCCTGTTCATGTGGTTCTGCAGGCCTATCGTGGCGCTGCATTACTCCGCGAAGGCCACTGAGTCCATCGGCTTTTTCTTGGATGATGATTCACACATTTCGAAGCGAACCTTGTCGCCGGGAGAATCGGCCTTTATCCCCACTACCATGAATCCGCCTCCCGACATGTGGCTCATACTCTCGTTTCCGGTTGCCCGCGGAAAAGGTCTGGAAGTCAAAGAGCCATTCAGCCGGATAGACGTGTACATCGGTCCGGGAGCACAGATCGAAAGGACCGAAACGCGCCATGGCTTTTTTGCCCGCTTCACCGACCCAAGCCGCCATGACGAATGGAGGCAATAAACAGGACCTGTGCCTCTCATCCCCCCGCTGGAGCCGCGACGGCGCCCAGGTCTGCATCGAGACCCGATACCGCATCACGCGGCCCGCACGCATACGCCAGCACCGCCAGATGCCGGGACGCGTCCAGCTCCAGCAAGCCCAGCACCGCTTGATCGTGAAACGATCCGATCGCGCAGCCCGACCATCCCATGTCGGCCGCCTGTTGGCCGAGCGCGCCCAGATACACCCCCGCCTCGATCAGCAGGAAGCGCCCGCCGCGCTCGCCGTACTTGGCCAGCATGGTCTCGGGCCTGCCAATCATGAAGACCACGGCGGCCGGCGGCTCGGGCCAGTCCACGCCCAGGATGCCGGCCAGCGCGGGCCAGGCCGGACAATCCCCGACCGGGACGAGCCCATGGCTGGCGCTGTCGTACCAGGCGATGCGGCCTTGCCATGGCGACGGCATCCCCACATGGCGCAGAGCCACATAGACATGCAAGGGATACTTGCCTCCCCCTGACGGCAACAACCGGTTCTGCTGGCCGACATGCGCCCTCAAAGGGTGCAGCAGCCGGCCCAATTCTTCCAGCGCAACCGACGCAGCGCCAAAGCGCCGCGAGCTTTCGCGGCGGGCCAACCGCCGCGCCTCGTCGGCTGGCGCATCCGGCAAGGGCTGGGCCGCCTGGCCATGCCTGGGTGCGGGCGTGCCCGACGGGCGCACGGCGTCCGCGGCAATGCGTCGGCCCAGCAAGGCCGCACGCGTGGGATTGAGTTCGCCGTTCTGCCAGAACAGCTTGAACAGCGGCGCGTCGGAAGGATCGGTCATGCGCGTCAGCCCAAGGGGTGCGGCAGCGGGTTGGGGAAAACGGTGTGTCGCGTGCTGCCGGGATAGCGCCACGCGACATCGCCGCAGCGCCCGCCGAGAAACGGCGCCCGCTCATCGGCATGCAGGCCGCTAAGTTGCGGCGACAGCACGCGCACGACGCGCAGGCCGCAGGCGGCGACATCAACCGTCGTCAGCTCTCGGTAGTAGAGGTCGACGCCATGCGCGCCTAGCGCTTCAACCACCCCATGCACCGCCTCGGCAGGCGACGCGATGCCTTCGTCGGCCACGGGAGCGGGCGCCGCGCGGCCGGCGGACTCGGCATGCGCCAGCAGCGCTGTCTGCCGCCAGAGTTCAGGACGCAGAGTGTAGAACACCGCGTGCTCGTCGAAGCGCCGCAGGCGTTCGGGTTCGCGCGGCAGGCTGCCGGACTGCCGCGCGGCCAGATGCGCGGCGAAGGCCAGCGATTGCGCCCATTCCATCAACGCCTTGTGCAAGGCCGCGCCGGCAGTGGCGCGGCACGCAATGCCCAGCACGTGGCGAGGCCGCCCCTGACAGGGCATGCCGCCCGCCACCGCGATCACCGGATGCGGATTCCAGGCCTGCGTCAGGTCGAACACCGCCAGTTCGCCGCCACGTTCGGCGACAAAATCCTGCCACCGGGCCGGCGCATCCAGGCGCCGCCCGCCCAGGCCGTTAAGCCAGGTCACGGCCAGCGCGTCGCGTTCCAGCACCTCCTGCGCGGCGCGCAGCACGGCCAGCCAGGGACCGTCGGCGGCATCGCGCCAGGCGGCCAGGCCGCTGGACGTGGATGGCATGCGCGCGTCGCCTGCGCGCGGCCCCAGGCCCACCAGTTCCTGGGGAACCCAACGTTCGCGGTTGTCGCCAAGGTGATGCACTGGCGCAAACAGATCGGTGTCGCGGCGGACCATGGGCCAGGGAAAACCGTCGGCGTGGCGCTGCGCCGGGCTGAACAGCGCGAATGCCTCTTCGTCCAGCCGCAGGGCGGGATCGAGCGACGCCCTGGTGCGCAGAGGAAGGTCGACGCGCGCCGCCGCCAGGCGTTCCAGCGCTTCCGCGATCGCGCCTTGCCGTGCGGCATCCTCGTCAACACCCACCGCGCCCGACACCGTCTGCCACGCATTGACGGGGTCGCCGGGAACCGCCGCATTGGCAAGCGTCAGCCCGTCCAGCAAAGGCCCGAGCGTGTCGCAGGCTTGCGGCTCAACCCCATGCGCCGGCAGCACCAGGCCGCAACGCGTGCCCGCCGCCCTATCCAGCAGATGGCGCGACAGGGGCCCGGGCAAGGTCACAGGTTCGACATCCAGACGTACATCTCAAAGGCCGCGCAGACGGCAATGGCCGCCAACATCACCACCGCCACGATGGCGCCGCGCCCCGGCGACCGCTTCGCGCGCTCGTACACCGTGCAGAAAATGCCGATGTAGACCGCACAGAACAGGATGGCGGCGAATCCCAGGCCGACGGTCAAGCCTGCCAAGCCTGCCAGCGTGGCCAGCCCCAGGGCCAGGGCGCCCAGTAGCCTGCGCGTGCCGGCCGTCATCGGGGGCCGGTCCTGGACGAAGGCGGGGATGCCTGAACGCGCTTCTTGCTGCGCCGGCGGCCGGATCTCCGGCGCAGGCGCCGGAACCGGGCTCTCGGGCGGATTCGACTGAGGCGGCCGTTCGCCCAGATCGGAAAATATCGTTGCCGTAATGACGCTGGCCGCCCCCAGGGTCACCACGCAGCTCGAACATGTGGTGGAGGTCGAACCGCCGCCCGCGGCCGCCAGATGATCCTGGCGCCCGTCGGGGTCAAACTGGCTGGGCATGCGATACATGACTGGCTGACTCCTTGGATGACCTACCTGCCTGCGCGCCAGGGAATGTCCAGCCTTCCCGAGGAAGCGGCAGCGGCCGAGCCGCACACCGGGCACCAGGGCAGCTGGAACACCTTGTCGCGCGTGCTGGCCAATGTCTGCAGGTTAAGGCTGACACTGTATTCGACAAACGGCAGCAGCCCGTGGTCCGTCGAGAGCAGTGGCGCAAGCAGCGCCCCCAGCAGTTCAGGACGGCAAGCAGCGGGACTGGCCGGCATGGGCAGATCGCCCCAGCGGTGCGCGATGCGGTTGCCCAGGCAGGCAAGGCAGGCGGTCTGCCCCGGGACGACGTAAGGCCCGATGCAGACCGTATGGTGAAAGGCCGCGTCGACAAACAGATGGGGCGTGGCCGGGCGCAGGCTGGCGTATTGGGCCAGCGCTTCCTGCCAGCTGGCGTTCGTGCGCACGATGAGGGCAATGGTGTTCGCGCTGCCGCCGGCCGCGTCGGGCTGCGGCTGCAGCACATCGGCCAGACCGGGCAGCGGATCGCCCAGCCAATGAATCCGGTATCCCGTGACGGGACGCGCCGCGCGCGCCGGCGTCAGCGCCCCGGCGCGTTGAATCTGCCGTACCGCCGCGCCACAGCGCGGATCGTCCAGCAGCGCGGCCAGGCGATTCGCTTGCCACGCGGACAGCACTTGCCGCGCCACATCGTCGGGCGCGGCCTCGTCTACGATATAGCTCTCATCGGAGCCCGCCGTCAGCACGAGCAGAAGCTGGCCATCGTGTTGCTGTTCCATCAGCGTCCAGGCCGGGTGATTGACCCAGTCACTGGAAGCCAGGAGCAGCGCGCCGGAATGATCGTTCATCGAAAGCGAGTCGTCTTCACTTAGGGAACCGGATATGGATTCTAGCGGTAAGGGCAGCGCCGCGCAGGCGGACGCCGAGCCCTGGCGCGAAGCGCTGGCTTGGATGCTGTCGCTGAGCCTGCTGTTCATGCTGGGGTACAGCGCCAGCAACCGCATGGCCGCGGCCAGCGCACACCCTGCCTCCTGGCATGGGCCGTGGGATGCCGCGGTGCCGTTCTGGGCCTGGACCATCTGGCCGTATCTGGCGCTGAACCTGATGTTCCCGTGCACATTCTTCGCCTTCGACACTGTGCGGGGCCTGCGCGCCTTCGCCGCGCGCATCGCAGCGGTGCAGTTGGCCTGCTTTGCCAGCTTCGTGCTGGCGCCCACATTCAATGTTCGCACCCTGCCGCAGCCGGACGGCGTGACCGGCATGCTGTTTTCCCAACTGCGCGCCTTCGAGCAGCCGGTCAACATGTTCCCCTCGCTGCACGCGGCGGTCTTGCTGCTGGTGTGGCGCGCCTGGCTCCCGCGCCTGCGCGCCCATCCCGCCGCGCGGCTGGCCTGGCATGGCTGGTGTCTGCTGATATTGATTTCGACCGTGACGACCTGGCAGCACGATCTGGCCGACATTGCGGCAGGCCTGGCGCTGGGCGGGGTGGCGCTGGCCCTGCCCTTGGGGCGGCTGGGAAAAGGCGCTGGAAACAAAAAACCCGCACAGCCTTAGCTGATGCGGGTTTTTGGACTTCTACGCATTTCTGCGAATGTATTCTTGGCGGACAGAGGGGGATTCGAACCCCCGATACGCTTTTGACGTATACACGCTTTCCAGGCGTGCGCCTTCAACCACTCGGCCACCTGTCCTATCTGCACTTTGGCAGCCATTTCTGCGCTGCGAAAAATGCGAATCCGCGATTCTAGCAGATTGCCGCTGAGCACAGCAAGCGGGCATATAAAAAGGGACGCACTACGCGCGTCCCTTCCCCTGCCGGCGCCGTTACACGGACGCCGGTGGGTCCTGCTCCCGGTAGGAGCTGATCGTGCCGTCCGGCTCGGTTTCTTCCAGCCGGACACGGAATCCCCACAAGCGCGCCAGATGCTTCATGACCTGCTCGGCATCTTCGCCCGCCAGCGGCCGGCCGCGGCTCTTGAGGTGGCGCAGCACCAGCGAGCGGTCGGTGTCCCGGTTGAAGCGGATGACCTGGATGTCCGGCACCTGATTGTCGCGGTTGTGCTGCGCGGCCAGCAGGCGGCGGATGTCGCGGTAGCCCTCGTCGTCGTGGATGGCGGCCACTTCCAGCTTCGGATTGGACTGGTGGTCGGAAATCGCGAAGAACCGGAATTCGCGGATCAGGCGCGGCGACAGGTACTGCGAAATGAACGACTCGTCCTTGAAGTTGCGCATCGCGAAGTCCAGCGTCTTGAGCCAGTCTCCGCCCGCGATGTCCGGGAACCAGCGGCGGTCCTCGGGCGTGGGCGCTTCGCAGATGCGGCGGATGTCGGACATCATTGCGAAGCCCAGCGCGTACGGGTTGATGCCGCCGTAGCCGCGCTCGTCGAAGCCGCGCTGGCTGACCACGTTGGTGTGGCTCTGCAGGAACTCCATCATGAAGCCGTCGTTCACCAGCCCTTTCTGGTGCAGGCGGTTCAGGATGGTGTAGTGCCAGAACGTGGCCCAGCCTTCGTTCATGACCTTGGTCTGCGTCTGCGGATAGAAGTACTGCGCGATCTTGCGAACGATGCGCACCAGTTCCTTCTGCCAAGGCGCCAGCTTGGGCGAATACTTTTCGATGAAGTACAGCAGGTTCTCTTCGGGTTCCGGCGGGAACACCGAAGCGGCGGCGCGCGTGTCCTTGTCCGCTTCCATGCGGGGCAGCGTGCGCCACAGGTCGTTGTACTGCAGGCGGGCGTGCTCCTGGCGCTCGGCCTGGCGGGCGGCCTCTTCCTTGTACGACACCGGCGTCGGCCGCTTGTAGCGATCCACGCCGTGGTGCGACAGCGCATGGCACGAATCCAGCAGCGCCTCGACCGCGTCGATGCCGTAGCGGTCCTCGCACGACATGACGTACTTGCGCGCGAACACCAGGTAGTCCAGCACGCCGTCGGCGTCGGTCCACTGGCGGAACAGGTAGTTGCCCTTGAAGAACGAGTTATGCCCGTAGCAGGCGTGCGCGATCACCAGCGCCTGCATCGTCATGGAGTTTTCTTCCATGAGATACGAGATGCAGGGGTTGGAATTGATGACGATCTCGTACGCCAGCCCTTGCATGCCGCGGCGGTAGAACTGTTCGTTGCGAATGAATTCCTTGCCGTACGACCAGTGCGGATAGCCGATGGGCAGGCCGGCCGACGCGTAGGCGTCCAGCATCTGTTCCGAGGTGATGACCTCGATCTGGTTCGGATACGTGTCCAATCCGTACTCGCGCGCAATCTGGGAGATCGCGTCGTCATAGGACTGGATCAGCTCGAACGTCCATTCGGAACCCTGGGAGATCGGCCGGGCTCCGCCGGTCAATTCCGGCTCCACGAGAGCACCCACGATGGCATTCATGCGGTCTCCTTCTTGAACAGGTCATGGAACACGGGGAAGATTTCGCCCCGGTCGCAGATGCGCCGCATGACGAAGTGCGGCTCCAGCTTCTGTTCGTACTCCGCCCACAGGCTGCTCTTGCGCGCCTCCTGCGAGTCGGGAATTTCAATATAGGCAAAGTAGCGCGTCGACGGCAGCAGGTGCTCGGCCAGGAAGCGCGCGCTCTTGCCCGCGTCGGCGCCGAACGAATCGCCGTCGCTGGCCTGCGCCGCGTAGACGTTCCAGGCGGCGGGCGGATAGCGCTTTTCAAGGATTTCGCGCATCAGCTCCAGCGCCGACAGCACAATGGTGCCGCCGCTCTTGGGGTCGTAGAAGAAGGTCTGTTCGTCCACTTCCTCGGCGTTGTCGGTATGGCGAATGAAGACCAGGTCCACGTGCTCGTACTTGCGCGACAGGAACAGGTACAGCAGCGTGAAGAAGCGCTTGGCCAGGTCTTTCTTGCCTTCGTCCATGGAACCGGACACGTCCATCAGGCAGAACATGACGGCGCGGGCCATGGGGATGGCCACCGACACGCGGTTGCGATAGCGCAGGTCCAGGTCGTCCAGGAAAGGCACGCGGGCCAGGCGCTCGCGGCAGTCCTCGACGTCCTGTTCCAGCTCCTGGATCCGGGCGGCGGGCGCCCCCGCCGCCTGCGCGTCGGCCAACGCCTTTTCCGCATCTTCCAGGTCGGCGCGCGCCTTGACGCTCAGGGCCACCCGCCGCGCCAGTGACGACTTGAGGGTGCGGCTGATGCTCAGCATGCTGGGCGAGCCGGTGGTGGTGTAGCCCGCGCGCTGCCACTTTTTCTGGCTGACTTCACCCAGCTGGTTGCGCGCCAGGTGAGGCAGTTCCAGGTCCTCGAAAAACAGGTTCAGGAATTCGGCCCGCGACAGGCTGAAGGTGAACTGGTCCACCGATTCGCCTTCTCCCGGTTCGGAGCCGCCCTCGCCCTGCCCGCCCTGCGGCCGGTCGAAGGTGTCGCCCTTGGCGAATTCGCGGTTGCCCGGGTGCACCAATTCCCGGTCGCCGCCCGAACCGTGCCGGAACGTCGGCTCGGAAATGTCGCGGGCGGGCAGGTTGATTTCCCCGCCCTGATCCATGTCCTGGATGGAGCGGTCACGGATCATCCCGTGGACCGCCTTGCGGATCTGGTCCTTGTAACGCCGAAGAAAGCGTTCCCGGTTAACGGCGCTTTTATTGCGCCCGTTAAGACGGCGATCGATCAGTGAATTCATGATTCACCTCGCTCAGGAAGACTTCCTCACACGGAGATACCACTCGCACAGCAGCCTGACCTGCTTTTCCGTGTAGCCCTTTTCAACCATGCGATCCACGAAGCTCTGATGCTTGGTCTTGTCCTCGGCCGACGCCTTGGCGTTGAACGAGATCACCGGCAACAGGTCTTCCGTGTTCGAGAACATCTTCTTTTCGATGACCTCGCGCAGCTTTTCATAGCTGGTCCAGGTGGGGTTGCGGCCGTTGTTGTTGGCGCGCGCCCGCAGCACGAAGTTGACGATCTCGTTGCGGAAGTCCTTCGGATTGGCGATGCCAGCCGGCTTCTCGATCTTTTCCAGTTCGTCGTTCAGCGCGCTGCGGTCGAAGCTTTCGCCGGTTTCGGGATCGCGGAATTCCTCGTCCTGGATCCAGCAGTCGGCAAACGTCACGTAGCGGTCGAAGATGTTCTGGCCGTATTCGGAATAGGACTCCAGATAGGCGGTCTGGATTTCCTTGCCGATGAACTCCGCGTAGCGCGGCGCCAGGAAGCCCTTGATGAACTCCAGGTAGCGCCGGCGGATTTCCTCGGGGTAGTCTTCGCGGCCGATCCGCTGCTCCAGCACGTACATCAGGTGCACCGGATTGGCGGCCACTTCCGTCTGGTCATAGTTGAAGACGCTGGACAGGATCTTGTATGCAAAGCGCGTGGACACGCCCGTCATGCCTTCGTCCGTGCCCGCGTAGTCCTTGTATTCCTGCAGCGCCTTGGCCTTGGGATCCACGTCCTTCAGGCTTTCGCCGTCGTAGACCCGCAGCTTGGAATAGATGCTGGAATTCTCGGGTTCCTTCAGGCGGGTCAGCACCGAGAACTGCGCCATCATGTCCAGCGTTCCGGGCGAGCAAGGCGCTTCGGACAGCGAGCTGTGATGCAGCAGCTTTTCGTAGATGCGGACCTCTTCGGAGACCTGCAGGCAGTAAGGCACCTTGACGATGTAGATACGGTCAAGGAAGGCCTCGTTGTGCTTGTTATTGCGGAAGGTCTGCCATTCGGATTCGTTCGAGTGCGCCAGGATCGTGCCGTTGAACGGGATGGCGGAGAATCCTTCCGTGCCCTTGAAGTTGCCTTCCTGGGTGGCCGTCAGCAGCGGGTGCAGCATCTTGATCGGCGCCTTGAACATTTCCACGAACTCAAGCAGCCCCTGGTTGGCCAGGCACAGGCCGCCGGAATAGCTGTAGGCGTCCGGGTCGTCCTGCGAGTGGCGGTCGAGTTTGCGGATGTCGACCTTGCCGACCAGCGAGGAGATGTCCTGGTTGTTCTCGTCGCCCGGTTCGGTCTTGGCGATGGCGATCTGCCGCAGCACCGACGGGTTCAGGCGCACGACGCGGAATTTGGAAATGTCGCCGTCGAACTCTTTCAGCCGCTTCACGGCCCAGGGCGACATGATGCCGGTCAGATAGCGGCGGGGGATACCGTACTCTTTTTCGAGCGTGTCGCCGAACCGCTCAGGATGGAACAGACCGAGCGGGGACTCGTTTACCGGCGATCCCTTCAAGGCGTAGATGGGATAGCTTTCCATCAGCGACTTGAGCCGTTCCGCGATGGACGACTTGCCGCCGCCAACCGGACCCAGCAGATAAAGGATTTGCTTGCGCTCTTCCAGGCCCTGGGCGGCGTGCTTGAAGAACGCGACGATCTGGCCGATCACGTCCTCCATGCCGTAGAACTCCTGGAACGCCGGATAGCGCCGGATGGTCCGGTTGGAAAACAAACGGGAAAGACGTGGGTCGTTGCGCGTATCCACGATTTCAGGATCGCCGATCGCGGCCAGCATGCGCTCAGCGGGACTGGCGTATGCCATGGGATCGCGTTTGGCGAGGTTCAGATACTCCTCAAGAGAGAGCTCCGACTCCTGCTCTTTTGCATACTGCGACTTGAAGCCTTCGACGATGTTTTGCACGGAAACCTCCTACAACACGCGAAAAATTCAATACGTCCCTACATGCCCATTGTGCCTCAGTGCCTGCGCTTTACTAAACAATCTCGCGATAAGCATTTTCAGCAGGTTTTTATGTTGCTTTCGCCACACATCAACCATAAGCAGTATCGGACCCTTTCCGTTTAGGCTGCACCCGTCGGATACAAGTTCCGTCAGGGAATGCAACTTACGTGAGCAAGTTCACTCGTTCGCCTTCAGCATATCGCCGCATATTGCGTGCCTGACGCGGCCGCACATGAAATGGTCAGCAATGAATTGAAGGGATGAGCGATATCCCGGTGGATTCTTATGAGCCGGGAAGTAAACCCGGCAGCGCCCGCTATGCGATCGCAGCGGGCGGTCTGAACGGCGCTTTGCGTCTTCGTTCAGCAGCGTGCCGGTCGGTTATGAACAACGCCGATGCGCGGCACGGGAATCCGTGGTGACGAGGGCGCGCGGCACTGTGCGGGGTTGCCGTTAGCGCGTAGCGCCAAGTCATGTGCCTATGCTAAAGCCAATTGACGGTTTTGTGGCAATTCATTTGCACGATGCAGAGAATCGCGGCGACGCGAACGCAGCCGAAATTCGCGCCAGCGCATGCCGTAACGACATCGCGCTGTACCGCGCGGCATTCATCGACTTCGCGCAAATGCAGGCTGCGCGCGGCTTGCAGCCAATTGGCAGCCGCATGCGCCGAGTGCTAACAGCCCTTGCAACAGTGCGGATACTTGATGATTCAACGATGCGCGAGACATGAAAAAAAAACTCGCGTCTGAATGAAAAAACGCGCGCTTTGACGCGCGCGTTCGCCGCAGAGAGTCAGCGGATCAGGATAGCGCGGGCAGTTCCACGCGCTGCATCAGCTCGCGCCATGTGCCGGCCACGCGCGCGCGCACGCACAGATCCGCGCCGACGCGTCCGGTCTCGATAAATTCGTAGCGCCGCGCGGCGTCCAGATGTTCGAGCATCGGCAGGCGCACCATGCCGGCGGCGTCGCCGAGCAGCACGGGGGCCAGATACAGCAGCAGTTCATCCACGCAGCCGGCGGCCACGAGGGCGCCGCTCAGGCCCGCGCCGGCTTCGACGTGGACTTCGTTGAACTGTTCCTGCGCCATCCAGCGCATCATCGCGGCCAGGTCGACCTTGCCAGGTTCGGCGCCCGGCAGGCAAACCACGCGGGCATTCCTGTCGGCCAGGCGCGCCGCCTTCGCGGCGTCCTCGCGCGCGGTGAACACGATGACCTGCGCGCCATCGAACAGCCGAGCCTGCTCCGGAATCTCGAAACGGCCGTCGACCACGGCCTTGCGAGGCTGCCTTGGCGTATCCACGCCGCGCACGTTCAACTGCGGATCGTCCTTCAGGACGGTGCCCATGCCGGTCAGGACCACGCAGCTGCGCGCCCGCCAGCGATGGCCGTCGGCACGGGCTTCGGGGCCGGTGATCCATTGCGACATGCCGTTATGCAGCGCGCTGCGGCCGTCCAAAGACGCCGCCATTTTCATCCACACCCACGGCAGGCCACGGCTCATGCGTGAAATGAAACCGGCGTTGACCGCCAGCGCTTCTTCCCGGCAGACGCCAGTCGTGACAGCGATGCCGGCCGCGCGCAGGCGCGCCAGCCCCTGCCCATTGACCAGGGGGTTCGGATCGCCCATGGCCACCACCACGCGCGCCGGCCGCGCTGCCAGCACGGCGTCCACGCAAGGCGGCGTGCGGCCGAAATGACTGCAAGGCTCCAGGGTGACATACAGCGTGGCGCCGGCGGCCGACTCGCCGCGCGCCTGGACATCGCGCAGCGCGCAGACCTCGGCGTGGGGCCCGCCCGGCGGTTGGGTCGCGCCTTCGCCCAGCACCCGCCCGTCGCGCACGATCACGCAGCCGACCCGGGGATTGGGCGCAGTCGTGTACATGACGGTCTGCGCCAGCGCCAGGGCGCGCCGCATCCAGAAAAGGTCGTCGGTGTCGCTTGGAGTGTTCATGCCCAGGATTGTATGTCCGGCCGGGACCATCCAAGCGTTCCTTGCCAGGCTGCCCGCCGCCCCGCCGCCGGATGTCCGTTTTGGGACGTCCGCGGTCCCGGATCGCGCTCGCAAATGCGCCGGATCAGGGTAAAAATAGCTCCATCGCCCCTAAAAAACCCAGGCCAGGAGGCCCCAGCAATGAAACAGGCACTGATCGTCATCGACGTCCAGGAATCCTTCCGGCAACGTCCGTTTTGGAACGAAGCCGAGTATCCGGCGTTTATCTCGCAGATCCAGCCGCTGATAGATTCGGCCGTCGCCCGGGACATTCCGGTCCTGCAGGTGTTCCACACCAGCCCGTCCAGCGACCCCGCCAACCCCTTTTCGCTGGCGTCCGGACACGTCAGGACGCTCAAGGAACTGCAAGTTGCCCCCACCGCCGTGTTTCACAAGACGGTCCATTCCTCGCTGTTCGCGAAGGATGAAAGCGGCGCGTCGCTGCACGACTGGCTGACCCGCCACGGCATCGAAGGCGTCATCGTGGCCGGCATCCGCACCGAGCAATGCTGCGAAACCACCGCCCGCCACGCCAGCGATGCCGGCTTCAAGGTGGTCTTCCCCACTGACGCCACCCTGACCTTCGCCATGCAAAGCCCGTCCGGCAAGGACTATACGCCGGCGGAAATCCGCGACCGCACCGAACTCGTCCTGCAAGGACGGTTTGCCCGCATCGTGCGCGCCGCCGAGGCGCTGGCGGCGTAAGCCGCCGCAGGAGGCGCGCATGACGCCCGTGTACTTCGTCGTTCCGCGGGGCATCGTTTTGCTGGACCTTGCGGGTCCGGCGGAAGCCTTCCGTGTGGCCAACAAGCTCTGCCCGGGCGCGTTCGAACAGCACTTCTGCGGTCCCTCCCGCGATGTCGAAAGCGGCATTCCGGGCCTGCATCTTGCGCAGGTCCAGCCGCTACCTGCGGCCCTGCCGCGCAATGCGCTGGTGATCATTTCCGGCGTGGTCGGCAAGCACACCCGCCTGGAGGACAACGACGCGCGCGCCATCGTGGACTGGCTGGCCGTCCGCCACCCCGCTGACGGCTTCACCCTGATGACCGTATGCGCGGGCGCACTGTTCGCCGCCGCGGCAGGCCTGACCCGGCAGCGCGATTGCACCACGCACCACTCCTGCCTGGAGCAGCTTGCCGCCATTGATCCCAGCGCCCGCGTGCAGGACAACCGCATCTTCGTCGAGGACGGCAATCTGGTCAGCAGCGCGGGCATCACGGCCGGCATTGACCTGGCGCTGCACATGGTGTCGCGCCATTGCGGTCCGCGCGTCGCCTGCGAAGTGGCGCGCGACATGGTCGTGTATCAGCGCCGCGCCGGCACGGATTCCGCCCTGTCGCCGTGGCTGGACCACCGCAGCCACATGCATCCGGGCGTGCACCGGGTCCAGGACGCGGTTGTGCGGGACCCTTCCGCCCCCTGGTCGGCGCAATCGCTGGCGGACCAGGCGCACACCAGCCCGCGCCACCTGACGCGGCTGTTCCGCGAGCACGCCGGCTGCACGCCGATGGATTACCTGTATCAGATCAGGGTGGCGCTGGCGCGCGACCTCTTGCGCGACACCCGCCTCGACCTGGAACGCGTGGCGGAGAAGTCGGGATTCGGATCGGCGCAGCACATGCGCCGCGTGTGGCGCAAGTTCCAGCCGCTGACGCCCAGCCTGATGCGCGGGGCGCCTAGTGGGGCGCCTGGTGGGGCGCCTAGCGGGGCGCCCATGCAATAAACGGCGCCAAGGCGCCGTTCATTGCAAACCCGGACCGCGCGGGGCGGCCTATTCCTTGCGCAGCTTGCCTGGCAGCAGCGGCCCCTGCATTTCGCGGATGGCCTCGACGAACTCGCCGATGTCCTCGAAGCTCTTGTAGACCGAGGCAAAGCGCACGTAGGCCACTTTGTCGAGCTTGCGCAATTCGTTCATGACGAGTTCACCGATATGTTCGGAAGGCACTTCCCGCTGGCCGCTGGCCAGCAGTTGCTCTTCGATGCGGGCGACGGCCGCGTCCACGTCTTCGGTGCTGACCGGACGCTTGCGCAGCGCCAGACTCAGGCTGGCCCGCAGCTTGGCGGGGTCGTAGTCGCTGCGGCTGCCATTGCGCTTGACGATGGAAGGCATGGCGAGTTCCACCCGTTCGTAGGTGGTGAACCGCTTGTCACAGGACAGGCAGCGGCGGCGACGGCGAATCGCGTCGCCCTCTTCCGAGACCCGGCTGTCGACGACCTGCGTTTCGGCATTGCCGCAAAATGGACACCGCATGTGTGATCCCTAAAGGCGCTGAAAGCAATAATTGAGCATATTGTAACGATGCGCCTCCTGCATAGCCTCATTAGGGACGAATTCGTCCCCAATAGTCGGGCGAGTGCGGGCGGCGCGGGCTCCCCCCCGCCAACATCGGGCAAAAAAAAGGACGGCGCCTGGCGGGGCCGTCCCTGTGGCGGAACCCTGGAAGCGCCCGGCATCACCGGGCCCAGGGTTGCCTGCTTACTTCTTGCCGTACACCGGCAGGCGCGAGGTCAGTTCGTTGACCTTGGCGCGCACGGCGGCGATGTTGGCTTCATCGCGCGGGTTGTCCAGCACGTCGGCGATCAGGTTGGCGGTGAGCTCGGCTTCGGCTTCGGTGAAGCCGCGCGTGGTCATGGCCGGCGTGCCCAGGCGGATGCCGCTGGTCACGAAGGGCTTTTCGGGGTCGTTCGGGATTGCGTTCTTGTTGACCGTGATGTGGGCCTGGCCCAGCACGGCTTCCGCTTCCTTGCCCGTGATGCCCTTGGAACGCAGGTCCACCAGCATGACGTGGCTTTCGGTGCGGCCCGAAACGATGCGCAGGCCACGCTTGACCAGCGTGTCGGCCAGCACCTTGGCGTTCTTGACGACCTGTGCGGCATAGTCCTTGAACTCCGGCTGCAACGCTTCACCGAAGGCAACGGCCTTGGCGGCGATGATATGCATCAGCGGGCCGCCCTGAAGACCGGGGAAGACAGCCGAGTTGAACTTCTTGGCCAGATCTTCGTCGTTGGTCAGGATGACGCCACCGCGCGGGCCGCGGAGCGACTTGTGCGTCGTCGTCGTGGCAACGTGGCAATGCGGGAACGGCGACGGATGCTGGCCACCGGCGACCAGACCGGCGATGTGCGCCATGTCGACCATCAGGTACGCGCCAACTTCATCAGCGATTTCGCGGAAACGCTTCCAATCCCAGATGCGAGAGTAGGCCGTGCCGCCAGCGATGATGAGCTTCGGCTTGTGGGTACGAGCCTTTTCAGCAACGTCGTCCATGTCGAGCAGGTTGTCGCCTTCGCGCACGCCGTAAGACACGACGTTGAACCAC
>ENA-OWLM01000362-OWLM01000362.1-metagenome-genome-assembly--contig:-NODE-362-length-17580-cov-7.846505_pt1 | contig 17580 bp, 13 predicted proteins | sample MGYA00245349_ERZ651102 | MGnify/ENA primary metagenome ERZ651102 (study PRJEB26857, sample SAMEA4031759) | metagenome | biome: human; feature: oral; material: saliva | place: Philippines | collected 2014... | reverse complement strand
GGTGGCGGATGCGTTCGGCAAGGCGCGGGCGCAGGTGGCTGCGCCATGCGGTGCGGACGGTGGCGGCGAGCCAGCCGAGTACGCGGTCTTCGTCGTCGACGGTGTTGAGCACCTGCACGGGGATGCGTAGCGCGGCGGCGACTTCACGCTCGTATGCAGAACGGACGTTCTCGTAATTTTCGGCGGCGGCCTCAGCTTCGGCGCGGGCGGCACCACGCAGGCGGCTGAGCGCCACGGGGGCGGGTGCCACATCCACTTTGAGGCGCACCACGCCGGCGTCCTTGGCGCGGTGCAGCGCCAGCACGCGGTGCGGCGGAATGGAACGAATACGGTCCGAGAAGGCGAAATAGTCGGAGAACTTCGCGCCGATGCTTTCCTGACCGGCAATCACGCGGGACTCAATCACGCCGCTCTCACGCAGGCGCTTGAGGAGCTTTTCGCTCAGCACCGGGTCGGTGAGGGCGCGGTCAATCAGGATCGCGCGGGCACCGTCGAGGGCCTCTTCGGCGCTGTGAATCTGCAGGGCCTCGTCTGCCTCGGCAGCCTCAATACCCTCATCCTCGTCGTCCTCGTCGTCTTCGGTGCCGTCGGTAATGTACGCGGCGGCAATGGCGTGCGCCTCGGCGAGGGGCACCTCCAGCAGGTCTTCGACGAGGGAATCAAGCCCGGCGGCACGCGCCATCTGGGCGCGGGTCACACGCTCGCTGCGGTACGGGGCGTAGATGGCGTTCACGTCTGCGATGGTGGCGGCGTTCATGAGCGAGGAACGCAGCTGCAGCAGGGTGAGCGGGTCGATGAGGCCTTCGTCGGCGCGTTCGGTGAGCGCTTCGAGCACGCGGTTGCGGCGCTCTTCGAGGGCGCGGAGCTGACCCAGGCGCAACTGGATGGTGCGCAGCTGGGTGTCGGTGAGTGCGCCCGTTGCTTCTTTGCGGTAGCGGGCGATGAAGGGCACGGAGTTGTCGGCGTCGAGTAGCGCCACGGCGGCACGGATGCGGTGCGGCGCAATGCCGGTTTCTACGGCGAGCGCGTTGATGAGGTGCTCGGCGGGCGGCTCAGCTGCGCCACCGGTTTCGTGTTTTTCGCGGTGTGCGGCGCTGCTGGGCGCGGGGTCTGCAGCTCGATTCGCGCGCGGGCGGATGCTGCTCGGGAGGGGGTGTTCGCTCATCCTTCCAGTTTCGCATATTTCGCCGCGGCTCACGGGTTGGCCGGTGATGCTGAGGATAGAGTCAGCGCGGGGCGTATTGTGCTCGCCTGTGCGGGTGCGGGTGAGCGTATTTTTCCACCGTATTCTCCAGTGCAGAATACGGCTCTTTGTGCACATTTTGCCCTGTGGGTTCGCTAAACGCTGTCATCTTTACGTAAGAAACCGTGTTGAGGGTTCACCTATTTGAATAGTGGTAAGTTTCAGCGATAAATTTAGATAAAAGAGCATATTTTTTTGAAAAAATATCTCTTATTCGTGCAGATAAGGGGTGGCATCACACCACGCAAACGCCCTTATCTGCGTGCACGCATTCAGGGTTTCGGCGGCACGGTACGACAAGGTGCTGCCACATCCCGCAGATGAAAGAGGGACCCATGCGCGAACAAGCCGCGCTATCAAACGCTCCGGAGGGCTACTTAGATTTTCACGACGAGTACGCGGAACTTATCGCCGAACTCGCCGCGCTGGGGTTCACCCCTAGCCAGGTTCTCCGCCGCCTCAACTTTCTGTACCCGCACATCAACAAGAAGCACCTGAACTATGCGCTGAACTCCGGCATCTGGCAGTTTGGCCCGGTCACAGCAGACGCCCCGAGCTACACGATGCTCGCCTGCGGCCTCTGGTACATTTTCGCGGAAGCCTACGATCTGCCCCCGGAGCCCGAGTACGCGGCGCTGATTCTTGATTGCGATATTATCCACGACCTGCCGCCCGCGTTGGAGGCGCGCCACTTCAATAGCGAAGACATCGCCCACATTCTGGCGAAGATTGGTGCAACGCTCAAGTACCTTGCCGCGCACCCTTACTCCCAGCTGGACGAAGAGGCGTACGCGCAGACCCTCGAGGACATCCGGCAGCGCGGCGTGAAAGAAATCGGCACCGAGGGCGGTAGCCTCTACACCCTGCTTGCCTCAAGCATGGAGGGCGAATCGGCGTGGCCGGCACCGGTTCAGACCGCGAACGATTACCTCGGTGACGGCAACTGGTCCCTGGGTATGCTCCGCACCGGCATCTACCCGGCGGAGGCGCTCGAGAACGAGTGGTATATCGACGCCGCGGCGGTACCCGAGGATTTTGCGTCGAAGACCCTGAGCCTCTTTTTGAGCTATTGTGCCCGCTACGACCGCGAGCCGACGGCACTGAACTACGGCTACTGGTCGACCATTCAGACTCTAATCGGTGAGGTGCCGCCGCTGGGTGCGGTGCGCGCCAAGTTCGGCTCTTGGCAGGCGACCCTGCATCGCGGACGCGCACAGATTGCCCGCGAGCTGCGCCTGTGGACGAGGAATGAAGCAAACGCAGCTGCCGAGGCGAGTGCCGCTGAAGCAAGTGCCGCTGAGGAGCTTGAGCTCCTCGACGCTGAGCTGACTAACGCTGGGCTGTCTAACGCAGAGCTCACCGAGGCAGAACTAGCAGAGCTGGATACCCCCGACAATTCCCCCGCGGACGCACCCGCAGAGCCGGTAGAACCTACAGAGCCCGCGCGTCTGAGCGCCCGCGAACTCACCGAGCAGGGCATCGGCGTGGTGCAGACCGCCCACACCGACCTGGCGGCGTACCACCGCACCCAGTGGGAGCAGACGGTGGATGTCTTCGGCGAACGCCTCGCGCAGCTTGCCTGGAACCGCCGCCTGAGCACCTACTACTTCTTCGACGGCGCATCCCTGGAGGACGCCGACCCGACCCCCGTGGTGACGGTCTTCCGCTCCCCCACAGGCTTCCTCTGCGAGCTCGAACCTACCGCGGAGGCGCTACCCGCCTTCGACCCGGAGTTCCTGCAGGAGCACGGCTGGAGGCACCCGGTGCCGGTGCATGCGCTGTGGAACCTGCACGCGCTCGACCCGCTGGAGGCAGCTGCCGCCGTCATCGAGGCGATGCGTTCCGGTTGCGGTTGTGAACGCTGGGATTTCTACCGCACCGATGACGACAACGACCCGCTTGCCGAAGAGGCTGAGACGGCGTCCGTCTAAACATCTGTCTAAGCATCCGCCTAAGCGCGCACGCCCGCGAGCCTTTCGGGTTCTCTTGAGAGATAACGAAAGCCCGCGTCACCCACTCCCAAAGAGGAGTGGGTGACGCGGGCTTTACGCGTGCTCAGGCAATGTACGGAGCTACTCTCTGTAGCCCCAGCCGGTGTGGCTGAGCGTGACTGCCCAGCGCGCTTGCTGAGCGTGGCTACACAGTTGCCTAGCGTGCCGAGAAAATCTCCGACGCCTCCACAATCGCGATCTGCGCGGTGCGGGTCGAAATCGCCTCGTGGCGGCGTGCATCCGCGCGGCGCTTGAAGAACCAGCCGATACCGAGAATCGCGAACCAGACGGGCATCGCGAGCAGACCCCTGAGGGTTTCTTCATCCATGGTCAGCACACCGATGGTGAAGGCGAAGAATACCAGCGACAGCCAGGCAGAGAAACGGCCGCCGGGCAGGCGGAACTTCGACTTCTCGTGACGTGACGGGAACTTCTTGCGGTACATCAGGTAGCTGACCATAATCATCGCCCACGCGAAAATCACGAGTACCGCAGCCACGGTGGTAACCAGGTTGAACGCGCTAGAAATCGAGTCACCCGCGTAGAGCAGCACGATGGAGGACAGCATCATCACGGCGGAGAGGAACAGCGCGTTACGCGGCACACCGTTCTTAGAGATCTTGCCCAGGAACTGCGGGGCGCTGCGCTCGCGCGCCAGACCGAATGCCATGCGCGAGGTGGAGAAGATACCGGAGTTCGCCGAGGAGGTTGCGCTGGTAATCACCACGAAGTTGATGATGTGCGCGGCGATGCCCAGGCCCGCCAGGGTGAACATGGCGACGAAGGGGCTCTTATCGGGGCTGACGAGGCGCCAGGGGGTAACCATCAGGATGGTGACGAGCGCACCCACGTAGAAGACCATAATACGTACCGGCACGGCGTTGATTGCCCTGGGCAGGGTCTTTTCGGGGTCCTTGGTTTCTGCCGCGGTGGTACCGACCAGCTCGGAGCCCATGAACGCGAAGACGGCAATCTGGAATGCGCCGAGGAAGCCAATCAGGTGGTTGGGGAACATACCGCCGTCGTTCCAGAGGTTTGCGACGGATGCCTGCGCGCCACTGGGTGAGGTGAAGCCGATAGCGACCATGGCGCCACCAACAATAATCAGGGCAACGATGGCGACAATCTTAATCATGGAGAACCAGAATTCGATTTCGCCGAAGTTCTTCACGGACACCAGGTTCAGGGTCAGCAGAACGCCGATGACGGCGAGCGCCGGAATCCATGCCTGCAGGTCGGGCCACCACAGACGCAGGTAGCCGACAATTGCGATGATGTCCGCGACGGCGGTGACCACCCACATGAACCAGTAGGACCAGCCGAGGAAGAATCCACCCATGGGGCCGACCAGGTCGGTGGTGAAGTCGGAGAAGGACTTGTACCTCAGGTTGGAGAGCAGGATCTCGCCCATAGCTCGCAGCACCAGAAAGATGAAGGCGCCGATGAGCATGTACACGAAGATAACGGAGGGTCCTGCCAGGGAAATGGCGCGGCCGGAGCCCATGAACAGGCCCGTACCGATGGCACCGCCAATGGCAATGAGCTGGATGTGGCGGTTGCTTAGACCGCGGTGCAGTCGCTCTCCCTGCTCGGGAGCTTTAGGATTCAGGCTGACGTTGTTCTGTTCAGTCACGACGTCCTCTTTTCAGCGGTTGTACCCCGTACCGCATGTACCCCTTGCCTATAATGAGAATCATTAAAATTCAGGAGGTATAGCTAGTGCATGAATATGCGGCCGTTGCTTTGCGGGGTGTCCCCGGATTTCGGGGCGCGGCTGGGGCTCCATGCCAGTTACCGCGCGGTACTCGGAAGTGTCACGCTATCGACTAACGCGAAGTTTTTCTGGGAGCTCTCGCAGCTACTTGGATAGTTATTCTACAGGTGTTCAGGGTGCAAAAACAGGTTTTGACACGAAAAAAGTGACTTATCTCTATTATTGAAATCACATCAAGCGGTGCAAAAACGCCGCCTAGCACCCGACCAAGGAGCACAAGAAAGCCCCGCTTCCGCATCCAAAAGAATGCAGAAACGGGGCTTACCAACAGCGCCGCAGAAAGAACAGAAACTACTTCTGACCAGCCTCTTCGGCAGGCTTCTCGGCAGCCAGCGCACGAGCACGCTTGGCAGCGTGACGGCGAGTTAGGATCTCGTAGCCAATGGCCAGGGCAATGAACCAAACGGGGGTCAGAGCCAGACCGACCGCGGTATCCGGGTACAGGCTCAGGGCGTAAACCATCACGGCGAAGAAGAGCAGACCAAACCAGCTCATGCCGACACCCCAGGGCATCTTATACTCGGACGCTTCGTGGCGCTCCGGGAACTTCTTGCGGTACACCAGGTACGCAATCAGGATCATGCTCCAGGTGAAGATACCCATCATCGACGCCACCGAGGTCACCACGGTGAACGCCTCCATAATGCCGCTACCGGCATACAGCATGACCAGGCTGAACAGCAGCATCACGGTGGTCAGGTACAGGGCATTGGCGGGCACACCGTTCTTGGTGAGCTTGCCCAGTGCGGAGGGTGCGGCACCGTCGTGCGCCAGACCGTACACCATGCGGGAGGTCGAGAAAATACCGGAGTTCGCCGAGGACGCCGCGGAGGTCAGCACCACAAAGTTCACCAGGGAGGCGGCAATACCAATGCCAGCCAGGGAGAACATGCCCACGAAGGGGCTCATGGACTTATCCAGCTTGTCCCAGGGGGTGACGGCGAGGATGGTCAGCAGCGGCATAGCGTAGAAGAGGCCAATGCGGAAGGGCACCGCGTTAATTGCCTTGGGCAGGGTGCGTTCGGGGTGCTCGGTTTCCGCAACGGCGGCACCGACCAGCTCAGCGCCCACGAAAGCGAAAAGCGCAATCTGGAAGGCGCCCAGGAAGCCGGTCAGACCCTGAGTGAAGATGCCGCTACCGGAGGGGCCGGGGTGCTCCCAGAGGTTCGTCACGGAGGCGACAGTACCGTCGGGCGAGGTGAAGCTGAAGGCAACCATGAGCGCACCCACCACAATGAGCAGCACAATGGCGACGATTTTAATGACGGCGAACCAGAACTCGATTTCGCCGAAGTTCTTCACCGAGGGCAGGTTCAGCAGCAGTAGCGCCACGATGACAGTGAGCGCAGGAATAAACTTGGGCACGTCGGGTAGCCAGTATTGCACGTAGCCGGTGATTGCGATGACGTCCGCAATACCGGTGACCACCCAGAAGAACCAGTACGACCAGCCGACGAAGAACCCGGCGCGAAGACCAAGAATGTCGGTAATGAAGTCGGTGAAGGACTTGTACTTGGGGTTCGAAAGCAGAATCTCACCCATGGCGCGTAGCACGAAGTAGATGACGCTACCGATAATTGCGTAGACGAAGACGATGGAGGGGCCGGTCAGGGCAATGGTCTTCGCCGAGCCGAGGAAGAGGCCGGTACCGATGGCGCCGCCAATTGCAATGAGCTGGATGTGTCGGTAGCTGAGTCCGCGCTGGAGCTTGGAGTGCTCTACTTCGGAGTCTAGGCCGGTGACGGAGTTGTGCGGCGTTGGCTGCTGTGTCACGTATTTCTCTTTCCTGCGTCGGTTCGCCGTAGTTTGGTGTGGGCGGTTCCGGGTGGTTGGTATTCATGCATATTTCTTGGCGGCAGGAAGGAGGGGCGCCTCGCGTTTCCTCAGCCTGCGCGGTGCGCTTGAGCTTGTGGACTCCGATTTTGCGGGGCTTCCGGATTCCTGCATCACCAATAGTGAATTATGCAGAGAATGCATAATTTCAAATTTTACCCCCTCATACCCACATAAGCACAAGGAATCCAACAGGAGATAGGGGGGTAAGCACCCAAAAATTTCTACGGGCGAATTTTGCACCGTTCCGAGGTGGGTGTTTCGAGGCGGGGTTCGTGCTGCCCGAAAAACATTAAGAAACTTTACGTGTAAAACTTTACAAAGCACGGGACCGGGTCTAGAATAGAAACCGTTCAACCGAAAACCTAACAAAACAACGACAGAACAGAAGGACAACATCATGAGCAAGTTCTCCAATGCAGCACTGCGCATCACCGCCGGCGCACTCATCCTCGACGCAGGCGTCAAGAAGCTCAAGGCAGACGAAGGCACCTACGCTTTCCTGCAGCAGATGGCGGCAACCGGCGTTCCCGCAGTCTCCAAGCTGGACACAGCAACCTTCGGTAAGCTCATCGCCGGCGCAGAGACCGCACTCGGCGCAACCCTGCTGACCCCCTTCATCCCCGCACGCCTGGCGGGCGCAGGCCTGACCGCATTCGCGGCAAACCTGATGACCATGTACTTCCGCAACCCGGACATGCACGACAAGTTCTTCCGCCCCACCCAGGACGGCCAGCAGCTCGCAAACAACATCGTGCTGCTCGGCGCGGGCCTGGCACTGCTGGGCTCCAAGAAGTAAGCCCCACACGCTAACTCACTCAAACAACCTCACGAAAGTGCGGCGGGAACAATAATCGTTCCGCCGCACTTTTGTATGCACGCTAATCTTCCATGCCCGCCGGTTTTCTATGCCCGCCGGATTTCTACGCCCGCCGGACACACACCGCACCTACCCCGCGCCCGGTTAGTCGCCCGGCTAGTTCAGTCTCACGCCAGCCCCGCACACCACGAAACCGCACGGTGTAGCGGCGCTACGCTATTCTTTTAGGTATGTCTACTGAGAACACGCAGCCTAGCCAGGCACCCGAATCCACCGAAGAAAAGGCCAAGAAGCCGGTTCCCGAGGAATTCTTCCGCCAGCCCTACTCCTTCGTCCGCCGCGGCGACCGCCTCACCGCGCGCCGCCAGAAGGCGTGGGACACCTACTCCCCCACCCACGTGCTGGACATCCCGCGCCTGCGCACCGACACCTCCGTCGCACCTGAGGCGACCTTCGATCCGGTCAAGATTTACGGCCGTGAGGCGTACCAGGTCGTCGAGATCGGTTCCGGCCTGGGTGAGGCAATTGTGCACCGCGCAGCTGAGGTGCCCGAGGCGAACTTCCTCGCCGTTGAGGTGTACACCCCCGGCATCGCGGATCTGCTGCTGAAGATGGGCAACGCCGGCGTGGAGAACGTGCGTGTGGCTCAGGCGAACGCACCCGAACTGCTCGACAACATGCTTGAGGAGAACTCCGTGGACGAGCTGTGGGTGTTCTTCCCGGACCCCTGGCACAAGTCTCGCCACCACAAGCGCCGCCTGGTGTCCCCGGCGTTCGCTGATAAGGTTGCGCGCGTGCTTAAGCCCGGCGGTATTTGGCGTCTGGCGACTGACTGGGAGGAGTACGCCCTGGTCATGCGCGAGGTTCTGGAGGCGCACCCCGATTTTGAGAACGTTCACCCCGGCGCCGGTGCGACTGAGGAGGATCCGCTGGGTGGTTGGGCTCCGCGTTGGGAGGGTCGTACCCTCACCAGTTTTGAGCGTAAGGCTCAGGAGGCGGGCCGCCGCGCGCACGATCTGACCTACCGCCGCAAGTAAGCTACATAAAAATCACCTGCTCGAAAGTTTGCCAATGTCCAATATTTGCATCTACTGCGATGAAAGCACACACCTTCCCAACGATGGGCACCCCTACATGGTCCTTGGATCTATTAGTTGTCCCGTCGAGAAGGCGAAGGAAGCCTCAAAACGCATCACGGAGATTCGTAAAAAACATGGATTATCGCCTCGTCTAGAAATTAAGTGGACGAGCGTATCCCCCGCTAGATTATCTTTTTATTTGGATATCATAGACTACTTTTTTGATGATGATGATTTGTCGTTTAGAGCAGTAATCGCTCCTAAGAACAATTTGAACCACATCAAATACCATCAGACGCATGATGAATGGTATTACAAGATGATGTTTTATTTGATTCGGAACACCCTTCCCGGAGATGGTTGCTCTTATATTTACCTAGATAAGAAAGACACCTTAGGTGGGGAAAAGGTTGAAAAATTGCATGAAGTTCTGTCCAATAGTCAATACGACTTTAAACGTAAGCGGATTCAACGTCTACAAATCGTCGAGTCTCATCATGTAAATCTAATACAGCTGGCAGATCTTCTTATCGGAGCTGTAAACTATGAAAATCGCGGGCTAAATACAAGTTCGGCAAAATTGCAGGTTATCAATCGCATCAAAGATCGTTCTGGAAGAACAACCCTTACCCGGTCAACGCTCCCTAACGAGTCTAAATTCAATCTCTTTCGTTGGAACCCCAGGGGGTAATTTTGGACCTCAAGCCAGCATATCCTCCGCTTGGAGCTAAAGATGTCCAAGAAAATGAAATTATTGAATTTCTATATAAAATCTTTTGTGAAGCTCTCATAGACTCCAAACCAACTTGGAATAAAAAACCCCTGAAAATGCGATGGAATAGACCTGTAAATGGGAGACATGCAATATTTCATCATATTATCAGCGACAGTAGTAATGTAGGGGAATACGCAAAAGAGTCTGACCGCCCTCTCTCCCTTGAACGATGCGCACGCCTTCACTGGATCGCGCCACTAATCAAGGAGGCCAATTCCTGTTTTCCTCAAAGTGAAAATAATAGAATTCGCTGGTGGAAGTCAGAACGTAAAGGGAGTTCCGGCCAACGGTACGTTATTTCAACTGTAGGCTATGACTATCGTATCGTTATCGATGAACGCGAAGATTACGCTCTTCTGGTAACAGCGTATTACATCGAGCAAGCTCACAGCCGCACCAAATTACAGAAAGAACATGATAAGTTTTGGTTACGCCAGCGCCCCACATAACCATATAAAGCAAGGGCCGCTTGCGATGCAAACGGCCCCAGATACTCCTTCAGCATCATGGCTGATGAGCTATATTCAGGTTATCACGTACGCCCCAGTGCATGAGACATTTCGTGTCATCTTTCACATTTACTGCTACACACATACGCATGTCGCAAGCAGGTGAGGCTCCCCGGTCATTCGGGGAGCCTCACCTTCTTGTGTGTGGTCCAGGTGCATGCGGGGCGGGGGTCTACCCTCCCTCGCTCGTATGACACAAAGACGCACAAGCCTATATCAGTGGCTGACTAGCGCAAATGAGCCAGAACAGCCGAGCCGTTTATCCAAGTGTAGCGGGTTTAGCCGGTTTAGCGCTGCGGCTTCGTATCATCCGCCGTAGCCGACTGGTGACGCTGACGGTACAACACCACAGCCGAAGAACGCTGACGAGGCGCTGGGCGGGTACCGCGGGCAATATGCACCACGTCGCCGCTGGTACCGGCTGCGAACACGCGTTCCGCCATGCCCAGCTTCACCTTCGCATCCTCAACCTGACGCTGCAGCGCCGCAATCTGCTCCTGCTGCTCCTCCACGAGGGACTCCAGCTCAATAATGCGGCGAATACCCTCCAGAGAGACGCCCTCCTGCGAGAGCTGCTGAATCTGCTGCAGACGGTTCACGTCACGCTGCGAATAGCGGCGCGCCTTACCGGGCGCACGCGAAGGCTGGACCAGGCCGATACGGTCGTACTGGCGCAGGGTCTGCGGGTGCATACCCGCCAGCTCAGCCGCCACAGAAATCACGAAAACCGGCAGGTCCACACTGTGCAACGGCTTGCCGCTACGGGACTTAGATGATGATTCTCGAGATGCCATGGTTTACTTCGCCTTCTTCAACAGATCCTTACGCGGGTTCTCCTGCGGTGCCAGTTTTACGAACTTATCGAATGCTTCCTGCGCCTCTGCGCTCAACTCGGTGGGCAGAACAATCTCCGGGATGACCAGCAGGTCGCCGTCGCCGCCCTTAGCCTTGAAGCCACGGCCCTTAGCGCGCAGTCGGCGGCCAACTTGACCGGGTGCCAGGCGCAGCTTCACGGTGGATGCGTCGGGCAGGGGCACCTCGATTACTGCGCCGTCAACTGCCTCGGCGAGGGTGACGGGTGCGCGCATAACCAGGTTGTTGCCCTCGCGGGAGTACACAGAGTCATCGGAGACGCGCACGGTGACCTTCAGGTCGCCGCCGCGCAGGCCCTTGCCGCGCAGGCGGACCTTCTGGCCGTCCTTAATGCCTGCGGGGATGCGTGCCTCGGTGTGGGAGCCGTCCGGCAGGAACACGGTCACGGTCGCGCCGGTGTATGCCTGGGCGAGGCTGATGCGGGTGCTGGTGCTGCTCTCTTCGGGGGCTGCGTGCTGTGCACCGCCGAAGCCGCCGCCACCCATGCCGCCGAAGTCGGCACTGGTGAAACCTGCGGAGCGTCGGGAACCGCCGGCGCTACCACCGAAGAGGCCGCCGAGCAGGTCGTCAATGTTGATGCCTGCGCCGCCGCTGCTGAAGCCGCCGAATGCGTCCGCGCCGGGGTAGCCGGTGTAGCTACCACCGCCGAAACCGCCACCGCCGAAGCCGCCCATGCCAGATGCGCCGTAGCGGCGGATCTGGTCGTACTCTTCGCGCTGCTTCTTGTCGGAGAGTACGTCGTATGCTTCCGAGATTTCCTTGAACTTCTTCTCTGCTGCGGCATCGCCGGGGTTCAGGTCCGGGTGGTACTTGCGGGAGAGCTTGCGGTACGCCTTCTTGATGTCGCTTTCGCTTGCGTCTTCGCTAACGCCCAGTGCCTTATAGAAGTCGTCGGTTAGCCAGTTTTCACTTGCCATGTTGTGTTTCTCCTTCTGCGGTGATGCGCCGCCCTCCTCGGTTACGGGACGGCTTGCAGGGGCACCGCGTACTTGTCTTAATACTCTATATAAAAGTTTAGTCTACTTGACTCAATTTTGAAAGGGCTGAGCCCAAAAAAATAGCACCCCTACAAGCCTTTTAACCGCCGCTCCTACGAGCCAAAACCCGCGCCAACACACCGGGTATAGCAACCCCGGCAGAACAGGCGCGCCAGGCAGAACAGCCCGTGCAAATAGCTCAGGCAAACAACAGGGCGGGCACTCCCCCACCAGGGAGAGCACCCGCCCGTCGTTAGTTATTCAGCCAATGCTTAGCCGATCACCTTACGGTGCGACAGCCACAGCCACCTGAGCGGTACGAACCACACGGTCGTTCACGCGGTAGCCGTAACGCAGAACCATGGAGACATGATCCTCAGCCACCTCGTCGGTGGGCTGCTGCAGAACAGCTTCGTGGATGTTCGGGTCGAAGGCGTCGCCTACTTCACCGAAACGCTCCACGCCCTGCTTGCCGAGCAGCTCTTCGAGCTTGGTAGCGATGGAGGCGAAGGGGCCTTCCTGCAGGTCGCCGTGCTTGCGTGCGGCGTCGATATCGTCGAGCACCGGCAGCAGTGCGGTCACCAGTTCACTGGTTACGAAGCCTCGCAGCTGCTCCTTTTCGCGAGCGGTGCGGTTCTTGAAGTTAGTGAACTCTGCCTGCAGGCGAAGCAGGGAGTCCAGGCGCTCCGCGGCGAGTGCCGCATCCGCAGATTCTGCTTCTACGGCGTCCTGGAGCTCAGCCTCGACGGCTTCCGCAGCTTCCTCGGGGCTTTCGACCGATTCAGCTTCGGGGTGGCCTTCCGCTGCGGGGGCGTTGAATGCCTCCTCCAGCGGGTCGGGGGTGGTGTTTTCCTGCTCAGCCATGATTACTTCTTCTCGTCTTCGTCGATAACCTCGGCGTCGACAACGTCCTCATCAGCGGCGGGCTTGGACTCGGATGCCTCAGCCTGTGCTGCTGCGTAGAGTGCCTCACCCAGCTTGGATCGGGATGCCTGCAGCTTCTCGAATGCGGACTTCACTGCTGCGTCGTCGTCGCCCTCGAGTGCCTTCTTCAGCTCGTCGACATCGCCCTGGACTTCGGTCTTGACGTTCTCGGGCAGCTTGTCGCCGTTCTCCTTCAGGAGCTTCTCAGTGGTGTATGCGACGGACTCGGCTTCGTTGCGGGTGTCAGCAGCCTCGCGGCGTGCCTTGTCCTGCTCAGCGTGTGCTTCTGCGTCCTTGACCATGCGGTCGATGTCATCCTTGGAGAGGGAGGTGCCGCCGGTGATGGTCATGGACTGCTCAGCGCCGGTGCCCTTGTCCTTTGCGGAGACGTGGACGATGCCGTTTGCGTCGATGTCGAAGGTGACCTCAATCTGGGGCACGCCGCGGGGTGCGGGGGCGATGCCGGTCAGCTCGAAGGTACCCAGGTTCTTGTTGTCGCGAGTGAACTCACGCTCACCCTGGAAGACCTGAATGGTCACGGAGGGCTGGTTGTCCTCTGCGGTGGTGAAGGTCTCGGAACGCTTGGTCGGGATTGCGGTGTTGCGCTCGATCAGCTTGGTCATCACGCCGCCCTTGGTCTCGATACCGAGGGAGAGGGGGGTGACGTCGATCAGCAGAACGTCCTTACGGTCGCCCTTCAGCACGCCTGCCTGCAGTGCTGCACCCATTGCCACGACCTCGTCGGGGTTCACGCCCTTGTTGGGCTCGCGGCCGGTGAGCTCCTTGACGAGCTCAGCAACAGCGGGCATACGGGTGGAGCCACCGACCAGGATGACCTCAGAAATCTCGGAGATGGACACGCCAGCTTCCTTGATTACGTCGAGCACGGGCTTCTTGGTGCGCTCGAGCAGGTCGCGGGTCAGTTCCTCGAACTTTGCGCGGGTCAGCTTCTCATCCAGGTGGATGGGACCCTCGGGGGTGACGGACAGGTACTGCAGGGAGATGTTGGTGCTAGAAGCGCTGGACAGCTCCTTCTTAGCCTGCTCAGCTGCCTCCTGCAGACGCTGCAGAGCAATCTTGTCCTTGGACAGGTCAGCGCCGGTGTTTGCCTTCACCTGTGCGAGCAGCCACTCGACGACGCGGTGGTCCCAGTCGTCACCACCGAGGCGGTTGTCACCGCTGGTTGCGCGAACCTGAATGGTGGAGAAGCCGTCGTCGTCCTTGCCGACTTCCAGCAGGGAGACGTCGAAGGTACCGCCACCGAGGTCGAAGACCAGGATGAGCTCGTCTTCCTTACCCTTGTCCAGGCCGTATGCCAGTGCTGCGGCGGTGGGCTCGTTGACGATACGCAGGACGTTCAGGCCTGCAATCTCGCCGGCTTCCTTGGTTGCCTGACGCTCAGCGTCGTTGAAGTATGCCGGGACGGTGATGACGGCGTCGGTGACGGTGTCGTTCAGGAATGCCTCTGCGTCGCCCTTCAGCTTCATGAGGATACGAGCGGAGATTTCCTGCGGGGTGTACTTCTTGCCGTCAATCTCGGTGGTCCAGTCGGTGCCCATGTGGCGCTTGACGGAGGAGATGGTGCGGTCGACGTTGGTCACTGCCTGACGCTTTGCGACGCTACCGACCAGAACCTCGCCGTCCTTGGAGAATGCGACGACGGAGGGGGTGGTGCGGGTGCCCTCTGCGTTAGCGATGACGACGGGCTCGCCACCTTCCAGTGCTGCTACGACCGAGTTGGTGGTACCGAGGTCAATACCTACTGCACGTGCCATATGTTTATTCACTCCTTAGGTGTTAGTGCCCCGCTTCTTCTAATGCGAGGCGGGATAGTTTGAAAGTTTTGGAGGCGGTCGGTGCTGCGCGTGCCGCCCCGTGCGGGGTGGTCTGCGCGGCTCCTTGAGCCTCATGTACTCAAGTATGCACCCTCTCAGAGGGTGTGTCAATAGGGTTGAGCGAACTTTACTCAACTTTTTTTCGTGGAGGCGTGTGAGGGGCGGGTTTTTCGGGGTTCCGGAGAGGTGTTTTGCGGACGATTTTGGGGCGGTGGCGAGGCAAGGGTGGGCGGTTTTGCCGCGGAATTCCGCGGTTTTTGGCCTGGGCGAGGGTGAGGTGCGGCGATTCAGCGCACGGCGGACACTGCCGGGCTAACTGGGCGAAAAAATTTTTTGAAAGAGGGTGAAAAATCGAAAAATTGGGGTGCGGGAGGTACCGAAAGACGGTCTGGGAGCACCTTATATAGGGTGTGCGGGGCAATTTTTAGGTCTGGAGGCTGGGCCTCTAGCAGCGCTGCTAGAGGTGCAGTGAGATGTCAGAGATTCACTCCTCTTATATATAGAGGGTCGGCTACAGGCTCCATCGCTCGCCTTATGGAGGTGTCTCCGCTTGTCCGACCCGTAATTCTTCAACCCTCATCTGTGGCTTGAGGCTCCCCGCCTGCCGTATCCTGGGTACGACCATATCCTCTCAAAGTAGACAGGAGAATCCTGTGTCAGAGCAAGACACTTCCTCAGACCCCCAAAACAATTCCGCCTCCGGAACCTCATCCTCTTCCGGAGCTCCCAGTAATCAGTCAAATAGCAACCCTGTTACGGAATCAGAAAAACCAAATAACCCAACAACAGAAACTTCCAACAAAGAAGAAGAGAAGACAGAAGAAAAGCGCAATAGATTCAAAGAGTGGCTATACAAATATAACCCTGAAGATAATCCCATTTTGGACAGCGACGAACTCAACAATAAATACCCAATTGACATTTTGAAATCAATATTTAAACCCGCAACTAGAGACATACAAATTCTTATTGTTTCACTTATTCTCGCAACAGTTCATTTATCCCTATATAATTTAAATATACCCATTGCTCTAGAAATCATTAGAATTCTCCTCATGCTGGCGCTTATTCTATACCTTGCCAGAACTTCACACATAGCATACCAAAACAGTAGGCTCATAATTAATTCATTTAAATCAAACCCTCTTCAATTTTTTACATTTATTATCGCGTGCGGCGGAACATTTGCATTAATCATTCCGTCAACCATGAATATTTTTAAATTGATTGGCGACAGCACCGCTTTGACAACCGCGATGCTTGGCATCACAGGCGGTATTATCGCAGTTTTTGGTCTCATCAAGAGTCATCAAAAAAGCGAGCTTGAACGTGAGCAATTGGAGGTTCAGAAGCAGAAAGATAGCCGAGATCATATACGTCAACTGTATAGCACATATGGCGATCGATTTGACAAAGCTGTCACAGAACTTAACAACAACGACAGAGACGCAAATATTGCTTTTGCTGCTGTTTACAAACTTTCACACCTTGCTGACGACTGGCTCGAATTCAAAAATCTTGCAACCTCCGAAAAAGATTTGTCAAAGTTTGAGGACAAAGCCAATGCTGAAGTTCAGACTATTATCAATGTATTTTGTAAATACATTCGCAGTATGCCACATAAATACACTGACAAAATGTTTGAAAGCGGAGACATCCCTGAAGAAGATGCTGAAATTCGTCGCCTTATTCTCTCAGAGATTAGCGACCACCTCGGAAAGATTATCAAACATGACAACAATATAGAGATAATTCCTGGACCCTGGAGTCATTTCAATTTTGATTTTAATAATGCACGAATTTTCTACCCCCTCAATAACCTAATTATTAAAAATTCAAATTTCTCCGATGTTGTATTCCATGGCGAAGCTAAATGCAATCAGACAGTTTTTATAGATGAATTAAACTTTAGTACTGTACTCTTCAAGTCTACAGCCGATTTCAGTGGAGCGATTTTCATGAAGAAAGTTTACTTCGGAGGACTATATGACATAGATATTTTCAAAAATAGTGCATACTTCAGAAATGCTACTTTTGCAGAGACGGCCCACTTTAGTGGGGCACAATTTTCTGGCAACGCGTATTTTGAGGATGCAAATTTCAAGCAGGAAGCTAAATTTGAGTTTGCAGTTTTTAAAAATAGTTCTTATTTCACAAGTGCAACTTTTGAAGGAAATGCTGATTTTACCAGTGCGACATTTGAAAATACTACAACATTTAATCATGCAACTTTCATAAGGGATTCAATATTTTCATATGCAACTTTCTTTAAAGACTCAACTTTTGTTGGAGTATCCTTCAGGCAAAAGGTACATTTCAATGCCAGCTTCAAGCAGCTTTCACCAGCTTTTAAAATGATTCTAATGGGGCAACCAGACACGCCTAATATGCGAGCCCGGTTCTCCCTCCACTCGGCTCAAAAGGACTACAATTTCTCAACCTATAACGGCCAGACTATTCCCCGGGGCAAAGCCGAGCTTGACGGAGTAGAACGAAGTATCCCCATCGGAACTGTGCTCTTCAACCCAGATATTAAGGATAAAAAGACAGGAGAATACCGCATGAGTCTGCCTGCAAAGTAGATAGAAGGTTCTGGAAAAAGAAAGAAGCCCCTCAAATAAGACCCAGTAGAGAAGTCCCGCCTGCACATCTCGTGCAGGCGGGACTTCTTCTTTTGCCCAGCGCGAGCGCACCAGAGTGGGGCTCTCCCCTATGCTGGATATAAGCCAGCACCGGAGCAGGAAGGGCACACCACCATGAACCTCAACAAACTCTTAACTGCGCTGCGGCAACGCAAAAACACCCCGGCACACAACCAGCAGGCCGGGCGGCACGAACGCTACACGCAGGCCCTCGAACAATTCCTCGACGGGCAGCCCGCCGTACGCCTCGGCGGGGCGTACACGCTCGCAAACCTCGCAGACGAATGGCTCACCGACGCATCCCT
>ENA-OWLM01000358-OWLM01000358.1-metagenome-genome-assembly--contig:-NODE-358-length-17673-cov-4.735895_pt1 | contig 17673 bp, 15 predicted proteins | sample MGYA00245349_ERZ651102 | MGnify/ENA primary metagenome ERZ651102 (study PRJEB26857, sample SAMEA4031759) | metagenome | biome: human; feature: oral; material: saliva | place: Philippines | collected 2014... | reverse complement strand
TAAACGGCACGGTGTTCCCTTCATCAAGCAGGCGAACGGCAGCTTCTACCTGTTCAGCACGAGCCTGAATTTCACCTGCGATAATGCGGCAGAAAGAATCATTCATCATGGATAGCTTCGTCTATAGGATAAAAAATCAGGGGATAGTTATACGGATTGACTGGCAAAAATGCCAGTCATCTACGGGGGCTTCGGATTGTTCCGGTCTCACTTAACGTATTCAATCTCGTTCACGTACCAGCTGGCTTCACCGCCAGGGGTGTTTACTATCGCGAGATCGCCGACCTCTTTTTTCAGCAGCGCCCGCGCCATTGGCGAGTCGATAGAGATGTAATCTTTACGACCGAAGATCTCATCGTAGCCGACAATGCGGAATTTGCGGATGTCGCCATCGTCATTTTCAATCTCAACCCATGCGCCAAAGAACACTTTTCCCTCCTGCTGCGGGGAGTAATCGACGATTTTCAGGTTCTCCATGCACTTGGTCAAATAACGGACCCGGCGGTCGATCTCACGCAGGCGCTTTTTATTATACTGGTAGTCGGCATTTTCGCTGCGGTCACCCAGACTTGCGGCCCAGGTAACTTTTTTGGTGACTTCCGGGCGCTCTTCACGCCAGAGGTAATTCAGCTCTTGTTTAAGTTTTTCATACCCTTCACGGGTTATCAGGGGCGTTTTCATCTTATTGTTTTACCTTCGACTCTGTGATGATGCGCACAATTAGTATTACGTGAGCATATCAACAGAATAAATAATGTATTGCGAGAAACATTGTATACTTAAGCTGCTGTTTAATATGCTTTGTAACAATTTAGCCTGGAATTCATACCAGAATTCGCTGGTGACTCACGTTAGCTTTCTTAAGAATATACACTTAATTGTTGCGAACCTTTGGGAGTAATAACAATGCAAGAGAACTATAAGATTCTGGTGGTCGATGACGACATGCGCTTGCGTGCGCTTCTGGAGCGTTATCTGACCGAGCAGGGCTTCCAGGTTCGAAGCGTCGCAAACGCTGAGCAGATGGATCGTCTGCTGACCCGTGAGTCCTTCCACCTGATGGTGCTGGATTTAATGCTGCCGGGAGAAGATGGCCTGTCTATTTGCCGTCGCCTGCGCAGCCAGAGCAACCCGATGCCGATCATCATGGTGACGGCGAAGGGCGAGGAGGTTGACCGTATCGTGGGCCTCGAAATCGGCGCGGACGACTACATTCCAAAACCGTTTAACCCGCGCGAGCTGCTGGCGCGTATTCGCGCCGTGCTGCGCCGTCAGGCGAACGAACTGCCGGGTGCACCGTCGCAGGAAGAAGCCGTCATTGCCTTCGGCAAGTTCAAGCTGAACCTCGGCACGCGCGAGATGTTCCGTGAAGACGAGCCAATGCCGCTCACCAGCGGCGAGTTTGCGGTACTGAAAGCGCTGGTCAGCCACCCGCGCGAGCCGCTTTCCCGTGACAAGCTGATGAACCTGGCCCGCGGTCGCGAATACTCTGCAATGGAACGCTCCATCGACGTGCAGATCTCCCGTCTGCGCCGCATGGTGGAAGAAGATCCTGCTCATCCTCGTTATATTCAGACCGTATGGGGTCTGGGCTACGTGTTCGTCCCGGACGGCTCTAAAGCATGAGGCGAATGCGCTTCTCGCCGCGAAGCTCGTTTGCCCGCACCCTGCTACTGATCGTCACCCTGCTGTTCGTCAGCCTGGTGACGACCTATCTGGTGGTGCTGAACTTTGCGATCCTGCCGAGCCTCCAGCAGTTTAATAAGGTTCTGGCCTACGAAGTCCGTATGCTGATGACCGATAAACTGCAGCTGGAGGACGGCACGCAGCTCGTCGTTCCCCCGGCGTTTCGCCGTGAAATCTACCGTGAGCTGGGCATTTCGCTCTACTCCAACGAAGCGGCGGAAGACGCTGGCCTGCGCTGGGCGCAGCACTACGAATTCCTCAGCCAGCAGATGGCGCAGCAGCTGGGTGGCCCAACGGAAGTGCGCGTTGAGGTCAACAAAAGCTCGCCCGTCGTCTGGCTAAAAACCTGGCTGTCACCCAATATCTGGGTGCGCGTCCCGCTGACCGAAATCCATCAGGGCGACTTCTCGCCGCTGTTCCGCTACACCCTGGCCATCATGCTGTTGGCGATAGGCGGCGCGTGGCTATTTATCCGTATACAGAACCGACCGCTGGTCGACCTGGAGCACGCGGCGCTGCAGGTCGGTAAAGGGATTATTCCTCCTCCGCTGCGCGAGTATGGCGCCTCAGAAGTCCGTTCGGTGACGCGCGCGTTTAACCATATGGCGGCAGGCGTGAAGCAGCTGGCGGATGACCGTACGCTGCTGATGGCGGGCGTCAGCCATGACCTGCGCACGCCGCTGACGCGTATTCGTCTGGCGACGGAGATGATGGGAGAAGAGGACGGTTACCTTGCCGAGTCCATCAACAAGGACATCGAAGAGTGTAACGCCATCATCGAGCAGTTCATTGACTACCTGCGCACCGGGCAGGAGATGCCGATGGAGATGGCTGACCTGAACGCGGTGCTGGGCGAAGTGGTGGCGGCGGAAAGCGGCTACGAGCGCGAGATTGATACCGACCTGCAGGCGGGCGAGATCCAGGTGCGCATGCACCCGCTCTCCATTAAACGTGCGGTCGCCAACATGGTGGTCAACGCGGCGCGGTACGGTAACGGCTGGATCAAAGTCAGCAGCGGGTCTGAACTCAACCGCGCCTGGTTCCAGGTGGAAGACGATGGCCCAGGCATTAAGCCCGAGCAGCGTAAGCATCTGTTCCAGCCGTTTGTGCGCGGCGACAGCGCGCGCAGCACCAGCGGTACGGGCTTAGGCCTGGCGATTGTTCAGCGTATCATTGATAACCACAACGGACTGCTGGAGATTGGCACCAGCGAGCGGGGTGGGTTGAGCATTCGCGCCTGGCTGCCGGTACCGGTGACGCGGGGGCAGGTTAAAGAGGGTTCATCATTAAAAGGTGCGGTTTGATGCCCTCACCCCGACCCTCTCCCACGAGGAGAGGGAGAAAACATTAAAAAAGGCAACTTTCGTTGCCTTTTTACTTTTACCTTGGTCCCGCGCTCACCAGCGCAGCACCCGCCGGGGTATCGGTATACTTCTCGAAGTTCTCAATAAACAGCTTCGCCAGCGATTCCGCCTTCTCGCGCCACTGCTCCGGTGAACCGTACGTATTGCGTGGGTCGAGGATATGCGTATCCACACCCGGCAGCGACGTTGGGATCGCCAGGTCAAACATTGGCAGCGTGAAGGTTTCGGCGTCGTCCAGAGAACCATCCAGAATGGCGTCGATAATCGCGCGGGTATCTTTGATAGAGATACGTTTGCCGGTACCGTTCCAGCCGGTGTTCACCAGGTAGGCCTGCGCGCCGGATGCCTGCATGCGTTTCACCAGCACTTCAGCGTACTGCGTCGGGTGCAGCGACAGGAAGGCCGCGCCGAAGCAGGCGGAGAAGGTTGGGGTTGGCTCCGTCACGCCGCGCTCGGTACCCGCCAGCTTGGCGGTGAAGCCCGAGAGGAAGTGATACTGCGTCTGGCTGGCGGTCAGGCGGGACACCGGAGGCAGCACGCCAAACGCATCCGCCGTCAGGAAAATCACCTTCGTGGCATGACCCGCTTTTGACACCGGCTTCACGATGTTGTCGATGTGGTAAATCGGGTAAGAGACGCGGGTGTTTTCCGTTTTCGACGCATCGTCGAAGTCGATGGAGCCGTCGGCACGCACGGTGACGTTTTCCAGCAGCGCATCGCGACGGATCGCGTGGAAGATATCCGGCTCGGCCTCTTCAGACAGGCGAATGGTCTTCGCGTAGCAGCCGCCTTCGAAGTTAAACACGCCGTCGTCGTCCCAGCCATGTTCGTCATCGCCAATCAGGCGACGTTTCGGGTCGGTAGAGAGGGTGGTTTTCCCGGTGCCGGACAGGCCGAAGAATACCGCCACGTCGCCTTTCTCGCCGACGTTCGCCGAGCAGTGCATGGAGGCGATACCGCGCAGCGGCAGCAGGTAGTTCATGACGGAGAACATCCCTTTCTTCATTTCGCCGCCGTACCAGGTACCGCCAATCAGCTGGATACGCTCGGTCAGGTTGAAGGCAACAAAGTTTTCGGAGTTCAGGCCCTGCTCTTTCCACTGAGGATTCGTGCATTTCGCACCGTTCATCACGATGAAATCTGGGGTGAAGTCCTGCAGCTCTTCGTCGGTAGGACGAATAAACATGTTTTTCACGAAATGCGCCTGCCAGGCCACTTCGGTAATGAAACGCACGGAGAGACGGGTGTCGGCGTTAGCGCCGCAGAAAGCGTCGACAATGAACAGGCGCTTGCCGGAGAGTTGGTGAGTCACGAGCCCTTTCAGATGCTGCCAGGTCTCCGGGGAGAGCGGTTTATTGTCGTTCTTCCCTTTGCCCTTATCAGCCCACCACAGGGTATCGCGGGTGGTTTCGTCTCGGACGATATACTTATCTTTCGGCGAACGACCGGTAAAAATACCGGTATCGACGGCGATAGCACCAAGGTTTGTCAACACACCTCGCTCGTATCCTTCCAGTGCTGGATTGAGCTCTTCCTGATACAGCGTATCGTAATCGGGGTTGTAGACGATTTCCTGGACGTCGTGAATACCATAAGCCATGAGATCTTGCGGGGTTAAACCAGTAACACGCATATCACTGCTCCTTAGCCAATATGTACTGCCTGAAATTGTAGGGTTTTTCTGAGGTTGTTAACCGCGACGGGGCTCATAGATTTACGTATCTGGACAAAACCCTTACTAACGGAAAACGCTGCGACTCCAGTCACAGCGCAGGCGGATTATCGCAGGAATCGCTTTTTGGTTGTGGAAAATGTTCCTAAAAGGTTAAGAGCTGGTGAATTTAACCGAAGGAATGTGAATGTAATCGCATACACGTAAGAAAATTACGTAAGAGTTACATAGGGAAAACGATTCAGCTTGGGGGGAGTTTTTTACCCCTCTCCCCAAAGGGGAGAGGGGTAGGGTGAGGGGAAAGAGGTTTAGTGAACCTGCGGATCCGCCGGGGAGGCGTTATTGCGGATCTCGGCGATATCCATCGAATTGAACACGTAGTGCGTACCGCAGTAGTCACAGTGCATGTCGATTTCACCGTCTTCCGCCATGATGCTGTCGATCTCTTCGTCCGGCAGCGTTTTCAGGGCGCCCGCACAGCGCTCGCGGGAGCAGGTGCACTTAAACTCCACCGCCTGCGGGTCGTATACCGTCACTTCTTCTTCGTGGTACAGACGCCACAGCACGTCGGTCGCCGACAGGTTGAAGAGCTCTTCTGCTTTGACGGTTTCGGTCAGCGTCGCCAGGTGCTCAAAGTCGTTGGTCTGGGCATCCTGTGCAGGCAGAACCTGCAGCAGCATACCGCCAGCAGCAGGCTGACCGTCAACTTCACCGGTGCGGATGAACAGACGGGTTGGCAACTGTTCAGAACGCATGAAGTAGTCTTCCAGGCAGGCTGCCAGGGTATCGCCTTCCAGCCCGACCACGCCCTGATAGCGCTCGCCTTCCTCCGGGGAGATGGTGATCACCAGATAGCCGTTGCCCACCAGCGTTTTCAGATCCGCATTCTCAGGAACTTCGCCCTGAACGCGCGCGACGCCGCGCATCTGCTGCTGGTTATTGCCGTTGATCACCGCCAGCGTCATCGGGCCGTCACCCTGCAGCTGCACGGTGATATCGCCAGCGAATTTCAGCGTGGCGGTCAGCAGGCTGGTGGCAACCAGCAGTTCGCCCAACAGGGTTTTCACCGGCAGCGGGTAGTTGTGGTTTTCCAGAATCTGTTTCCAGGTTTCGGATACGGTGACCAGCTCGCCGCGCACGGCGAATTGTTCAAACAGATAGCGGTGTAATTGGTCGTGTTGGGCCATTTTCATCTCTCGTGCAGGTGAGGGTTACTCGGTCTCACCGTGTTTAAATTTCATCAGATCGCGGCGCTCTTTTTTATCCGGTCGCCGGTCCGGGTGAGGCATCGTCAGCGCGTTCATTTTGCGCGCCAGCGCGGTTTTCTCACGCTTTTCAATGCTTTCAGCGGTCTCTTCATAAAGCTGTGTGGCTTCGGTTGCGGGACGTCGCTGTTCGGTAATGGCTTTAATCACTACCGTTTTTTCATCATTACCCTGGCGCAGCGTTAAGGTGGCATTCAGCTCAACCATCTTGCTCGGCTTGCTGCGCTGACCGTTGTAATGCACTTTGCCACCATCAACCATTTCGCGGGCAAGGGCGCGCGTTTTATAAAACCGGGCCGCCCATAGCCATTTATCCAGTCTTACCCCATCAGCGGGTTTTTCTTTCATGGCGTCTCCTTCACGGTGAGTGAGGGGATCATCCGGCGATAGTCGTTCAGCCCCGGATGCCGCAGGTAGCTTTTTTCAGCCAGTCCGGAATCAGGATTGGTCACGCCAAGACAATAGCGAATGCCAAACGTCGCGGCGGCATCCAGAATCGGCTCGCTGTCATCAATAAACAGCGTACGTTCCGGCTGCAAACCGGTCTCTTCCGCCACCGCATGCCACAACCGCTGATCCTCTTTCGGATAACCAAATGTGTGGGTGGAAAGTAATAAATCAAGGTGTGAGGCCAGACCCGTATGTTCCAGCTTCACGGCCAGATTATGGGGATGCGCGTTAGTCAGCAAAATACGGCGCTTGCCTCTGGCTTTCAGGGCATCCAGAAACGGCACCGTATCGTCGCGCAGCACGGCGCGTGGCCCCTGGGCGGTGGTCATGGCACAAATATCCAAACCGAGGCGCTCGCTCCAGTAGTCCAGACAGTACCAGTTTAGCGTATGCTGCACGGCGCTATATTGCGAGCGAATGAATTCCTGCGCTTCTGCCGGAGAGATCCCCTGCTGTTTACCGTATGTTTCGGGCACCAGTTGTTGCCAGAAAAAGTTATCAAAGGCGAGATCGAGCAGCGTGCCGTCCATATCCAGCAGGACGGTATCGACCTCCTGCCAGGCAATATCAAGATGCATTTAGGGGAACTCCAGCCAGAAGAAACGTGCGCGACAGGGTAGCACAACTTGCCGCGCAGTGACGTTATCCGATCAGGCTCTCAGAGGATGAGATGAGTTTAGGATTGAGGCAATTTTCGTAATACTGCTGAATCTCAGCGAGCCGGGTGCGCGAACGCTGATAGCGGCGCAAGGCCATAAAGCCGTTCCAGAAAATGCATGCCAGCATCGCCACCATCAGCAGGGATGTACCGATATAACGCCACAATCCTGCGCTATCCGGCATCCGGTGCAGGTCGACATGGCGGGTGCCGTTAGCGTCGGTGAATATACGGGTGACGATCCCTTCCGCGCTGAACGGCGTTTGCATCAGCATCTGTGCAAGGCGCTGGAACTCTCCCCACTGCTCCTGAGCCGGGTAGTCATATAACGCAACTTGCGGATAAGGCTGATCAACCAGATCGCTGCCTTCATCGCTGACAATCACAAAGCCGCCCGGTGCCGGGCTGTTTAACGCCTGAGCTGCTCGGGTGGTTTCGCGCATCACAAACGGTGCGGTGGAGGTGGCGACCAGGTTATCCAGAGATTCGGCGCTGACCGGACGCAGCAGCACGTTGACGCCGTCCAGGCGTCCCGCTTCGGCGCGTTTCACCAGTGCATCCCAGTCTTTGCTGTTTCCGAGATTCACCAGTGCATTTTTAAGCCGCACGCACTCGTCCTGAGCAGAACACAGGTCCTCTGTTTTCAGGACGATTTCACCAAAGTCGTCCAGCAGTACCATGCCTGATTTCTGAATTGCCGAGCGCAGAGCAGGGCTAACGCGGGAATCGTCATCCGGTTTCGGATGCAGCTGGCGGCTGACTGTCTCGGTGAGCGCCGTGGCTTTATTCACGACATCGGATTCAGGCAGCGGCAGCGGAGGCGCATCGTTCCAGATAATTTGCGAACAATCAAACGGCATAAACGGCGAGTTCTGACGTGTGTTCCATGCGCCAGGCGCATGGATGTTACACATTCCGGTCCCTTGCAGACGCAGCGTATCACCCACGCGTATGCCGGCATCTTCCAGCTGCTTCACGCTGGTGGCTTCAACCGTCTGCGCCCCTTTAATCCATGACAGGGTGAACTTAATGGGCATATCCAGCGGCACGAAAAGTAGCAGCATCGTAAAGACCAGCGCTGCGCCGCCAGCAATGACCGTGCTGCGAAGCCAGTGCTGAAGCGGGAAGTTTTTTACTTCGTCATGCAAAGACAGGAAGCGCCCCTGACGCACCACGTGGCGGTCAAGGTAGATATCGATATCGGTTTTATGCCCTAAATCCTGGGCGATCCACGGCTGCCAGTGGCGCGGATAGATAAGGTCGATAATACCGAGCGAGATATTATTGAGGTGCTCCTGATCGTTCTCACCGAAGAGACCCCAGCGCTTTGGCGTTCCACGCAGGCAGTGAATTTCACGCAGCGACGTTTTCGTCGGAGGGGCAAACAGACCCCACAAACCGGCCGCCAGGAGCAGAACGGCGCCGCCCGCCAGCCAGGGAACAAAAACATCTGGCGTGAGCAGGCAGAAGAAAAAGAGCAAAAATGCCGCAACGATCAGCACCGCTTCACGAATACCATCCGGGCGGCTTAAGGCGTACTCTTCATGCGTCTCCTGACGAATGTTCAGCAGTTCAATTTGCTCTGTCTCTTCACCGCGAATGCTGGCCTGCTTTGAACTTGCGCGTTCCAGCGCGAAGCGCGGCGCTTCATGCACGTACTCATTGAGGTGATGACCGTTTAGCGAGATAACCAGCGGCAGGGAGTCGGTATGAATCAGCTCTACGCTGTTTTCGTCATTAATGTACTGTTCCCAGAATGGCGGCAGATGGACCTCGACAGAATCCAGGTAATAACGCCATTTGTTGGGGTCGTCAGTGGTAATGCCGTAACGGGTGATCGAGCGCGTCACGCAGAGCACGGTGTCGCTTTGTGCGTTAAGATTGAGGGAGACCGGCGCAGTACTGGCACCCGTTGGCCCAGGCGACTGCTGAGCGCGGTTCAGGTTATCGAGGTAGTGTTCAATGGCGCTGCGTTCTTCAGGCGCGAGCTTACGTGTCGTCGCACCCGCAAAAGCGTTTAAAAAGGGCAGTCGATATCGACGCTGTAGGCGACGCCTGTACGCCCACCCTGCAACCAGCGCGGCGGCCAGCATAGCAGCGAGAACAATCAAAATGGTGCTCATGCTTTCCCCATCTTACTTATCTTACAGGTGTAGTCAGTAGCACCTTTAACATGAATGAGAGTCTGTGGTTGGCTATCGGCAAGTATGGAGTCGAACTTGAGCATTCTGAAGCGCATCCCAGTGACCGATGATAATAGCAAAGCCTGTGATGGCGCGATATCAGCAAATTCCTGGAAACATTTCAACCTCTTGACATTTGTTTTGAATTAAGGATTGATTCCAGTTACGTTGCACAAATGTAAATAAAGTACAATTGACATTGCCCAAACCGTGCGGCATATCGCACAATAACGCCAGTTCACACAGCAAAGACCCGTCGAGATGAGCAAACCACTACAAAAACCCACCATTCTGAGCGTTGAAACCGTCGCTAAATCGCGCCTGTTTAATGTGGAAAGTGTGGACCTGGAGTTCAGCAACGGTGTGCGTCGCGTTTACGAGCGTATGCGCCCCTCTTCGCGTGAAGCGGTGATGATTGTCCCCATCGTTGACGATCATCTGATCTTGATCCGTGAATACGCTGTAGGAACTGAATCTTATGAACTTGGTTTCTCCAAGGGACTGATCGATCCGGGCGAGACCGTTTTCGAAGCCGCCAACCGTGAACTGAAAGAAGAGGTCGGTTTTGGCGCGAATGAGCTGTCGTTCCTGAAAAAACTGAGCATGGCACCGTCCTATTTTTCCAGCAAAATGAATATCGTGGTGGCGGAAGATCTCTATCCAGAATCGCTGGAAGGAGACGAGCCGGAGCCGCTGCCGCAGGTTCGCTGGCCGCTGGCGCACCTGATGGATTTACTGGAAGACCCGGACTTTAACGAAGCGCGTAACGTGAGCGCCCTGTTCCTGGTACGCGAGTGGTTGAAAGGGCAGGGGCGACTGTAGGCCATAAAAAAGCCGGGTGGCGGCTTCGCCTTACCCGGCCTGGAATTCTTTGCCCGGTTTTTACCGGGCATTTTTATGCTTAGAACAGCTCGTGCGTTTCGCCGTTATCGATAATTTCTGTTCCCACCTCATGCACCGCCTGCGTGGTTGGCTGCGTGCCTTCGATGAAATACTCTTCACGGCTATTTCCACCATTGGCGAGCTGCCCGGTGTTGCGGTCAATGTTGACCGTCACAATGCCCGGCGGAGGCGTTAGCGGCTGCTCCGGCACGCCTTCCAGAACGGATTTCATGTACGCATCCCACGCCGGTTGCGCACTCTTCGCGCCGCCTTCGTAACCGGAGATCTGATCTTTAATCGCGCCGGAGGCCGTGGTGCGACCTAAATCGCGGCGGTGATCGTCAAAGCCGATCCAGACGGAGGTGACCACACCCGGCCCGTAACCGGAGAACCAGGCATCTTTCGAGCTGTTGGTGGTCCCCGTTTTCCCGCCGATGTCGCGGCGCTGCAAATCACGTCCGGCACGCCAGCCGGTGCCTTGCCAGCCCGGCTCACCAAAGATATTGGTATTCAGCGCGCTCTTAATCAGGAACGACAGCGGCGTGTTGATCACGTGCGGGGCATACTCCTGCGCACCGGTCTGGGCAACCAGCGCCTGGTTAGCCTGCTCCAGCTGAGGCTGGGGGACCGCTGAGTTTTGCTGTTCCTGAGAAACGGCGACGTCTTCCATGTCTTTGTTTTCAAGTACGTTGGACTTCTGCGTATCGCCGTAAATGACAGGAATATCGCACTCTGCGCAGGCGATTTTCGGTTTCGCCTCGAACAGCACGCCGCCCTGGTCGTTCTCAATTTTACTGATGAAGTACGGATCGATCAGGAACCCGCCGTTCGTCATTACCGCATAACCGCGCGCGACCTGAAGCGGCGTAAAGGACGCGGAGCCCAGCGCCAGCGATTCGGTATGGACGATATTCTGCGCCGGGAAGCCGAAGCGCTGCAGATACTCTGCCGCATAGTCAACGCCCATGGCGCGCATGGCGCGAACCATCACCACGTTTTTCGACTGTCCCAGACCCTGACGAAGACGAATTGGGCCTGCATATTGCGGTGGAGAGTTCTTTGGCTGCCAGTCAGAACCCGCACCGGCATCCCAGCGGGAAATCGGTACGTCGTTGAGAATACTGGCGAGCGTCAGCCCTTTATCCATCGCGGCGGTGTAGAGGAACGGCTTGATGTTAGAGCCAACCTGACGCAGCGCCTGAGTGGCACGGTTAAATTTACTCTGGTTAAAGTCAAACCCGCCGACCAGCGCCATCACCGCACCGTTTTGCGGATTAATGGAGACGAGCGCGGAGTTCACGTCTGGCACCTGTGCCAGCCACCACGCATCGCCTACCTGGCGTACCCAGATTTGCTGACCCGTCTGCACCGCGTCAGTCACCTTGCGCGGCGTTGGGCCCTGCAGCGTGTCAGAGCGGTACGGACGGGCCCAGCGGATCCCGTCCATTCGCAGCGAGACGGACGTTCCGTCTGCCAGCAGTGCGACGGCTTCCTGCGGATCGGCCTGCGTAACGACGGCTGGCAGCAGCGGGCCATAGGTTGGCAGTGTTCTCAGCGAGTCGGTGATTTTCTTGTTGTCCCATGCGCTTTCGCCCACTTTCCACAACACGTTCGACGGGCCGCGGTAGCCGTGGCGCATGTCGTAATCCATCACGTTGTTACGCACGGCCTGCTGTGCCGCCTGCTGAACTTTGCGGGTCACCGTGGTGTATACGCGATAGCCGTCTTCATAGGCCTTCTCGCCATAACGGCTCACCATCTCCTGACGAACCATCTCGGTGAGATACGGTGAGGAGAAGGCGATTTCCGGCGCATGGTAGTTGGCGTCGATCGCATCGCTGCGTGCCTGGTCGTACTCGGCCTGGCTGATGTAGCCCTCGCTCAGCATACGCGACAGCACCACGTTACGACGCGCAGTCGCACGGTCCAGGGAGTAGAGCGGGTTGAACGTAGAGGGCGCTTTCGGCAGACCGGCGATGGTCGCCATTTCGCTCAGCGTCAGTTGTTCTACCGGCTTACCGAAGTACACCTGCGCAGCAGCGCCAACGCCATAGGCGCGGTAACCGAGATAGATCTTGTTGAGGTAAAGCTCAAGGATCTCGTCTTTGCTCAGCAGCTGCTCGATGCGGATCGCGAGGAACACCTCTTTGATCTTACGCGTCAGCGTCTTTTCAGGGCTGAGGAAGAAGTTACGCGCCAGCTGCTGCGTAATGGTACTGGCCCCCTGAGAGGCATGACCGGAGAACAACGCAATGCTGGCGGCGCGGAAAATCCCCACAGGATCGACGCCGTGGTGCTCGTAAAAACGGCTGTCCTCGGTGGCGATAAAAGCGTTCACCATCACGGGAGGAATTTGCTTTAAGGTCAGCGGGATACGGCGTTTTTCGCCATATTGCGCCATGAGCTCGCCATCGGCGCTATAGACCTGCATTGGGATCTGGAGCCGCACATCGCGAAGCGTGGCGACATCAGGTAGCTGCGGCTCAATATATTTGTACAAACCATAAATCGAGCCTGCTCCCAGCAGAATGCAACAGACTGCAAGGATCAATAAATACTTTACGAACTTCACCGGAGATTTCCCATCTGGTTTCACTTGGGCAGTTTCTAAACAATCGCGCGGTAGTATAAAGGCAAGCCTGATTCATTGATATAGCCGTCACTCTGACGGGCGATAAGGAGATCGTGAAGTATGGCTTTCAAAACCTGGCAAACGGGCATTCATATTCAACAAGATAGGGTGCGCATCGTCGCGCTGACCAAAGAGAGGTCAGGGTGGCGTTTACGCCGCTGGTGGGCCGTTTCTCTGGCTGACGGCATTATCCGCGACGGGAAAATTCTCAAGCCAGAACAACTGGTTGCCGCGTTACGCGACTGGCGGCGGGCGTTGCCCCATTACCACCGGGTATTCCTCTCATTTCCCGCTGCGCGCACGCTGCAACGCTCGCTGCCGCGCCCGTCCATGGCCCTGCGTGACAGCGAGCAGGTTTCCTGGGTGGGTTCCACGCTGTCCCGTGAGCTGGAGATGTCCACTGACGGGCTGTGCTTTGACTATGTGGAGGACACGTTCAGCAACACATTTCATGTTACAGCGGCGCAAAACAACGAAGTCGATGCCCTTTTGTCGCTGGCAAAAACGCTGCGCTTGCGGTTAGCGGCAATCACGCCGGATGCAGGCGCGTTAGGGAATCTCCTCCCTGCCGTTGCCCCTGCTCAGTGCGTCGCCTGGCGGGATGGGCACCAGTGGCTGTGGGCAATGCGCCACCAGTGGGGACGGCGCTACGCCACAGAAGCGAAAGATGTCACCGAGCTGGCTGCACTGCTTGCGCTCTCTTCTGATGACATCGTTCAGTTCGATGCCACACGCGACCCATGGAAACTGCTGGTCAGCTGCCAGCCTCCCTTACCCGAGTGCGGTGCTGATTTTACCGTCGCACTGGCGTTGGCCATGAGTGAGGTGCCTGAATGAGCACGGCGAATTTTTTACCGTGGCGACAGCAGCGCCGGATGCGCTGCCTGCGCTTCTGGGGCGTGCTGTTTATCGCTTCATTGCTGGTGACGCTGATCGTCGGGCTTGGCCTGCGGATGAACCATGACGTGAGGCTGCGTGCGCTACAGAGTGAACTGGCGGGAATCAACGCGGTGCAGCAAATACTGAAAACACGTCAGCGCCCCTCTGCACCTCCAGCAACGGCTGGGGTGGCGTCTCGGCCCGTCGCATGGCAACAGGCACTGGAGTCACTCTCTGCCGTGATGCCAGCGCAAGCCTGGCTTTCAGCGTTACGTTATCAGCCGCCTGTGCTCACGGTGAGCGGGTATGCCTCCGCCCTTCCGGCACTTGCGGCCATGACGGATGCGCTGAAACAGGTGGCAGGGTTTAGCTTCGGGGCTGCGGGTGAACTGCAGCAGGATAGCCAGGGCCGCTGGGTGTTCACTTTTCAGCTAAATCGCCGGGGGTAGGCCGTGGAACAACGTTTGCAACGCTGGGTAGAAAGCCGCTCTCCTGTGCGGGTGCTCTGCTGGAGCGTGGTGTCCGGGGTTATTGCCGTGGCCGTATGGGGGATTCTGGTCCGGCCCGTTGGGTTGAAGTGTGCAGAACTCGAGGCGTTATCCGTTCGCGCCAGGCAATTGAATGCCGCGTTGTGGCCCGGGGCCGGGCGGCAACCCGAGGCGCCAGCCCAGCGCGAGATGCCGCCCGTTCAGCCCTTCTCACCGCTGGATTTTCAGGACAAGAGAACCGCGCTGGTGTACTGGAAACCGCAGCAGACCGGTGGGGAACTGGTGCTGGATGCGCCATGGTCAGATGTCCCTGCGCTGTTTTCCCGTCTGGCGCAGCAGGCGGTGCGCATCAGCGCATTTAACCTGGCCCCTGAAGGCGCAACGCTACGCCTGAGCCTGCAGCTGGAGAGCGATCATGCGCAGTAAGGTGCGCTACCTGATTCTCTGTTCACTGCTGTTTCTGACTGGTATGCGCGATCCCTTCCAGCCTCCGGAGGACAGCTGCGCGGTTGGGCAGCTCGCCCAGTGGCGATATCAGGGAATGGTGAGTGGCAGCATAGAAACCGGCATTTTGCGCGATGGGCAGCAGCGCTGGCACCGGGTGAAAAGGGATGAACGTTTACCGCCCGGCTGGCGGGTGAGCAAGATGGATCAACACCAGCTGACCGTGGATGTCGGTGAAATGTGTGAACCGACGCAATGGACATGGCAACGAGAAGGAACGAATAAAAGTGACGTTAAGGATACTGCTGTTATTGCTGGCGCTCAGCCAGCCCCTGTGGGCCGCCGCGCCAAAACCCGTCACCCTCGTGGTGGATGACGTCCCTGTCGTACAGGTGCTGCAGGCGCTGGTGGCGCAGGAGAACCGTAATCTGGTGGTATCGCCAGATGTGACGGGCTCGCTTTCGTTGAATTTAACACGGGTGCCCTGGCGACAGGCGCTGCAGACGGTGGTGACCAGTGCCGGGCTGGTCCTGAAGGAAGACGACGGCATCTTTTATGTCCACACTGCCGCCTGGCAGCGCGAGCAGCAGGCACGGCGGTTGCTTGAGGCTCCGCTCGTCTCACACAGCATTCCGTTCACCTGGGCGGATGCCGGAGACGTGCAAAAAAACGCCGAAAAGCTCCTGAGCCCGAAGGGCAGTTTATCCGTCGATAAGCGCACAAACCGCCTGTGGGTGCGGGATAATCAGAGCGTCGTGGACGTGCTAAAACGTTGGGCGGAGCAGATGGACCTGCCCGTTGAGCAGGTGGAGCTTTCGGCCCATATCGTCACCATTAACGAAAAAAGCCTGCGTGAACTGGGGGTGAAATGGAATCTCGCCGAAGCTACGGAGGCCGGTAAGGTGGGGCAGGTCACGACGCTCGGGGCAGATCTGTCGGTCGCCAGTGCCACCACGCACGTCGGGTTTAACATTGGGCGCATTAACGGCAGGCTGCTGGATCTGGAACTGTCGGCTCTGGAACAAAAACAGCAGGTGGATATTATCGCCAGTCCACGACTGCTGGCGTCCCATATGCAACCGGCCAGCATCAAGCAGGGCAGCGAAATTCCGTATCAGGTCTCCAGCGGTGAGAGCGGCGCGACCTCCGTGGAATTTAAAGAGGCCGTGCTAGGGATGGAGGTCACGCCGGTGGTGCTGCCGGGAGGGCGCGTGCGTCTGAAGCTTCACATCAGCGAAAACATGCCGGGCCAGGTGCTTCAGCAGGCCGATGGCGAAACGCTGGCCATTGATAAGCAAGAGATAGAAACGCAGGTGGAGGTAAAAAGCGGAGAAACGCTGGCGCTGGGCGGTATTTTCTCGCAAAAGAACAAAACCGGGAGTGATAGCGTGCCGGGGCTGGGGAAAATCCCCTGGATTGGGCCACTGTTCCGTCACGACGGCAAAGATAACGAGCGGCGCGAGCTGGTGGTGTTTATTACGCCACGCCTGGTCGGTATTCATTAACGGGTAACGATCCCCGCAATGATTTTGCATTCAGTTTGTTGCAGATGTTTGACGTGGGGCATGAATTAGCATACAAGGAGTACCGATTTGAGTTGGACTTACGTCTTATTACCTTATGCGTCTGGTGCGGTGATTTAATCAGTTGCCAAACAAGCCGGAGTATTGAGATAATTTTTAGTCTGACTCTCGCTCTATTGCATATGAGGTTTCAGTTCATGTCCTGCTACGCTGGGTGTCTGCGAAGCGGGGATTACCATTAACGAATAGTCTTAGTAGTACCGAAAAAATGGCAGAGAAACGCAATATCTTTCTGGTTGGGCCTATGGGTGCCGGCAAAAGCACTATTGGGCGTCAGTTAGCTCAACAACTCAATATGGAATTTTACGATTCTGATCAAGAGATTGAGAAACGAACCGGAGCGGATGTGGGCTGGGTCTTCGATGTAGAAGGCGAAGAAGGTTTCCGTGACCGAGAAGAAAAAGTGATCAACGAACTCACGGAAAAACAGGGCATTGTGCTGGCTACTGGCGGCGGCTCTGTTAAATCTCGCGAAACCCGCAACCGTCTCTCCGCCCGTGGTGTAGTGGTCTATCTTGAGACAACTATCGAAAAACAGCTGGCACGTACGCAGCGCGATAAAAAGCGCCCGCTGCTGCAGGTTGAAACGCCACCACGTGAAGTTCTGGAAGCCCTGGCAGGCGAACGCAATCCTCTGTACGAAGAGATTGCGGATGTGACCATTCGTACTGACGATCAGAGCGCTAAAGTGGTTGCAAACCAGATTATTCATATGCTGGAAAGCAACTGATTCTGGCTTTATATACACTCGCCTGCGGGTAAAAGCATTTAAGGTGGATGTCGCGTCATGGAGAGGATTACAGTTACTCTCGGGGAACGTAGTTACCCTATCACCATCGCGGCTGGTTTGTTTAACGACCCAGCTTCCTTCTTACCACTGAAAGCGGGTGATCAGGCGATGCTGGTCACCAATGAGACACTGGCTCCGCTTTATCTTGACCGCGTGCGCCACCTGCTTGAGCAGGCGGGCGTGAAGGTCGACAGTGTGATTCTGCCCGATGGCGAGCAGTATAAAAGCCTGACGGTGCTTGATACCGTCTTTACCGCACTTCTGCAAAAACCGCACGGTCGCGATACGACACTGCTCGCCCTCGGCGGCGGTGTTGTAGGCGATCTCACCGGCTTTGCGGCCGCCAGCTATCAACGTGGCGTGCGCTTTATTCAGATCCCAACGACCCTGCTGTCGCAGGTCGACTCTTCTGTTGGCGGCAAAACCGCGGTCAACCATCCGCTCGGTAAAAACATGATTGGCGCGTTCTACCAGCCGGCATCGGTGGTGGTGGATCTCGACTGTCTGAAAACCTTACCTGAGCGTGAGCTGGCGTCTGGTCTTGCGGAAGTGATCAAATACGGCATTATTCTTGACGGTGAGTTCTTCACCTGGCTGGAAGAGAATATGGATGCCCTGCTGCGCCTTGACGGGCAAGCGTTAGCGTACTGTATTCGTCGTTGTTGTGAGCTGAAAGCAGAAGTCGTTGCCGCAGACG
>ENA-OWLM01000356-OWLM01000356.1-metagenome-genome-assembly--contig:-NODE-356-length-17737-cov-4.106549_pt1 | contig 17737 bp, 11 predicted proteins | sample MGYA00245349_ERZ651102 | MGnify/ENA primary metagenome ERZ651102 (study PRJEB26857, sample SAMEA4031759) | metagenome | biome: human; feature: oral; material: saliva | place: Philippines | collected 2014... | reverse complement strand
GCACCGCGCGCCGACCGGCTCGCACCAAACCCTCGGAATAACGGGCGGCCATGGCCTGGCAATCGTGCAATAAATAGTGCTGCTGAATCGAGTGCTCCCACACAGGCCGAGCCCAACGAGACAAGGAGTCCCTATGATTGAACATCCCCCCCTTCCCGCCCGCCTCACCGTGGCTGCTCTGGTGCACTGGCAGGGACGCTTCCTGCTGGTAGAAGAGGAGATAGCGGGCCGGCGCCGCTTCAACCAGCCTGCCGGCCATGTGGAGCCTGGGGAAGATCTCATCCAGGCCGCCTGCCGCGAGCTGAAAGAGGAGACGGGGCTCACCGTGCCTCCCACCGCCTGGCTCGGGGTCTATCTCTACAAGCCGGCGGACAGCGAGGCCACCTTTGTGCGCACCGCCGTCATCTTCGACCTTGAAAAGGCGCCGGGTCAGCACCATCCAGAGGATCCCGACGGCGACGTGCTTGCCTGCCACTGGCTCAGCCTGGAGGAGATCGCCGAGTGCAAGCCGGCCCTGCGCAGCCCCCTGGTGTGGCAGTGCATCCAGGACTATCTGGCCGGTACCCGCTTGCCGCTGTCGGCCCTCAAGGCCTTTATTTGAGAACCTACCCACGCTCTTACTGCGAGATCGTGAATAGGCAAGAGGGGGTGTTTGGAACCACTTTTTCATCATGGTGCCGACAAATTGAAAAACGATTTCCCGCTGCCAGGCTCCCGATGGGCAAGGCGGCATGGAGATGTGACCGGGGGCGCAAAACTCTGGTAGAATACGCCCCGTTTAAACGAACTGGTAACTTCGACTAATGACAGACAACAGCCAAATCAAGGTGATCGTCGGCATGTCCGGCGGCGTGGATTCTTCCGTCTCGGCCTACCTGCTCCAGCAGCAGGGCTATCAGGTCGAAGGCTTGTTCATGAAGAACTGGGAAGAAGACGACACGGACGAGTACTGCTCTGCCGCCCAGGATTTGGCTGATGCCAAGGCCGTCTGCGACAAGCTGGGGATGAAACTCCACACCATCAACTTCGCCGCCGAGTACTGGGACAACGTGTTCGAGCACTTCCTGGAAGAGTACAAGGCGGGGCGTACGCCGAACCCCGATATCCTGTGCAACAAGGAGATCAAGTTCAAGGCGTTCCTGGAGTTTGCCGCCGAAGAGCTGGGGGCCACCTACATCGCCACTGGCCACTATGTGCGCCGTGACGACAGCACCGGCCGCCCGCGCCTGCTGCGCGGTCTGGATACCAACAAGGATCAGAGCTACTTCCTCTACACCCTGAGCGAAACCCAGGTGGGTCAGAGCCTGTTCCCGGTCGGGGATCTGGAGAAGCCCGAGGTGCGCCGCATCGCCGAGCAGCTGGATCTCATCACCGCCAAGAAGAAAGACTCCACCGGCATCTGCTTTATCGGCGAGCGCAAGTTCAAGGACTTCCTGGCCAAGTTCCTGCCCGCCCAGCCCGGCCCCATCGAAACCGTGGATGGCAAGGTGATAGGTGAGCACCAGGGTCTGATGTACCACACCCTGGGCCAGCGCAAGGGCCTGGGGATCGGCGGCATGAAGGATGCGACCGAGGAGGCCTGGTACGTGGTGGATAAAGAAGTGGAGCGCAACACCCTGGTGGTGGCGCAAGGGGAGCATCCCCGCCTCTACTCCGACGGCCTGATTGCCAGTCAGCTGCACTGGGTGGATCGCACCCCCATTCGCGAGCCGCGCCGTTGCACCGTCAAGACCCGTTACCGCCAGCAGGACATCCCCTGCCTCATCCAGCCCATCGACGATGAGACCATCCGGGTCATCTTCGACGAGAAACAGGCTGCGGTGACCCCGGGCCAGTCCGCCGTTTTCTACGACGGGGAAGTATGTCTGGGTGGCGGCATCATAGAGCAGCGTTTCAGCCATCCGGTGTGATGAGCAGCGAGGGCCGCAACGTGCGGCCCTTGGCAGACACCTTCGGCCAACGGGCTCGCGCCTGTTTGAAGCGTGAACAAAAGGCCACAAGCGTGAGCCACCCATTCCAAGGCCGGATCCTGGCCGACTGCGCCATCAGTCGGCGGATGAACAGAACAGGGCTGTGAAGATATGAGCGACAAATTCCAAGACAGAACCATGGCCTTCGCCGGCATCTGCCAGGCGGCCTATCTGGTGCAGAAGGTGGCCCGCGACGGCACCTGTGACGAGGCCTCCCTGCGCGAGAGCCTCTCCAGCATCCTGGTCACCGACCCCAAGCAGCCGCTGGACGTGTTCGGCAACCACCTGGCCATTCGCGACGGCTACCGCGCCCTGGTGGAGCAGCTGGGCGCCGACGGCAGCCAGAAGAATGCCGAGCTGACTCGCTACGTGGTGAGCCTGATTGCGCTGGAGCGCAAGCTGGCCAAGCGCAAGGACATTCTCAACATGCTGGGGGAGCGGATCAGCCAGATCGGCCGCCAGCAACAGCATTTCGACCTGCTCGACGAGCAGATCCTGGCCAACATGGCGAGCATCTACAGCGACCTCATCAGCCCCATCGGGCCGCGCATCCAGGTGGCGGGTACCCCGCTGTTCCTGCAGCAGCCCCTGGTGCAACACAAGGTGCGCGCCCTGCTGCTGGCCGGCATCCGCGCCGTGGTGCTGTGGCGCCAGCTGGGCGGCAGTCGCACCCAGATCATCTTCGCGCGCAAGAAGATGGTGGAGCTGGCCAAACGTTACTAATCATTGGCTCGCGCAAAGGCAGAGGGAGAACAGGGTGAACAGCCGCACATCAGCCTTGATAGCCCCCGGCCCGCGCGTGAGTGGATACGAATCCCCCACACCAATCATCAGGAGTTCACCCCATGGAGCTGTCCGCGCTGACTGCCGTTTCCCCGATTGACGGTCGTTATGGCGACAAGGCCGATGCCCTGCGCCCTATCTTCTCTGAATTCGGTCTGCTGCGTTTTCGCGTCGAAGTCGAGGTTCGCTGGTTGCAAAAACTGGCCAGCCACGCCGGGATCCCGGAAGTCCCTGCCCTGAGTGCGGCCGCCAGCGCCCTGCTCGACGGCATTGTCAGCGACTTCAACGAGAGCGACGCCGCCCGCATCAAACAGATCGAGCGCACCACCAACCATGATGTGAAAGCGGTGGAGTACTTCCTGAAAGAGAAGGTGGAAGTGAACCCCGAGCTCGCCGCCGTCAGCGAGTTCATCCACTTCGCCTGCACCTCCGAAGACATCAACAACAACTCCCACGGCCTGATGCTGAAGACCGCTCGCGAAGAGGTCATCAAGCCCTATTGCGAGAAGCTGATCGGCGAAATCAAGCGCCTGGCCGTCGAGTACCGCGACATGCCGCTGCTGTCGCGCACCCACGGCCAGCCGGCGACCCCGAGCACCATGGGCAAGGAGATGGCCAACGTCGCCTACCGTCTGGAGCGCCAGCTCAAGCAGATCATGGCAGTCGAGATCCTCGGCAAGATCAACGGTGCCGTGGGCAACTACAACGCCCACCTCAGCGCCTATCCGGAAGTGGACTGGCACCAGTTCTCCGAGGAGTTCGTCACTTCTCTGGGCCTGACCTGGAACCCCTACACCACCCAGATCGAGCCGCACGACTACATCGCCGAGCTGTTCGACGCCATGGCGCGCTTCAACACCATCCTGATCGACTTCGATCGCGACGTGTGGGGCTACATCTCCCTGGGTCACTTCAAGCAGCGCACCATCGCCGGTGAAATCGGCTCCTCCACCATGCCGCACAAGGTCAACCCCATCGACTTCGAGAACTCCGAAGGCAATCTGGGTCTGGCCAACGCCGTGTTCCAGCACCTGGCAAGCAAACTGCCCATCTCCCGCTGGCAGCGTGATCTGACCGACTCGACCGTGCTGCGCAACCTGGGTGTGGCGGTGGGTTACTCCCTGATCGCCTATCAGGCGACCCTGAAGGGCATCTCCAAGCTGGAAGCCAACGCCGATGCCATGGCCGCCGATCTGGACGCCAACTGGGAAGTGCTGGCCGAGCCCATCCAGACCGTGATGCGCCGCTACGGCATCGAGAAGCCCTACGAGAAGCTCAAAGAGCTGACCCGTGGCCGCCGCGTGGACGCCGAAGGCATGCGTACCTTTATCGACACCCTCGCACTGCCCGAAGAAGTGAAGGTGGAGCTCAAGAAGCTGACCCCGGCCAACTACATCGGCGACGCCCAGCGTCTGGTCGATCTGCTGAAATAAGCGGATAGCCGAAGACGTCAGGGGCCCTGTGCATGCACTGCCACAGGGCCCCTGCTATTTTCGACCGGCAACACTATGTTCAAGTCAGGACCCTGTTGAACCGAGTGGCCTTGCCCAAGCCCGCCTTGGGCAAGCCCTCTCTCACAAGATACGAGAAGCACCATGTACCAACTCAATCTGGATATCGCTCACTTCCTCGAGCATTACTGGCAGAAGCGCCCGCTCCTCATCAAGGGCGGTTTCACCGACTTTCAGGATCCCATCAGCCCGGACGAGCTGGCGGGGCTGGCCATGGAGGACGTGATCGAGTCGCGCCTGGTGACCCGCTTCAACAACAAGTGGGAGGCATCCCACGGCCCCTTCGAATCCTATGATCACCTGGGCGAGGAGAACTGGACCGTGCTGGTGCAGGCCTGCAACCACTGGGTTCCCGAGGTGCACGAGCTGGCGGTGCCGTTCCAGTTCATCCCTGGCTGGCGCTTTGACGACGTGATGGTGAGCTTCTCTACCCCCCATGGCGGCGTCGGCCCCCACATCGACAACTACGACGTCTTCATCACCCAGGGCCAGGGCAAACGCCACTGGCGCGTGGGCGATGCCAAGCCGCTCAGCGAGTTCGCCGCCCACGCCGCCCTGCTGCACTGCGAGCCGTTCGAGGCGATCATCGACGTCATCATGGAGCCGGGCGACATCCTCTACATTCCGCCCGGATTCCCCCACGAAGGCTACGCCATCGAGCCCTCCCTGAACTTCTCCGTGGGCTTCCGCGCACCTGACGCAAAAGCGCTTATCTCCTCCTTTGCCGATCACCTGATCGACAACGAGGTGCGCACCGAGCGTTACGGCGACCCGGACCTCCAGCCCCGTGCCCGCCACGGCGAGATCCAGCCCTTTGAGCTGCACCGCCTGCGGGAGCTGATGCAGCAAGCCCTGGACGACGAGACCCTGTTCAAGGAGTGGTTCGGCACCATGATCTCCGAGGCCAAGCACGATCTGGACGTGAGCCCCATGGAGCCCGACTACAGCGCCGACGAGGTGGCCGACCTGCTGAGCCAGGGCGAGCCCGCCATCAAGGTGCCGGGGCTGCGCTCTGTCTGGTTCAGCGGCGAGAGCCGGACCTGTTACATCGACGGCGAGGCCTGGACCCTGCCGAGCGAGGATCCGGCCGCCATTTCGCTGCTGTGCGACAAGGACATCATTACCCAGGATGAGCTGGTGGAGCTCGCGGATCAGGCCGGCTTCCTGCAGCTGCTGACCCGGCTGGTCAACCGCGGCTACTGGTTCTTCGGCTAAACTCGCCCAGACAACGACAAGGCGCCGCTGGTGACAGCGGCGCCTTGTTACTTTGCAGACCCCCTTTGTCGTCGCCTGTGCTGGCAACCGACGGTCCCCCCACTACACTTGGTGACGGTCGACCATGAAGCCCCTGTCGCTCATGTCACCATGTTGGTTATTTAACAACATCCGAACGACACCCAAGCGGACACAGGGTGGGTACCAAATGAACCGGTACATGGAGGAACCAATTATTTTAGCCCGTAAAATCAACAGTGAGCGAAAACGTTATCTTTCAAAATGAGGCAGTTTTCACTCAAAACGTTGTTTCTGGATCATAAAAAGTATCCAAAAACTGGTGTATATTGCACGGCGGAAATTCCTTAACCATGAAGACTGACATGAAAAAGACCAAAATCGTCTGCACCATCGGTCCCAAGACCGAATCCAAAGAAATGCTGGGCAAGATGCTGGATGCCGGCATGAACGTCATGCGCCTGAACTTCTCCCACGGCGATTACGCCGAGCACGGTGGTCGCATCAGCAACCTGCGCGCTGTCATGGCCGAAACCGGCAAGCAAGCAGCCATCCTGCTGGACACCAAGGGTCCGGAAATCCGCACCATCAAGCTGGAAGGCGGCAACGACGTCTCCCTGGTCGCCGGCCAGACCTTCACCTTCACCACCGACCAGACCGTGGTTGGCAACAAAGACAAAGTGGCCGTCACCTATGCCGGCTTCGCCAGCGACCTGCGCGTCGGCAACCGCATCCTGGTTGACGACGGCCTGATCGGTCTGGACGTCATCGAGATCACCGAGCGCGAAGTGATCTGTAAAGTGCTGAACAACGGCGATCTGGGCGAGAACAAGGGCATCAACCTGCCGGGCGTCTCCATCAAGCTGCCGGCCCTGGCCGAGAAAGACAAGCGCGACCTCATCTTCGGTTGCGAGCAGGGTGTCGACTTCGTGGCCGCCTCCTTCATTCGCAAGAAGGAAGACGTGCTGGAAATCCGTGAGCACCTGAAGGCCCACGGCGGCGAGAACATCCAGATCATCTCCAAGATCGAAAACCAGGAAGGCCTGGACAACTTCGACGAGATCCTGGCTGTCTCCGACGGCATCATGGTCGCCCGTGGCGACATGGGTGTGGAAATCCCGGTTGAAGAAGTTATCTTCGCCCAGAAGATGATCATCGAGAAGTGCAACAAGGCGCGTAAAGTGGTTATCACCGCGACCCAGATGCTGGACTCCATGATCAAGAACCCGCGTCCGACCCGCGCCGAAGCCGGCGACGTGGCCAACGCCATCCTGGACGGTACCGATGCGGTCATGCTGTCCGGCGAATCCGCCAAGGGCAAGTACCCGCTGGAAGCCGTGACCATCATGGCCACCATCTGCGAGCGTACCGACTCCGTGATGCCGTCCAACCTGTCTGCTGCCAACGACAGCAACAAGCTGCGCATCACCGAAGCGGTATGTAAAGGCGCGGTCGAGACCTCCGAGAAGCTGGATGCCCCGCTGATCGTGGTCGCCACCGAAGGCGGCAAGTCTGCCAAGGCCATCCGCAAGTACTTCCCGAAAGCCTGGATCCTGGCCATCACCACCAACAAGAAGACCGCTGCCCAGCTGGTACTGACCAAGGGTGTGGTGACTCACGTGGTTGACTCCATCGCCTCTACCGACGATTTCTATCGCATCGGCAAAGAAGCCGCGCTGGAAATCGGCATGGGCGTGAAGGGTGACGTGGTTGTCATGGTCTCCGGTGCCCTGGTACCGAGCGGTACCACCAACACCGCCTCCGTTCACGTGCTGTAAGTACGCCTGAACCGATGAAACGGCGCCACGAGGCGCCGTTTTTTTTTCTCTTTCCCCCTGCAGCCCTTCTTGTACCGGTGCTAGAATCCACGCGGATTTTCCCCTGGTGGAAAATCACCCGAACCTCGCATATACACCCGGACGTTTTATGTTCTCTACACGATTCAAAAGAGCCTCGGCCGCCCTGTTGCCGCTGCTCTGTTTACTCATCACCCTCGGCTCCCCGACGGCGATGGCGCAAGAGCTGCCTCAGCGCGCCACCGTACAGCGGGCCATCGATGCCCTCGGCAAGGCGGAAACCGTCAGCCAGCAGGCAGACCAGAAGTTCCTGACGGACACCCTCTCCCTGCTCGACAGCATCGACAAGGAGAAGATCAAGGCCAAGAGCCTGAGCGAGCGCATCCGCTCCCTGCCGTCCGAGCTCAAGGATATCGGCACCAAACTCGATGCCCTGACCCAGGGCAAGAGCCTGGAACAGCTGAAGAGCGAATACGCCAGCATGAGCCTGAACGAGCTGGAGAGCCGTCAGCCCGATGTGCTGGCCAACATGCAGGCTGCCCAGGAAGCCATCGGCGCCATCGCAAGCCGTCTCACCAGCCTGCAGACCCTGCCGGAACGGGCCCAGGCCAGCATGAGCCGGGCCTACCAGCGCAGCCAGGAGATCCGCACCCGCCTCAGCGCCGGTGACGGGGTAAGCAGCGCCGAGAAGATGAAGCTCAATACCGAGCTGGCCCTGCTGGATCTGCAGCTGGCCAACCTGCAGAAGGAGCTGGACAACCGCACCAGCATGCAGGATCTGGCCATCAAGCAGCGCGACTACCAGGGGGCGCGCCTCGCGAGCGAAGAGCAGAAACTCCAGGTGCTGCAGGAGCAGAGCAGCGCCAAGCGCCTGGGTGACACCGAGAAGACCGCAGAGCAGACCGGCGAGCTGGTCGCCACCGAGGACAACCCCCTGGTGCAGAAAGAGCAGGAGATCAACCACCAGCTCAGCCAGCAGCTCATCAGCGCCACCACCAACCTCAACTCCCTCGCCCAGAAGAATCTGCAGGCCAAGAGCTGGCTGGAGCGCGGCACCCAGACCGAGCGCAACCTCAACGAACAGGTGCAGATGCTCAAGGGCAACCTGCTGCTGTCGCGCATCCTCTACCAGCTCTACCAGCAGCTGGAAGCCGTCCCCTCCACCCTGGTGAAAAACCTGGAGGAGCAGATCGCCGACCTGCATCTGGCCCAGTTCGAACTGAGTCAGCAGCGTGACCAGCTGTTCCAGAAGAACCTGTATCTGGACAACCTGATCGCCGGCAGCGGCGAGACGGTGAGCGAGGAGGACAGGGCAAACCTGGCCAAGCTGATCGACACGCGCGTCAGCCTGCTGGACCAGCTCAACCGCCAGATGGATGCCCAGTTGACCAACGCCATCAGCCTGCAGCTGACCCAGCAGCAGCTGACCCGGGTCTATGCCTCCATCGAATTCACCCTGCAACAGCACATCTTCTGGGTGAGCAGCAACAAGCCCATCGACGGCAAGTGGTTCTTCAGCTGGCCTGCGCTGGCCTACAAGCAGGCTTCCGACTGGGTACTCAAACCTGACTGGAGCGGTTGGGGCGACATGCTGCTGCCCATCTCCCTGCTCGCCCTGCCGCTGCTGTTGATCGGGGGGCTGCTGATGTGGAAACGGTCGGCCCTGCTCGAGCGCCAAAAGCGGATCGCCAAGGATCTGGGGCGCTTCCGCCAGGACAGCCAGTGGCACACCCCTCGCGCCCTGCTCTATACCGTGTTGCAGCGCCTGCCGGGCAGCCTCTTCATCCTGGCCGCCGGTCTGCTGCTCACCTACTGCGGATTGCTGAGCCCGCGTCTCATCTTCCAGATCACCCTGAACCTGGCACTCGGCTACCTGGTGTTCAGCGTCTACCTGTCGGTGATGCGCCCAGGTGGCATCGGCGAGACCCACTTCCGTATCCCCCGTGACGAGTTGCAGGCCAAACGCAACAGCATGCGCTACCTCTGGCTGCCCCTGCTGCCCCTCATCATGCTCTCGACCAAGGCGGTGGTGGAACCCTCCACCCTTGGCAACGACGTGATCGGCCAGGTGCTGACCCTGGTGCTGCTGGGCCTGACTGCCTATCTGATCTTCCCCATCTCCCGCGCCCGCATCAAGGGCGAGGCGAGCATGCAGAAGTCCCTCGTCGCCATGGCCCTGGCCCTGGCACCGGTGGCGCTCATCGTGCTGGTCGGCCTGGGTTACTACTACACCGCATTGAAGCTGACCGGCCGCCTGATCGAGTCCTTCTACCTCCTCATCATCTGGGGCCTGGTCTATCGCACCGCCCTGCGTGGTCTTGAGCTCGCGGCCCGTCGCCTCGCCTACCGCCGTGCGGTGGCCAAGCGCGAGCACAAGAGCCAGGAAGATGCAGAAGGTGGCGAAACCATCGAAGAGCAGCCCATGGATCTGGAAGAGGTCAGCCAGCAGTCCCTGCGCCTGACCCGCATCATGTTGCTGCTGGTGTTCGGCGTCGCCTTCTACTGGCTCTGGTCCGATCTGGTGGCGATCTTCTCCTACCTCGACAGCATGGTGCTGTGGCACAAGAGCGAAGGGACCGGGGCCAACGCCGTCCTCTTCCCCATCAGCCTGAGCGACGTGCTGATCGGTCTCCTCCTGCTGGGGGGCGCCCTGTCCCTGGCCCGCAACCTGCCGGGTCTGCTGGAGGTGCTGGTGCTGTCCAGGCTGAACCTGGCCCAGGGCACCGCCTACGCCATCACCACCATGCTCAACTATGTGCTGATCGGTGTCGGCTCCCTGGTGGCACTCTCCATGATGGGCGTCCAGTGGGACAAGCTGCAGTGGGTTGCGGGGGGTCTGTCCGTCGGTATCGGTTTTGGCATGAAGGAGATCCTCTCCAACTTCGTCTCGGGCATCATCATCCTGTTCGAGCGTCCGGTACGGATCGGTGACACCGTCACCATCGGCACCTTCTCGGGCACCGTCTCCAAGATCCGCATCCGCGCCACCACCCTGACCGACTTCGACCGCAAGGAAGTGATCATCCCGAACCAGCAATTGATGACGGAACGGCTGATCAACTGGTCCCTGAGTGACACCATTACCCGTGTCATCGTGAAGGTCGGGGTAGCCTATGGCTCGGATCTGGAGCTGACCCGCAAGCTGCTCAATCAGGCCGCCATGGAGAACAGCCGGGTCCTGAAGGATCCCGAACCCATCGTCTACTTCCTCACCTTCGGCGCCAGCACCCTGGATCACGAGCTGCGCTTCTTCGTGAGCGAACTGGGGGATCGCAACCCGGCCATCGACGAGCTGAACCGCCGCATCGACGTGCTGTTCCGCGAGCACGGCATCGAGATCGCGTTCAACCAGATGGACGTCTACATCAAGAACATGCAGGGAGAAGAGCAGAAGGTGGAGTCCCGTCCGGCCCTGCCGCCGGCGGAGAATCCCTCCGCCTGATCCCGCCCTCTTGCACAGGCCCCGTCATGGGGCCTGTTTTTTTTCACCCCCGCCCGCGACTTGAAAGCGCAGAGACTCCCCCAATATAGGAAAGACAACGGACTGTCACCCCGAGGAACCTTATGGACTATCTCTATGCCGTGGTGCTCTTTGCCATCTCGGCATCGGTCACCCCGGGGCCGAACAACATCATGGTGATGAGCGCCGGTGCCAACTTCGGGGTCAGGAAGAGCCTGCCGCTACTCATGGGGATCTGCGTCGGCTTCACCCTGATGCTGTTGCTGGTGGGCCTCGGCTTCGGCCAGCTCTTTACCCTCTTCCCCGACCTGCACCTCTTCATCAAGTGCGCGGGCACCCTCTACCTGCTCTATCTGGCCTGGCTCATCGCCCGCTCGGCGGGCGAGGTGACGGGGAGCACTCAGACCCGCCCCCTCGGCTTCTTCAAGGGCGCCCTGTTCCAGTGGGTCAATGCCAAGGCCTGGGTGGTCGCCACCGGCGCCATCGCCGCCTTCACCAGCGCGGGAGCCGGGTTCCATCAACAGAACCTGACCATCGCGCTGACCTTCTTCATCGTCTCGTTCCCGAGCGTCGGGCTCTGGCTCCTGTCCGGCGCCCTGCTCAAGCGCTGGCTGGCGAGCCCCCTTGCCCGCCGCTGCTTCAACCTGGTCATGGCCACCCTGCTGGCGCTCTCCGTCGTGCCCGTCATCCAGGAGATCGGGAGGCAACTGCTCTCCCAATGAAACAGGCCCCTCATGGGGCCTGATTGTGATACTTTTCCAGCCTGCGGCTTAACTGCAGGGACCGATGAGTTTCCAGGGGTCTCCGCCACTTGGCAGATTGCCGCTGTTCCACCACTTGGCCTCGTAGATGTTGCCGTTATAGGTCACTTGATTGCCTGTGGTATAGACGGCGCCACTGCTCCAGCTTGCCGGGCAGCTGCTGCCCTGCTCGAAGCTGACCGACAGGCTATGAGCTCCGCTCAGGGCCCTGAAGGTGTAGCTTGCCGCCACCGCCTTGGCAACTCCATCCACGACCAGGGATTTCACCTTGAACCCCGCGTCCGGTACCAGATTGACGGTGAAGTCACTACCGCCCCTGGCTTTCAGCACGCCGCCCATCGGCGCCGGTGAGATAGATCCCCCACTCCCTATGGTCACGCTGATGTCGAAGAAGACCGGGATATCGATGGTCACTTCGCTATAGCTTCCACTGAATCCCGCGAAGTTGGCGGCCGTCAGGCTCTCCACCAGGGTGTTCCTCAACACTATCTGTTTGTTGTCCCCCTTGGCATAGGGCTCCACCAGGCTAATGACAACATCGCCCCCCTCCTGGCTCAACTTGATGCCGGAGAAGGGCACCGGCTGGTTGCTCGGGGTAGTGATGACGGTCTTCGCCGGATCGAAGCGGTTGACCACGAGTGTCATATTCCAACCCCAGTTGAGCGAGCTGAGCGGCACTATGTAACCGAGCCGATTATAGCTGCCGGTGACATTGGTGAACATCTCGGGGCGCAGGTCGCCGAGGCTCAGTCCGGTCAGTTCGAAGGAGGAGTAGATACCACCATCCTCCGCCTGCGGGCCTATCACCACTGAGGTGGCGGTCTCGTAGGCCTTGAGATGCTTGAAGCCGATGCCCGCACTCCCCGCAATCTTGTCCACCGCAGGATCGAAGCCCTGCACCACCTGCTTGCCCGAGTTCCAGGCCAGGGTGTAGATGTCGGACTTGGTGATGACGGCGGCCGGGTTGGCCTGTACCGAGGCAGCGCCTACCCCCTTGAGCAGTACCCGTTGACCGGCAAACTGCAGCTCGGTGCCGCCTGCCACGTCGGCGATCACCAGATCGGCCAAGGGATGTGCCAGGCTCCAGCCGCGCAGCACGATGAGATCCTCGCCCACGGTGAAGTCATTGATCGTGGTCAGGCCATTGGCCTGCTCGTTGAGCAGGAGCTGATCTTTGCCGCCGCCGGTGATGACAATGTCGTTGCCCCAGCCAGCCATCAACACCTCATCATAGGGCGAGCCCTGGGTCACGCTGTCCCCCGGGGTGTCAAACAGATTGTTGTAATCGCCAAACTTGTGGACGTACTTGGTAATGCAGGTGCCGAGCTCATCGCAGGTGATCTGGTCCTTGGTGAGCAACGCCGCCGCTCCCCAGGCACCGCGCAGATGTGCCGCCGCCAGGATACCGGACATGGTCGCCCTCACCTGGACAGGCTGACCGTTGTCATCCTTGTCAGGCCAACTCTTGGCCAGGGCCTGGGCCCAGGTCATGTTGGCGTCCTTGAGTAGCTTGCTGATCACCTGATAGTTGAAGTGCATGGCGTCGCGCATCACCAGTTCCTGCTTCTCGGGCAAGCGCAGATCCGCGAGGGAGTGGATGCCATTCTTGCCGACGAAGGTCCCCTGCCAGCGGTTGACGTCGGTTACATAGACCTTGTTGCCGCCTGAGCCCTCAATCTCTGCCAAGGCCTCGGTCTTGCAACCCGCCCAAGTGGCGTCGGGTACGAACATGTAGAAGCTGTCGTACTCCTTGCCATCCAGGGTCACTTGCTTCGGACTGTAATAGCCCGCGTCGATCAGTACGGCCTCCCCCAGCTGATAGCCGATGAAACCCCAGGCATTGGTGGAGCTGTACTGCATCTTCCTGAACATGGCCGCATCGTTCGGAGTCGCTGAGTTATAAAGATTGCCAATCCCCAGCTTGTTGAAGAAGCCGCTGATGGTGGTCGGCTCCGAGAGCATGGTGCCGGTGGAGCAGTCTCTCACCAGTCGGCCCGGTGCCGTCACCTGCGCATAGGTGTAGACGGGATTGTCGAGGTTTTGCAGATAGAAATCGGCCAGGGCCGGGTTGATCCCCGACTCGAAGTTGCGCAGCGCATCCAGGAAATCCTGGGTGCCTCCCTTCGCTGCCAGGGTGGGGGCGGCCAATGCCAGCAATACGGTGGCCGAGACGAGCTTGATGGTGGTTTTCAAAGCCTGAACTCTCCTTGTTGGTTCATTGATTACCGGGCCTTCACCCGGCGCTGCTCCCAACCACACACCTCTAGGAGATATCCCCGCCACCCCAGGATGGCGGAAGAAACCGGTTTAACTGACCAGGCTTACCGCCCGGCTCTGTTGCGTCTCCAGCCTGCCCAGCAGCACCTCTGCGGCGGCGCGGGCACTCTCTGGCCTGGCCGAGTGGCTGCACAGGTAGTAGCGCACCTCGGGGTAGCCAAGCAGGTCGTAGGGACTGCGCAGCGCCACCACGATCAGTCTGTCTATCTCGCAGCTGAGCCGGCGAACCAGAGCCTGCGCCTCTTGCTGCTCGAAATCCTCCCCGGGCAGAGGGTGGTTTTCGGTTACCAGCACCAGCCAGCCCTCTCCCAGGCAATTCAGCTCGTCGAGTCCCACTTCTCGCCCCCCCTGCTGCACTGGATTCAGGGCCGCGATAAAGTGGTCGTAGGCGGGCTCGCGCTGATTGGGGCCGATGCCGCGAGGGTTAGTGAGGTTGCGGTAGCTGGCCGCCGGGGTAGCATTGAGCACATAGAGAGGGGCATTGCCGAGCACCGGCACTTGGCGCAGCCAGGTCAGGGCCGCACCGGCACACTCCCGGGCCACCCGCTGATGGGCAGGGATGTCGACTCCCCCATAGAGGGCCATGGGCACCAGTCTGGTGAGCTTGAAAGCGACGATGCGGGCCAGGGCGGCATCGATCAGCGCCTCGTCCAGCTCCCCCGTCGCCACCGCGGCCATGACGCCGTGGATCATGGCGAGTTGCTTGTCGAGGTAGCCGTCGCTGTGGTCGTAGTGCTCCTCGGAGAGCATGATCATGTTGACGCCGGCCTTGAGTGCCAGCACCGCCGCCGTGGACGGCGAATAGTGATGAACGATGGCCCCCATGTTCATGCTGTCGGAGATGATGATCCCCTCAAAGCCCATCTCGGTGCGCAGCAGATCCTGCAGGATGACGGGAGACAGGGTAGCCGGCCGCTCGCTATCGATCTGCGGATAGAGGATATGGCTGGTCATGATGAGCTCCACGCCAGCGTCGATGGCTGCCTGGAAGGGCAGCAGATCCTGCTCGCGCAGTTCGGCGAGAGACTTGTCTACCCTGGGGATCTCCCGGTGGCTATCGCCCTGGGTATCGCCGTGCCCCGGGAAATGCTTGCCGCTGCCACAGATGCCGCCACCATGCAGACCCCGCACCGCCGCCGCCGAGTGTAATGCCACCCTGGCAGGCTGGTCACCGAAGGAGCGGCTGTCGATGATGGGAGATCTCGGATTGAAGTTGACGTCGCAACAGGGCCCAAGAATGCAGTTGAAACCCGCGAGGCGCATCTCCTCGGCCATGACGCCATACATGCGCTCCGTGTTTTGCCCCTGCTCCGCCACCCCGAGGGCCAGGTTGCCAGGCCCTGTGGTGGACTCGCCCACCAGCACTCCCCAGGCCCCCTCCTGATCCACACCCAGCAGCAGCGGCAGCCGCCCCAGTTCGGCACCTATTTCCGTCAGCGCCCGGGTCAACCGCTGGGCCTCTTCGAAAGTGTCGCTGTTGTCCTGGCTGAGGTAGCAGCCTCCCAGGTTGTACTCGGTAATCAGGGGGCGTATGGTCTCGGCCGACTTGCCGGGAAAGGCCAGGATAAACAGCTGGCCCACCTTCTCCTTGAGGCTCCAACGGGCGATGATGTTCGCCACCTCGGCATCTATCTGCATGGTCTCTTCCTTGGTTGTCTGAGGATGAACTTATTGTTTGCGCAGCTGTTTGAGCTGCCCCATGGTGAAGGTGACGGCCACGATGACGATGATGCCGCGCAGGATCAGCTGCTGATCCACGTTCAGTCCCATCAGGATCAGACCGTTATTGACCATGCCCATGATGAGGGCACCGATGACGGACCCCACCACTGTGCCCTTGCCACCAAACAGGTTGGTCCCCCCTATGATGACGGCGGCGATCACCAGCATGAGATCGTTCTCCCCCAGGGTGTAGCGGGCACTCTGCAACCGTCCCGAGTAGAGGATGCCCGCAAGGGCGGCCAGGAAGCCGTTGAGCATCAGTACATAGAGCTTGATGCGATTGATGTTGATGCCCGAATACATGGCAGAAATCTTGTTGCCACCGGTGGCCAGTACCTGCTTGCCGAAGCGGGTGTTTCGCAGCACCATGGCCCCCACCACCGTCACCAGGATGGTCCAGACAAAGAGCACCGAGATGGGACCTATATCCCCAGAACCGAAGATGAAGACGTAGAGCTCGTTGTCGATGGGAATGGATTGCAGCGAGGTAGACCAACGTGCGATGCCGGTGATGATCCCGGTGGTGCCGAGTGTCACCAGGAAGGAGGGTATGCCGACCTGGGTCACGAACATGCCGTTGATGGCGCCTATCATGATGCCGACCAGCAGCGCCGCCGACATGGCCAGCAGTATGCTGTTTGTCTCCTGCAGGGTCAGGGCCGCAACGATGGCGCTTAAGGCCACCGTCGCCCCGAACGAGAGATCAATCTCGGCGGCGCTCAGCACGAAGGTCATGCCCACCGCCATGATGGCGATGGTGGCAGTCTGCCGCGCGATGTTCATCAGGTTGACCGAGCTCAGGAAGCCCTTGTCATGGAGCACCACCGAGAAGAATACGAAGATGCCGACGAACACCAGATAGATGATGTAGTCGCGCCAGTTGATACGGCCACCCTTGGGGGCCGGCAGGGTTAAATCTTTCATCCTTGATCCCTCGTTTGTCATTGAACCGCCGCCAGCAGCGTCTCTTCGTTCATTCGCCGCCCTTCCAGGCAGGCGACGATACGTCCCTTGTTCACCACGTAAATGAGGTCGCAGAAGCTGGCGACCTCGGCATATTCACTCGACACGAAGAGGGCGCCATTGCCTGCGGCGACATAGCTGTCCACTATCTTCATGATTTCGTACTTGGCATGAATGTCGATGCCGAAGGTGGGGTCATCCAGCAGCAGCACCCTGGCCTCGGTGGAGAGACACTTGCCTATCACCACCTTCTGCTGGTTGCCCCCCGACAGGAAACGCACCGACTGCTCTGGACCGCTGGTCTTGACCCCCAGGCGCCGGATCTGGTCGCGCACCATGGCATCCCCCTTCGGTTTGTCCAGCCCCAGCCCCTGGGTGAGGCGGTCATAGGCTGCCATCAGCATGTTGTCCGCCACCGAGAAGTCGAGCACCAACCCCTGGCTGCGGCGCTCCTCCGGCACCATGTTGATACCAAGGGCGATGGCCTCTCTGGGGGAGCAGATCCGCACCGACTCACCCTGGATACGGATTTCCCCGTGCCGCACAGGCGCCAGGCCATAGATGGCCTCCAGGATCTCGGTACGTCCGCTGCCAAGCAGCCCCGCCAGCCCCACCACCTGGCCCGGCAGCACCCTGAGCGACACCTGGTGCAGCTGTTCGTTGGATACGTCGATCAGCTCCAATAGCGGCACGGTATCAGAGGGGGGGACCGGGCGAGGCCAGCTCAGTGAGGTGTCCCCCTTGCCGCCCAACATGGCCTCCACCAGTGCCTCGACGCTGGTGGTGGCGGTCGGGGTGGCGAGCACGGTGTGGCCATCACGGAGTACGGTCACCGCATCACAGACCCGCATGATGTCGCTCAGATAGTGACTGATGTAAATGACGGACATCCCCTGCCCCTTGAGAGTGGCGATCACCTTGAACAGTTCGTTTATCTCGCCGCTGGAGAGCGATGCGGTCGGCTCGTCCAGCACCAGGATGCGGGCGTTCTGCGCCAGGGCCTTGGCTATCTCGACGAACTGTTGCTGGCCGACGCTGAGCTTCCCCACCTCGCAGGCCGGATCCAGCTCGACGCCGAGCATGGCCAGCAGAGGCCGAGCCCGGCGTATCCGTTCCCGGTTGGAAATGAGGGAGCCCTCCTCGCCCCCCCCGGCCAGGAAGATGTTGTCGGCCACCGACAGGGTCGGGACTAGGCTGAGATCCTGATAGACCATGGCGATCCCTTCGGCTTGCGCCTCCCTGGGGGTGCTGAAACGGCAGG
>ENA-OWLM01000353-OWLM01000353.1-metagenome-genome-assembly--contig:-NODE-353-length-17842-cov-3.913139_pt1 | contig 17842 bp, 16 predicted proteins | sample MGYA00245349_ERZ651102 | MGnify/ENA primary metagenome ERZ651102 (study PRJEB26857, sample SAMEA4031759) | metagenome | biome: human; feature: oral; material: saliva | place: Philippines | collected 2014... | reverse complement strand
GGCTGCCGGCCTGGGTCGGCATAGAATTGATGGCCCAGACCATCGCCGCCTGGGCCGGCATGCAGGGGCGGCTGCGTGGCGAGCCGGTGCGCATCGGCATGCTGCTCGGCACCCGCAAGTACCGCTGCCAGCCGGAGGGCTTCGCGCCGGGCACCCTGCTCACCATAGAGGCGTGCTGCCTGTTGCAAGACGGCGGCATGGCCAGTTTTGATTGCCGGATCCTGCTGGACGGGGAGGAGTGCGCCCAGGCGCGGCTCTCCACCTACCAGCCGGGCCCCGGCGAATTGTCCGATTTGTTAGCCTGAGGAAGTTTCATGAGCTCTAGCGTATTGGTCACGGGCGCCAGCAAGGGGATAGGCCGCGCCATCGCCCTCAAGCTGGCGGCCGACGGCTTTGTCATCGTGGTGCACTACCACAGCGATCGGGCCGGCGCCGAGGCCACCCTGGCCAGCCTGGAGGCGGCCGGGGGACAGGGGCGTCTGCTCCAGTTCGACATCGCGGATCGCGAGGGTTGCCGCGCGCGGCTGGAGGCCGACATGGCCGAGCACGGCGCCTATTACGGTGTGGTCTGCAACGCCGGCATCATCCGTGACGCCGCCTTCCCCGCCCTCACCGACGAGGAGTGGGACGGGGTGCTGCACACCAACCTGGACGGTTTCTACAACCTGCTCAAGCCCTGCATCATGCCGATGATCGGCCTGCGCCGGGGCGGGCGCATCGTGACCATCTCCTCGGTGTCCGGGCTGATGGGCAATCGTGGCCAGGTCAACTACAGCGCCGCCAAGGCGGGCATCATGGGAGCCACCAAGGCGCTGGCCCTCGAGCTCGCCAAGCGCAAGATCACGGTCAACTGCGTAGCCCCCGGCCTCATCGACACCGGCATGGTGGACGAGGAGGTGAAGGCGGAGGCGATGAAGATTATCCCGCTCAAGCGGATGGGGCAGGCGGACGAGGTGGCCGGTCTGGTCTCCTACCTGATGTCCGACATCGCAGGCTATGTCACGCGGCAGGTCATCTCCATCAACGGGGGCATGGTATGAAACGGGTTGTGGTGACCGGCATGGCCGGGGTAACGGCCTTCGGGCAGGACTGGGCGAGCGTGCGGGCCAGATTGCAGGCGGGGCGCAATGCGGTGGTGAGCATGCCGGAGTGGGCCATCTACGACGGCCTCAACACCCGGCTGGCGGCCCCCATCCCGGACTTCGTGCTGCCGGCCCACTACCCGCGCAAGAAGACCCGTGCCATGGGGCGGGTCTCGGCGCTTGCCACCGTCGCCACCGAGCTGGCGCTGGCGCAGGCGGGGCTGCTGGACAACCCCGTGCTCACCGACGGGCGCACCGGCATCGCCTACGGCTCGTCCATCGGCACCACGGATCCCATCCGCGCCTTCGGGACCATGCTCAACGACAAGAGCACTGCCAGCATCACGGCCACCACCTATGTGCAGATGATGTCGCACACGGCGGCGGTCAACACAGGGCTGTTCTTCGGCCTGCGTGGCAGGGTCATTCCCACCTCCAGCGCCTGCACCTCCGGCAGCCAGGGGATAGGCTACGCCTATGAGGCGATCAAGCACGGCTATCAGACCCTGATGGTGGCCGGCGGGGCGGAGGAGCTCTGCCCGTCTGAGGCCGTGGTGTTCGACACCCTGTTTGCCACCAGCCAGATGAACGACCACCCGGAGCTGGCGCCACGACCGTTCGACAGGGACAGGGACGGCCTGGTGATAGGCGAAGGGGCGGGTACCCTGGTGCTGGAGGAGCTGGAGCATGCGCAGGCGCGCGGCGCGACTATCCTCGCCGAGCTGGTGGGCTTTGCCACCAACTGTGACGCCACCCACGTGACCCAGCCCCAGCAGGAGACCATCAGGCTCTGCATGGAGATGGCACTGGCCCAGGCCGGGCTTCAGCCCGCTGACATCGGCTACATCAGTGCCCACGGCACCGCCACCGAGCGCGGCGACATCGCGGAGAGCCACGCTACCGCCGCCATCTTCGGCGATCGCACTCCCATCTCCTCCCTCAAGAGCTACTTCGGCCATACCCTGGGGGCCTGCGGTGCCATCGAGGCCTGGCTGGCCCTGGAGATGATGCGGGAGGGCTGGTTTGCCCCCACCATCAACCTGGAGGAGCCGGATCCCGCCTGCGCCCCGCTGGATCACGTGATGGGCAGCGGCCGCGCGCTGGACGTGGAGTACCTGATGTCCAACAACTTCGCGTTCGGCGGCATCAATACCTCCCTCATCTTCAAGCGCTGGTCCTGACGGGGCCTGCCCGTTCAGCTCCGGTGCAGCCTGGGTTCAGTTCCAGTACAGCCTGGGTTTAGCTTTGCTTAATTAAGATGCCTCCCTTTTTCAGGGAGGCATCATGTCCGTTTTATCTGTTTCATCCTTTTCCCGCCGCGGCCTGGCCGCATGCTTGCTGTCCACGCTGCTCTGGGTGCCGGCCTCGCCGGCCCTGGCCGACGATGAATTCCGGCTGGGCAAGACCATTCTGCTTGGCGTCGGCGATCACCCCGCCATCATTCCCATGCTCGCCTGTCGTCCCACCAAGTCCATCATGGTCAAGGCGGGGCGGGAGCTGACCCTGGAGCGGGTCAAGGTGTTTTATGGCAGCGATCGCAGCAAGACCCTCTATTTCGACAGGGATCTGAAAGAGGATCAGGAGTCGGGGTGGAAGTCCCTCGGCAGCCGGCTCTGCATCAAGCGGATCGAGGTGTACGGCAATTCGGAAGGGAGCCGGGCCGGTGTCAGGGTATACGGCCGCAAATAGGGCGGGAGCATGACGGCGGCCGGGGAGACCCGGCCACCTCGTTCATCCCCTGGAGAAGGAGCTTATTTCTTGGGCCTGAACGGCTTGATGACGGCTTCGTCGCACTCGAGGTAGGGCCCTTCCATCAGGTCGATGCAGTAAGGGATGGCGGGGAAGACCGCATCCAGGCACTCGCGAATGGACTTGGGCTTGCCCGGCAGGTTGACGATGAGCGAGTCGCCGCGCAACCCCGCGGTCTGACGCGACAGTATGGCGGTCGGCACGAATTTGAGGGACTCGGCCCGCATCAGCTCGCCAAAGCCCGGCATCATGCGATCGCAGACCGCCTCGGTCGCCTCCGGCGTCACGTCCCGTCTGGCCGGCCCTGTGCCACCTGTGGTGACGACGAGGCAGCACTGCTCCTCGTCGACCAGCCGGATCAGGGTCGCCTCGATCTGATCCCGTTCGTCGGGGATCACCTGGTAGACGGGCTCCCACGCCGAGGTCAGATAGGCGTTCAGGGTGTCGATGATGGCCTTGCCGGACAGATCTTCGTAGATGCCCGCGCTGGCGCGATCGCTGACGGTGACGATACCGATTCTTGCCTTGCTCATGGTCTGCTCTTGGTTGCCGCAATAAGTGGTAAATAAAATAACATAATCAGTGAGATATGTTAAATCGTCGGGGACGGGGAGGGGTGGGAATGACAACAATTGAGAGTCGAACGAAAAGCTGTTTATGTCACACCGATGAATAGCGAATAAGAAAGACGAAAAACGAATTCAAATTTTATAAAAAAACTGGCGCAGCCAAATTGAAAACAATTTCATGAATCATAAGGAATAAATGCCATTCCCCCTGGCCTGTCAGGCTATTTTTCGGAGAACTGGACTCCTGTGGCACGGAGGCGACTGAACCAAAGTTCCCACCATCCTATATAACCTTCCTATGGACAGTGAAATAGTGATGGATCGGCGTCGTCGTTGCTGTAATACGCGCGATACGTCCAGCCTGGAGGGCATATGGAGCTGCCTGACTTTGACACCCTGAGACATTGGGCCCTGGCGGAGCCGCAGCGGCTCGATGCGCTGTTGCACCAGCAGATAGAGACCCTGATCGCCCAGGTGGGGCCGGAGCAGCAACGGCGGCTGCGCGGCCTGCAGTTTCGTATCGACTGCCAGCGTCGCCTCGCCAGAAACAACATGGACAGCTGCATCCGCATCGCCAATATGATGCACGAATCCGTCAATGCCATGCGCCAGCATTTCAATCACCTGCAGGATGACTCATTTTCGGACCCGTATGAGGGGCCGCCGCCAAATAACGTGATCCCCCTTGCGACCTACCGCAAAGATAAATAATCGGCGCTTCCCGGCCTGCAGTCCTATTCCCCCGCACTCCAACCTATATCCCCGTGTTGCGAAATTTGGGGAATTTGTTTTCTATTTGCTGCGAATCGTCGTCATCCGGTGCATTAATTCCCGCAGGGCTGACGGCCGGTCAGATAGGGATGGAGAAATATCACGTTTGGGGTAATATCTCGACATATTCCATCTTGCTAACACTCAAAGGGATCATGAGCAGCATCACACCAGGAAGGGAGCTGTCGCGGGAGCAGCAGACGGAGATCACCCGGATCATCGTCAAGGCGGGCCAGATGCTGGCCCAGTTCGGGGCCGAGAGCCGCATCATAGAGCAGACCACGGTCCGGCTCGGGATGGCGCTGGGGCTGGAGAGCGTCGAGATGGCGATCTCCTCCAGCGCCATCGTGCTGACCAGCCTCAACCGGGGGAGCTGCGTCACCACCACCCGGCGGGTGCGGGAGCACGGCATCAACATGCAGGTGGTGTGCGAGATCCAGCGTCTCTGCATCATGGCGGAGAAGTCGCTGATCGGCGCACGGGAGGTACGCCAGCGGCTGGAGGCCATAGTGCCTTTCCATTATCACCCCTGGCTGGTGGTGCCCATGGTGGGCCTCTCCTGTGGCGCCTTCAGTCTGCTGTTCGGCGGCGACTGGCCCATCTTCCTGGTGACCTGTTTCTCGTCCGCCGTGGCGATGCGGGTGCGCCAGCTGATGGCCCGCCATCACCACAGCCCCCTCATCAACTTCGCCACCACCGGCTTCATCGCCACCCTGCTCTCCTCCAGCGCCACCTTCTTTGGCTGGGGGGCCCAGCCCTATCTCGCCATGGCGGCCAGCGTGCTGCTGCTGGTGCCGGGCTTCCCGCTCATCAACGCGGTCTCCGACATGGTGAAGGGCTACTTCAACATGGGGCTGGCCCGCTGGGGCACGGCGACCCTGCTCACCATCAGCGCGGCGATCGGCATCATCCTCGCCATGTCGGTGACGGGTATCTGGGGGTGGAAGGTATGAAGACCTTTGACGCTGTATCGACCCTGTTGATCGGGGCAAACCGGCTGTCCATCAGCGCACGGAACCATACCGGCATTATCCTCGCCATGTCGGTAACCGGTATCTGGGGGTGGAAGGTATGACGGGTTTGCATCAGGCGCCGAATATCACGCTGGCGACGTCGGTCGGCCGCATTCAAGGAGGAGAGGCATGATGGATCTGCTCTGGCTGCTGGCCAAGGATGCCTTCTGGTCGGCCATTCCGGCGGTGGGCTTTGCCATGCTGTTCAACGTGCCGCCACGGATGTTGAAGTACTGCGCCATGGGAGGTGCCCTGGCTCACAGTCTGCGTACCCTGCTCATTCACCACGGCATGCCCATCGAGTGGGCCACCCTGGCGGCGGCGACCACGGTCGGTTTTGTCTGCGTCTACTGGTCCCGGCGCCTGCTGGCGCCCCGCCCGGTGTTCAGCGTGGCCTCCATCATCCCCATGATCCCCGGCAGCTATGCGTTCAAGGCGATGATCGCCGTGGTGGAGCTCAACATCTCCGGGGTGACCATGGAGCTTATCCAGAGTGCGCTGGAGAACGGGTTGAAGGCCATCTTCATCGTGGGCGCACTGAGCTTCGGGCTGGCGATACCCTCCCTGGTCGTGTACCGTAACCGGCCCATTGTCTGAGAAGGGTGCAAGAGGCTGACACCATGCAAATTTCCATGATTGCCGCCATGGCGCACGATCGCGTGATCGGCCTGGACAACCAGATGCCCTGGCATATGCCGGCGGATCTGGCCCACTTCAAGCGGGTGACCCTGGGCAAACCGGTGCTGATGGGGCGCAAGACGTTTGAATCCATCGGCCGACCGCTGCCGGGACGCCGCAATCTGGTGATCAGCCGCAACCCGGCCTATCAGGCCGAGGGCGTGGAGGTCATCGACTCGGTCGAGGCAGCGCTGGCACTGCTGGGGGAAGGGGTGGACGAGCTGATGGTGATCGGGGGCGGCCACCTCTATGGCCAACTGCTGCCACGGGCCGACAGGCTCTATCTGACCCGGATCGATCTGGCGGTGGCGGGGGATACCCGTTTCCCGGCGTTCGACGACGAGCAGTGGCGGCTCGTGGAGAGCGAGGCCCATCCCGCTGACGAGAAGAACCCCCATCCCTATCGTTTCGAGACCTGGCAACGGCGCTGAGTGCGCCGGCCCGAGACGACAACGCCCGGCACTGGCCGGGCGTTGTTTATGGACGAAGCTCGGGGCTCAGATGCCGGAGCCGTCGCTCTCGCCACTCTCCTCGTGCAGGCCGCATTCGCGCTTGAGGCCGAAGAAGCGGGTCTGCTCCTCGCTCATGCCGGGCTCCCACTTGGTGGTGGTGTGCACGTCGCCGACCGACAGGTAGCCCTGCTCCCACAAGGGGTGGTAGGGGAGGTCGAACTCCTTGAAGTAGTAGAAGACGTCCTTGTTGCTCCAGTCGATCACCGGCAGGAACTTGAAGCGGCCGCGCTGGATGGCCAGCACCGGCAGCTTGCCCCGGCTGCCTGACTGCTCACGGCGCAGGCCCGAGAACCAGGTGCGGGCACCCAGCTCGTTCAGGGCGCGGTCCATGGGCTCCACCTTGTTGAGCTGGTTGTAGCGGGTGATCCCCTCCACGCCCTGTTCCCACAAGAGGCCGAAGCGGGCCTCCTGCCAGGCCGGGCTGAGTTCTGCCCGGTAGATCTTGAGGTTGAGGGCGAGGCGCTCGGTCAGCTCGTCGATGAAACGGTAGGTCTCGGGGAAGAGATAACCGGTATCGGTCAGCACCACGGGCACGTCGGCCCGCTCGCGGCTCACCAGGTGCAGCATGAGCGCCGCCTGGATGCCGAAGCTCGACGACAGCACGTGCTCTCCCGGCAGGTTGGTCAGGGCCCAGCGTACCCGCTCCGGGGCGCTCATGGTGTCCAGTTCCCGGTTGAGGGGAGCCAGCGCCTCGACCTGCTCCTCCCGGCCCAGGGCCAGCAGGGCGTCGAGGTCGAGCCGACCGTCGGCGGTGCGCGCCAGCCGGGCTGTATCAGTCTGTTCAGGCTGCATAGAAGTCCCTCGCGGAGTCGATGACCGGAGCGATGATCCCGGCGCGAATGACGAAGTCGCCGAAGCACTCGTCCGGGTTGCGATCCTTGGCCCAGCGGCCGATCAGGGCATCCAGCTCGGCCAGGATCTGCGGCTCTGTGATGTTTTCCAGGTGCAGGCGCGGGATGCGGGTTCCCTCCAGGTTGCCACCCAGGTGCAGGTTGTAGCGACCCGGCGCCTTGCCCACCAGCCCCACTTCCGCCAGCATGGCGCGGCCGCAGCCGTTGGGGCAGCCGGTGACGCGGAAGATGATGGCGTCATCCGCCAAGCCGTGCTTGGCCAGCAGCCTTTCGATGTCGGTGACAAACGCCGGCAGCATGCGCTCGGCCTCGGCCATCGCCAGCGGGCAGGTGGGCAGGGCCACGCAGGCCATGGACTGCTTGCGCTGCTCGCTCACGCCGTCGTCCAGCAGGCCGTACTGGCGCGCCAGGGCCTCGATGCGGGCCTTCTCGCCGGCCGGGACGCCCGCGATGATGAGGTTCTGGTTGGCGGTCAGGCGGAAGTCCCCCTGATGCACCTTGGCGATCTCCAGCATGCCGGTCTTGAGGGGCTTGCCCGGGAAGTCCAGCAGGCGGCCGTTCTCGATGAACAGGGTCAGGTGATGCTTGCCGTCGATCCCCTCGACCCAGCCGAAGCGATCGCCACGGCTGGTAAATTCGTAGGGGCGAACCGGCCCGAACTGGATACCGGCACGGTTCTCCACCTCGGCCTTGAAGGCCTCGACGCCGACCCGCTCCAGGGTGTACTTGGTCTTGGCGTTCTTGCGGTTGACCCGGTTGCCCCAGTCGCGCTGGGTGCTGACCACGGCGGCCGCCACCTCCAGCACGTGGGAGAGGGGCACGAAGCCGAAGTCGCTCGCCTTGCGCGGATAAGTGGTGGTGTCGCCATGGGTCATGGCCAGACCCCCGCCCACCAGCACGTTGAACCCCACCAGCTTGCCACCTTCGGCGATGGCCACGAAGTTGAGATCGTTGGCGTGGATGTCCACGTCGTTGTGGGGCGGGATCACGACAGTGGTCTTGAATTTGCGCGGCAGGTAGTTGGACCCCAGGATAGGCTCCTCGTCCTCCCCCAGCTTCTCGCCGTCCAGCCAGATCTCCACGTAGGCGCGGGTCTTGGGCAGCAGGTGCTCGGAGATCTTCTTGGCCCACTCGTAGGCCTCCTGGTGCAGCTCGGACTCCACCGGGTTGCTGGTGCACAGCACGTTGCGGTTCACGTCCCCCGCAGTGGCGATGGAGTCGATGCCGGTACTGTTCAGGGTCTGGTGCATCAGTTTGATGTCGCGCTTGAGCACGCCATGGAACTGGAAGGTCTGGCGGGTGGTCAGGCGAATGCTGCCATACATGCTGTGCTCTTCGGCAAACTTGTCGATCACCTGCCACTGGGCCGGGGTGATGATGCCGCCCGGCAGGCGGGCACGCAGCATGACGTTGTGCAGGGGCTCCAGCTTCTGGGCGGCGCGCTCCGGTCGGATGTCGCGGTCATCCTGCTGGTACATGCCGTGGAAGCGGATCAGCTGGAAGTTGTCGCCGTTGAAGCCACCGGTGAGGGGATCCTGCAGATCTTGCTCTATGGTACCGCGCAGGAAGTTGCTCTCGCGCTTGAGGCGCTCGTTGTCGGCCAGCGGTCCTTCGACCGGTCCCGGAATAACTTGTTTGCTCATCAGTAGACATCCCTTTGATAACGTTTGGCACGACGCAATTCGCTCAGATACTCTTCTGCTTCCTCACGGCTCTTGTGGCCATGTTCGGCAATCACTTCCAGCAGGGCTTCCTGCACATCTTTCGCCATGTGGTTGGCGTCGCCACACACATAGAAGTGTGCGCCTGCTTCCAGCCACTGATAGAGCTCGAGCCCCGCCTCGCGCAGGCGATCCTGCACATAAATCTTGTTGGCCTGATCCCGGCTGAAGGCCAGGGAGATCTTCGACAGCAGGCCGGATTTCACATAGCGCTGCCACTCCACCTGATAGAGGAAGTCCTGGGTGAAGTGGGGGTTGCCGAAGAAGAGCCAGTTCTTGCCCGAGGCCCCGAGGGCTTCCCGCTCCTGCATAAAGGCGCGGAAGGGGGCGATGCCGGTGCCTGGGCCCACCATGATGACGGGGGTATCCGGGTTCGCCGGCAGGCGGAAGTTGTCGTTGTGCTCCACGAACACCCGCACCTCGGCATCTTCGGCCAGGCGGTCCGCCAGATAGGAGGAGGCGCCGCCACTGCGTACTGTGCCGTCCTCCTGAGGGTAGCGCACCACGCCGACGGTCAGGTGCACCTCCTCTTCCACCTCGCTCTGGGCGGAGGCGATGGAGTAGAGGCGCGGGGTAAGCGGGCGCAGCAGGGCGATCAGTTGATCTGCACTCAGGGAGGCAGGGAAGCGCTTGAGCACATCCACCACCTGGGCAGAGGCGACCAGGGCATTGACCTGGGCCTTGTCGCCGGCCAGATCCTTGAGGGCCGCGTTGTCCGCGATCTCGGCGAGGCCCGTGATCAGGCCGCCGTGCAGCCGGGTCAGCTCGAAGTGGCGGGTCAGCGCCTCGCGCAGGCTGCCATGGGGGGTGGCCTCGTCACCGCTCAGACCGGTCAGGGCCAGCACCTCGCCCACGAGATCGGCGTCATTGTCGAACCAGATGCCGAGGGCATCCCCCGGCTGGTAGGTGATGCCGGACTCTTCCAGGTTGATCTCGATGTGGCGGATATCCTTGGTGGAGTCGCGGCCGGTGATCTTCTGGTTGACGGAGAGCCGTGCCGGGAAGGGGTTCTCCTTGTGGTACTGGCTGTGGCCGACGGCCGCCTGCACGGCGCCTGCCACGCTGGTACCGGCACTGCCCGCGGAGAGGGTGGCTGCAACGGCCTTGACCGCCTGCTCGCCCCAGGCCTTGGCGGCGTCCTGGTAGTCCACGTCCAGGTTCGCGAGCTCATAAATGCGCTCGGCCCCAGCCTTGGAGAGGAAGTCGTCGAAATCCTTGCCGGTCTGGCAGAAGAATTCGTAGGAGCTGTCACCCAGCCCCAGTACGGCGAACTTGAGGCCGTCCAGCTTGCCAATCTTGCCCTTCTTGAGCTGCTCGTACAGATCGACCGCGCTCTCCGGCGGTTCACCCTCTCCGTAAGTGCTCACGACCACCAGCAGGTGGGTCTCTTTCTTGAGCTGCTTGGGCTTGTAGTCCGCCATGGAGATAAGGGTCACCGGCAGGCCGCTGGCCTCGGCCTGTGCTTTGATGGCGCTGGCCACGCCCTTGGCGTTGCCGGTCTGGGATCCGTAGAGGATGGTGAGGCTGCCGCCGGGGGCCGCGGCCTCGGTGCTGCCGGTCGCAACGGGCTGGACGCCGGCCTGGGAGAGGCCGTAGAGATAACCGCTCACCCAGGCGAGCTGCTGGGTGTTGAGGGTCGCGAGGACCTGGTTAAGCTGGCGCTGCTGTTCGTCAGAGAGCGGGCTGAGGTTGGGTATGGGGGCTGTCAATGGCATCACACATGTCTTCCATGGTCTGATTTTTGGTCAGAGTAAGGGGTGCAATGAATAACAACAAAGAATAAAAATATCTTCTTTATGCGATTTGTGAATTTATAAAGTTGGATTTCGCCTCAGCACCCGTCTCCCTGTGGTATAAAAGCGGCATCATTGAGTCCCTATTTTGTCCCGGAGGATCTGCCGATGTCCCGTCTGTTCCATGTCAACGCCTTCAGCCAGCACCCCTTCGGGGGCAACCCCGCCATCGTGGTCCAGGGGCCCGAGCGCAGTGACGCCGAGCTGCAGGTCATGGCTGCGGAGTTCAACCTGTCGGAGAGCGCCTTCCTCAGCCCCCTCGGCGAGGGGCATTACCGGCTGCGCTGGTTTACCCCGCAAGTGGAGGTGGACTTGTGCGGTCACGGCACCCTGGCGGCGGCCAACGTGCTGTGGCAGACCGGGGAGGTGGCCGAAGATCAGCCCATCCGCTTCGCGACCCGCAGCGGCGAGCTGGTGGCCAGGCGCGAAGGGGCCTGGATCTGGCTCGACTTCCCGCGTATTGCTCTTGTGCCCCTTGAGCTGGATCCCGCCTATGGGGCCGCCCTCGGCTGCCGGCCGTTGCAGACTCTGGCCGCTGGCGCCAAGTTCCTGCTTGAGCTCGGTAGCGAGGAAGAGGTGCGAGCGCTCACCCCCGACTTCCAAGCCCTGCGCGCCCTGCCGGGGCGGGGGATCATGGTGACGGCGCCGTCGAGCCGGGGGGAGGACGACTTCGTCTCCCGCTATTTTGCCCCCTGGGTCGGGGTGGAGGAGGATCCGGTGACCGGCTCCAACCACTGCGCCCTGGTGCCGTTCTGGGCCGAGCGGCTCGGCAAACAGCAACTGCGGGCCCGCCAGATCTCGACCCGGGGCGGGGATCTCAGGCTCATTCTGCAAGGGGATCGGGTGCTGATGGCGGGCCGGGCGCTGACCCTGTGGCAGGGAGAGTGGCTGCTGCCGCCAGCTCCATAAGCGGCACGCAGGTGGCTGCTTGAGCGTTCGCCACCGGTTGTGCACGCCATAAAAAACGCCCCGCAGTTGCGGGGCGTTTCCATTGTGATCGCGCTCGGGAGGGATCCCGGCGGGGATCACACTTACTTCTGCGGACGCAGGGCCGGGAACAGGATGACGTCGCGGATGGTGTGGCTGTTGGTGAACAGCATCACCAGACGGTCGATACCGATGCCCTGACCGGCGGTCGGCGGCAGACCGTGTTCCAGCGCGGTCACGAAGTCGGCGTCGTAGAACATGGCTTCGTCGTCACCGGCGGCTTTCTGGTCAACCTGGGCCTGGAAGCGCTCGGCCTGATCTTCCGCATCGTTCAGCTCGGAGAAGCCGTTGGCCAGCTCGCGGCCGCCGATGAAGAATTCGAAGCGGTCGGTGACGTCCGGGTTCTGGTCGTTGCGACGGGCCAGCGGGGAGACGGCGGCCGGGTACTCGGTGATGAAGGTCGGTTGCAGCAGCATGTGCTCCACGGTCTCTTCGAAGATCGCGGTGATCACGTGGCCCAGCTCCCAGCTCTTCATCAGCTCGATCTTCAGGCCCTTGGCGACGGCGGTGGCCTTCTCCAGGGTCGCCAGATCGTCACGGGTCACGCTCGGGTTGTACTTCAGGATGGAGTCCACCATGGAGAGGCGCTGGAACGGCTGACCGAAATCGATGGTCAGGCCCTCTTCGCCCTCTTTGGCGTAACGGATCCTGGTGTCGCCCAGGATGTCCTGTGCCAGGGTGCGCAGCATCTCTTCGGTCAGATCCATCAGATCGATGTAATCGGCGTAGGCCATATAGAACTCGAGCATGGTGAACTCGGGGTTATGGCGAACGGAGATGCCTTCGTTGCGGAAGTTGCGGTTGATCTCGTAGACACGCTCGAAACCACCGACCACCAGACGCTTCAGATAGAGCTCAGGCGCGATACGCAGGTACATGTCGATGTCCAGCGCATTGTGGTGGGTGATGAAGGGACGTGCGGAGGCGCCACCCGGGATGACCTGCATCATGGGGGTTTCCACTTCCATGAAGCGCTTGTCGTTCAGGAACTTGCGGATACCGGCCACGACCTTGGTACGGGTCACGAAGGTCTTGCGGGACTCTTCGTTGGCGATCAGGTCCAGGTAGCGCTGGCGGCAGCGGGCTTCCTGGTCGGTCAGGCCCTTGTGCTTCTCGGGCAGCGGACGCAGCGCCTTGGTCAGCAGGCGGATGGTGGACACGTGCACGGAGAGCTCACCGGCGTTGGTGCGGAACAGGGTACCCTCGACACCGACGATGTCACCGAGATCCCACTTCTTGAACTGTTCGTTGTAGAAGCCTTCCGGCAGGTCGTCACGGGTCACGTAGATCTGGATCTTGCCAGCCATGTCCTGCAGGGTCGCAAAGGAAGCCTTGCCCATGATCCGGCGGGTCATGATGCGACCGGCAATCTTCACCTGTTTACCCAGGGCGACCAGCTCGTCGTTGCTCTTGTCGCCGAACTCGGCGTGCAGATCGCCGGACAGGCTGTCACGACGGAAGTCGTTGGGGAAGGGGTTGCCCTGGGCGCGCAGCGCGGCCAGCTTGGAACGACGCTCAAGCATCTCGTTGTTCAGCTCGAGTGTCTGGTCGATTTCCGGAGTAGTGCTTTGTTCAGACATGGTGATTCCTGCTGCTCTGTTTACAGACCTGATTTCAGGCTGGCTTCGATAAACTTGTCCAAGTCGCCGTCGAGTACCGACTGGGTGTTGCGGGTCTCGACGCCGGTACGCAGATCCTTGATACGGGAATCATCCAGTACGTAGGAACGGATCTGGCTGCCCCAGCCGATGTCGGACTTGGTCTCTTCGAGGGCTTGCTTCTCGGCGTTCTGCTTCTGAATTTCCAGCTCGTAGAGCTTGGCCTTCAGCTGCTTCATACACTGATCTTTGTTCTTGTGCTGGGAACGGTCGTTCTGGCACTGCACCACCACCCCGGTCGGGATGTGGGTGATACGCACCGCGGACTCGGTCCGGTTGACGTGCTGACCACCGGCACCGGAGGCGCGGTAGACGTCGATACGCAGATCGGCCGGGTTGATCTCGATCTCGATGTCGTCATCGATCTCGGGGTAGACGAACACGGAGCAGAACGAGGTGTGGCGACGGCCACCGGAATCGAACGGTGACTTGCGGACCAGGCGGTGCACGCCGGTCTCGGTGCGCAGCCAGCCGAAGGCATATTCGCCGGTGAACTTGATGGTAGCGGACTTGATGCCGGCCACGTCGCCCTCGGAGCACTCGATGAGTTCGGGCTTGTAGCCGTGGGCATCGCCCCAGCGCAGGTACATGCGCAGCACCATGTTGGCCCAGTCCTGGGCCTCGGTACCGCCGGAGCCGGACTGGATGTCGATGTAGCAGTCGGAGCCGTCGTGCTGACCGGAGAACATGCGGCGGAACTCGAGATCCACCAGCTTGGCTTCGAGCTCGTCGGCTTCGACCACGGCTTCGTTGAAGGTCTCTTCGTCTTCCCCTTCGACGGCCAGGCTGACCAGCATCTCGACGTCATCGACGCCCTGGGTCAGGGTATCGATGGTGCTGACCACGTTCTCCAGGGAGACGCGCTCCTTGCCCAGCGCCTGTGCGCGCTCGGGTTCATTCCAGACATCCGGCTGTTCCAGCTCGGCGTTTACCTCTTCCAGACGCTCTTTCTTGGCGTCATAGTCAAAGGTACCCCCTAAGCAGCTCGGTCCTCTCAGACAGCTCCTTAAGCTTGTTTAATACAGGATTGACTTCAAACATCGTGAAAACTCTCGGGGTCGATGTGATTTAAAAACGGGATATTCTAGCCAATTGCGGAAGGAATAAACAGGGTTGGCTGTACCCGCATGTCTTCCTTCACCGATTTCCGAAGCCATTTTTGCCATTCATGGGCAAAATGTCGTCGGCGATGCCATTCTTCGCTTCAGTTTTGCGCTGGCTGGCCGCTATCAACATGACAGTGCCATGCACTCCCGGTAATCCTGTTCCTGACTCCACAAGAAGAAAACACGATGAAAAACCTATCACTCAAGCAGAAGATACTGTTGTCTGTGGTGATCGCCCTGTCGCTGGTGATCCTGCTGCTCTCCTGGCAGAGCTATACCAGTCAGAAGTCCCTGCTGCTGCAAGGCAGTCAGGAACAGGTGCAACGCCTTGGCAGCCAGCAGGCCGCCAGCGTGAGCGACTGGCTCGCCGCCCGTCGCGACGTCATCCAGGCCCTCGGCAACAAGGCCGGCACCGAACCCCTCAACGCCCTGCAACAGGCCCAGGTTTCCGGTCGCTTCCAGCTCACCTACTTCGGTGAGGGCAGCGGCAAGATGAACGACTCCGACCCCACCATCAATCGTGACGGCTACGATCCCCGTTCCCGTGGCTGGTATCAGGAAGCCATGGCCAAGGGTGGCATGATCGTCACCAAGCCCTACCTGGACGTGGCCTACAACATCCTGGTGGTGACCCTGGCCCAACCGGCCCAGGGCGGCGTGGTCGGCGGCGACCTCTCCATCGCCTCCCTGGTGGAAGACGTCACCAAGATGAAGCTGCCGGCGGACGGCTTCGCCATCCTGATGCACAAGGACGGCACCGTCATCGCCTACAAGGACGCGGCCAAGGCGATGAAGCCGGCCAGCGAGATCGACAACGACCTGACCAACGCCCTGATCGAGCAGAGCAAGAACAGCAACAGCCTGGTGCCGGCCTACTTCGACAACGAAGGTCGTGACAAGCTGCTGTGGGCGGTGGATATCCCGGACACCGACTGGGAGCTGGTACTGGTGCTGGACAAGAGCACCCTGGAGGCACCGCTCTCCTCCCTGCTGATGACCCAGCTCGGCCTGGCCCTGCTGGTGCTGGTGGGCAGCATCCTCGCCATCTCCTGGCTGGTCAGCCTGCTGCTTGGCCCGCTCGGCAAGGTTTCCCAGGCCCTGGCTCGCATCGCCGATGGTAACGGCGACCTGACCCAGCGCATCAAGATCGACGCCAACGATGAAGTGGGCCAGCTGGCCAACAGCTTCAACCGCTTCGTGGGCAGCCAGCATCAGCTCATTGCCAACATCCGCCAGCTCGCGAACGAGCTGAACGCCGATGCGGAGCGTAGCCTGGTGACCAACCAGGCCGCGGTGGAAGAGCTGCAGCGCCAGCAACAGGAGGTGACCATGGTCGCCACTGCGGTCACCGAGATGGCGAGCGCCACCATGGAGATCGCCGGCAACGCCGAGAACACCGCCGCCGCCGCCCAGCAATCCGCCCAGAGCAGCGAACAGGGCAAGATGCTGGTGAACCAGACTCGCCACTCCATCAACAATCTGGCCGAGGAAGTGGGCCAGGCGACCGGGGTCATCGGCGAGCTGAGCCGCCATGCCCAGGCCATCTCAGGCATCCTCTCCACCATCCAGGGCATCGCCGAGCAGACCAACCTGCTGGCGCTGAACGCGGCCATCGAAGCGGCCCGTGCCGGTGAACAGGGTCGCGGCTTCGCCGTGGTGGCGGACGAGGTGCGGGTGCTGTCGCGCCGTACCCAGGACTCCACCCAGGAGATCCAGTCCACCATCGAGACCCTGCAGCAGACCACGGCCCGTGCGGTGAGCCTGATGCAGACCAGCCAGGGGCTGGCCGACAACAGCGTGAAGGACGCCGATGCCGCCGCCGCCGCACTCGAAGAGATCACCCAGGCCGTCAGCCTCATCTCCGACATGGCGGGACAGATCGCCACCGCCGCCGAGGAGCAGACCCAGGTGACCGGTGAAATCACCCAGAACACCACCGCCATCAAGGACGTGAGCGACGAGATCACCGCCTCCGCCATGCGCGACCTGGATCAGGCACACAACCTCAAGGGACGTGCCACCAACCTGAACCAGCAGGTGTCGACCTTTATCCTCTAAGGGATGATGCGCGGCGATCACGGCCGTTATGAGAAAAGCCCTGCACTCTGGCGAGTGCGGGGCTTTTTGTTTGTGTGTTCTCTTGCCTGTGTGCCTGTGTGCCTGTGTGCCTGTGTGCGGGCGGGGCAAGCGATGACGGCGGGGCGGGATTGCCGGCCTGTGCAAACGACAGAGCCCACCTGAGGTGGGCTCTGTTCATATGCGTCTGACAGAAAAAGGAATTACAGGAAGGGCAGCGCCAGGAACAGCTTGATCACCACGGCGTTGATGATGTCGATGAAGAAGGCACCCACCATGGGCACCACCAGAAACGCCATGTGGGAGGGGCCGAAGCGCTGGGTGATGGCCTGCATGTTGGCAATCGCCGTGGGGGTGGCCCCGAGGCCGAAGCCGCAGTGGCCCGCCGCCAGCACGGCCGCGTCATAGTTCTTGCCCATGACCCGGAAGGTGACGAAGACGGCGTAGAGTGCCATGGCCACGGTCTGGGCCGCCAGCAGCACGAAGATGGGCAGGGCCAGGCTCGCCAGATCCCACAACTTGAGGCTCATCAGGGCCATGGCCAGGAAGAGCGAAAGACTGACGTTGCCGAGCAGGGAGACCTCGCGATCGCTCACCTCATGCCAGTTGAGCAGAGTCAGGGTGTTGCGCAGCAGCACACCGACGAACAGCACGCAGACGAAGACGGGCAGCTCGAAGGCGCCGCCCCTGAGGTAGGCGGCGAGCATCTCGCCCCCCTTCAGGCTGATGGCGATGAGTGCCAGGGTCTCGATCACGCTGAAGGTGGTGAGGGGGCGCTCCATGTCCGGCATCTCGAAGCCCTGAGGGGCGCCGTCCCGGTTGTGCTCCTCGCCGGGCACCTGCACCTTCTTCACCAGGTGACGGGCCACGGGGCCGCCGATCACGCCCCCCAGCACCAGGCCGAAGGTGGCACAGGCGATGGCGAGCTCGGCGGCGGATTGCACCCCGTACTTGGCACTGAAGATGGACCCCCATGCCGCCCCGGTGCCATGCCCCCCGGAGAGGGTGATGGAGCCGGCCAGCAGGCCCATGTGGGGATCCAGCCCCAGCAGGGTGGCCAGACCGACCCCCAGGCTGTTCTGCATCAGCAGCAGGCCGGTGACCACCATCAGGAAGGTGATCACCGCCTTGCCGCCGCGCTTGAGGCTGGCGAGATCGGCGGAGAGGCCGATGGAGGCGAAGAAGGCGAGCATCAGCGGGGTCTGCAGGCTGGTGTCAAACTGCAGCTCCAGTTGCAGGGTGGAGCGCAGCAACAGCAGGACCAGGGCGACCACCA
>ENA-OWLM01000352-OWLM01000352.1-metagenome-genome-assembly--contig:-NODE-352-length-17855-cov-3.572865_pt1 | contig 17855 bp, 19 predicted proteins | sample MGYA00245349_ERZ651102 | MGnify/ENA primary metagenome ERZ651102 (study PRJEB26857, sample SAMEA4031759) | metagenome | biome: human; feature: oral; material: saliva | place: Philippines | collected 2014... | reverse complement strand
GTTCCCCACGCCAAAACGGAGCGGCAAATAGCGAAAACAGTAATTCACGCAGCCGACCAACAGGCCTAGCAGCAGGACTTCATAGCTCATCAGGACCTCCCTGCCAAAACGACTGGATGAGCGCCGTCAGGCATCCGCAGACAATACCTGCAAGGATGGCGGCAGGAATGGAAAACAACATAACGCCAGCCAGCGCTCCGGCCAGTGCGGCAGTGACGCAGAGCGCCTGCTGACGCTGAAAAGATGCCAGCAAAAAGCTCATGAACAGCGCCGGGAGCATGAAGCCCAGCGCCGCTTCAACCGCCGGGTAATCCTTGAGTAAACCACTGCCGGAAAACGCGCCGATCACCGTACCAAACACCCATGAGGCCCAGGAGCATAGCGCAATGCCGATCATCCAGTTTTCACTCCAGCGCCGGTTATCTCGTACCAGCTTCGCCGTTGCGGCGGCAAAGACTTCATCGGTAAGGCCAAAGGCCCACAGCGCGCTTTTGGGTTTACTCAGTCGTAAGGTAATTCGGCTACGCAGGGAAGGGCCATACAATACATGGCGTACATCCATGGCCATGACGGTCAGCGCGGCGACCCACAGTGAACTGCCCGCGGCGAGCATTGTGGTAATGACAAACTGGCTGGCCCCCGCATAGATAATGCAGGAGAAAAAGACGCTTTCAACCGGAGTAAAGCCAAGGCGAGTGGCATTGAGACCAAATGCAAAAGCGACCGGAATATAGCTAATGACTATTGGCAGGCTGTCTTTGAATCCTTCAGTTAGCGTTGCAGAACTGGGTTCAGACTGGGGGATCGGGCTTTCCATAGGGTTATAGGTTTCATTACCGAAATTAATATAACTTGGTTCAATGAGTTATAACCTTAGCAGACTGATGGGCTCCTTAACACCCTGTGGAGCCCAATCAGCGGTAAACATGCGCTATACGCTTAATTTACGGCTTCCTGGCGGTGAAAACCTCGCCACCAGACCAACAGGTTGAGTACGGCAACGGTCGTACCGGCCAGACAAACGCCAGCCCATCCGGCATGCTGCCAGGCGGAGGCTGAAATCAGTGAACCTGCAGCCCCGCCAATAAAATAGCTGGTCATGTATCCGGCGGTCAGGCGATTACGTGCGTCCGGGTGAATGCGATAGATAACCGTCTGGTTGGTAATGTGCACTCCCTGAACGGTGAGGTCCAAAACCAGAATACCGATAATCAGCATTGGCACGGAACTATGCCCTAACCAAATGGCCCACCAGGAGAGCAACAGCAACAACAGACCTGTGGTGGTGGTGAGATGTGACTTGCCCTTATCGGCAAAACCGCCCGCCGGACGCGCGCCTAATGCCCCTGCGGCCCCGGCCAGACCAAACAGGCCGATCGTTCCTTCAGAATAGTTAAACGGCGGCGCGGCGAGCAAAAACGCCATCGAGGTCCACAGAATACTGAAATTGGCAAAGGTCAGGCAGCCCAGCATCGCGCGCGTACGTAGCAATTTATCATGGATAAACAGGCTGAATACGGAGCCTAGCAGTTGCGGATAGTTAAGATGGGTATCTGATTTCATCTTCGGTAGACCGCGCCACAGCGCAATTGCCATCAACGCCATTAATACCGATGCAACCCAAAACACGGTGCGCCAGCCGCCCAAATTGGCGAGTAATCCCGCCACGGTGCGCGCCAGCAGGATGCCCAACAGCAGGCCGCTCATAATCGTACCGACGACTTTACCGCGCTTGTCCGGCGTGGCAAGCGTTGCCGCCAGCGGAACCAGAATCTGTGCCACTACCGAGAACAGCCCGGTCAGGGCAGTACCGAGGATTAACATGCCCAGCGACTGGCTGCTGGCGGTAATCAACATACCGCCTGCGGCTAACAGCGTCATGGAGACGATCAGCATCCGGCGTTCAAACATATCGCCAAGCGGTACTAAAAACAGCAGGCCAGCGGCATAGCCGAGCTGGGCCGCGGTGACGATAAAACCAGCGGTACTGGCAGATAGCGAAAAGTTACGCGCGATAGTGTCGAGCAGCGGCTGCGCATAATAGTTACTGGCGACGGCGAGGCCGGTGGCGATAGACATTAACAGGATCAGCGAAGGGCTGAGTCCCTGAGTGGTTTTCGTCATTGTTTTCAACTGAGTAATGGGTTGCAGAAAACAATCATAACGGAAGTGATTAAATGTTGCTGATTTGTTGGGTGATGGATTGTGCGGTTTAGGCGAGACAGAGGGAAGTAGGCCGGATAAGGCGCATCGCGCCACCATTCGGCCCTGGTGTGGTTACAGTGCCTGATGACGCTACGCTCTCATCAGGCCTGCGAGTGGGTTATTTCTGCGCAGCCAGCGCTTCGTTCACCCAGCCGTCAAACTGCTGCTGGTGGGCTTTGATCCAGCCGTCAACATGACCCTGCACGTCGGCTTCAGACGCTTTACCGTCATGCATCATCGCGTTCTGCGCGTTGATATCCGCCAGCGGCAGCTTCATGATGGCAAACAGCTTCGCCGCAGCTGGGTTTTTCTCCGCCCAGGCTTTGTTGGCGACAATATGCATCGTGTTCACCGGGAAGCCGTAGTTGGCGCCGTTAGGCAGCTTGGTATCAATATCTTTCTGCTCGCCTGGCAGGGAAGAGAACGGTACCTGCAGCCAAACCACATCTTTACCCGGCTTCATTACGTCGCTGACCCAGTACGGTGTCCAGGTGTAGTAAAGAATAGGTTTGCCTTCTTTAAAGCGGGTAATGGTGTCAGCCATCATCGCCGCATAGTTACCGTGGCTGACCTCGACGGTTTTTTCCAGATCGAAGGCTTTGTTCTGGTGGTTGATGACTGCTTCACAACCCCAGCCCGGCGAACAGCCCATCATATCGGCTTTACCGTCACCGTTGGTGTCAAAGATTTTGGCGATCTTCGGATCTTTTAACTGGGCGATGTTGGTGATTTTGTACTGCTCAGCGGTTTTTTTGTCGATTAGATAACCCTGTGCGGCCCCCGTAACGAATACCCCCTCGCGATAAAACTTTTTGTCTCCGCCCGCAGCGGCGTACATATCATCATGCAGCGGCTGCCAGTTCACGGCGGTAAAAGTTGCATCGCCAGAGGCAATGGAGGTATAGCCGACGTTGTAGTCAACTTCGCTGGTTTTGTTAACGGTATAACCCAGCTTCTCCAGCGCGCGGGCGACCAGCTGCGTCTGGAAGGATTCTTCAGAGATAGTGCTCTGGATTGGCTGGACGGTGATGCCTTTGCCCGGCAGGTCGGCAGCGAAAGTGCTGGTGGAGACAAGGGTGGCAAACGCTGTGGCAATAATTATTTTCTGTCGCATCGTTGTTCCTTAATTACACTTCATCTTGAATGATTTTGTGTAAGTTGATGAATTGTAGGCCCGGTAAGCAATGCGCCACCGGGCAACGGGTGAATTACTTCGTGAAAGGGCGAGTGATAAGCCCAACGGGACCCGTGGTGTACCAACGACGGTTGCCACGGCTACGCGAATCGCGACCAACGGCCTGCGTCAGGCGGTCCAGAATGATGGCAAGGATCACAATCCCGACCCCGCCAACGGTGGCAAGCCCCATATCCAGACGACCGATTCCACGCAGTACCATCTGACCCAGACCACCGACGGCAATCATCGATGCGATGACGACCATTGAGAGCGCCAGCATCAGCGTCTGGTTAACTCCGGCCATAATGGTGGGCATCGCCAGCGGGAGCTGCACTTTAAACAGCATCTGGCGCGGGCTGGCACCAAACGAACGCGAGGCTTCAATCAGATCGGCTGGCACCTGGTTAATCCCCAGAATGGTCAGACGCACGATTGGCGGCAGGGCGAAGATAATCGTCACCACCACGCCCGGCACGTTACCAATACCGAACAGCATAACAATCGGCACCAGATAGACGAACGCAGGTGTGGTTTGCATGGCGTCCAGCAGTGGGCGAACAATTTTTGCCGCCCGAGGACTGCGCGCTAACCAGATCCCCATCGGCAGACCGATCACCACGCAAAACAGCAGCGCTGTCAGTACCAGCGCCAGGGTTATCATGGCCTGCGACCACGCGCCGATGGCGCCGATAGCAATCAAGGAAATCAGCGTCGCGACGCCCATTCCAACGCCGGATATCTGCCAGGCAATCAGGGCAAACAGGATAATTGCCACGGGAGCTGGCATACCTAACAGAAGCTGCTGGAAGCCGTTGAGAATGTAATCCACCGGGACACGAATGCCCTGAAAGACCGGACGGAAATGGGTAACGACCCAGTCGATCCCTTCGGTGACCCAACTATCCAGCGGGATCAGCGTTTTGTGGAACGGATCCATAATATTGAAATGCTCTGGCGCTGGCGCAGGTGCGCTGGTCAGCCAGTCTGCGCTCCCGCCGTCAGTGGGCGCACCGGATGGCGTGCTCCAGGCATCGGCAGTTTGTGCGGCGCTGTCGGCTGCAGGTGTGGTGTCCCACGGATTTGTTTGATCAGCCATTGTTTACCCCCTCACGATCTAAAGCCTGTAACAGCATGCGTTTTGAAATGACGCCCACATACTGCTGTTCCTCATCAACAACCGGCACCGCGCACGGGGCCTGACCGACATGAGAAAGCAACTCGCTGAGAGGAGTTTGTGCATCAACGGCTAACGGCTCATCAATCAATGCCGCTTCAATACCTTGCGCCTGACTTAATGCTGTTTTTAAGGAGTCGATAGAAACAACGCCGACGAACTTGTTACCACGTTCGATCACGTAACCATATTCGCGATCTTTGTCCTGCAATAATTGCAGCGCCGAACGTGGACCTACTCCGGGCGTTTTACGAATTAAACCTTCGGGGCTACGGCGAGAAATATCTTTCGCGCTGAATACCTGGCTAATATCAACGCCGCGGAAGAAGGTGCGTACATAATCATTGGCCGGATTATTCAGGATTTCCTCCGGCGTGCCGACCTGGACCACTTCACCGTTTTGCATAATGGCAATTCTGTCGCCAATACGCATAGCTTCGTCGAGATCATGGGAAATAAAGACCACGGTGCGTTGATGCTTTGCCTGGAGTTTTACCAGCTCATCTTGCATCTCGGTACGAATTAATGGGTCGAGGGCTGAGAAGGCCTCATCCATTAATAAGATGTCAGGGTTAATGGCTAATGCACGGGCGAGGCCCACACGCTGGCGCATCCCTCCGGAAAGTTCATCCGGGTATCCGTGAGCATAATTCTCCAGACCCACCTGACGTAGCGCATCTAACGCTTTTTCACGACGTTCATCCGCGCCAACACCGGCTAATTCCATGCCGAATGCCGTATTGTCCAGCACCGTCATGTGCGGCATCAGGGCAAAGGACTGGAATACCATCGCAATCTTTTTTCTGCGCACCTCACGAAGCTCAGCATCGGATATCCGGGCGATATCTACGCCGTCAATCAATACTTGTCCGCGGGTGGGTTCAATCAGGCGATTGAGAAGGCGTACCATTGTGGATTTACCCGAACCGGATAATCCCATGATGACAAATATCTCGCCTTCTTCAATGGCCAGACTGGCGTTCTTAACGCCAAGCGATAGCCCTGTTTTATCCAGAATCTGCTCTTTTGAAAGTCCTTTTTCAATATATTTGAAGGCTCTCTGCGGATGCTCTCCAAATATCTTATAGAGATTTTTAACTTCTAATTTAATTGCCATGCAATAGAATGATTCCTGTTATTTGTTTATATCGATATATTACCTGATGGAAATAGTGACCTTTTTCTACCCTAACATACTGAGAATCTGAGACAACCCTGAATTTGGTTGTGGCATGAATATTGCCGAAGGTCAGATGGCGGGACTTCCCGTGATATAAGGGCTGAGCGCGAATGTGAGCAGGTTAATATTTTTTGTAAATGCCAATGAAAAGTCGCCTGAATTGCTGGAATGCAGGCGAATAATGCGGCTGATATTGAGTGTAGATCACACAATTATATTTGCACGACAAAAGTGTGATCCTGTTAAAATATTTCCGCGAAAAATGTACGGTATTTCCCGCAGAAATGAGCGCTAGAAATTCCAGTCGTCGTCTTCGGTTTCGACCGCTTTTCCCATCACATAGGATGAGCCTGAACCTGAGAAGAAATCGTGGTTTTCATCAGCGTTGGGCGACAGCGCAGCAAGGATTGCCGGGTTAACCTCCGCCATTTCAGACGGGAATAGTGCCTCATACCCCAAATTCATTAATGCCTTATTAGCGTTGTAGCAAAGGAAGGCTTTGACGTCATCCACCCAACCGGTTTCTGCATACAATTCTTCCGTATAGCGCGCTTCGTTATCATACAATTCCATCAGCAGGTCGAAGGCAAAATTCTTTAACTCCTCGCGTGCAGATTCGGAAATATGCTCAAGACCTTTTTGATATTTATAACCAATGTAATACCCGTGAACGGCTTCATCACGAATAATCAGGCGAATAAGATCGGCAGTATTGGTCAATTTGCCACGGCTGGAAAAATACATCGGCAACCAGAAGCCGGAATAGAACAGGAAGGATTCCAGAAACACGCTGGCAATTTTCTTCTTCAACGGTTCGTCGCTGGCGTAATGTGCCAAAACGATCTGCGCCTTGCGCTGGAGTGGGGTATTTTCTTCACTCCAGGCGTAAGCCGCATCCACATCTTTGGTCTGGCAAAGGGTGGAGAAAATAGAGCTGTATGAACGGGCGTGTACCGCTTCCATAAAGCTGATATTCGACAGCACCGCCTCTTCATGCGGCGTTAACGAATCGGCCATTAACGCTGGCGCACCGGCAACGTTCTGAATAGTGTCAAGCAGCGTCAGCCCGGTAAAAACGCGGATGGTCAACTGCTGTTCGGCGGCGTTCAACGTTTGCCAGGCCGGGATGTCGTTGGAGAGCGGGACCTTTTCCGGTAGCCAGAAGTTACTGGTCAGGCGATTCCATACCTCGAGATCTTTATCATCCTCAATCTTGTTCCAGTTGATGGCGCTCACGCGGGATAATGTCATTTTCTCCTCCTTACAGCGCGCATGACACGCAACCTTCGATTTCGGTGCCTTCCAGCGCCAGTTGACGTAGTCGGATGTAGTACAGCGATTTGATGCCCTTACGCCAGGCGTAAATTTGCGCTTTGTTGATATCGCGCGTGGTGGCGGTATCGGGGAAAAAGAGCGTCAGTGAAAGCCCCTGATCGACATGGCGCGTCGCTTCCGCGTAGGTATCAATGATTTTTTGTGAACCAATCTCGTAGGCATCCTGATACAAGGCCAGATTCTCATTGGTCATAAACGGGGCAGGGTAGTAAACGCGCCCGGTTTTGCCCTCTTTGCGAATCTCCACTTTCGACACGATCGGATGAATGCTTGACGTGGCATGATTGATGTAGGAGATAGAACCTGTGGGTGGAACCGCCTGTAAATTCTGATTATAAATGCCGTAGCGCATGACATCTTCACGCAGCTGCGACCACATATCGCGCGTCGGCAGCGTAATGCCGCTGGCGGCAAACAGTGCGCGAACCTTGTCGGTTTTTGGCTGCCAGTCGCCCTGCAGATACTGGCTAAAATACTCGCCGTTGGCGTAGCGGGAGTGTTCGAACCCGGCAAAGGTTTGACCGCGCTCGCGGGCGATCTTCATTGACGTATTCAGCGCATGCCAGGTGATGGTATAGAAATAGAGATTGGTAAAATCCAGCCCTTCCGGCGAACCATAGGCGATCCCTTCCCGCGCCAGATACCCATGCAGATTCATCTGCCCAAGACCAATCGCGTGCGACGCGCTGTTCCCGGTTTCGATCGAAGGCACGCTGCGGATGTGGCTCATGTCTGAAACGGCGGTTAAGCCGCGAACCGCCGTTTCCACTGTACGACCAAAGTCGGGTGAATCCATGGTATGGGCAATGTTCAACGAGCCGAGATTGCAGGAGATATCGTGCCCGGTCTGTGCATAATTGAGGTTTTCATCGTAGGTGGAGGCGCTGTTGACCTGCAAAATCTCCGAGCACAGGTTGCTCATGTTGATTCGCCCGGCAATCGGGTTCGCGCGGTTCACCGTATCCTCAAACATGATGTAGGGATAGCCGGACTCAAACTGGAGCTCAGCCAGCGTCTGGAAGAAATCACGGGCGTTGATGTACTTTTTACGGATGCGATCGTCGGCAACCAGCTCGTCGTACAGGTCGTTTATCGCCACGTCGCCAAAGGCTTTGCCGTAAATACGCTCGATGTCATACGGCGAGAAGAGCGCCATGTCGGCATTCTCTTTAGCGAGCTTAAAGGTGATGTCCGGGATCGTCACGCCGAGTGACAGGGTTTTGATGCGGATTTTTTCGTCGGCGTTTTCGCGCTTGGTATCCAGAAAGCGCAGAATATCCGGGTGGTGCGCATGGAGGTAAACCGCCCCCGCGCCCTGACGTGCGCCAAGCTGGTTAGCATAGGAGAAGGCATCTTCCAGCATCTTCATTACCGGGATCACGCCCGAGGACTGGTTTTCAATGCGCTTGATCGGCGCGCCCGCTTCGCGCAGGTTCGAGAGCAGAAACGCCACGCCGCCCCCGCGTTTAGAGAGCTGCAGCGCCGAGTTCACCGCGCGGCCAATCGACTCCATATTGTCTTCGATGCGCAGCAGGAAACAGGAGACCAGCTCGCCGCGCTGGCCCTTGCCGCAGTTGAGGAAGGTCGGCGTGGCGGGCTGGAAGCGGCCGGAGAGAATTTCCTCCATCAAGCGTTCAGCCTGCGCTTCATCCCCTTGCGCCAGGGTTAACGCTACCATCACGGTGCGATCTTCAAAGCTCTCTAAGTAGCGCTTGCCGTCAAAGGTCTTTAGGGTATAGCTGGTGTAGTACTTCCACGCGCCGAGAAACGTCTGGAAACGAAAACCGCTGGCATGCGCGCGTTCAAACAGCTTCACCACAAAGGCGCGGTCGTAGCGGGTCAGCACGCGTTCTTCGTAGTAGCCTTCTTTAACCAGATAGTCGAGACGCTCATGCTGGCTGCCAAACGTCACCGTGTTAGGTCGGACGTGGGCGGCAAAAAAGGCGTCCACCGCATCATGGTCTTTACCAAACTGGATGCGCCCCTCGCGGTCATAGAGGTTGAGCATCGCATTCAATGCGTGGTAATCAGGCGTTGCCTGCATTACGCGTTCTGCGGTTGTCGTTGCCAAAATTCGTTCACTCCTTTACGCACGTTTTCTACGTCCTGCTGTGTCCCCATCAGTTCAAAGCGATAGAGATACGGCACGCCGCATTTTTGAGAGATGACATCCCCGGCGCGGCCAAAGGCATCGCCGAAATTACGATTCCCCGCCGCAATAACCCCGCGGATCAGCGCCCGGTTATGGGGATCGTTGAGAAAGCGGATCACCTGACGGGGAACCGCCCCCGCCGTACCCCCGCCGCCATAGCTGGGCACCACCAGTATGTAAGGTTCGTCTACCTGAATTCGCTCCCGCTCGTTAAGCGGGATGCGGGTCGCAGGCAGCCCGAGGCGCTCGATAAAGCGGAGCGTGTTTTCCGAACTGCTGGAAAAGTAGACCAGCCCGCTCATGCACGGGCGGCCTGAGCGGCGAGGCGGTTGATCATGTCCGGGCGGAAGCCAGACCAGCTGGTCTCCCCGGCGACGACCACCGGAAGCTGCCGGAAACCTTGCGCACGCAGGGTATCGGCGGCATCGGGCACCAGGTCGATATTCACCATCTCAAACGCCACGCCGCGGCTTTCCATTGCACGCTTGGTTGCGTGGCACTGAACACAATCGTTACGAGTGTAAATAATAATGCTCATGATTCGTATTTCCATTTAGAATAAGAAAACGGCGCGATTGAACGCGTCAGGTTGTGTCTCTGTTGCTAAAGGAATACTAGATGTAGTTGTGATAATTATCAACCATACAAGATATGGGAAATTTAGATTGATAATGCCCGGGTGATGAGCACAACGGGGCAGGGCGTGCTGTACAGGTTTTACAGGCGTTTGGACAAAGAAAAGCCCCGGTGCCAGAGGCAACCGGGGCTGATAAGTCGTGTTTACTTACGCAGGCTGAGCAGGGCACCAACAAAAATACCGACGGCGGCAACCGTACCCAGCGCACAAAGCGGTTTTTCACGGACGAAGGTATTGGCACAGCTCATCGCGTCGCAGGCAGCCTGCGTGGCGCGAGAACGACCATGCATCCGGGCACGGGTTTCACGCAACAGAGACTGAGCCTTACGTTTTGCGGCATCTGCTTCATCCTTCGCGTCACTCCCCCAGGACTTCAGCACTTCCTCTAGCGTATCCGCTAATTGGCTGACATCATTACGAATATCCTGAGCATCATCATTAATATCGTTTCGGTTCGGTCTGTTAAACATAGGATCCTCCATAATTTTGCGTTCCCGTTTAGTCTAGTTCAGAAATTTAATATCTGAAGCGAGTCACGGCTTATTGAACAGTTTATGGAATATTCTGAAAGCCCTGCTAATGCTGAATACTGTAAGGTTGCCGGGCAGGAAAAGATAACGAGGAAGAGATATGTATTTACGACCCGATGAGGTGGCGCGCGTTCTTGAAAAAGAGGGATTCACCATGGATGAGGTGACATCTAAAGCGTATGGATATCGCCGTGGCGAGAATTATGTTTACGTAAACCGTGAAGCGAGAATGGGGCGCACCGCTCTCATTATTCACCCGACCCTGAAAGACAGAAGTTTGTCCTTTGCTGAGCCTGCCTCGGATATTAAAACCTGCGATCATTATCAGCAATTTCCGCTCTATTTAGGCGGTGAGACGCATGAGCATTATGGTATTCCGCACGGTTTCAGTTCACGGATGGCGCTGGAGCGTTTTCTGAAGGGACTGTTTGGCGACATTCAGTAAGTCTGCGACTGGCATGAGCCAGTCGCCCCACCTTATGCTTTTGCCTGGCTGTACTGGCTGACTTTAAACAGACGGCGGCAGTAGTCGAGAAAGTAGCCGTAAACCGCACCCATTAACATCGAAACCACGATATTCGAGCTGACCGCCGCCGCGATTTGATGCCAGTCTGCGCCCACGGTCAGCAGAATAGCCACATAAACCGGTGACTGGAAGGTGACATATGCCAGCACGTCGGCCAGATTTTTAACCCAACCTGCCGGGCTCATGCGACGGGCAAAGCGCATAATCACATCGCGATATAGCCCGTAAGGCCAGGCAATAACGATGTTGACCGGGATGGCCACCAGACGAGATGAAAGTGACTGCTCAAAGGTCATTCCGGAGAGGAAAATTTCAATCAGCATGTTGACGACGGAACAGTAGACTACCATCGCGAAGGTATCCGCTACCGCGTGGCGCAGGCGTGATTGCGGTGAGAACATGTCTGAACTCCTTGAGAAGCACAAAAGGTGATGTTTTATCGGTAAATCTTAGTGATTTAGATTGGTTTGTTTGACTCGTATAGCGTATCTCTCTGGCTTTGAACTAACAACTAGTGATAAATTTTTATTTGTTGGCGTTTTTTCCACAAAATGCTCTAAGTTTGTCTGTTTTTTGCTCGCTTCGTTATTTTCTCTCCTTGATGTGTTTTTGTGTTTGTAAATCAATGTGTTATGTTTAATTCTTTCATAGGGCGTCACCGCGTCTCTGAGAACCGTGTGATATTCTGCAATTGGGCTCAAAGGTAACCGTATATATTGATGCGGCAATTAATACCCGAAACGCATCCGGCTCTCTCGGTAGATATATAAATTATTTATTTTAAAATATTTACAAAATTGTCCTGTCACGCGGATGGGTAGATATTGCGTGCAAAATGAATTATTCTGTCGGCTGATTTCCGGTTTACTCCAAAGAAAAGGTTTTTAATTATTATGTCTTTGACGTTACAGAATCTTAATAATATCCGTACGCTGCGTGCAATGGCACGTGAATTATCCGTCGACATTCTTGAAGAAATGCTGGAGAAGGTCAGGATCGTTGTTGAAGAAAAACAACACGAGCAGTCGGAATTTGAGCAGCAACGTGCAGAGCAGCAGGATAAAATTAATGCGTTGCTGGAACGGATGAAAGCCGACGGTATTTCACCTTCCGATCTGCTCGGTACTGAACGCGTGCTGGCGGGCAAACCGGCGAAAAAACGCAAAGTGCGTGAAGCAAAATATCGCTTTATCGATGTGAATGGCGAAGAGAAAACGTGGACCGGCCAGGGCCGCACGCCAAAGCCGATTGCCAATGCGCTGGCAAACGGTAAAACACTGGATGATTTCCTGATTTAAGCCTTGAGCCGGGCGGACGTATCCGCCCGGTTTTACAATCAGCAGACGCCGAAATCACCTGCTTCGGTATATAACGTCACCTCTGCGGCTTTCAGGGTAAACGTCTCGCCCTGTTCATTGCTGGCCTGCACGACCACAATGCTGTCGTCCTTCACGTCGAGCACTTTCAGTTTTGGGCCGCCCTGACGCGGCTGCACATAATCACCGACAGAAAACATAGTACCTCCTCTCATTTAGCGATCTTCACCTTAGCCCACGTCGTGCAAAGGGTACAGTATTAAACGGTCTGGTACTGCTTACGAGGTACGGCGGTTCCACGGCATGATCTTCAGCAGCCGCGCCATGCCGCAAAAACCGGTCAGACCGGCAAACAGCAGGCCCGCCCCCACAAAACCACTCAGCAGGAAAAAGCCGCCTGAGAGCGTGTAGCCCAGCACCACGCCGAGCAGGATCAGCAGCCCCGCTGCAATTTGTACCTGCCGCATCAGGGGCAGCGGCTGAGATTTATCTTCGACGGTCAGCAGCCCGGCCTGTTTCCAGCCCTGAATGCCACCCTCAACCACGAAGGCCTGAGCGGGAGATGCTGCCTGGGCCAAACGGGCATCATGGTTTGCTGTCCGTGCGCCGGACTGGCAATGAAAAATCACCGTTTCACCGGGCGCTGTTTTAAGCCCGGCAGGCAAGGTATCCAGGGGTACGGACTGTGCAACCGCGATATGTTCACGGGCATATTCATCGGTATCGCGAATATCAATCAGTCTTGCGCCCTCAGCAATAAGCGCATTCGCCTGCTGTGGCGTAATAAGAGCAAGAGGCATCGTGTTTCCTTACAGCAACTCATCGGAATAGGTTTGACAAGTAGAGCACTGAGGGATGCCTTAAGCCAGTGTAAAGAGGGTAAAGGCAGGTAAAAGCGCAGGAGCGTCCTGGCAGCAAGCGGTAAACTGGCTATGCTTAGAGATAGTCTCTTTTTATTTTCAATTGGTTAGCTTGCACGGAGTCTGTTATGGGTTTTTGGCGTATTGTATTTACGATTATCCTGCCGCCGCTGGGTGTACTGCTTGGCAAAGGGTTTGGCTGGGCGTTTATCCTCAACATCCTTCTGACCTTACTGGGATACATCCCGGGTCTTATCCACGCGTTTTGGGTCCAGACCAAAAGCTAAGCACGCCAGAGTAAATCGCTGTAGATGCCGGTCAGCACACCTTCTGGACCAAACTGCTGTTTGATCCAGCGCGTCACCTGACCGGTCGCGGCATGCTGCGTAGCAAGCAGCATGCGCGAGTCCTGACGCGGGTTGTTAATGCGTCGCGTCACCAGGAGTCCATCCTCCACCGCCTCTCTCGCCATGTATTCCGGCAAAAAACCAATCCCTTCCCCCAGGATCTGACACTGGCATTTGGTGTTGAAATCCGGCACCAGAATCGCCTCCTGCCCGTGCAGCAGCCAGCCAACCTTCTTATTTATGGTATGCGCAGTGTCTTCCACCATGATGTTGGGATACAGGCGCAGCTGGCTCTCCGCTATCGGTTCGGGAACAAAGGCGAGCGGATGTTCCGGCGCGATGGCAAAGACCCAGCGGATAGCACCAATTTCGGTGTAATCAATCCCGCCGCCGTCGAGCAGCGTGTCCGGCGCGCCAATCGCGATATTGGCCTGGTTGTTGATAATAGAATCCCAGACGCCGTTGTAGACCTCGGTCGTGACGGTGATCTGACAGGTCGGAAACTGTTTTTTCAGCACCTGCAGCAGCCTGGCGGTGTGGCGCGGCGTATACAACAGCTGGTTAATACAGATGCGCACCCGCGCCTCGATGCCCTGCGAAATGGTATCAATCCCGCGCTTGATGGCGTGAAAGTCGTTTAACAGGTCGGTGGCCTTACGGTAAAAGTAAAAGCCGGACTCGGTCAGCTCGATGCTGCGCGTGTTGCGCACAAACAGCACCACGTCCAGCCCGGTCTCCATGCGCTTAATGGTGTAACTGATGGCGGAAGTCGTCACGCCCAGCTCGGCGGCGGCTTTGCTGAAGCTGCCAAATCGCGCCGCGGTGGTGAAGGCCAGCAGGTTCTCTTCGGTAAAGATGGAATTCATATCGCACTCCCGTCAGCCATCAGTTTTGAACATATTTTAACAACGATGTTACAACGCATTTGAAGCCGGTCACAGTTCTGACTATTTGCTGCAGGCCGCACTTGGTAAGGCTTCGTCAGGCATAAGCATAATGCAGTTTCGTGCGCTAAAACGCGGTGAAACATAAGAAAAAGGTTGCACGGACGCACGTTTTAACCGGTTTGTTGAATTTAACTCAACAATGAATTGACTGTCGATGAATCATTTTTAAGCGGATTCTTTTATGACCAGGCTGTTGCTATTCTCAGGTCAACAGAAATAAAAACATCGGGAGTCTGAATATGTCTGCGAACGAACTCGTTAATGAATTTCTGCTGGCGGCAGAAGAGGGCAATAGCGATGCGCTAAAAGCCTGCCTGGAGAAAGGCGTGGATATTAACGCCACCAACCGTCAGAAAAGAACCGCGGTTATTATTGCCAGCCTGAAAAAGCATTATGAGTGCGTAGCGTTATTAATTGCCGCCGGGGCGGATATTGATAAGCAGGATCAAACCTGCTTTAACCCCTTCCTCATCAGCTGCCTGACCAACGATATCACCCTGCTGCGCACTGTCCTTCCGGCAAATCCCGATCTCGACCGCCTGACGCGTTTTGGCGGCGTGGGCATTACGCCAGCCAGTGAAAAAGGGCACGTGGAGATCGTGCGCGAGCTGCTGGAAAAAACGGATATCAACGTCAACCATACCAATTTTGTCGGCTGGACGCCGCTGCTGGAAGCCATCGTGCTTAACGACGGCGGCGCGAAGCAGCAGGCGATCGTCAAGCTGCTGCTGGATCACGGCGCGAACCCCCACATGACCGACAAATACGGCAAAACTCCGCTCGAGCTGGCGCGGGAAAAAGGCTTCGATGCGATAGCCGACCTGCTGCTGGCGGCAGGCGCATAACGCATTCGGCCAGCCATTTCCGGCTGGCCGTTAATTCAAAAAGTATTTTAACCGACGTGCATTTTGCACGACGGCGGCCCCCTTTTATCCGCTTTCAGGAGAAAATAATGCCAACGAAAATCGTGATTAAAAAGAATACCTGGTTTGACTCCGTATCATTAATGTCCGTTTCCACCAAAGCCAATAAATTACCGGGCGTCGAGCAGGCGTTTGTGGCCATGGCAACGGAAATGAACAAAGGCGTATTAAAAAACCTCGGGCTATTAACGCCAGAATTAGCCGAAGCCAAAAACGGCGACCTGATGATCGTGATTAAAGGCGATGCGGCGAATGATGAAACGCTGGCCGCTATTGAAGCGCTGTTCACGCGTAAAGAGAGCGCTGGCTCCCATGAGGCGCGCTACGCCACGATTGCCAGCGCCAAAACCCATCGCCCGGACGCAAACCTCGCGGTGATTTCCGTCAACGGCACCTTCGCCGCCCGCGAAGCGCGCCAGGCGCTGGAAAACGATCTTAACGTGATGCTCTTTTCCGATAACGTATCGCTCGACGACGAGCTGGCGCTGAAGCAGCTCGCGCACCGGAAAGGGCTGCTGATGATGGGGCCGGACTGCGGCACCGCCATCATCAACGGTGCGGGGCTGTGCTTTGCCAACGCGGTGCGCCGCGGGCCGATTGGCATCGTCGGCGCATCCGGCACCGGCAGCCAGGAGCTGAGCGTGCGCATTCACGAATTCGGCGGCGGCGTGTCTCAGCTGATTGGCACCGGCGGGCGCGATCTCAGCGAGAAAATTGGCGGCCTGATGATGCTCGACGCCATTGATATGCTCGAAGCCGACGAGGGTACAGAGGTGATTGCGCTGATCTCCAAGCCGCCGGCCCCTGCCGTGGCGGAGAAAGTGCTGGCCCGCGCCAGAGCCTGCCGCAAGCCGGTGGTCGTCTGCTTCCTCGGGCGCAGCGAACCGGCAGCAGATGAAGACGGCCTGCAGTTTGCCCGCGGCACCAAAGAGGCGGCTCTGAAGGCGGTCCTGCTCACCGGCATCAAAAAAGAGTCCCTGGACCTGCATCCGCTCAACTGGCCTTTGATTGAAGAGGTGCGCGCCCGCCTGACGCCGCAGCAGAAGTACGTTCGCGGCCTGTTCTGCGGCGGCACCCTGTGCGACGAGGCGATGTTCGCGGCGCTTGCGAAATTCGACGACGTCTACAGCAACATCCAGCCGGATCCGGCCAGGCGCCTGAGCGACATCAGCGTCAGTAAAGCCCACACCTTCCTCGACTTTGGCGACGACGACTTCACCAACGGCAAGCCGCACCCGATGATCGACCCGACCAACCGCATCAGCCGCCTGTTGCAGGAGGCGCGCGATCCGGAGGTGGGCGTCATCGTGATGGATTTCGTGCTGGGCTTCGGCGCGCACGAGGATCCGGTCGGCGTGATGATCGACGCCATCAAAGAGGCGCAGGCCATCGCACAGGCCGATAACCGTCCTCTGGAAATTCTCGGCTACGTGCTCGGCACCGACCAGGATCCGCAGTCGCTGGCGCAGCAGTGCCAGCTGCTGACCGACGCAGGCGTCATCTGGGCCAGCAGCAGTACCAATACCGGATTACTGGCACGCGAATTTGTCTGCAAAGGGGAGAAAGCATAATGACGACCTTATTCAACCAGCCGCTGAACGTCATTAACGTCGGCATTGCGATGTTCAGCGACGATCTTAAAAAACAGCACGTTCCCGTCACCCAGCTCGACTGGACGCCGCCGGGGCAGGGCAACATGCAGGTCGTTGAAGCGCTCGACCAGCTGGCGGGAAAACCGCTGGCGGAGAAAATCGCCGCCGCTAACCAAATCGCCCTTGAGCGCATTATTCAGTCCCATCCGGTGCTGGTGGGCTATGACCAGGCCATTAACGTGGTGCCGGGCATGACCCGCACCACCATTCTGCACGCCGGTCCGCCTGTCTCCTGGGAAAACATGTGCGGGGCGATGAAGGGCGCGGTGACCGGGGCGCTGGTGTTTGAAGGGCTGGCGAAAGATCTGGACGACGCGGCAAGGCTGGCGGCTTCAGGCGATATTACCTTCTCGCCGTGCCACGAGCACGACTGCGTGGGCTCGATGGCGGGCGTCACCTCCGCGTCGATGTTTATGCACATCGTTGAAAACAAAACCTACGGCAACCGCGCGTTCACCAACCTCAGCGAGCAGATGGCGAAGATCCTGCGCATGGGGGCCAACGACCAGAGCGTCATCGACCGCCTGAACTGGATGCGCGACGTGCTCGGCCCGATGCTGCGCGACGCGATGAAGATTATCGGCGAAATCGACCTGCGCCTGATGCTGGCCCAGGCGCTGCACATGGGCGACGAGTGCCACAACCGCAACAACGCGGGCACCACGCTGCTGATCCAGGCGCTGACGCCGGGGCTGATTCAGGCGGGCTATCCGGTTGAACAGCAGCGCGAGGTGTTCGAGTTTGTCGCCAGCAGCGACTACTTCTCCGGCCCGACGTGGATGGCGATGTGTAAGGCCGCGCTGGATGCCGCCACCGTGCGCAAGGATGCTGAGAGCTGGTGCGACTCGATCACGCGCGATTCCGCCGCGTCGATCCGAGACTCACTCAAGACCT
>ENA-OWLM01000346-OWLM01000346.1-metagenome-genome-assembly--contig:-NODE-346-length-17944-cov-4.134664_pt1 | contig 17944 bp, 19 predicted proteins | sample MGYA00245349_ERZ651102 | MGnify/ENA primary metagenome ERZ651102 (study PRJEB26857, sample SAMEA4031759) | metagenome | biome: human; feature: oral; material: saliva | place: Philippines | collected 2014... | reverse complement strand
CCGAGATTAACGAGATCTACGCCGAGTTCTTCCCCGGCGATAAACCGGCCCGGTTCTGCATTCAGTGCGGGCTGGTGAAGCCAGAGGCGCTGGTTGAAATCGCCACAGTTGCGCATATCGCGAAGTGAGGCTGCCATGAAACTTTCCGTCTCGCCGCCCCCGTATGAGGGCGCGCCCGTGGTCGTGCTGATTGCCGGTCTTGGGGGCAGCGGCAGCTACTGGCTGCCTCAGTTGGCCGCGCTGGAAAAGGAGTATCAGGTGGTGTGCTATGACCAGCGAGGGACGGGTAATAACCCGGATACCCTTCCTGAAGGCTATAGCCTGGCGCAGATGGCCGATGAACTGGCTCAGGCGCTTACGGATGCCGGGATCGCCCGCTACACCGTCGTGGGTCACGCGCTGGGTGCGCTGGTCGGCCTGCAGCTGGCGATCGATAAACCCGACGCGGTTTCTGCGTTGGTGTGTATTAACGGTTGGCTCACCCTCAACGCCCACACCCGCCGCTGTTTTGACGTTCGCGAGCGTCTGCTGCATTCCGGCGGCGCGCAGGCCTGGGTCGAGGCGCAGCCGCTGTTTCTCTACCCGGCAGACTGGATGGCCGCCCGCGCGCCCCGCCTGGAGGCTGAAGAAGCGCTGGCGCTGGCCCATTTCCAGGGCAAAACCAACCTGCTGCGCAGACTGAGCGCCCTGAAAAAAGCCGACTTCAGCCGCCAGGCCGCACGCATTCGCTGTCCGGTTCACATTATCTGTTCCGCCGACGACATGCTGGTGCCCGCCGTTTGCTCGACCGAGCTGCAGGCGGCGATCCCGCACAGCCACAGCGTGGTCATGCGCCAGGGCGGGCATGCCTGCAACGTCACCGAGCCGGACACCTTTAACACCCTGCTGCTGAACGGGCTTGCCAGCTTGCTGCACAGTCCTGAACCCGCTTTATAAGGAGCTTTAATGAGCGAAGCCATTACCCCCGCCGCGCTGGAAACGCTGTTCACCGGCGCCCGCACCCATAACGGCTGGCAGGATATGCCCGTCAGCGACGAAACGCTGCGCGAAATCTACGACCTGATGAAATGGGGGCCAACGTCCGCCAACTGCTCCCCGGCGCGAATGGTGTTTGTGCGAAGCGCAGAGGGAAAAGAGAAGCTGCGCCCGGCGCTCTCCAGCGGCAACCTCGAGAAAACGCTCACCGCCCCGGTCACGGCCATTGTCGCCTGGGACGGTGAGTTCTACGAGCGCCTCCCCGAGCTGTTCCCGCACGGCGATGCAAAAAGCTGGTTTACCTCCAGCCCCGCGCTTGCGGAAGAGACCGCCTTTCGCAATAGCTCTATGCAGGCTGCCTGGCTGATTTTCGCCTGTCGCGCCCTGGGGCTGGACACCGGCCCGATGTCGGGCTTTGACCGCCAAAAGGTCGATGAGGCCTTTTTCACCGGCACCACGCTTAAAAGCAATTTGCTGATCAACATTGGCTACGGCGATACCCGCAAACTTTACGGGCGACTGCCGCGTCTGACCTTCGACGATGCCTGCGGGCTGGCGTAAGGAGCGATTATGACGACACCGGATAAACAAACCTTTCGCGACGCCATGGCCTGCGTCGGCGCGGCGGTCAACATCATCACCACCGACGGCCCGGCGGGGATGGCAGGCTTCACCGCCAGCGCGGTGTGCAGCGTCACGGATTCACCGCCCACCCTGCTGGTGTGCCTGAACCGCGGCGCGTCCGTCTGGCCAACGTTTAGCGAAAACCGCACCCTTTGCGTGAATACCCTGAGCGCCGGGCAGGAGCCGCTGTCCAATCTGTTTGGCGGGAAAACGCCGATGGAGGTACGCTTTGCCGCTGCCCGCTGGCAGACGGGCGACACGGGCTGCCCGCGCCTGGAGGATGCGCTGGCCTCGTTTGACTGCCGCATCAGCCGGGTGGTGAGCGTCGGCACCCACGACATTCTGTTTTGCGACATTGTTTCGATTATCCGCCACCCCGCGCCGCAAGGACTGGTGTGGTTTGACCGCGGCTACCACGCGCTTATGCGCCCCGCCTGTTAACCCGCTCTAAGGAGACAGACCATGTTCGGATTTCCCCACTGGCAGTTGAAATCGACCTCCACAGACGCAGGCGTGGTCGCGCCGGATGAACGCCTCCCGCTCGGGCAGACGATGGTGATGGGCGTCCAGCACGCGGTTGCGATGTTTGGCGCGACGGTGCTGATGCCGATGCTGATGGGACTGGATCCCAATCTGTCTATTCTGATGTCGGGTATCGGTACCCTGCTGTTCTTTTTTGTTACCGGCGGACGCGTGCCCAGCTATCTCGGCTCCAGCGCCGCCTTTGTGGGCGTCGTCATCGCCACCACCGGGTTTAACGGCCAGGGGATCAACCCCAACCTGAGCGTGGCCCTCGGCGGCATCATCGCCTGCGGTCTGGTGTACACCCTGATTGGTCTGGTGGTGATGAAGATCGGCACGCGCTGGATCGAGCGAATGATGCCCCCCGTTGTTACCGGGGCGGTGGTGATGGCGATTGGCCTGAACCTCGCACCGATTGCGGTCAGAAGCGTCTCCGCCTCGCCGTTTGAAAGCTGGATGGCGGTGATCACGGTGCTGTGCATCGGCGTGGTGGCGGTGTTTACGCGGGGCATGGTCCAGCGGCTGCTGATCCTGGTTGGGCTGATTGTCGCCTGCCTGGTCTACGCCCTGCTGGCCAACGTTTTCGGTCTGGGCAAGCCGGTTGATTTTACGCTGCTGCATCAGGCCGCCTGGTTCGGCCTGCCGCAGGTGACCTCACCCACCTTTAACGCTCAGGCGATGATGCTTATCGCACCGGTGGCGGTGATCCTGGTCGCAGAGAACTTAGGCCACCTGAAGGCGGTCGCCGGAATGACCGGGCGCAGCATGGATCCGTACATGGGCCGCGCGTTCGTCGGTGACGGGCTGGCGACCATGCTCTCCGGTTCCGTGGGCGGCAGCGGCGTCACCACCTATGCGGAAAACATCGGCGTGATGGCGGTGACCAAAGTTTACTCGACGCTGGTCTTCGTGGCGGCGGCGGTGATGGCGATGCTGCTCGGCTTCTCGCCGAAGTTCGGCGCGCTGATCCACACCATTCCGTCACCGGTCATCGGCGGGGCATCAATTGTGGTGTTTGGGCTGATTGCCGTGGCCGGGGCGCGCATCTGGGTGCAGCATCGGGTCGATCTCAGCCAGAACGGTAACCTGATTATGGTGGCGGTCACGCTGGTGCTGGGCGCGGGCGATTTTGCCCTGACGCTGGGCGGGTTTACGATTGGCGGGATTGGTACGGCAACCTTCGGCGCGATCCTGCTTAACGCCCTGCTGAGCCGCCGGAAAGGGGATGAAGCGCAGGCGGAAGCCATCACCCCCTCTACCTGAAATAAGTGCCGCTTTCTTGCCGGGTGACGCTACGCTTACCCGGCCTACAATGAGCATGTAGGCCCGCGCAAGCGTAGCGCCGCCGGGCAAAACGGGCAGCGCGCGCGTTGTTAGCTATCTGCCCCTTGTTTAGCGCTCACCACGGCAATCGCCTTGCGTCGTTTTTTGAGCTTTAACTCGCTCACCAGCACCCCGGCGACAATAAATGCCGCGCCCACCAGGGCCAGCAGCGGCAGACGCTCCCCGGCCAGTCGCCCGAAAATGCCCGCCCAGACCGGTTCACCGGTATAAATCACCGTCGCGCGGGTTGGCGATACGCTGCGCTGCGCCCAGTTCATGGTGACCTGAATAATGGCGCTGAAGATACCCAGCCCCAGTGCGACCACAACCAGCCCGGTGGACATCGGCGGTACGGACTCCCCAGCCGGCACCATCGTCGCGAAGGCCACCAGCGACGCCGTGGCGAGCTGCACCACCGTCACCCGTTTGACGTCGACCTCACCCGCCCAGGCGCTAATCAGAATAATTTCCGCCGCGATGGCAATCGCCCCAATCAGGGTGATGATTTCGCCCGGCCCCAGCGCCAGCAGGTTATTTTCCGGTCCGGCGAGTAAGATCAGGCCGATAAACGCCAGCACGATGCCAATACAGGACATCAGGCCCGGAATTCTGCCGAGACAGAGCCACTGCAATAGCGGCACCAGCGGCACATACATGGCGGTAATAAACGCGGATTTGCTGCTGGAGATGGTCTGCAGTCCCCACGTCTGCAGGCTATAGCCCATCGCTATCGCCACCCCAATCGCCACGCCGGCCTTAAGCTCTTTAAGCGTCAGGCCCCGCAGCGTTTTCAGCGAAATCAGCCCTACGGCAAGCGCCGCCGTTGCAAAGCGCAGGCCCACAAAAAAGAACGGATCGCTGAGGGTCACCGCGTACTGAACGGCCAGGAACGTCCCGCCCCAGAACATGGTGATGAGAATGAGGATGGCTTCCTGCGGTTTGATGGAGAATTTGAAGCGTGAGAAAGACATGCGGCACTCGCAATTAAGATCAATTCTCTAGTGTGCGTTGCCTTTGGTTACAGTTCAATGTTGCAGATATAAAAAAACCGCCGGGAGATCCCGGCGGCAGGAGGTCAACCCGGCGTGTTACTTATTGCTGCCGTGGCTGTTTTTACCCCCTTTTTTACCAGCCTCTGATGCGCGCTGAGGGTCATTTTTGAAGTTACCCCCGCTAGACTGGCCACCTTTACGACCTGCTTCTGATGCTCTTTCACGGTCTTCAGCGAAATTACCTGAACCACCACGATGGTTTGCCATCTCTAACCTCCAGAGTGTGAAACATTAGACATCATATTGCATTCAGTAAAAGAGGATTCTTTCACCTCGCGACTCAAGGGCAGTGCCTTTATCTGTGCCGCGTGAAACTAAGCTTAGTGGAATGCGGCTATCCAGCAAGCCAGAGGTAATATTCTGCAACATGATCTCAGTCTTTTGGGTGAGACGATGCGACGGCAACTCATAAGCCTTTCTTATCATTTCAAAATTCGACGAAGAGAAAGTTGTTTCATTTTGCTACAAAGCCATTTTTGTAATCATATTGTTATAAATCAAAGAAATGCCGTTCATTTTTGCAGTCTGGCTGTGATGGCATATCTTTAAAAGAACGCAGCGATCCGCTGTCAGAAAAAACAAACGAGGAGTGATGCAAAATGGCAAAAGTTCTGGTGCTCTATTATTCCATGTATGGACACATTGAAACCATGGCTCACGCGGTAGCAGAAGGTGCAAACCGGGTTGATGGCGTTGAGGTTGTGGTGAAACGCGTACCGGAAACCATGCAGGCGGAAGCCTTCGCAAAAGCCGGGGGGAAAACGCAAAACGCCCCGGTCGCCACCCCGCAGGAGCTGGCAGATTATGATGCCATTATCTTCGGCACCCCGACCCGCTTCGGCAATATGTCAGGCCAGATGCGCACCTTCCTCGATCAAACCGGCGGACTTTGGGCATCCGGGGCGCTCTACGGCAAACTCGCCAGCGTATTCAGCTCCACCGGCACCGGCGGCGGTCAAGAGCAGACGATTACCTCAACCTGGACTACCCTTGCTCATCATGGGATGGTGATTGTGCCGATTGGCTACGGCGCGCAGGAGCTGTTTGACGTATCCCAGGTGCGCGGCGGTACGCCTTACGGTGCAACCACCATTGCCGGTGGGGACGGTTCACGCCAGCCAAGCAATGAAGAACTGGCTATCGCCCGCTACCAGGGAGAACACGTCGCGGGTCTGGCCAAAAAACTGAACGGCTAACACCCCAACAGGAGGAAAAGCATGCCAACTCAAGAATCCAAAGCTCACCACGTGGGCGAATGGGCAAGTTTACGCAACACCTCTCCGGAGATTGCCGAAGCTATCTTTGAAGTCGCGAAATACGATGAAAAGCTGGCCGAGCAGATTTGGGAGGAAGGTAACGATGAGGTGCTGGTGCGCGCCTTCGAAAAAACGGATAAAGACTCGCTCTTCTGGGGTGAGCAAACCATCGAACGTAAAAACGTTTAAGCGTTTCCCCCCGCCGCAGCGGGGGGTTCTTCTTTACTTCGCCGCGTTATTCATCACCGCATTAAATTTATCGACAGGACAGAATCCGTTCGCATCCACCGGGCAGCCTTTCAGCTCCAGCGTCACGCGCTGCGCAGGGGACTGCAGCGACAGCACGCTGGCGTTACGCAGCTGCTCTGAACTCTGGTAGACATACTCAATTTTCATCAGCTCGCGGTTGGCATTTTTGTCATGCCAGCGCTGGAAGACAATCTTGCCGCCAATCGGGGTGCGCTCCTGCTGGTCGTGTAACTGATACGGTTTGAAATCCAGGGCGGTCAGCAGGGATGCAATGTTCGAGTCATGCCCCACCAGCAGGGTGATCTTAGGCGCTTTCGCCTGCTCGGTAACCAGCGTTTTATCGATATACTTCACCAGCGGCTTCGCCACGTTTTGCGCCACCTCGGTAGAGGTAAACAGCGAGTCCTGATAGCCGTTCTTCAGCTTCGACAGCACGCGCCACTGCTGGTCGGTCTTGATTTCGCCCCAGGCTACCTGGTCGGCCGGGAAGCCTTCGTAATACTGGAGCGTAAATGCGTCCACCAGCGAGTTACCCACCTTCAGCGGCCCGGATACGCCAGGCTCTTTTTCATAGTCAGCGCTGAAGGTGTCTTTCGCGTCTGCCAGCGAGCAAACTTTTTTCTCTTTGCAGGACGGGGAATCCGCGTAGTCCGTCAGCTGCTCCAGCAGCTTATAGCTTTCGGCAAGCTGCATTTTCTGCCGCTCGGACTCCATCGCCTTGAGCGCTTTTTCACGGAATTCCGGCGAGTTATCGGTAATCACCGGGTTAAAGGTCGGATCCATGGTGCCCATTTTTTCCTGATGGTGCACGGGAACGTCGCAGCCCGGGAACGCGCCGGTGATAAAGAACTGCGCGGTAGCGACGGTGCGCTGCAGGCTGTTGGCGTAGGCATAAACGCTATCTGCCGGTGGGCATTCGCCGGTGGTTACCATCCCCTGCTGCGCCAGCCACTCGCGCATGTAATGGCCCATATAGACTTCCAGCACGCCCCCCTTGGTGGTGAGCTGACCGCCCGGCACTTCCCACTCCGGCCACTGCTTCGGCGTGGACTGCTCCAGCACGCTGCCGTTATTGGCGAGCGGCGCGCGCAGGTTATGGCGGCTCATGATTAAAACTTGCTCCAGCTGATATCCGTCTGGCGTCTCCTGCGCCTGTGCGCCAAAGGTCACTGAAAGGGTACCTGCGACTGCAACTGCGAGTAGTGCTTTTCTCATCCCTTATTCCTCACGCGTTTTTATTGTTGCGCCGAGTGTGACACATTCGTGACAGTTTTTTCGGGAAGCATTTCTCAAACTGATGATTAACGTGCTTACGGTGGGCACTAATTAGTTTTATAATAAAACCACACCCCACCGGAGAATAGACCGTGAAACGCACCCGCCTTGAAGAGAGCACCTGCCCCGTCGCCCGTTCGCTGGATATCATCGGCGACTGGTGGTCGCTGCTGATCGTGCGCGACGCGCTGCGCGGGATTAAACGCTTCGGCGAGTTCCAGAAAAGCCTCGGTATCGCAAAAAATATGCTGACCACGCGGCTGAAGCTGCTGGTCGACGAAGGCATTCTTGCGCTTCAGCCCGCATCCGACGGCAGCGCCTGGCAGGAGTATGTCCTGACCGGGAAAGGGCGCGCCCTGCAAACGGTGCTGGTTGCCCTCTCCCAGTGGGGCAATGAATTTTTGTTTGCTGAAAACGAATGCGGCACCGTGCTGGTCGATGCCGAACAGCGTAAACCCCTGCGCAAGCTGGCGCTTATCGCCGACGATGGGCGCGAACTGACGCCTGAAGAGATCGTGGCTAAACTCCCCTCCTGACCGTTCCCGACGGCAAAAGCACAAAATGATCGCCAGAGTGGTTGCATTATAAAACCAAATAGCAGAGAGTTAATTCAGTTTCATAATGAAACCAAATAACCCACTTTGCTTTGAGGTAACACACGATGACTACGCAAATCACCACCGCCCTGATTACGGGTGCCTCTTCCGGGATTGGTGCCGTCTATGCCGATCGTCTTGCCGCGCGCGGTGCCAACCTGGTGCTGGTCGCCCGCCGCGAGGATCGCCTGAAAGCCCTCGCTGCCGACCTGCGCGCGCGCTATGGCGTGGCCGTCGATATTCTGGTGGCCGATCTTACCGATGAAGCCGGGATCCGCGCCGTGGAAGAGGAGCTGCGCAGCAATACCGCCATTGATACGCTCATTAACAACGCGGGCACCGCGCAGATGGCACCGTTCCTCGCGGGCGAAGTGGCGCAGCATCAGGCCATTAACACCCTGAACACCACGGCGCTGATGCGTCTGACCTACGCCATCCTGCCCCGCCTGGCGCAGAACAATCGCGGCACGCTGATCAATATCGCGTCCGTGCTGGCCCTGCACGTCCGGGCGGGCAGCGCGCTCTACAGCGCCACCAAGGCGTGGGTACTGAGCTTTACCCGTGGGTTACAGGAAGAATTTGCCGACAGCAGCGTGCGCATTCAGGCCGTGCTGCCTGCCGCCACGGCGACGGAAATCTGGAGCCATTCGGGCGTCACGGTGAACGATCTGCCGGAAGGATCGGTAATGACCACCGACGATATGGTGGATGCGTCGCTGGCGGGTCTGGATCAGGGTGAACCGATCACCATCCCGCCGATGCATGACGCTGGCCTGTGGGAACGCTACGAAGCGGCACGACTTGAGCTGTTCAACAGCGCGCGCACCGGCATTCCGGCACCGCGCTACGTAAAACAGTAGCCTAGCGCTCAAGCTGGTCGCCGTACTCGCTCATCCAGGCGGCCAGCGGCGAGAGTGCGTCCTGCAGGGTTAACCCCAGCTCGGTGATCTGATACTCCACGCGCGGCGGGATCTCCGGGTAGACCGTCCGCGTCACCAGCCCTCGCTGTTCAAACAGGCGCAGCTGCTTCGTCAGCTCTTTCTGGGTGATGGGGGCAGCGGCACGCAGCAGATCGCCAAAGCGTACGGGCGTGTTGAACACAATCAGGCGGTAGAGAATGGGGATTGCCCACTTACCGGATATCAGGTTGACGAACTGCGTCATCGGGCAGGTATACGCCTCCGATTTTTTTTCGCAGCCTGCCTCCAGCATTTCTGCCATAGCACACCTCTTGCCTCTTTAGTATCCATTTGGTACCTGGTTTCCTTTCGATACTAACGTTTCTATAGTGCTTTCTCCAGTGACATTTCAGGAGAAGAACATGGGTCGTTTAACAGACAAATATACGCTGATTACCGGCGGCACCAGCGGCATCGGCCTCGCCACCGCGCAGGCATTTATCGCCGAAGGCGCGCACGTCGCCGTGACCGGACGTAACCCGGACACCCTCGCCGAAGCAGAACGTATTCTGGGCGATAAGGCCTGGGTGATCCCGACCGATGCGGGCGATATCGCGTCGCAAAAAGCGCTGGCGGAAACCCTCGCCGCCCGCTGGCCGCGCCTGGACGCGGTGTTTCTCAACGCAGGTGACGTCACGCACGCGCCGCTGGAAGCCTGGCAGGAGGATGCCTGGGACCGCCTGATGGGCATCAACCTGAAGGGGCCGTTCTTTTTAATCCAGGCGCTGCTGCCACTGCTGAATAACCCGTCGTCGGTGATCCTCTGCGGCTCCGTGAGCGCACGCATCGGCCTGCCCACCAGCAGCGTGTATGCCGCGAGCAAGGCCGCCCTGCTTTCGCTGGCGCGTACGCTGTCGGCGGAGCTGCTGCCGCGCGGGATCCGCGTCAACGGTCTGAGCCCCGGTCCGGTGGAAACCCCGGCGTTTACGAAGACGGGCCTAAGCGACGAGGCGCTTAACGCGATGATGGCAGAGGTCATCAAGCTGGTGCCGCTCGGCAGAATGGGCTCGACGACGGAGCTGGCAAAAGCCGCGCTCTATCTGGCGTCCGACGAGTCGAGCTACACGGTGGGAACAGAGCTGCTGGTGGACGGCGGCATGGGGAGTTTGTAACTCAAAAGGCGCTGATGCCGGTGACGATGCCGACATACAGCGCCGCCCATACGCAGGCGGAAAGCAGGCTGACGGCGTAAACTTTGACGGCATTCAGCCTGAGCATCCCCGCCGCCAGCGGGACGATGTACCGCAACACCGCCAGAAAGCGCGACGTAAACAGCACGATGGCCCCGTTCTTTTGCAGCTGATGCTGTACCCGCAAGAACTTATCGGCATGCGTTGAGGTGAACCGCGTGACCAGCCGGGTGTGCCCCATCAGCTGGCCGATATGGTAGTTCAGCACCGAACCCGCCGCTGCTCCCATCACCACGGCGAGCCACGCCAGCGCAGGATGCATGCTCGTCTGGCTGACGCTGATGCCCGCCAGCAGCATCACCGAGGCGGGCGGCAGCACGGAGGAGATCAGCACCGTCGATTTACTCAACGCCATGACGAATAACAGCGCGAAAAGATGTGCCGGATACAGCGCAAAATGATTCAGCAGATTATCAAACCACGCCATGATCTTCTCCGCTATTGGTTATATCATCCTCCATTAGAAATGAATGACCTTAAATAAACCCTCAACGTTTTATTAATAAGATTCTTCTAAACCGTTCTTAAACATTATTTAATTTCCTGAGCGATAAAATTAAATCAGCGTATTATCCCTCACGTTTTACAACGATCTCGTTATGGCGAGGCTCCTGTACAAATACACGTTATCGCTCTGGTGGGTTCGAGAGAACCGGCACAGGGTAAAACAGGCACTGTCGAATCAAGGCTTTGTCAGTATAACTTCCCTCACGGGATACGGTGTACAGTGCTGAACCCAGGACGTGGGGATCTCCTCTTCGACATGCCCTGTCTTGCTCGCCCCTGAGAGATGTTATTATTCAAAGGGAATTCACTATGTCTTACGCTATTCACAACCAAAACCTGGCATTCAATGACAGCGCGATCGCGCAATATATGAATACCGATTTTATTGTCCTCGATATTTCATTATGCGTGGCGCTGGCGCGCGAGCAATTCTTCGAAAAATTAAAATACGACGATATTCCGTCGCATATTTTTATTGAAGATAACGGTCGCCTGGCGGGCATGATTGCCGTGCGAAAATTGCTGCAGACCGCCGACACGGTACAGCCGGTGAAATCGCTGATGATTTCGCAGTTTTTGCAGGTTAAACCGGAGGATGAACGTGCCGACGTTGCCGGACTGCTGGCGCACGGCGGCGCGGACGTGGTGCCCGTGGTCACCCACGGCAAGCTGGTCGGCTGCCTGACCGAGCGCGAAATCGCCCATCTGCTGGAAGATGACGTCACCGAAGACGCTCAGCTTCAGGGGGCGACGCTGCCGCTGGAGAAGCCCTATCTGGACACCAGCCCGTACAGCCTGTGGAAGAAACGTTCCGTCTGGCTGCTGCTGCTGTTTGTCGCGGAGGCCTACACCAGCTCGGTGATCCAGCATTTTGAAGAGGCGCTGGAGTCCGCCATCGCGCTGGCGTTCTTCATTCCGCTGCTGATCGGCACGGGCGGCAACAGCGGGACGCAGATCACCTCCACGCTGGTGCGCGCCATGGCGCTGGGGGAAGTCCGTCTGCGCGACGTTGGCCGCGTGCTGCGTAAAGAGATGACCACCTCGCTGATGATTGCCGCCACGCTCGGTATCGCCGGGTGCATCCGCGCCTGGATGATGGGGATTGGGCTGGAGATCACGCTTATCGTCAGCCTGACGCTGGTGTGCATTACACTGTGGAGCGCCATCGTCTCGTCCGTGATCCCCATGGTGCTCAAGCGCTGCGGCATTGACCCGGCGGTCGTCTCCGCGCCGTTTATCGCAACGCTGATCGACGGCACCGGGCTGATTATCTACTTTAAGATCGCGCAATATACGCTGGGGCTGGAGTAAGCTTGCGAGCACCTCATTCACGTGATTGAGGTGCTCGCTACGCATCGCCGAGCTGATGCGCGATCTCACGCAGCTGCTGGGCAAGCGCCTGAAGGTTTTTCCCTTTCTCCCCTTTCGGCCCGGTGGACTGACGCACCACCAGACGGGCAGGTAAAATCGAGGACATGCGCTGGGCACTCTCTTCACCACTGTCGAGAATGCGGCGCACCGCCTCTTTACCCTGCAAATCTAAATCCAGCGATACCGTCGTCAGCGCCGGGTAGAAGAACGAGCTTTCATAGGTGTCATCGTAGCCAATCACCGACTTCTCGCCCGGAATTGAAATCTGCTGCTGATGGAACGCGCTCAGCACGCCGAGCGCCATCTGGTCATTAGCCACCAGCACGGCGGTAAACTGCGCCGTTTCCCGCAGCATTTGCAAGGCTCCCGAATAACCGCTTTGCGCATCCCAGTTGCCGCGAATAACCGATGCTGGCTCCAGGCCGTAGCCCTTCAGGGTCTCGATCCAGCTTTTCAGCCTCAGCTGTGCCGACACGGAAGACGCCGGCCCCGCCAGCAGGGCAATGTCGCGATGCCCCAGTTCATAAAGATATTTGACGCTGGCGCGGGTGCCGTCCGCCGGGTTAAACGAAACGTTAAACACGGAACTGTACGGGTCCACGTCGAGGAACAGGCAGACAATGTCGTCGTTGTCGGCGGCGATTTTCTGCGCTGCATCAGCCTCCAGCGGCACGTTGATGATCACTTTGCTCACCAGCTGGGATTTCAGCTCGTTGATGGAATCCTGGATGCTGTGGTTGACGTTCTCATCAATCATGGAGATCAGTACCTGGTAGCCTTCCAGATTGGCATAGCGTTTCACCGCCGCCGCAACCTGCGAAGGCGCGTGCAGCGCCAGCGAAATGGTCACCAGCCCGACGGTCTGGCTCTGCTTGCCCACCAGCTGCTGAGCCAGTCGGTTGGGTACATACCGCAATAACTCTATGGATTTCTCCACCTTGCTGCGCGTGGCGTCGGATACATTGGCAGATTTATTCAGTACCCTGGACACGGTCTGATAGGAGACGCCCGCATGGCGTGCCACGTCCTCTAACGTTGCGCTTTTCGACTTCATGGTCCGGTTCCTTATGTTGTTATGCGCTGATTGTAACAGGGGTGCTGAAAAAAAACGCTTACCACCCTCTCGCCGCGGGCATAACGCCATCAAAAAGTATGACGCTCACAATGCCATAATTTGTGTCCAATCTCATTACTCGTAACAAAATTGTCTATTTTATTTGCAGTTAATCACACATTTCGGATCGCGCAATTGCCAGCTAACGGGTTTAGGCATTTTATGACAGCGGATTTGTGAACGTATTACAAAAAAATAAGAGGGTTACAATGAACACGACGATCCGCTCTGTATCTGTTGCGTTGGCTGCCGCGCTGGCATCGCCTTCGCTGTTTGCAGCGTCTTCAGTACCGATTGATTTTCATGGATATCTTCGCTCCGGCGTGGGCGTCTCACGGGATGGTGGGATGGAGGAGTGGCAAAAAAACAAAATTGGCCGTCTGGGTAACGAGGCCGACACCTACGGCGAGCTGGAGCTAGGCTCCGAGGTATACAAAAAGAACGACGTCAGTTTCTATCTCGACAGCATGGTGAGCATGGTCTCAGACGGCTCCAACGACAATGAAACCACCTTAGATGACGATGCCCAGTTCGGCCTGCGCCAGCTTAACCTGCAGATCAAGGGGCTGATCCCTGGGGATCCTAATGCGGTGATTTGGGGCGGTAAGCGCTACTACCAGCGCCATGACCTGCACATCATTGATACCAAATACTGGAATATTTCAGGCTCCGGTGCGGGTATCGAGAACTACACGCTTGGCCCGGGCGCCGTCTCCGTTGCGTGGATCCGCGGCGATGCCAACGACGTGGATTACCGCGTGGATGGCGATAGCGACGTTAACATCAACTACATCGACCTTCGCTATGCGGGCTGGAAGCCGTGGGCGGGCGCGTGGACGGAAGTGGGTATTGATTACGCCATGCCAAACCCAACCAACAAGCAGAAAGAGTACGGCGGGCTGTACGAGGCCGATAACGGCGTGATGGTCACCGGTGAGATCAGCCAGGATATGTTTGGCGGCTATAACAAGCTGGTGCTGCAGTACGCCAATAAAGGTCTGGCCCAGAACATGGTGTCACAGGGTGGGGGCTGGTACGACATGTGGAACTACGTGAACGACGCCACCGGCTACCGCGTGATTAACACCGGCTTAATTCCGATTACCGATAAGTTCTCCTTTAACCACGTCCTGACATGGGGCTCGGCAGACGATACCACGCAGTACACGGACAAATCACGCCTGGTATCGCTGGTTGGCCGCGCGCAGTATCAGTTCACCGAGTACGTGCGTCTGATTGGCGAAGTGGGCGGATTCTACCAGGAAGATACTTACACCGACGGGGCTAAGTACAAGCAGAGCGGCGAGAAGTACACCCTCGCGCTGGGCCTGGCAGACGGTCCAGAGTTTATGTCGCGTCCTGAACTGCGCGTGTTCGCCTCCTATCTGAATGACTCCGAAAAAGGGCAATCCTTCGAGGATGGCACGGCCAACAATACCTGGAACTTCGGTGTGCAGGTCGAGGCCTGGTGGTAAGTCTTAATTTATAATTTGCGTTAATCGTTATCGTATCTCCAACAACCTGCAGTCTATTTTACTGCTTTGGGATAGCCATTACTTTGGCTATCCCTTTTTTATATTTACTGATTAAAATGTTCGTCTAATAATTTCCGTAATGTATCAGACTGCCTGCCGAATATAGCGTGCACCTGCTGGCCGATAATAATCACCCCCAGCGCCCCCTCACTCTGTAACGCCTGTGAATCGACCTTATTTAAATCTTTTACCGTCACGCGCAGGCGGGTAATACAGGCTTCGACGTGCTCGATATTATCGTCGCCGCCAAATGCCGGAATTAAACGCTGGGTAATTTGACTGTCCATAATACGCCTCTCTGTTATGCAGATAAAAAAATGCCCGCTCGTAGAGCAGGCGTTCTGTGCTTTTTTTTGCCCGAACGGTGCGGTCTGATGCCCTCACCCCAACCCTCTCCCACAGGGAGAGGGAGAAAATCAACTACGCTTTGCGCTTAAGCACCCGGCAGTCCCAGGGGAGCAGCACGGTATCGCCCGCAGCGGCGGCGTCGGTCATGCAGTCGGTATATCCCTGCGGCAGCGTGATGAGCTGCTGCTGAGCCGTGTAGTTCTGCACAAACACCCAGGCGGTTTCGCCATCCGTGCGCGCCGTCGCGACCACGCCCGGAGGGAAATCCCCTTTGACCGCGCGCGGCAGCGCCAGCTCGTCGATAATCCCGGCAAAGAAATCGCGCTGGAACGGCAGGTCGTTGCGCGACGCCACGTGCCACGCCTTGCCTTTGCCGAAGCGGTTGACCGTCACCGCAGGGCGACCGGCGTAGAAATCATCCCGGTAGGTCGCCAGCGCCTGCGCGGATTCAGTATGGATCAGCTCGCACAGATGCCTGACCTGATACGGCCCCTGCAGGCCCGCCGCATTGCCCGCCAGCCCCTGAACCAGGTTTCGCTCCCCCTCGCCCAGGCAGTCAATCTCTTCAGCCCAGATGCCGAGGAGCTTGCGCAGCGGACCCGGGAAACCGCCGAGGTGGCAGAGATCGGTCTCATCCACTACCCCGCTCCAGTAGGTCGTCACCAGATGTCCGCCCGCGGCCACAAAGGCTTCCGCCCGCTCGGCGAAACCTTCGCGCACCATGTAGAGCATGGGGGCAATCACCAGCGCGTAGCGGCTCAGATCGCCGTCAGCGTCGATGACGTCGACCGCGATGCCCTTTTCCCAGAACGGACGATAGTGTTCGTTGACGGTTTTTTCGTACTCCAGCCCGACGTTGCGCGGGCCTTCGGCATCGTCCAGCGCCCAGCGGTTTTGCTGGTCAAAGATAATGGCCACGCGCGCGTCGGTACGGCACCCCACCACCTCAGGCAGACGCGCCAGCATCTCCCCCAGACGCGTAACTTCGCGTCCGACGCGGGTATCAAGATGCCCCACGTGATCGATAATCGCACCGTGGAATTTCTCCACCGACCCGCGGCTCTTACGCCACTGGAAGTACTGCACAGAATCCGCCCCGTGCGCCACGGCCTGAAGAGAGGAGAGAATATGCATCCCCGGCTTTTTCAGCTTGCTGGTCGGCTGCCAGTTGGTGGTGCTCGGCGTGGACTCCATTAACACAAAGGGTCTACCGCCCTTCAGGCTGCGCATCATGTCGTGGTACATGGCGGTATAGCAGGCCAGCTGCGTTTCGTCTTTCTCCTTGTGCCACATCGGGTAGCTGTCCCAGGAGATGAAGTCGATCGCTTTCGCCAGCTGCCAGTAGTCGTAATCGTAGAAATACTCCATGAAGTTGGTCGTCACCGGCAGTTCGGCATTGGCGGCCTTCAGCGGCGCCACTTCGTGCTGGCAAAAATCGGTGACCTGCGCGGTATTGAAGCGGCGCCAGTCGAGATTCAGGCCGTGAATCGACACTTCCCCCTGCGGCGCGGGGGATTCAATCTGCGACCAGTCGGTGTAGGTATGGCTCCAGAAGGTGCTCCACCACGCATGGTTCAGCGCGTCGAGGGTTTTGTAGCGCGCCTTTAGCCAGTCGCGGAAGCGTTCCTGGCACAGGCTACAGTGGCATTCGCCGCCGTACTCATTGGAAATATGCCAGCCCAGCACCGCCGGGTGATGCGAATAACGCGCCGCCAGCAGACTGTTAATTTTCATCGTCTTTTCACGGTAGACCGGAGACGACATGCAGTGGTTATGACGCCCGCCGTGCAGCGCGGGGACGCGGTTGCGCCCGACGCGCAGCACTTCCGGATATTTTTGCGACATCCATGCCGGACGCGCGCCGCTCGGCGTAGCGAGAAATATATGAATGCCCGCCGCATAGAGTTTTTCAATGATGCTGTCCAGCCAGGCAAAATCATATTCCCCTTCGTGAGGCTCCAGTTTCGCCCAGCTAAATATCCCCACCGACATGACATTACATTTCGCCTGCTGCATCATGGCGATATCTTTTTCAATAATACCGGGGTAATTCTCCCATTGCTCCGGGTTATAGTCGGCGCCATGCAATAACGCCGCGACCTTTGGACTTAAAGGCGCAAATTTATTCATATTTAAAACGTCCTGAATCGAGATAAAAACTAGTTAAATACCGTTATTGACGGCAGCACTTTACCCTGGCAATCAAATAACGCCTGATTCTCGCGGGCATTACCCTCTTTCCACTCGTCGTGGATATATTTCATGCCGGTTTTGGTGGCCCACGTGGTGCCCGGAACGGCTATCCAGGTCGGTTCCCAATAAAAGATGCCCTTGCCGCGACGGTCAGGCACATCAATAACGGACTGCATTAAATCGTGAATATAATCGTACTGACCCTGAACGGTGCCGGGATAGCCGCCGTCCTTTTCTTCTTTGGCCTGGAAGCTGTTCTCGGCGTTATCGCAGTTCTCCAGCGTATAGCCATAGGCCGCTTCCACCACAATCACGTCTTTGTTGTAGCGCCTGCTGATGTCATCCATGTTGGTCTTCAGCGCGCTAATCGGGCCGTTCCAGTAGGTGTACATCGACAGGCCGATGATATCGAACGGCACGTCGCGCTTCGTGATTTCATCAAACCACCAGCGGAAGGTGTCATTTTTGGTGCCTTCGGCCAGATGGAGCATGATTTTCACCTGCTCGCCGTCGGTCAGGTTCTCTTTTAGCCCGCCAATCGCGGCGTTGAGCAGCCCGGCCAGGCGGTCAAATTCGCCGCCGCCCTGCCCCCAGCTTTTCCCTTCCGGCCAGAGCAAACCACCGTTAATTTCGTTTCCTATTTGCACCATGTCCGGCAATACGCCCTCTTTCTTAAAGCGGGCAATCGTGTCGCGGGTGTAGTCATGGATCGCCGTTTTAAGCTGCGGGTAGTCCATCTTCTCCCAGGCTTTTGGCTTGAACTGTTTGCCAGGATCGGTCCAGAAATCGCTGTAGTGGAAGTCGAGCAGCAGCTTCAGGCCCTGCGCCTTCACGCGCTTCGCCAGCGCGAGGGTG